>Ga0164243_10007683_pt1 | contig 16056 bp, 8 predicted proteins | sample OricompcompostOP_FD_108781 | JGI IMG/M metagenome (GOLD analysis project Ga0164243, IMG submission 108781) | Organic Plus compost microbial communities from Emeryville, California, USA - Original compost - Organic plus compost (OP) | ecosystem: Engineered > Solid waste > Mixed feedstock >...
AGCGCCTGTCGAGAACGCCCCCGATCTGATGGTTCTCGACGTAAGACTCCACGGGTATGCCGCGCGTACCTGCCGTGATCTGATGGCCCGGGCGCGAGACACCACCGGAGGCCGAAGGAGGGCGTCGCTAACCGAGGTAGTCGGCAGGGATCATGTCCCCGACGCCGAGGGGCGGGCCGAGGACCGTCTGGCCGTGCTTCTTCCCGGCCGCGGCCAGGTCGGCCGGAGTGATCGCCCAGCCCTCGGGCTTGGGACGGGAGAGGTCCCAGCCGGCCGCGCGGAAGAACTCCTCCATCCCGGCCGGGGTGGCGATGGCCAGCATGTCCGCGCTCGGCGACGTGATCCGGTACGCGTGCGGCACGTCCCGCGGCAGAAAGGCGACCCCGCCTTCGGTGAGCTCGTAACGCTGGTCGCCCGCCCAGAAGACGCCGCTGCCGGAAAGGAGCACGACGATCTCGTCCTCGTTGGGATGAACGTGCACCGGGGACGCGGAGTTCTGGGCGGCCGTCGAGCGGAACATCGCCAACCGCCCTCCGGTGTGCCGTGCGTCCAGCAGGACTTGCATGATTCCGCCGCCAAGCCATTCCAACCGCTCATGGTCGGCGGCCTGGGCCAGGTACGGGATGGTCACAAGGCTTCCCTTCGTGGTGAGCATGCCGCGATTGACGCGCGAATCGGACAGACCGTCACGCTAGTCATGACGCCCGCGCCTCCGGCATCCCAGATTTCCGGGATCTTGGGCGAGCCGGGGCGGGTAGCGTGGCAACGTGACGAGGCTTTCGGTCGTACGACGTGAAACCGCTCGCGACGTCATGGCGATCTGTCGCCAGGACCTCGACTCCCGGACGCTGCGCACGCGGATCGTCGAGCGGCTGCGTCGCGTCCTTCCGTGGGACGCGTACTGCTTCGGCACGATGGACCCGTGGACGTTGCTCATCACCGACGAGGTCTCGGAGGGCATAACCCCGGAGGCCGCCGTGCCCGCGGTGCGCAACGAATACCTGGTCCCGGACGTCGACAAGTTCGCCGTCCTGGCCCGCTCCCGCCGGACCACGGCGATCCTGAGCCAGAGCACGGGCGGCCGCCCGGGCGACAGCCACCGATTCCGCAGCGTGCTGCCCCTCATCGACGCCCGGCACGAGATGCGCGCCGTGTTCGTGGCGGACGGCAGATGCTGGGGCGGCCTGGCCATGTTCCGCAACGGCGGACGGCCCGACTTCACCCAGGATGACGCCGATCTGATCCAGTCCGTGTCCGCCCCCATCGCGATCGCGCTCCGCCGGGCCGCGTGCCGGCCCGGCGCCGACGTAGGGGTGATCACCGATCCGGAGGGCCCGGGAGTCCTGGTACTGAACGCAAAAGGCGAGGTGCTCGCGGCCAACGAACCCGCCCGCCGAGCCCTCGACGAACTGTCGCCACGCCACACGGCAGTGCACGAGGTGGCGGCGGCCACCCAGGCCGGCCACGGCGCCCGCGCCCACGCCCGGGTCCGCTCACACACCGGCCGCTGGCTGTCGCTGTGGGGCTCTCCGCTGCACGGCGCCGAGGAGGGCAACGTCTCGGTCGTCATCCAGACCGCCCCGGCCTCGGAGATCTCCCAAGTCCTGATGCTCGCCTACGCCCTGACCCCCCGCGAGCGAGAGGTCCTCCAGCGGGTCATCGTCGGCACCCCATCCTCCGGAATCGCCACCGAACTACACATCTCCCCCGACACCGTGCAAGACCACCTCAAGTCCATCTTCGCCAAGGTCGGAGTCCGCAGCCGCGGCCGCCTCGTCTCCCGCGTCCTCGGCGACCACCACCTACCCCACGTCGGCCTCTAAGCCGACCTGGCTCGATGTTCAAATCGCCGCTCAAGTGAGGCGTTGACCTCTGATGAGGTACCTGCCCCATCAAGCATAGCGGCGGCGCCATCAAGCCATTGCCAGCGCAGATCCCAGCCACGATCCTGAATTCCACTGAAGTGCTAGAGCGTATCTGCTCCTACGCCGCTGAATCTCGACCATTTAGCTAGCTCTGCCTCGTGCGACCCGGTACTGGTCGAATTTTGCACGGTTGCGTTACGATTGCTGATCTTTTGTTCAAAACCCTCTACGAGTGTCAGGGGCCATCGAGGCGGAGTATCGTGCGATTCACCATCGCGAATGAAATGCCACGGGGGCGTGAACTTCAGTCGCGTATTATTGTCGTCAATGACGATATCACCATCGACGAGGAATTTGTAAGGACGAAATATGATTTCGATATGAATAAAATCATCGCCTGGCATGTTATAGGAGAATCCTTGCTCTTCGTCTTCGGGGTCTCGCACTGTTCCGTAATGTAGAAGATTGATGCCGACTTCCGGGCGGGGAAGTGTGCCTGTGTCGAGGGGAGGGTCGTAGTAGTCAATAGAAGTGATATATGCAATCATCTCCGGAACGGAGATCGACACCTCGTCGCCGACGGCGAGTAAAGTAGTGTCCTCATCAAATCGGAATGGGGTCATGCCCCACTCGGGGGACACTGGACTGCGAGGGAAGGCGTACGCCACATCTCCACCGTATTCTGATAGGGGATCGGCTCTAACCCACGGCATCTCAACTGAAAAATACTCCCCGGAAACATCGACTACCCGGACTTGTCGCTTTTCACAGTTCAGTCTGACAACATCGCCTGTTCGAAGGTCCATTTCTTAATCCCCCACCGGCTCATTCCTTCTGGGAAGTGGCAGGAGTCTACAGTTTCTCGTATGTCTTGGCAACAGCGTCTGGTAAGCCTGTCGAACTTTGGGGGTACTGCTCATGGAAATCGCCTTCGGAGGCCCCATCGGCTTTTGTGGAGGTTATTCCCAAATGAACTCTCGGCGTCGAGTGGTGGTATTTTTCCCGGGATATATCTGCCCTACAATTTTGCCGCCGGAACCTTGGATGGCGGGGGCGCAGACGGCCTTACAGATGTTTCGAGATGCGCCTCCGGCCTTCGGATTCCAGCCTTGTCGGCCCTGAATATGTTTTATTGCATTTTCTTCTGCGTGTGCTCCTGAAATGTTTGGTGCAATTTCTTCGCCGTCGCCGGGGCGTATGGCGGATTTTTGGGCCTTGGTCAGTCCTTTGCCGCTACCTGTAACGATAAGATGTAAATTTCCCCTTTCGTCTTCGGCTGCAACAATCGAAACTGTTTTGTGTCGGTCCTTGGTGTATTGGTTCGGTTCGGCGTTCCAAATCTCTCTTGCTCGCTTGGCGAGCCAGTTTGGATCACACTTCTCAGGGTGTTTCTTGCATCCTCCGGGAAGCCCTCCGTTGCCCGAAAGAGGGGGCAGGACTCCTTCGTTGTCTCCTCCTTCGTTGCTGTCGTCGTCTGCGCGGTTTTGTTTGATGCCGCAACCGGCGATGCCGATGGACAGTGTGGTCGCGCAGTGCCATTCGGGGTGTGTCCAGCCCTGGCCGCTCCCATTGCCCGGGGTGTTGAGGTTGAAGTTGCATGGGATGCCGAGGTCGCCGAGGTCGGTGCACGGGTACTGGTACTGACCCTCCGGGTCCTGGAATATCGGTGGCGGACCTGCCAGGGGAGGTGCGGAGTTGCATTGCGGAAGTATTTGGAAGGTGCAGTTCGCCTGAGGCTCGGGATCTGTCGGCTTAGGGTCACTCTGCGTATTTCCGTCACCACCGCATTGGGGTTTGTCGGTTTTTCCTACGCAGGTGAATGAGCCGGTTCCGGAGCATGAATCGAGGACGCAGTAGCCGCCGACCGGGACGTAGACGCCGCCAGGCGGGCCGGTGCTGCCCCGCGGTTCGCTCTTGTCGATTCTGTCGATGCAGGTCTTGTCGCAGCCGGTGTGGATGGGGCCTGGAGGCGGGCCTGTTGGGGCGACTGGTGCTGCTGTGGGAGGGGCGGCCTTGCCGCCGCCACCGCCACCGCCGCCGCCACCACCGCCGCCGCCACCGCCGTCCTTCTTCTTCTTGGTTCCCGTACCAGGGCCATCCCCGCGCTTTTCACTCGGTGGTTCATTCGGCTTCGGAGGCCTGGGCGGGTTCCAGTGCTCCTCGCAGTCGGCGGATCGGTCACCGGTATTGCCGCCGGAGCCGCTCCCCCCGGGAGGAGGAACAGGATAGGCAAGAGACTGGGCCAGCCTTGGGAATGCATTGCATGAAGGGTCGGGAGCACGGCCGGATACGTCGATGTTCCCGAGGGGGTTGGCGTTGGCGTAGGCGTAGCGGTTGGCCTGGGCGGAGGGGTCGGGGGTTAACGCCCAGGAGTCACGGCTGGTGAATGCCCCGGTGCCGGGTTGGTACCACCGGGCGTGCATGTTGACGTTGCCGGTGTCGGCGTCGGTCCAGCCGCCTTGGTAGCCGAGTCGAGGGGTAGGACCGCCGGTGGCCAGGGGTTGGCCGAAGGGGTCGTAGGCGGTTGAGGCGGTCAGGGACGCGGCCGTGGGGGTGAAAGCGGCGGTGATGTCGCCGTGGCGGTCGGCATAGAGGAACTGGGCGGTTCCGGTGCCGGTCCTGCTCGACAGGGGTTCGCTGAAGGCGCCGCGGGCGTAGGTCTCCTGTTTGTTGCCGGCGTCGTCGGTGACGGCGGCGAGATTGTTGCCGGTGTCGGCGTACAGGAATCGGAGGGTGGTGTTGGCCTGGGTGCGCGACTCGATGCGGTCGAGGGCGTCGTAGGTGTAGGTGACGGGGCCGTCGGTGACGAGGCGGTCGAAGGCGTCGAAGGCGAGTGTGGTCGTGGTTCCGCCGGTGGTACGGCTCGCCTGCGTGCCGCGAGGCGTATAGGTGTAGGTCGTTTGCCCGCCTTGGACCAGGCGGTTTCGTTCGTCGTAGGTGAAGGTGTCGGCGCCCGCGCCGGTGCGGTTTCCGGACGCGTCCCAGGTGTACTGCTTGGGGGCGCCGCCGTCGGCGGACCACGAGGTGAGACGTCCGGCCCGGTCGTAGGCGTAGGTGTTGGTGGCGGCTCCGGCGGTCCCGGTGGTGGTCTTGGAGGTGAGGAGGTTGTCCTTGTCGTAGCCGTACGTGATGGAGGCCAGTGCCGCGCCGCCGTTGGCCCGCAGCGTGTCGCCGGTGACACGGTTGAGCGGGTCGTAGTCGAAGGAACGCTTGGGACCTGTGGCTCCGTAGTCGATGGAGGTGAGGCGGTCGGCGTTGTCGTACGTGTAGGTGAGTGTGGTGCCGGTCTGGGGATCGGTGGCGGTCTTGACGCGGTCGGCCTGATCCCAGGTGAAGGCGGCCGATCCGGCGGGGTCGGTGCGCTGGGTGAGGCGGCCGTTGGAGTCATAGGTGAAGGTGACCTGCGCGGCGCCGCCGCCGGCGACGGCCACGATCTGATCGCGGTCGTTGTAGGTGAACGTCAGGCTTCCGCTCTGGGTGAGGCGCCCGGCCAGGTCGTAGGCGAAGGCGACGGACTGGGTGTCTGCCTCCGCGCCGCTTCCCGCCTGCTGGGTGAGACGGCCCAGACTGTCGAATGTGCGGCTCACCTGCACTCCGCCGGGGCGGCGCAGGCTGACCGGGTTGCCGGCGACGTCGTAGGTGGTGGTCCAGGTGCGATCGGCGGGATCGGGATGCTGGGCGGTGGAGGGTTCGATGACGGACTCGGGCAGGCCCAGACTGTTGTACGTGGTGATGGTGCTGTTGCCGCGGCCGTCGGTGTACCGGGTCTGTGTGCCGTCGGCGTCGTAGCCGAAACTCGTGGTGATGGAGTCGTCGTCGGTGACCGACTCCACCATCTGGATCAGCCGGTTGACGGCGTCGTAGGTGTAACCGGTTGTGCGGCCTTCGGCGCTGGTACGGCTGGTCAGGTTGCCGACGAGGTCGTAGCCGTAGGCGAAGGTGCGCAGCACGGCCCCGGAGGAGTCGAGGTTCTTGAACTCGACCAGGCGACCGGCCAGGTCGTAACTCGAGGCGGTGGCGTTGCCCAGAGGGTTCGTGACCTTGGTGACGCGGCCGGCGAGGTCGTACTCGAACAGCGTCTTGTGGTTGAGCGGGTCGGTGATCTCGATGGTCTCGCCGGCGGCGTTGACCTTGTAGTTCGTGGTGTCGCCCGCGGGACGTCGCAGTGAGGTCAGATTGCCGGCGTCGTCGTACTGCAGCGTCGTGGTCAGCGCGGCCGTGGTGGGATTGCGCTCGATCGTGGTCGCGGTGATGCGTCGGCCGAGGTCGTCGTAGGTGGCCTCGGCGCGTGCGCCGGTCGGATCCGTCGCCGACAACTGCTCGTCGGTGAGGGTGTAGGTGTAGTCCCAGTTGCCGCGCGTGGCCCCCGTGGTCGCGGCGGCATCGGTGGTGCGTACCAGGCGGTTGAGCGCGTCGTAGACGTTCTCGGTGACGTTGCCGCGAGGGTCGGTGATCGAGGTGACCCTGCCCAGCGCGTCGTAGCCGTAGCCGACCGTGGCGGTGACGGGCTGGCCGCCCGGCGGGGTGTACGAGGGGAAGGTGAGTGAGGTGACCCGTCCGGCCCTGTCGTAGGCGGCGGCGGTGATCCGGCCCTTGGGGTCGGAGATGTGCGTCCGGTCGTCGACGGTGTTGTAGCCGAATGTGATGGTGGGCCGCTGCGTGGAGGCGGGCTGTCCGTCGTGTTCGACCTGGACCGGCGGCCGTTTCTCCTTGATCAGGCGGCCCAGGACATCGTGTTCGTAGGTGGTGGTGTAGGCGGCGCGATCGGCGCCGGGAGCGTTTCCGCGGGGATCGGTGATCTCGGTGATCAATCCCCGTTCGTCGACTCGCCAAGTGGTGGTGATATCGGCCGCGCCGTTCTCGACGGTCTGACCGATCACATGGTTGGCCGCGTCGTACGCGTAGGAGACGCGCTCCGTCCTGCCGCCGCCCGCGGTCAGGCTGATCTCGGTGACGTTGCCGTTGGCGTCGTAGGCGTAGGACGTGCGCCGGTTCAGGCCGGTGGGGTCCAGGGTGGCCGAGATCAGGCGGTTGTCCGCGCTCCAGACGTAGTCGGTGCGGGTTTTCCCGCCGCCCGTGATCCGGCGGACGAGGTTGCGCGCGGCATCGTAGGTGTTGGACTCGAGTACGACGTCGCGGCCGGTGGAGCCGCCGTTGAGCCTGGCGTTGTCGGCGATGGTCTCGGCCAGGGTGTTGTCGTCGAAATACGTGTATCGCGTCGTGCGGCCCATCGCGTCGGTCAGGGACGCGAGTCTTCCCGCCGGGTCGTAGGCGTAGGACGCGGTCACGACATCGGTGGCCGGGCTGGGATCGAGCGGATTGCCGGTCCAGCCCTTCAGCGTGACCGTGTGGGTCTGGCCCCTGGGCGTGTAGGCGTAGTCGTACCTGGTTCCGGCCGCGTCCGTGTAGCTGGTCAGTCCTCCGGTCTTGTCATAGGTGAAGCTCTCGACCCCGCCCTCGGGGTCGGTGATGGTCGCGACGTGGCCCTGGGCGTCGTAGGTGAACGTCGTGACGCGTGCCGGGTCTCCTCCCGACAGGTCTGTGAGGGTGGAGGTGAGGACATTGCCGTCGGGGTCGTACGTGGTGGTGGTCTCGGCCTGGTGGCTTTGGCCTGACACCACGTTGTCCACCTGGGGTTCGGTGCGCTTGATCACACGGCTCAGGCCGTCGTAGGCGTAGGTGGTCGTGGCCCCGGACGGCACGGCGTCCGAGACGACCGACCGTGATGTCAGCCGTCCGATGGCGTCATACTCCATGCGGATCTCAAGGCCCGTGGTCGACGTCATCGTGGCCAGGTCACCGGCCGTGGTGTAAACGTGCGAGGTCGAGTTGCCCCGCGCATCCGTCACCGATTTGATCAGACCGGCCGGCGCGTTTCCGCCGCCCGCCGCGGCGTCGTTGCCGTCGGTGTAGGAGTAGGCGATTTCGCGGCCGTCCGGGAAATCGTCGGTCGGCGGAGTGACCTTGGACGTCGGTTCACCGAAGGTGTTGTAGGTCCACCTGGTCCGGTACGTGTTGTCGGTCCGGGAGCTGGAACGCGCGTCGCGGAACTCGATGAGGCGATCGTTGCGAGGGTCGAACTGGTCGTCCTCGTTGAGGTGATGCGTGAAGTACTCCGTTTGGCAGTTCCCGGGAGCGCGGCAGACTCTGCGGCTCTTCTGGTTTCCGCGCCGATCGTTGCCGATCGCCAGGGTGCTGCCGTTCGCGTCGGTGACTCTCGCCAGATAGCCACCGGAGTCGTAGCGGTAGGAGGTCTGCTTGCCAAGCTGGTCCGTCTGGCGAATGAGCCGGTGATTCCGCCAGGCGTCGTATATATAAGTCAGTTTGAGTTTGGCCGCCTCGCTCTGGACCTGGCTCTGCACGGGGTCTTCGACCTCGACGATGCGTTTGGAGTAGTCCTGGAACTCATCGGCCAGATCGGGATCGCGCCAGACCTTCAGCTTTCCGATCCGCCAAACGCCCCCGTGCTCGTCGGTGTGGGTTTCCAGGCGATCGGTCGCCGAGTCATAGGTGTTGCTCGCCCATACCCGGCCGGAAGGCAAAGTGATTTTGGTGAGTTTATGCGGGGCGGCGACGGTGCCGGCCTGGTAGTGCGCGGCAACCTCGGCTGAACTGAGCGGCCGATCGTAGATCGCCAACTCATCGAGGGTTCCGCCGAAGGGGAACGACACCGACGTGTTGGGGCTGTCGGAGGGAGTGGAAGGCCAGCTGCCGTCGATGAATGAGCCTCCGATGCGCGGGGCGCCCTGCAGCGGGGTGGTGCTCAAATTGTTTATCGTGCCGACCTGCTGACCGTTCAGATACAAGGTCTGAACCGCGCCGTTGATGGTGACCACCACGTGATGCCACTGATTGTTCCGGACCGAGGAAGAGGTCGTCGTGGGCGTGCGGGCGTTGTTCGTGCGGTGATTGAACTGCGCCCGCAATCGGCCGTCCTGCCCCACGTACAACGCCGGTAAATCGCTGAACAACGTATCGGTGGGGATCGAGAAGATGATTCCGGGTTCGGAGGTCTTGAACCAGGTCTCAAACGAGTATTGAGTGCCCAGGCGGCTCATCGTGGTGCGGGGCAGGCTGAAGTTGACGTATGCCGCGGTATTGGTCGTCCCGGCCAGCGCCCCAGGCCGGTTGAAGGTGGGGGAGTTGACGGTGATCGGGCCGAACCCCCAGCCGAGATCGGTTAGCTGCCGCTGTCTCGGCGGCTGGCAGGCCTGTCCGACACAGCCCGAAGGGGGCTGCCACCCGTCGGGGATCACCGGGTCGTCCAGTCGCCAGTACCCCATAGGGTCGGCGTCGCGTACCAGGTTGCTGTAGCGGGAGCCGGTGCCGTACTCGAAGGTGGTGCAGTTTGGCGCAGGCACCGGCGCGCACACACCCGTCAGCCGGTCGGAGGTGTAGTGGTAGGTCCAGGTCAGCGGCGCGCCGTTCACCGGATTCGTCGACACCGACGACACTCGGTTGCCGTTCCAGGTGAAGGAGAGTGATCGGCCGCCTACGGCGGTCACGGTGGCGAGCTTGCCGTCCGTGTTGTAGGCGAATTCTTGGGTCCTGCCCCGGTTGTCCTCAATTCGCGTCAGTCGCCCAGAGGCGTCGAAATGGTAGGACGTGGCGGTCTTATCCATCAGTCGCCAGCCTCCGCCGTCTACCTCGGCGACCGTGGCGTACATCCCCGGCGGCGCCTGGAACCTTCCGCCGCCGATGTTGCCGAACCGCACCTGCCGCCCATCGGGATAGGTCACCCGGACCGCAGGCTCACCGTTGATGGTCTCGGGCACGACCTTCATGTCGTACTTGGTCGACCAGCCCGGCCCGAACATGCCGTCGGTGCGCGGATCCGCGCTGTTGTAGGAGCGGACGACCGCGAGCGGCGGGCCGGCGGAGGCGATCGACGCGTCCACGAATCTGGTGGTGTAGTTGCCGGAGAGCTGGTCGAACTCCTGCCCGTTGGCCCCGCGGACGGCGATCTGCGACGAGACCGGAGGCTGCCGCACGCCGGTCACGAACGGCACGAAATCCGAGGTGCTGGTGGAACCGTTGGAGGTGTCCTGGACCGTCACCCGCCACCGGTACGGCTTGCCCCACTCGAGCTTCCCCGCCGGCACCCGCCAGATGCTGACCCCATGCGCCAGCCACCCCGAGTCCACCGTCACAAACGGTTCGTCATCGATCTGGTCGGGCTCGTATGCGCTCAGATCGGTCTCCACTTGGAAGGAGTAACGCAGCGCGCCCCACTCATCGGTGCCCACTCGGCTCTCGGCCAGCACGCTCAGTTTGGGCGTCAACGTCCCCACCTGAGCCCCGGCGGTCGGCAGCATCTCGATGATGATCGGCGGCGAGGTTTGTCCCGTGGCGCACGGCCCCAAATCCGTCCACGCGGGCGAACTGGGCGCCACCGATCGCGTCGGATTCACTGCCCGCCAGTCCCGGCCGTTATAGGACACGATGTCGCCGAACTGATATGTGGCCCAGGAACTCCAGGCGGACAGCACACATTCCGCGGCCGCCGCTTGGAGCACCTGGGGCGCCAGAAACTGCGGCAGCCGGCCGGCCTTCTGCTCTTGCGGAATCGCCGCGGGCAAACCGCGCGTCTCCGGATCCAGTGGCAGCCCGCCCTTGGGCTGTTTCAGCTCCGCGCTCGGCCCCGAGATCCGTGCCCGGGTCACGTCAGTGTCGACCAAATGCGGCAACCCGGCCGCCGACCCTGACAACTGCACGGGAATGGGATCGCCTGAGAACACGGTCCCAGACTCTTTCGGTACGGCCTGCCCCATGGCGGGTGAAACGTGGGCTGCCGACAGCCCGACAAGGGCCAGGGAAAGAAGAAAGATTCTCCAGGCGGCGGTAAAAGGGCGTGACAAAGACAACCTGCGGCGCATTCCGACCATCCTCTGCGTCGCTTCGGACTGGGAGACAATCCGATCGGGCCACTCCTCAGAGTGAGATCGGAACGGTCTTACAGGTGATCATCGGAAAAGTAACCATGACTGTGGATCATGACAAGATCGGCATTTGTAACGTTTGGATGACGCGACGGCGGGGTGCTGATAATGGTCATGGTCGGCAACCGGCCGTAAATGCTCGACTTATGTAGGCGGTCAATCGCTCTCGGTCGATGCTTCGAGCGGTGGAAGGGTGGATCGTCGGAGTGAATGGAGGGTCCCGGGCGTGGGTGGTTGATTATCGGCAGGGTGCGGCCACCGGTAGCGGCGCACCTGTCCGCGCATAGCGGCCGACCGAATATCGTGACTCAATGTGTGCGTTGTCCTAATGTGGCCAATCCCTGTGGTTGGCGAACCCCTCTGACGGGCCTGTGCGCTTCGCCATGGTCGCCCTTCAATCGGCGGGATGCGCCCAGAGCCGCCGGGAGGCTGAGTCGTAGGCTTCAGGGGCGGGGCACGGTGTTCATCCGGCTAAGTCTGTTACATGCTTGGGTTGGCCGTTTATTTCTGAGCTGCAGCAGTCGTACGGAGTTGCCGGCCCGGCTGACATGGCGTCTGTCACGATCTGTGGTCGCCGTCCGACTTTACGGTGATCGGTTCGGTGCATGTGCGGATGCCGATGAGTGCTTTCCGTGACAGTGCGCTTGACAGATTGGTAACTCCTGAGCACGATGGGCGGTGATCTTTGTCGGATGAAACGGAAAGGACGGTGCCAATGGATTCGTCCAGAGCACTGCCGCCGGAGAAAGCTGAACCGACGGCGAGGGAAGTCGTACCACCGGTGAAGGCCGTCATCCGCATTCGGAAGCTGGATAAGATCGAGACTACCGGCGCGAAGGCGACCGGCAACTCGAACTCCTAGCCGGTTTGACCGACAGGTTGCCCGGTGACGCATGCTTTGTGCTGCCGGGCAACCTGTCGTAAGTGACGTAGAGGGTCAGATGGCCGAAAATAGAAATGTTTTCGACGATGTTTCTGCGAGCCCCGGCGAGTTCCTCGATCCGGCCGCGTACGGCAAGGAATTCTACGAGGTCTTTCGCGGCCTGGACGGAGTCATCTGGAAGCTTGAACGCGCGCAGACCTTCGACGAGGGGGACCATCCGAGCTGGCTGGCGATGACCGGCGGAGACTGGGAGCGGTCGCTCGCGCTCATGGAGGAGGCCAGGCCGCAGATCGCCGCGGATCTGCCGCCGATGGGGGAGTTGCGGCGGTTGCGCATTGTCGAGTGGCCGCCCACCCCGTACCTGCAGTGGGAGCTGCATCTGCTCGCGGTCCGTGCGTCGGAGGGCGAGCGTTGCCGGGTGCTGCCGGGATCCGCGGTCGGGCACCTGGAGCAGGCGGCGGAACTTCCCGAGCTCGTCATATTGACCGAGTCCCTCGCGTACCAGGTCGTCTACGACGAGCTGGGGGCCTGCACGGGCGCCCGCCGCATCACCGATCCGGCGGTCATCGGCCCCTGCGCGGACGCGATCGCCGACCTGTACGACGACGCGGAGGACCTGCCGGCCTTCTTCGAACGCGAGGTCAAGCCGCTGCCTCCGCCCCTTCCGGGAAGATGACCGAGGTCCGCCTGCATCCGCTCGGCATCCGGCGAGACGACGACGAGTGGATCATCGGGAGGGTGGAGACCGGGGACTTCGTGTCCGTCCCGCACGAAGGCATGCGGGCGATTCAGCTTCTGCAGCAGGGTCTGTCCGTCGAAGCGGCCGAGGAAAGGCTGCGCGAGGAGACCGGTCTCGCGCTGGACGTCCGGGATTTCGTTTCGGCGTTGGCCGAGGCCAGGCTGGTCGCCGCGGTGGACGGGGTTGAGCAGGATTCTCCGGAGCCCGCCAGGCAGTCGCTTTCCTGGTTGCGTCCGGCGCATGTCCGGTGGACGTTGCATCCGGCGCTGCACATCGCGGTCGGCATACTCGCCTTGTGCGCGCTGGCGGTGCTCATTGTGCGGCCGGAGACCATGCCCGGCTGGCGATCCCTGCTGTGGAGCGAGCACAACAGCCTGATCCTGCTCGTCGAGGTCGCCACCGGATTGACGTTGGTGACGCTGCACGAGCTTGGCCACCTTTTCACGGCGCGCGCCGCGGGAGTTCCCGGCCGTATCACGTTCGGCACGCGGCTGCAATTCCTGGTGATGCAGACCGACGTGTCGGCCGTGTGGCTGGCGGAACGGCGGGTGCGCTATACCGTCTACCTGGCCGGCATGGCCGTCGACGTCATAATCTGCTCGATCTGCATTCTGCTCATCGCGATATCGGGCCCCGGCGTGCTCCTCTCGGTGATTCTCCTCACCGAGATCGGCGCCCTCTCCGTCCAGCTTCTGGTATTCATGCGGACCGACGTGTACTTCCTCGTTCAGGACATCACCCGATGCCGGAACATGTACGGTGACGCGGCCGCCTACCTGCGTTATCTGCTGGCCGCCGCGACAGGCCGGAAACGCCCTGACCCGCTCGCCGAGATGAAGCAGGGCGAACGCCGCAGCCTTCGCGTCTACACGCTGTTCATGGTCGTCGGCACGGCCGTCTGCGTCGCGTTCGCCATCGTCGTCACGGTGCCGTTGACCGTCGCCCTGCTCACCCGGGCGGCCGAGTCCGTCGCGCGGCCACAAGATCTGCTCGCCGTACTCGACGGCGTCGTCACCCTGGTCGTCGTCGGCGGAAGCCAGGCGCTGTGGGCCCGCCTGTGGTGGCGCCGGCACGGCGCGCGTGTCCGCCGCGCCGTGCGACGAATGCGGCCGTACGCCCGATCGGACGCGGCGTGATGCTCCGTCCCCGGGTGAAGGAGGAGCACCGGCCGCAACGGTTTCCCGACGGCACCATCTGGATCGGCGGCGGGATCTACGGGATAGCGGCCGAGGTCGACGATCCGTACGGCCTGGCGTGGGCGGTACTGCGACTCATGGACGGCACCCACACGCCGCAGCAGATCGCGGCCCTGGTGCGGGACGCCTTCGGGGCCGCCTCGCCGGGGCCCGGCGCGGTCGAGGCGACGATCGACGCGCTCATCGCGTCCGGGTACGTCGAGGACGCGGCCGCCGGTCCGCCGCCGCAGCTCACCGCGCGGGAACTCGACCGCTACCACCGCAGCCACGCGTTCTTCCGGCGCGTCGACCTGCTGCCCCGCGAGCACGGCTGGGTCGGCCAGCTCGCGCTGAAGCACGCGCGCGTCGTCGTGCTGGGCGTCGGCGGGACCGGCAGCCACGCCGCCTGGGCGCTGGCCGCGTCCGGGGTGGGGACGCTGCATCTGGTGGACCCGGACCGGATCGAGCTGTCCAACCTCAACCGCCAGATCCTGTTCACCGAATCCGACATCGGCCGTCCGAAGGCACAGGTCGCGGCCCGGCGGCTCGCCGAGGTCAACTCCGACATAGCGGTGACCTACTCGGTGGCCGAGGTGGGCGGCCAGGACGACGTCGCGGAGCTGGTCGCGGACTGTGACGTGCTGGCTCTGTGCGCCGACCGTCCGAAAGGCCCGGAGAGCATTCGCGTCTGGGTCAACCGGGCGTGTGCCGCCGCGGGCGTTCCCTGGGTCGGCGGCGGCTACGACGGGCCGTTCGTCACCGTGGGCGTCTACACGCCGTCCGCCGGAGCCTGCTACGAGTGCCTGGTGGCGGGCGAGGAGAAGATCCGGCGCCCCGGTCTCCGGCTGGATCACGGCGGGCCCGGTGTGATCGCCCCCTCCGCGGGGTTGTCGGGCCAGTTGGTCGCGTACAACGTGATCGCGCTCATCACGGGCGTTTCGGACCCGGTTCCCGGCGCGCTCCGCGGTCTGAACCTCGTCGCGCCGGACGAGCACGTGTTCGTCACGCATCCACCCAGGCCCGACTGCCCGGTATGCAGCGGAAAGGGGCGTCCTGCGCCGGGTTCCGGGCACAGGGCGGCCACCTGACCGAATCGGGGCGGGCCCGACGCTATTGCCGAAACCCTACTGTTCGTCCCGTTTAGCCGGTGAGTGGGGCGGCAGCCCGGATAGAGGACGACGCGCAATGGGGGAGGCGTCATGGGCCGAAGCGTCACGGAGCTGCGGGACCGATTCAACGGGATGATCATCCTGCCGGGGGGCGAGGAGTACGAGCGCAGCCGGCGGGTCTACAACGCGATGATCGATCGCAGGCCCGCCGTCATCTTCAGACCGGTGGACACCGGCGACGTCGTCGAGGCCGTGCGGTACGCCCAGGAGAACGGCCTGGACCTGGCGGTGCGGGGCGGCGGGCACAGCGTCCCCGGCTTCGGCACCTGTGACGGCGGCGTGGTCATCGACCTGTCGGGCATGCGGGCCGTACACGTCGATCCCTGGAGCCGGATCGCGCGGGCCGGGGGCGGCGCCACGTGGGGCGGCTTCAACGCGGCGACGTACCCGTTCGGGCTGGCCACCACCGGCGGCATCATCTCCACGACCGGAATCGCCGGGCTCACTCTCGGCGGCGGCATCGGTTACCTGACCCGCGGCTGCGGCCTGACCTGCGACAACCTCATCTCCGCCGACGTGGTGACCGCCGACGGGACCCTCCTGCTGGCGAGCGAGCGGCAGAACGAGGACCTGTTCTGGGCGCTGCGCGGCGGAGGCGGCAACTTCGGCGTGGCCACGTCGTTCGAGTTCCGCCTGCACCCGGTCAAGGACGTCTACGGCGGCCCGATGTTCTTCGAACTCGACGACGCGGCCGAGGTGCTGCGCTTCTACCGCGACTTCATCACGGACGCGCCGGAGGCGTTCGGCGGCTTCCCGGCCTACCAGATCGCGCCGCCGCTCCCGTTCATCCCCGAGGACCGGCACGGCGATCCGCTGCTGGCCTTCGTGTCCTGCTGGTCCGGACCGCTCGACGAGGGCCGCACCCTCCTGCGCCGGTTCCACGACGTCGCCCCCGTCGTCGCCGAATCGGTCGGGCCCATGCCGTACCCGCTGCTCAACACCGCCTTCGACCCCCTCGTCCCGCCCGGCCTGCAGCACTACTGGAAGACGGCCTTCGCGACCGAACTCACCGACGACGCCATCCACGCCCACCTCGAACACGGACCGAAGGTGCCGGTGGTGAACTCCACCGTGCACATCTACCCGATCAACGGCGCATGCGCCCGGGTCGCACCGGACGCCACCGCCTTCGCCTACCGCGACGCCAAGTTCGCCACCGTCATCGCCGGAATGTGGCCCGACCCCGCCCGAAACGAGCAGAACATCCGCTGGGTACGCGACTACTACGCGGCCATCGCGCCCTTCTCCGAACAGGGCGGCTACGTCAACTTCATGTCCGGCGACGA
>Ga0164243_10007686_pt1 | contig 16054 bp, 11 predicted proteins | sample OricompcompostOP_FD_108781 | JGI IMG/M metagenome (GOLD analysis project Ga0164243, IMG submission 108781) | Organic Plus compost microbial communities from Emeryville, California, USA - Original compost - Organic plus compost (OP) | ecosystem: Engineered > Solid waste > Mixed feedstock >...
CCAGCCCCAACGCACCACCGCCCGCGAAGCGCAGCCACCCGGCCACACACCGTGAACGCCGCACGCCCCCGCACGCCACAGCCCACCCACCGGACCAGCCCCAACGCCCCACCCCGCCGAGCGGCTGCACACCCGCCGGGCGGCCTGAACGCCCCACCGCCTGCGGAGCGCAGCCCGCGGTGGCCGCGGTTACGTGCCTGCGGTGATGCCCGGGATGCCCTTGAGTTCACCCATCAGCATGGAGCTGACCTTCACCGGGTAGTCGTAGAGGGCGAACGTCGTCTCGCGTTGTTTGCCCACCAGTTTCAGCCGCACGGGCGTTTCGCCGCGGTGTGCGATCAGCGTCGACTTCAGCTCGCCGACCACGCTGCGGTCGAGGCGCTCCGGGGTGCACTTGAGCACCAGTGGTGGCTCGTCGTCGCCGTTGCCGACCTCCGAGAGGTCCAGCGGTACCAACGCGCCGCCGAAGACGGACATCTTCTCCTCGCGCCAGTTGACCCGGCCCTTGACCAGCACCGCGTTGTCCTCGACCAGGTCGGCCTGGAACATGGCGTACGCCTTGGGGAAGAAGAGCACCTCCAGCGAGGCGTCCATGTCCTCGATGGTGCAGATCGCCCAGGGCTCGCCCTTCTTGTTGACCCGCCGCTCCAGCGACGTGATCAGCCCGGACACGATCAGCTCGCCCTCCTTGGGCGGGTTGTCCAGGATCGCGGCGATCGGGCGCGGGGCGTGCTTGCGCAGGATCCGCTCGGCGCCGTCGAGGGGGTGGGCCGACACGTACAGGCCCAGCATCTCCCGCTCGTAGGCCAGCAACTGCTTGCGCGGCCACTCCTCGTCGGTGAACTTCAGGTGCGCCAGCGGCGACGACGCCGCCGGGGCGTCGGCCTCCTCCTCACCCGAACCGAACGAACCGAACAGGTCGAACTGGCCCATCGCCTCCTGGCGCTTGAGCGGCACGACCGCGTCGACCGCGTCCTCGTGCACCTGGATCAACGACAGCCGCGTGTTGCCCAGCGAGTCGAATCCGCCCGCCTTGATCAGCGATTCGATGACCCGCTTGTTGCAGGCGACCAGCTCCGACTTGTCCAGGAAGTCGGTGAAGGAGGTGTACTTGCCCTTCTCCTGGCGCGTCTTGATGATCGACTCGACGACGTTGGCCCCGACGTTGCGCACCGCGCCCATGCCGAAGCGGATGTCGTTGCCGACCGCGGCGAACCGCTGGCCCGACTCGTTGACGTCCGGCGGCAGCACCTTGATGCCGAGGCGGCGGCACTCCGACAGGTAGACCGCGGACTTGTCCTTGTTGTCACCCACCGAGGTGAGCAACGCGGCCATGTACTCCGCGGTGTAGTTCGCCTTGAGGTAGGCGGTCCAGTACGAGACCAGACCGTAGGCGGCCGCGTGCGACTTGTTGAACGCGTACCCGGCGAACGGGAGGATCGTGTCCCACAGCGCCTGGATGGCCTCGTCGGAGAAGCCGTTGGCCTTCATACCGCTGTGGAAACCCTCGAACTCCTTGTCGAGGACCTCCTTCTTCTTCTTCCCCATCGCGCGCCGCAGAACGTCCGCTCGGCCCATCGAGTAGCCGGCGACCTTCTGCGCGATGTGCATGATCTGTTCCTGGTAGACGATCAGGCCGTAGGTGTCGGCCAGGATGTCCTTCAGGGGTTCTTCCAGCTCCGGGTGGATCGGCTTGACCTGCTGCCGGTTGTTCTTCCGGTCGGCGTAGTCGTTGTGCGCGTTCATGCCCATCGGGCCGGGGCGGTACAACGCGCCGACCGCGACGATGTCGTCGAACACCGTGGGCTGCATGCGCCGCAGCAGGTCGCGCATGGGGCCGCCGTCCAGCTGGAACACGCCGAGCGTGTCGCCGCGGGCGAGCAGCTTGTAGGTCTCCGGATCGTCGACGCCGAGGGTGTCGAGGTCGATGTCGACGCCGCGGTTGGCCTTGATGTTGTCGATCGCGTCACCGATGACGGTGAGGTTGCGCAGGCCGAGGAAGTCCATCTTCAACAGGCCGATGGCCTCACAGGACGGGTAGTCCCACCCGGTGATGATCGACCCGTCGTCGCGCTGCCACAACGGGATGGCGTCCATCAGTGGCTCGCTCGACATGATGACCGCGCAGGCGTGCACGCCCGCGTTGCGGATCAGCCCCTCGAGACCCCGCGCCGTCTCGAAGATCGTGCCGACCTCGTCGTCGGTCTCGATCAGCGACCGGACCTCCGCCGCCTCGCCGTAGCGCTCGTGCTGCGGGTCGACGATGCCCGACAGCGGGATGTCCTTGGCCATGATCGGCGGCGGCAGCGCCTTGGAGATCTTGTCCGCGATCGCGTAGCCGGGCTGGCCGAAGTGGACGCGGGCGGCGTCCTTGATCGCGGCCTTCGTCTTGATGGTGCCGAAGGTGATGACCTGGGCCACTTTGTCGGCACCGTACTTCTCGGTGGCGTAGCGGATCATCTCGCCGCGCCTGCGGTCGTCGAAGTCGATGTCGATGTCGGGCATCGACACGCGCTCGGGGTTGAGGAACCGCTCGAACAGCAGCTTCTGCGGGATCGGGTCCAGGTTGGTGATACCGAGGACGTAGGCGACCAGCGACCCCGCGGCCGAACCGCGACCCGGGCCCACGCGGATACCGACCCGGCGCGCGTAGTTGATCAGGTCGGCGACGACGAGGAAGTAGGCCGGGAAGCCCTTGCCGATGATGACCTCGAGTTCCATGTCGAGGCGCTCGCGGTAACCCTCCGGCGCGCCGTCCGGGAACCGCCAGGCCAGACCGCGGTCGACCTCGGCGCGCAGCCAGGACGCCTCGTCGTGCCCCTCGGGCACCTCGAAGACCGGCATCCGGTCCTTGTGGGTGTAGACGTCCTCGTACGACTGGACCCGCTCGGCGATCAGCAGCGTCGAGTCGGCAGCGCCGGGCACCTCGGTGTCCCAGTACTCCCGCATCTCCGCGGCCGACTTCAGGTAGTAACCGTCGCCGTCGAACTTGAACCGGTTCGGGTCGTTGAGCGTCTTGCCCGACTGCACGCACAGCAACGCCGAGTGGGAGTCGGACTGGTCCTTGGTGACGTAGTGCGAGTCGTTGGTGGCCAGCGGCCGGAGGTCGAGCTGCTTGCCGATCTCCAGCAGCCCCTCGCGGACCGAGCGCTCGATGGGCAGGCCATGGTCCATCAGCTCGAGGAAGAAGTTGTCCGCCCCGAAGATGTCCTTGTAGTCCGAGGCGGCCTGCAACGCCTCCGCCTTCTGCCCCAGTCGCAACCGGGTCTGCACCTCACCGGAAGGGCACCCGGTGGTGGCGATGATGCCCTCGGCGTTCTCCGCGATGAGCTCGCGGTCCATGCGCGGCTTGCGGTAGTAGCCCTGGATGCTGGCCAGCGAGGAGAGCTTGAACAGGTTGCGCAGCCCGGTGGCGTTCTCGGCCAGCATCGTCATGTGGGTGTAGGCGCCACCACCCGAGACGTCACCGCCCTCGCCGAACTCGTCGCTGCCGCGCTGCGAAGCCTGCCCCCAGAACACCGGCTTCTTGTGGAACCGCGACTCCGGCGCGATATAGGCCTCGATGCCGATGATCGGCTTGAGCCCCGCCTTGCGCGACTGCTGGTAGAACTCGTCCGCCCCGTACATGTTGCCGTGGTCGGTCATCCCCACGGCGGGCATGTCCAGGCGCGCGGCTTCCGCGAACAGCGGGGCGATCTTCGCCGCACCGTCGAGCATCGAGTACTCGGTGTGCACGTGCAGGTGGACGAAGGAATCGTTCGACACCAGCAAGAACCTCCCCTGTGTCTGCGTTGCCGACTCCCGGCTGGAGGGATCAGCCTAGCTCGCGGCACCGACGAAAAAGCGAAGGCGTGCCGAGCGCGGTTTATTTGACCTCTGGTTCCAGTTTGCGCTACGGTCCTCCGCATGGCGAGACCGAAGGCCTTCGACGTCGACGCGGCCGTGGACAAGGCGATGGAGGTGTTCTGGACCCACGGGTTCGGGGCCACCACGCCGCAGCGGCTGGTCGACGAGCTGGGCATCGGACGGGGCAGCCTCTACAACGCGTTCACGAGCAAGCATGCGCTGTACGAACGGGCGCTGCGGCGCTACCACGAACGGGAGACCGCGCGGATGATCGAGGTGCTGGACGGCGCGGGCCCGGCTCGCGAGCGCGTGCGCGCGGCGGTCGAGCTCGTCGTCGAGGCGGCGCGCAAAGACAGGCGTGGCTGCATGATGGCCAACGCCGCGGTGGAGTTCGGCGACACCGACGACGTGATCGGTCACCTGGTCCGCCGGGCGTTCGACCGCCAGGAGGCGGCGCTGCGCAGCACCCTCGAGGAGGGGCAGCGCGCCGGCGAGGTGGACCCGGAGGCGGACGCCGCCGCGCTGGCCGCGTTCCTGCTCGCCACGATCAACGGCATCCGGGTGCTGGCCAAGGCCAACCCCGACCCGGGCAGACTCGCCCTCCTCGCCGAGACGGCGTTGCGCGCGCTGTGACCCGTGGGTTTTTTCGCTGCCGCAGTTTTGTAACTCAAGGTAAAGAAAGGGGCGGGCGTGGACCTGCGACTGGAGGGCAAGACCGCCGTCGTGACCGGCGCGAGCAAGGGAATCGGACTGGCCACCGTGCGGGCGCTGGAGGCCGAGGGCGTCACCGTGTTCGCGGCGGCACGCACGGTGAGCGAGGGCGTGCCGGTGCGCGCCGACCTGACCACCGCCGCGGGCGTCGCGGTGCTCGCGGAGCGGGCAGGCGAGGTCGACATCCTGGTGAACAACCTGGGCGGCGTGGCGCCCTCGAGCATGCGGGCGAGCGGGTTTTCCGACATCGACGACGAGACGTGGCTGCGCACCTACGAGCTGAACCTGTTCGCGACCGTGCGGGTCACCCGCGCGTTGCTGCCGGGCCTGCTGCGCAGGCGGGGCGTGGTGATCAACGTCTCGTCGATCGGGGCGCGCGCCGCGTTCCCGCCGGTGGACTACGGCACCGCGAAGGCGGCGCTGACCAACCTCACGAAGGCGCTGGCCGAGGAGTTCGGCTCGCGCGGCCTGCGGGCGCTGACGGTCAGTCCCGGCCCGACGCGCACGCAGAACTGGGGTGACGAGGGGGGTTACGCGGGTGAGCTGGCCGCCGCGGCGGGCATCCCGCTCGCGGAGTACCTGGCAGGCGTGCCCGCGGCGATGGGCATCACCACCGGGCGGCTGACCGAACCGGAGGAGACCGCCGCCCTGATCGCGTTCCTGGCCTCGCCGCGGTCGGGCAACCTGACGGGCGCGGACTACCTCGCCGACGGCGGGGTGATCAAAACCGTGTAGCGCGACGGCGTGACGAGCGTCCGCTTGACAGCCCGCGCGCGGCACGACAAGCCTCGGGAGCGTGGTGATCCCCCTGGTGCAGGTAGTCCGCGACGGGCTCGTGGAAAGTGTCCACTTCGGATCGCGGGTCGTGCTCGGCCCCGGCGACGAGGTGCTGGAGGCCTCCGGCCCGGTCGACGAACCGGCCTACCCGCGGTCCTGCGCGAAGTTGATGCAGGCCACCGGGATGGTGCGGCTCGGGCTGGACCTGCCACCGGATCTGCTCGCGCTGGCGGCGGCGAGCCACTCCGCGGAGGAGTACCACCTCGACGGCGCCCGCAAGATCCTCGGCGACCTCGGCGAGGACGACCTGCGGTGCCCGGCGCACCTGCCCCATGACCCGGTCCTGCACGACACCTGGATCGCGCGGGGACGGGCGCCGCGGCGCCTGGCGCACTGCTGCTCCGGCAAGCACGCCGCGATGCTGACGACAGCGAAGCTCAACGGCTGGTCCACCCCCGACTACCTCGATCCGGGTCATCCGGTGCAGCGGGCGCTCGCCGAGACCGTGGCCGAGCTGGCGGGTGAGGCCGTCGCGCACACCGCGGTCGACGGGTGCGGCGCGCCCCTGTTCGCGATCTCCCTGCGCGGGCTCGCGCGTGCGGTGCAGCGCGTCGCGACCGCACCGCCGGGCACGCCGGAACACCGGGTGGCGGACGCGATCCGCCGTCACCCGGAGATGCTGGCCGGGCCGAACCGGGACGTCACGCAGCTCATGCGGGCGGTGCCGGGGCTCATCGCGAAGGACGGCGCCGAGGCGGTGCAGATCGCGGTGCTGCCCGACGGCACGACCGTCGCGGTGAAGATCGCCGACGGCTCCGCCCGCGGCCGCATGCCCGCCACGCTCGCCGCGTTGCGCAGGGTCGCGCCGGGCTGCGATTGGGACGACGTGCTGATCCGGTGTCCGGCCATCGCCACCGCCGATATGGTCGCGTTGTGACTGTCCTGAGCGAACACGACGTGGCGCGGTTCCGCCGCGACACCCCCGGCACGGCCGAGGTCATCCACTTCAACAATGCGGGTTCGTCGCTGCCGCCTGCCCGGGTCACCGACACGGTGGTCGACTACCTGCGCGAGGAGGCGGCGCGCGGCGGGTACGAGACCGCGGCCGCGCATGCCGGGCGCATCAACAGCGTGTACGACTCGCTGGCCCGATTCCTCGGTGCCGACGCCGAGGACATCTCGATCACCGACAGCGCCACCCGGTCCTGGCAGGCGGTGTTCTACGCGCTGCGGTTCGGCCCCGGAGACCGGATCCTGACCTGCCGCTCGGAGTACGCCAGCAACGCGATCGCCTACCTGCAGGTGGCGCGGCGCACGGGCGCGGTGGTGGAGGTCGTCGAGGACGACGCGAACGGGCAGCTCGACGTCACCGACCTGGAACGGAGGCTGGACGAGCGGGTCAAGCTGATCGCGATCACACACGTTCCGACGCAGGGCGGCCTGGTCAACCCGGCCGAGGAGGTCGGCGTGATCGCCGAGCGCGCCGGGATCCCGTTCCTGCTCGACGCGTGCCAGTCGGCGGGCCAGGTCGACCTGGACGTGCGCCGCCTGAAGTGCGACGCGCTGACCGGCACCGGGCGCAAGTACGTGCGCGGCCCGCGCGGCACCGGGTTCCTGTACGTCCACCCGCGGTTGCGCGCGCGGATCGAACCCGCGGTGCTCGACCTGCGCTCGGCCACGTGGACCGCACCGGACACCTACGAGGTGGCGCCCGGCGGACAGCGGTTCGAGACCTGGGAACGCAACCCCGCGCTGGTGCTCGGTCTCGGCGCCGCGGTCGACTACGCGCTGGAGATCGGCCTGCCCGCGATCGAGCGGCGGGTGAGCGCGCTGGCCGCCCGGTTGCGCACCGACCTGTCAGGCATTCCCGGCGTGACGGTGCACGACCAGGGCGAGCGCCGCTGCGGCATCGTGACGTTCAGCGTCGCGGGGGTCGAGTCGGGCGACGTGCGCACCCGGCTGGCGCAGGCGCGGATCAACACGAACGTGTCGCGCCACGAGTCCTACCAGTTCGACCAGCAGATCCGGCAGCTGCCGCCGATGGTGCGCGCGTCGGTGCACTACTACAACACCGACGCCGAGCTGGACGCGCTGGTGGCCCAGGTGGGCCGGATCGCGGACGCGCGCTGAGCCGGTGGCCGGTGCGCGCCGGCCACCGGCCCGGGTCACCCCCGCCGGGCCGCCGGCGTGATCAGCACCCGGTCGTGGCCGGCCTCGCGCACCGGGCCGGTCAGCTCGAACTCCCCGCGGCACGGCAGGTCCTCCACCGAGCGGCCGACGTACACCTCGATCCGTCCCGGTTCGACGATGCGCCGCAGATCGACGCCGGTGAACGCGAGCCGGTCGGTGTGCAGGCGGAACGTCACCGTCGTGGCCTCGCCGGGGTGCAGCGTCACGCGCGCGAACCCGGCGAGCTGCCGAACCGGCCGCGTCACCTGCGCCTGCACGTCGCTGACGTACAGCTGCACCACCTCGTCGCCCGCGCGGTCGCCGCGGTTGCGCACGGCCACCGAGATCGCGACCTCCCCGTCGGTGGGCACCCGGGGCGCGTCGATCGCCAGGTCCGAGTACTCGAACGCCGTGTAGGACAGGCCGTGCCCGAACGGGAACAGCGGCCGCGGGTCGAGGTTGCTGATCCCCTCGCTGTGCCCGCCCAGCGGGGGCTGCAGGTAGGTGCTCGGCTGCGCGCCCACCACCCTCGGCACCTGCACCGGCAGCCTGCCGCTGGGATTCGTCCGTCCGGAAAGGACACCCGCGAGCGCGGGACCGCCCTCCTCACCCGGCATGAACGCCTGGACCAGCGCCGCCGCCGGGTACCCGCCCAGCGCGTACGGCCGTCCGGACACCACGACGACGACCACCGGCGTCCCGGTGGCGAGCAGTTCGCGCAGCAGCTCGTCCTGCACGCCGGGCAACCGCAGATCCGGCACGTCGCACCCCTCGCCGGAGGTGCCTTCGCCGAACAGCCCGGCCCGGTCACCGACCACCGCGACGCACACGTCCGCGTCCCGCGCCACCTCGACGGCCTCGCCGAACCCGGACCGGTCCTCGTCCCGGATGGGGCACCCGGCGGCCGTCGTCACCTCGGCACCCGGGAACTCCGCCCGCAACGACTCCAGCAGGGACGGCGCCTCGACACCCGAATCCAACTCCGGGAACCGCGGCAGGACGTGGTTCGGGTACGAGTAGCAGCCCATGAACGCCAGCGGGTCGTCCGCGCACGGTCCGATCACGGCGATCCGATCCGCGCGCAGCGGCAGGGTGCCGTCATTGGCCAGCAACACCACCGACTTCTCCGCCACCTCGCGCGCGATCGCCCGGTTGCGCGGCGAGTCGAGGTCCACCGGTGCCCCCCGCGGCGTCCAGTCCGGGTCGAGCAGGCCGAGTTCGGCCTTCTGCCGCAGCAACCTGACGACCGCGCGGTCCACAAGGGACTCGGGCACCGCGCCGGAGCGCACCAGTTCGAGGAGTTCCTTGCCGTAGCACAGGGCGTCCGGCAGTTCGACGTCGATGCCCGCGGCCAGCGCGAGCGCGCCGGCCTGCCCGGCGCCGTCGGCGACGCGGTGCATCGTCGCGAGGAACGCGATGGCCCAGTAGTCGGACACCACGACCCCGTCGAAACCCCACTCCTCGCGCAGGATCCGGGTGAGCAGCTCCTGGTTCGCGGCCGCGGGCACGCCGTCGAGGTCGACGTAGGCGTTCATCACCGACCGCGCCCCGCCCTCGCGGATCGCGGTCTCGAACGGCGGCAGGATCACGTCCCGCAGCTCGCGCGGGCCGATCGAGACGGGTGCGTGGTTGCGCGCCGCGCGCGAGGCCGAGTACCCGGCGAAGTGCTTGAGCGTGGCGACGATCCCGTTGCGCTCCAAACCGCGCACGTACGCCGCGCCGAGCGCGCCCACCAGGTACGGGTCCTCGCCGAGTGTTTCCTCGACCCGGCCCCAGCGGTAGTCGCGCACGACGTCGAGCACCGGGGAGAGCCCCTGGTGCACCCCGACCGCGCGCATGTCCTGCGCGATCGCCGTGGACATGCGCTCGACCAGGTCCGGGTCGAACGTCGCCGCCCACGCCAGCGCCGACGGGTAGACGGTGGCACCGTACGTGGTGAACCCGGTGAGGCATTCCTCGTGCACGATCGCCGGCACGCCCAGCCGGGTCTCCTCGACGATCTCCTCCTGTAGCGCCTCGATCCGCGCCACCCCGTCGGCCACACTGACCGGGGCGGTGCCGAACACCCGCGTGAGGTGGCCGATGCCGTTCTCCCGCGCCTGCTCGAACGGCTCACCGCCGCGGGCGAACACGTCCTGCATCGGCGCGACGTTGCCGTTGAGCTGCTCGTTGCCCGGCCAGGCACTGCCCAGCTGCGCGAGTTTCTCCTCGAGGGTCATCTCCGCCAGCAGTGCCCGCGCCCGGTTCTCCGGGGTCTGCGCGGGATCACGCCAGGTCGGCTGCGTCATGGTGCTCCTTGCGGGTCGTCGTCGAATCGCGCACCACCAGATGGGTGGCCAGCTCCACGTGATGTGAGTCCAGGGTGTCGCCGGCGGCCAGGCGCAACAGGGTGCGCAGGGCGACGCGGCCCATGTCCTGCAGCGGTTGCCGCACGGTGGTCAGCGCCGGGGTCGCCAGCTCGGCGAGCATCGTGTCGTCGAAGCCGACCACCGACAGGTCCTCCGGCACGCGCAGCCCGCGTCGCCGGGCCGCTTCCACCACCCCGAGCGCGGTGGCGTCGCTGCCCGCGAACACCGCGGTGGGCGGCTCCGGCAGGTCGAGCAGGCGTCCGCCCATCTCCAGCCCGTTGGGGTAGCCGAACGCACCGTGCAGGATGAGATCCGGGTCGGCGGGAATGCCCGCGTTCTCCAGCGCTCCGCGGTAGCCGTGCTGGCGGGCCTGGCTGCAGGAGGCCTGCACCGGACCGCCCGCGTAGGCGATGCGCCGGTGCCCGAGGCTCAGCAGGTGCTCGGTCGCGGTCAGCCCGCCGTTCCAGTTCGTGGCTCCGACGCTGGTGACCTCGACGCGCGGCAGGTTCAGCGGGTCGATCACCACGAGCGGGAGGCCGGCCCTGGCGAAGCCCTCGACCTGTTCCCGGGTGAGTTCCGAGGTGACCACGATCAGCCCCTCGCGCCCCGCGGAGCGCAGGCGACGCGCCCAGTCCTCCTCACGCTCCGGCGGTCGTCCCACCACGACGTCCACCCCGAGTTCGGCGCCCGCGTCGGTGACGCCGCGCAGCACCTCGAGCGAATAGGGACTGACCAGGTCGTCGAAGACGAGGTCGATGACGCGTGCGGGCGCGGCGCGCCGCCCCGGCTGCGGCACGTACCCGAGCTCGCGCAGCACCTCCTGCACCCGCTCACGGGTGGCAGGCGCGACGTCCCCGCGGCCGTTGAGCACCTTCGACACGGTGGGCAGCGATACCCCGGCGGCCTCCGCCACCATCGCGAGAGTCGCTCGCTGAGAACCCGCCGACACCGCAACCTCCAACGATGTTGCCGAAAAGTTTCAGCGAACTATAACCCGGAAATCAACGAGAAAACAGCTCTTGACCACCGGTCGAGCCACGGCATATCTTCCGACACACACCAGAATGTTTCCGAAAACTTTCGGACCTTCGATGGGGAAGGCGCATCATGACACTGGTCAAGCGGCGCACCGCCGTGATCGCGGCCGGACTGGCCGCGGTTGTCTCCCTGACCGCCACCGCCTGCGGTTCCAGCGGCCCGTCCAGTGGTGGCGGGGCCACCGCGTGGGCGCTCACCGGTGGTGACGAGCAGACGGTCCGCACCTCGTTCGAGGCGGCGGGCATCGACGCCCAGTACTTCGGCAACGACGCGTACAAGCAGAAGGTCCGCACCGCGATCGGCGCGAACGAGGCACCGACGCTGATCTTCAACTGGAGCGGCGGCATGCTCCAGTCGTGGGTCGCCGCGGGCAAGGTGATGGACCTGTCCCAGGAGGCCGCGAACAACCCGTCCTTCGTGGACCGCTTCCTGCCGTCGGTGGCGCGCACCGGCGTGCTCGACGGCAAGACCTATGCGATCCCGAACAACGGCATGCAGCCGGTCGTCCTGTTCTACAACAAGGAGTTGTTCGACCGGATCGGCGCGCAACCGCCGAAGACGTGGGACGAGTTGATGGCCCTGGTGCCGCGGTTCAACGCGGCGGGCATCGCGCCGTTCTCCATGGGCGGACAGAGCAAGTGGCCGCAGTTGATGTGGGAGGAGTACCTCGTCGACCGCATCGGCGGGCCGGAGGTGTTCGAGGCGATCGCGGCGAACAAGCCGGGCGCGTGGTCGGACCCGGCGATCATCCAGGCCAACACCATGATCCAGCAGCTCGTGGACGCGGACGGGTTCGTGCGCGGCTTCAACTCGATCGCCACCGACAGCAACGCCGACACCGCACTGCTGTTCACCGGCAAGGCCGCGATGTACCTGATGGGCTCGTGGGCCTTCCCGACGATCAAGCAGGCCGACCCCGGTTTCATCGCCGACGGCAAGCTCGGCTGGACGACCTTCCCCACGGTCGAGGGTGGCAAGGGCGATCCGGCCGACATCGTCGGCAACCCGGCCAACTACTGGTCGATCTCGGCCGCGGCCACCGAGGAGCAGAAGTCCGCGGCGCTGCAGTACCTGCGCGAGGACCTGATGAACGACTCCTATGTGGACTCCCTGCTCGCAGGCGGTTCGGTGCCGCCGCTGACCGGCATCGAGGACAAGATCGCGAAGACCGAGGACCCCGAGTACCTGACGGCGGTGTACGAGATGGCCGCGAACGCACCGAACTTCCAGTTGTCCTGGGACCAGGCCCTCTCGCCCGGCCAGGCCGACGCGCTGCTGACCAACCTGGAGCAGCTGTTCCTCAAGCAGATCACGCCGGAACAGTTCTCCGACAACATGAACGCGACGCTCGGCCAGTGAGTACCGCGCTGCAGACCCGGGACCGGGCGCCCGCACCCGCGCGGGCGCCCGGCGGTCCGCGACGGCGTTCCGGCCCGAGCGCGCTGATGGCGCTGCCCGCACTGGCGTTCTTCGGGGTCTTCGCGGTCCTGCCGCTCGGCGGGGTCGCGGTGCTGAGCCTCATGGCGTGGGACGGGATCGGCGATCCGGCGTGGGCGGGACTGGACAACTGGGCGCTCGCGCTGGCCGACCCCGCGACCTACCGCGCCATCTGGCTGTCGATCCAGGTCATGGTGCTCAGTTGGTTGGTGCAGACACCGATCTCGCTGCTGCTCGGGGTGCTGATCGCGCGGCCCGGCCGGTTCCGCGCGCTGCTCGGGGTGCTGTATTTCCTGCCGATGCTGCTGTCGGCGGCGGCGATCGCGATCGCGTTCAAGGCGCTGCTCGACCCGAACTTCGGGATGAGCCGCGCGTTCGGGCTGGACTTCCTGTCGCAGGACTGGCTCGGTGACCCCACGCTCGCGCTGTACGTCGTGGTGTTCGTGATCGCCTGGCAGTTCGTGCCGTTTCACACGCTGCTCTACCAGGGCGGCGTGCGGCAGATCCCGGCGTCGCTGTACGAAGCTGCGCAACTGGACGGCGCGGGGCCGGTGCGGCAGTTCTTCCACATCACGCTGCCGCAGCTGCGCTACACGATCATCACGTCCTCGACGCTGATGACAGTGGGGTCGCTGACCTACTTCGACCTCGTGTTCGTGCTGACCGGCGGTGGCCCGGGTGACGCGACCCGCCTGCTGCCGCTGGACATGTACCTGACCGGGTTCTCCGGCAACGACATGGGCCGGGCGAGCACGCTGGCGGTGCTGCTGGTGGCCGCCGGCCTGGCGCTGTCGCTGGGGTTGTCCCGGTTGTCCAGCTTCAGCCGGGGCAGCCAGCTGGAGGGAGCCTGATGCGAACGCGCCCCAACTACGCAGGCGGTCTGGCCGGGCTCGTGTGGCTCGCGGTCGTGCTGGTGCCGGTCTACTACGTGGTGGTGACCAGCCTGCGCTCGCAGCGCGGGTTCTACGACGCGAACCCGTTGTCGCCACCGGTCGACGCCACGCTGGACGCCTACGGCGACGTGCTGGCGAGCCACTTCTGGCGCTACTTCCTCAACAGCGTCGTGGTGACGGCGGCGACGGTGGCGATCGCGGTCACGGTGTCGCTGATGGCGGCCTACTACGTGGTGCGCGGCACGTCGTGGTTCTCGCGCCTGACCTACCGCGGTTTCCTGCTGGGGCTGGCGATCCCGCTGCAGGCCACGATCATTCCGGTGTACTACCTGATCACGCGGGCCAAGCTGTACGACACGCTGCTGGCGATCATCCTGCCGTCGGTGGCGTTCGCGATCCCGCTGTCGGTGGTGATCCTGGCGAACTTCCTGCGGGACGTGCCGAACGAGCTGTTCGAGTCGATGCGCGTGGACGGCGCGGGCGACTGGCGGATGCTGTTCAGCCTGGTCCTGCCCATGACACGGCCCGCCGTGGTGACGGTCGCGGTGTACGACGGGCTCAACGTGTGGAACGGTTTTCTGTTCCCGCTGATCCTGACACAGAGCTCGGACCAGCGCGTGCTGCCACTCGCGTTGTGGTCGTTTCAGGGCCAGTTCCGGGTGAACATCCCGGCCGTGCTGGCGGCCGTGGTGCTGTCCACGCTGCCGGTGCTGGCGCTGTACGTGCTGGGCAGGCGACAGCTGGTCAGCGGGCTGACGGCCGGTTTCGGCAAGTAGCCGTCCACAGCGGACGGTCAGCGGGCACGCAGGCGCAGCAGACCGTCCACCAGCCGGGGCAGCGGGAGGTCGTTGACCTCGGTGACGGTGCGCACCGCCGAGTCCGGGAAGGCCCCCGCGCCGTGGCAGGCGCCGGCGATGGCACCCACGATGGAGGCGATGGTGTCGGTGTCGCCGCCCATGCTCGCCGCGAACCGGCACGCCTCCCACGGGTCGTCGACGGAGGCGAGCACCGCGAACGCGGCGGGCACCGACTCCTGCGTGGCGACGCTGGTGCCGATCAGGTCGGCGATCCGGTCGGGGCCGAGCGCGCGGCCCCACTCGATGCGCGCCGCGACGTCACCGGCCGCTACCCAGTTGCCGCGCGTGGCGGCGGCCGTCGCGGCGGCGATCGCCAGGTCGGTCGCCTCCCGGCGGTCCGCGCCGTCGACGCCTGCGCTCACCGCGGCGGCGACGGCGGCGGCCCCGGCCAGCGCGACACCGGTGTTGTGCGTGACCCAGCTGGCCTCCACCACTCGGTCGACCAGGGGCGCGAGGTCGGGCGGATTGGCGATTCCCACGGGCGTGATGCGCATGGCCGCGCCGTTGGTGGTGCCGTTGCGGCCCGCCCGTTCCAGCGGCTCCCCGGCGGCCACCGCCGTCACCGCGGCGCGGGTGGAGGGCCCGAGCAGGCCGCGGATGCCGCGGGCACGCAGGTCCCGCTCCCAGGCGAGCAGCGCCTCCGCCAGCTGGTGCGGGTCGATCCGTCCGGCGTTGCCGAGGAGCAGGTCGGCCACGATGACCGTCTGCTGGGTGTCGTCGGTGACCCCGCCCGCGGGCATCCCGCGGGCGGCCGCGAAGCCGGTGACCGGTTCGATCTCGGCGGGCGGCTTTCCCTCGGTGGGCATCCCGAGCGCGTCGCCGATGGCCAAGCCCGCCAGTGCGGCGAGTGCACGTTCCCTCACCGGATCATCGTAGGGTCGGCTGCCCCGGGGTTGTGGAGCTGCTCCACGATGCGGGCTCGACCGCAGCACGCCGCACCTGCCATCGGCCGCATCCGGCACCCGGACGATCAGACCGACCTCCGCCAGTTCCTGCCCGTTCGTGATCGCGCACTGGCCAGGAGCGAGTGCTCGTGCCGCCGCCTCGACGATGATCGTGGTGCTGCCCGGCGTTCTGGTCGATGCTGCAGCTCGGGGCCTGGTGGTCGCCCCCGCTCGACGCGATCGTGTTCGCGACGGTGCTCGCGGTTTCGACGGCCCGCGCACTGGTGCGGGTGGGCTGGGGCCAGGTTCCCCTCGCCGTCGTGTTGTTCGTGGTGATGCGCGCCGCAGCCGTCGGGTGCAGCGTGCTTCTCGCGGCGGGGGGCGGCACTGTTGTCGGCCGGGGTCACCATCCCGGTCTGGCTCCGCGGTTCGGACCTGCCTGGGTCGCCGCAGGCACCCTCGCCGCACTTCCGTTCTTCGCGGTGCTGGTCCAACCGGTTCCGGCCGAGGCGTCCCGGGCCGTCCCGGCGCGCAGCCCGCACCGGGGCGACCACCCGGTTGGCGTTCCAGCTCGGCGGCGCGACGGCCGCCGCTTTCGGTGTCGCCCAGGTGCTCGACCCCGGGCCACGTGGTGTGGCCGGTGCTGACCGTGCTGGTCGTGCACAGCGGCAACCGCGGCCGCCGCGACGTGCTCGCGAGGGGCGCCCGACGCGTGGTGGGCGCGCCGGCCGGAACCGGGATCGCCGCTGTCGTCGGCGGGCTGTCCGGCACGGGCGACGACGTCGCACTGGTTGTGTTGTTCGCCCTCCTCTACGGATACGCCGGGGAGCCCGGCATCGGTCTGCCGGGGCATCGGCTCCTCGGCATCCCCAGCGGCGGCACCCTCGCCCTCACCCGCCTCCGCCTGGCCCAGCTCCTGACCGCAGCGGCCAGAGCGACCGGCAGCGCCGCACGCGCGCAGCCCCTGGCGAATCCCGCACGGGCGCTCATCGCCTCGGTCCGGCAACTCGCCGCGCCCGACGGACCGCCCGTGCCGCGCGCCGGTTCGGGATCGGTCGCATCCGCGGTCTGCACGCCCTGCTCATCGCTGCGCA
>Ga0164243_10007687_pt1 | contig 16053 bp, 12 predicted proteins | sample OricompcompostOP_FD_108781 | JGI IMG/M metagenome (GOLD analysis project Ga0164243, IMG submission 108781) | Organic Plus compost microbial communities from Emeryville, California, USA - Original compost - Organic plus compost (OP) | ecosystem: Engineered > Solid waste > Mixed feedstock >...
AGTTCACCGACGCTCAACGATCGAGACTGTTGCGGCGCGCTATCTGCACGCCTTGCGGGAGCTGATCGAGCACTGCACCAGCCGCGGCGTGCAATCCTTCACACCCTCGGATTTCCCGCAGGCTGACCTCGATCAAAGCGAACTCGATAGACTCCTAGGAACACAGTAGCTGGCAGCGAGGCGCTTCGCGCCATCCGCTCAGTCGGTGCGGACTCGACCCAGATAGAATCCCCCCGGAATCTGCTTCTGCGATCCGTAGGTCTCGATCGTCACGGCGGCTCCGATGAATGACGCCACGAAGTCCCAAAGAGAACGAATCTCCTGCGGCCACTGATCGATTGCGTAGTCCTCGATGTACCTCATCATCTCGTCGACACGGGGGAGTACTGCTTCATAAAACGCGCGCAACTCATCCGCGGATGCCGCTTCGCGCATACGCGCCCGCTCCGGTTCATTGTCTATGACCCAGCGGCCGAACGACTGCTCCAGGTCGGCGAACGGCGGTGGAAGCTTCTCCATGACGTGCAAACCTGCTAGTCGGACCCAAGCTCGTTCATCAGTACCCGATAATGATGGCGAATCGCCACTTCACCTTCGCCCAGATGCATATGCTTCACGGCTCGAGAGCGGATACCTTCCTGGACGCGTTCCGCAACGAGCAGATCGCCTGCGACAACGTTATCGGCAATCACCGACTCTGCCGTCAGCGCAGCAAGGTCGCGGATCGTCGTCGGATTGCGGAACAAGTAGCATGAAGTGAACCGACTGCGATGAAGCGCCAGCGGCGAGAAAAGGAAGGTCTGGCAGTATCCGGAATATATTCCGAGCACCAGGTTTGGGAAGATGCACCACGCTCCACTGTGTGCGGCGGCCGGATTCGGTTCGTGATCAGTCGCGACGTGTGGCCGAAGGCAGCCTTGCTCGCCCCATTGCGCGGTGAGCTCGATGATGGGGCGTGAGACCGACGAATCCAGGCTGAGCTCGATCTCACTGCTCACCCGGCAGTGACGTCCCAGCCGCTCGAAGTTGAGCGGCCGGCCACGCGACCCACTACCGGACCGAGCGGCCTTCCGCCCGCCGAGGGTCGGCAGTATATGCAGATGCTCGCCATGGTACACGTCGAGCGTCGTGTAAGTACCGAGCTTCCAGTCGGCATTCACTTCGAGCGACCACTGCACCGGCCTTGTGAACTCTTCGAACGGGTAATTGCGCAGCCGATCTGCGACGTCCCCCAAATACTCCATCAGGCTTTCGCGCGGCGCGGGATCGAGATTGATGAAGATGAAGCCGCGCCAAACGTCCACCGCCACTGGAACGAGACCACAGTCCTTCTTGTCGATATCGTAGAAGCCTTGCTCGTCGGGGATGTGATGCAGACTTCCAGTTCGTTCGTACGTCCAGCCATGGTAACGACATACGAACCTCGCCGCCCTACCCCGGTTGTCATACACGAGCTTGTTGAGGCGATGCCGGCACACGTTGTGAAACGCCGTCAGCGAATCGCCGGTGTCCTGTCGAACGATCAGGATCGAAGCATTGCAAACTTCGATGTCCCTAACGATATATCCACTAGGTGCCGGTATCTCCTCGATCCTACCGACGAAAAGCCAACAACGTTGGAAGATCCTCTCGCGCTCACGTGCGTGGCATTCCTCACCAAACAGCGCATCGACGGGAATGGGTTGGCGCCCCAATTCCGGATATCGATCGATCCATCGAGATTCGCCTTGCGACGTTGCCCTCGATTTCGGGTCCGTTCCCGACATCCCGCTTCCTCAGCAATCCGATCGCGGCCTCGCGCCCGCCAGGCGTCCGCTTCTCCGAAACGACGACGGCTGCCCAGACGAGCTATGATCGTTCGGGCAGCCCATACGATGAGTCACGCAGAGTCATGAGTGTCACGAAACTCCGTCGTCACCTCCGTGGATTGTCCTCACAGATACTACCAACGTCGAGCGTAGGTTTAGATGCTCGTCGGGTCTAGTAACATAGCGGACATTGAGGTTGCAACCCTGGTGGATGCCGTACGCTGGGTGGTTCCGCCGGCGCTCGTGCTGCAAGCCACAAGAATCAGCACCTGCGCGGGCGACCTGTTCACGGAGGAAGCGGAGCACGTAGCCGCTGCAGTGAGCAAGAGGAGAACGGAATTCACGGCGGGCAGAGTATGCGCGCGGGCCGCTCTGGCGCGACTGGGCATACGACCGATGCCTGTGCCGGTCGGATCGAAGGGCGAGCCGGTTTGGCCGCCCGGAATCGTGGGTTCCATCACACACGACATGGATCTGTGCATCGTGGCGCTGCAATCGGCAAACCGTCTGGCAGGCATTGGCATTGACATTACGGAGAATTCAAAGTTGGGTGATGACGTGACAGGCTTGATCTGCACGCCGCGGGAGATTGCGTGCAATCGCGACTTCGGCACGAGTGCCGACCCGTTTCGCATCATCTTCTCCCTCAAGGAATCCATCTACAAGTGCCTGTTCCCGTTTATCCGCCGCTTCCTCGACTTTCACGAGGTCGAAGTAGCGCTGGATCCATTCAGCATCCACGCGTCAGAACCCGCTCGTGAGCAGTTGCCGTTTGGCATTCAGGAGAAGCTGTGTGCAGCGTTCTGTGTGGTGAATGGGTGCATTTTTTCCGCAGCGTGGGTCGACGTCTAACGAGTGGAGACTATGGCGATCAGCACGGATGTCGCGCTACCTCAGATAACCCCTGCACGGTGCCAAGAACTGCTGGACGATCTAGTCGAGCTCTATGCGCTTGAGCGACTCACATGTGCGGTCCACGGCGAGCGCGACACGTTCGTGGTGTCAGCGCCGCGGGGCGGCACTCGCACCGACCTTCGTCCATTGCCCGTGGGGTGTCTCGCGAAGCTCTACACCGCGCGCCTCGCGGCACAGGTTTTCGCTCAAAGACGCATTAGTCTCGATGTTCCCCTGACGGAGCTGTGTCCGCAGTTCAGGGTGGCCAGTCAGGAGGCGACTCGAACGATCACATTACGCCATCTGTTGACTCATTCCTCGGGCCTGGACTCGGAAGGCCTTACCGGATTCGTCGTCCGCGAGCGCGAGTTCTGGCAGCTCGTTCGCGACGTCAGGCAGCTGTTCTGGCCGGGTGAAGAACGATCGTACTGTAGCTTGGGCTTTCTGCTTGCCGGCCGAGTAGCTGAGATCATCTCCGGTAAGTCGTGGTGGGATCTTCTGGCCGAGAGCGTGGCCGGGGCTACGCAGTGGCTGCCGAACGAGAGCCCTGGTTGCCGCCCCTTGATCAACGCGGCCGCGATCGCACCGCAAGCGACGAGCGGCGCGATCAGCGGTACGGCAGCGTTCGGCTACGGACTCGCGCTGACAGCACGCGAACTTGCGCGATTCGGCGCTATGCATCTCTCCGGCCCGGCGCGTGCTGCAGATCTCTTTGCATGGTGGCCTGATGGCGAGGGCGCCTTCTGCGCCGGCGGGACGGCAGATGTCGGTGAAACATCCGAAGTCGACACGAGGTTGCAGCTAGTGCCGGCTGCTCGCGTGTCGATCGCAGCCGTTGCAGAAGGCCCGATCTCAGGGGCGGTGCACGATTTCTTCCGGCAGCTGCTCGGCTCCAAGTGGGATGGATTCGTACAGCCACGCAGGCGTGTCGATCCGGAGGCGATGTTGGCCTGCGTCCTCGGGCGCCGTTTCCGTTGCGCTGTCCTGGACATTTCGTTTCGGCGGCGCGGCCTCGACACCATCGCCGACATGTGGGTGGGCCGCGACGGCGTGGATACTTGGGTGGGGCGAGCGCGGGTTTTTCAAAGCGTAGTTGTTCATGTCGGCCAAGCGGGCTATTTGGCCGGAGCCTTCTGCACACAGAACGTCACATTCGATTTCGTTCTCGAGCCCTTGGACTACCAGGGCGACATCCAGTACCTGATCTTTAACCGGAAGATGCTCATCAGGCAGGCCGGCTCCGCAGAGCCATGAGTGGGCTGCGGAAGATCCGGGGTTCGCCGGCTGCGAAGTGCCCGTGTGGACTGCTGCAGGCCGCTTGCCGTCAGCGTTGGCGCGCCACGCGGCTCGCCAGTAGCTTCGCGAGCATTTCATACACGATGAGCTCTTGCGTGCCAGAGGCGGCCAAAGAAAGCCGATTGACGTACATGTGGGCGTGGGCCGCGACGATCTTGCTGAGGGGCTGCGTCAGGCGCTGCTGAGCAGCGAGCTGACGCAACGACGCAAGCAACGGCTGCAGTCTCTCGGAACGCCGTTGGAGGATGCTCCTCGCGCCGCCGTCGGCCGAGTCGCCGAACAGCAGCTGATCCAGTTCCAGCCTCGATGCCCTGAACTTGCGATTAGTGGCCAGCAGTCTTTCCGGGTCCGCCCCGAGCGAGTGCACCAACTGCTCGGATCGCCTCGCGTACAGCGCGGCACGCGAGGCCTCATCGAAACCTGCGTCCTTCCAGATCAAATCGACGCCTGCAATGAGGCACTTCCACCGCTCGTGCGGATCTTGGACCGCTCCTGAGACAATCAGTGCCAGCACACATTCGCTGTCCGCACCGAACACGTCTTCGGCGATCGACAGGGCATCCTGTCCCCCATACCTTTCGATCTCAGGCTCATAGGTGGCGATGTCGATCTTCCATGCCAAGCCCTCGCTGCACAGGGTCTCGCAGGCCGTTCGTATCCGCGGCAGCGCCGAGTTCCACAGGGTCGCTGCATCGCCATGAAGCCTGACTCGCAAGTGGGGGTCGGGATCCGCATAACGAATGAAGAACCACTTGTCAGCCAGTTGTTCGCGCAAGAGTCGGGTGACGAGCGGCACCAAGCACTGCCTCAGCAATTGCTCCCTTCCCCAGGGGCTGGCGTAGATCTTGGCGTAAAGCCATTCGCCCCCTGGAACATGCCGTACCGGATGCGCGCGGGGCGCGCCCGCAACTTGCTCTGTCGCGTCGCAGGCTCCGCGTCCGAGGTCTTGCGTGGTTGCGGTCCGAACGAACGGCAGCACCAGCTCGTGACAGAACTCAGCGCCGTCGGAGTCGCGAACGAAGCCCGCAGGAGGGGCGGTGAGAGCCTCGCGGATGATGGCCAGCGATTGTTGCCGTAGTGCGACGACCAGGCAATCGACCGAGAGCGGGTTGTTCAGGTCGACTAGCAGGTGCTCATCTCCCTGGGCAAGCTCGATATAGCGGGGCCATCGCAGCGCCTCCCGCCATTTTTGCACTATGTCATAGCACTCGGCGATGCTGCGATCGTTCAACCCGTCGAGCAGTCCCCGACCCAACTGCCAAATTTGCGGTGACAGTACACAGTTCTTGTAGACCACCCGGGGCAATCTCGGCGCATAACTCAAGGCGCTCGGCCAGCGAAATCGGCTGAGCACGGACTCCTGGCTCTGCAGACTCCCCAGGAAGCGATAGATGGGTGTGCTGTCTGCGCGAACGGTGTATGCAGCAGTCTGGCGCGGAACGATTATCCGACCCGACTTCCGACATCGCAGGACGATACGTCCGGACTCCGGCGATATCAAAATGTCCCGAAGGTTGATTTGTCGGCTCCTCTCAGCAGAGGCGTTCCCGAAGATCGGCAACTCGGTGGCGCGCAATTGGGTCCTGAAGAGCACGTTGCCGGCCCGATGTCCCGGCCAATGAACGATTTCAGCAAAGATCGCCCCGCGATCTGCATTGGACTCTTCGTCGCTGCAATAGCGCCGTGTGTGCTCGGCGAGGCCTGGGTCAACACTGCAGAAGCGGGCAAGGATTCTTGCGCCGGGGGGGCCGCCTGCGTCGCGCAGTACCACCCGCGACTGATCGTGAGCGTCGCGGACGACGCTGACGATGACGAAGAACGATTCCGGAGGTCGCTTGGGCGACGCCTGCTGCAGCGAGGCGATATCCTCGCCGCTCAGCACGATTTCATCGATGCCTTCGTGACACGCAGCTTCCCATTTCCTCAACAAAAGCGCTCTCACGTGCTTGCCGACGTGACAGGTCTCGTCCGCGGCTGCAGCGGCGGGGAACGAGCCTTCTCCCATCGGCAACGCGTCATCTTCTTCCCCGCCGAAAGGCAGGCCTATTGCGGGATCGAACACTTCGAGAAGCGGAACCTGACGCTCGCCATATCGGTCGAGAAAGGCTTGATAGAACTGCTGCAAGTCGGTCGGTGGTGTGGGAGACAGCGCCAGCAGGGCATCAATGCCCGCGCGGACGCTCGCGATGATCGATGGCTGAAGGTATGCGCTCTGCAATGGTTTCTGCAGGTCGACTTGGACGACGTCAGATGCCGCGCGAGTTCCCAGGAAGGTCCCGAGATCCTGTGCGATGCGTCGAAACGCTTCCTGCCCTTCGCCGATCGGGGAAGCGCGGATCTGTTCCAGGAGATCCCGAATATCGGCGAGTGCCGAGTACGCAGGGTGGTCAACACACTCGCGCAGTGCCAGAAGAACGTCGTCCAGCGGGTCACCGCCGCCGGTCAGTCGTGGTTCTAGGGTGCTCAGGACGATGCCTGATTTGATCAGCTCGTCGATGAACTGCACACGGTCGCCCGTAAAGGGTTCAGCCGCGGCACTTCCCAGAAGTGACAGCAGGTCATCGAATGACCGATCAGTCGGCTGCTGGTCCATCGCGTCCAATAAGCCGTCGAGATGAGGAGAACCGCGAGTGGCGTACGAGGCGAGCGTCGCGAGTCCGCACCGATCCGCGAGGTAATGCCAATAGCAACCGCTTTTGTGCAGCGTCGGGTTGCGGAAGTATTTCAGGGAACGCCGGATCTGACGGTCCGCAAGCAGTTTGGCACGAATTTCACCAATGACACCCATGTCGATACGCGCGTGTTGCAGGTACGTGTCCGCAGGTGACAACACGATTCCTGAATGCGCAGCGGGAGTCTTCCCGGCGCGCGGTGCGTACCACGAAATACCCGCGAACAGACCGAAAGGGGTGCACCGATACGTTGCTCTGGCAAGATATTTCATGAGCGAACGCTGCGTTTTCAGCGCCGTCGAGTTTTGCGATCCGGCGCGGCACTTCCGGGTGCGTTCGTACAGTGATCTCGAAGCCACCAGCAGGGATTGCTGCAGCGCCGGCTGCGCAAAAAGCGTGTACAGCCGTTCGCCGATGACTCGTCGCGCTTGCTCGGCCTCACTGGCGTCACGGGCAGGGGCCGCTACCGCGCCTGCGATATTCTGCATCTCGCGAAACGGCAGCAGCGGTGTGCGAACGACTATAAAGTCGGCAAGCTCGAAATCATCCGTTGACATCGCGCTGAATTTTCGTCGTCCGAAACAGGACGTAGTTCCCCGATGAGTGACTCGCGCGTTGCTCGACAAAGTCGCTCTCAAAGGCTTGTCGCGAGTATCGCACACGTGCGTCGTGCGCACCGGGTGACCTGGGCACCAGCGTCGTCAGAGGACTTGGCACGTACGGTTCCGCTGCTTCCTTGATCCGTCGCACAGTTCCTGCTATACAGCAGCGAAACGCTATGGAGCGCGCGCGTGACAGCACGGAAAGTTGCAGATCCTATGGCCGCAGAGAATGACCGCTGCCTAGGGTACATGGCTGAATTCGAAGCCGGACTCACACCTGAGAAGGCTCGCGCATTTTCAGTCATCAAGCGCGCATATACCGGCAGCGCTCCGTTGCGCGTGCTCGCCCAACTCCCTGCGCACAAGATCCTGAACGCGTCAGAGCAGATGGCCTTCGAGGCGGAGCGAGTTCGCGCTTTGCCAGAGCAGGTCGCTCCCTCGAGCGATCTCGTGCTCATCCTGAAAGCGACTAGGCTCTGCAACCTGCGGTGCGAATACTGCATCAGTTGGGCGGAGGGCGCCAATCAGGTCATGCGTTTCGACGTACTCGTACGCACCCTGCGCGAGTTTCTCACCATGCGCGGTGCCACCACCGTCGATGTCGTCTGGCACGGTGGCGAGGTGACGATGCTGAAACCAAAGTTACTGAAGAAGGCGCTTTGGTTGCAGGAATCCTTTCGTCAGGAGGGCCAGACGATTCTGAACGCCGTTCAGACCAACGCCACACGCTTGACGGATGAGTGGATGGATCTGCTTGCAGAGTATGATTTTCAGGTTGGCATTAGTCTGGATGGCCCGCCGGAGGTTCATGATCAACGGCGCCGCGACAAGAAAGGTCTGCCGACATCAAGACTCGTTGAGCAATCGATTGCAAAGCTCAACCGCGCCGGCATCCGTTTTGGGGTTCTCGTCGTCGTAGACCGAGCGGTCTTGCAGATAGGCGCGGAGCGAGTGTTGGATTATTTGGCGGGCATCGGGGTCGAGAGCGTTCACTTTCTGCCGCTCGATGGTACCGATCCCAAGATCTACATCGACGGCGGGCGACACTTTGAAGTCGACGACTCCTTCGTGCCTTATTCGCAGTACGTGAGCTTCCTCGAGCGCGGGTTCGAATATTGGTGGGACCGATACAAAGGCCGACTGGCTGTTGCAATCTTCGAGGATCTCATTGAGGCGGTTCAGAACAAGGATGCGCCCCGCTCGCACATGTGCTACTGGAAAGGCAACTGCATGAATTCGGTCTTCGTCGTCGAACCCACGGGGGAGGTCGGCCCCTGTGACACGTTCACGGGCAATCCAAATCGTTTCTATGGCCGCATCGGCGAAAGGCCTCTTGTGCCAATGCTCGACTCGTCGGCGAACCTGCGCTTGAACCGTCAGGAAATGATCGATGGTCCACGCCACATGACCGATTGCGAATGGTTCAGGTTGTGCAAGGGCGGGTGTCCCCACGACCGGCTACTGGCGCGTGTCAGCAAGACAGTAACCTCGTGCTGCGGCTTGTCTCCGCTACTCAAGCGAATCGAAACCGTCGTGAGGCGAGAGCGCAGCGTTGGTGTCTGACGGCCCAAAGGCGGGCCGTTTTTTAGGGTTGTTGGTTAAGTGACTACGGAGGACGCTATGGCTGGGATCATCCGAAGCACGGTCCGCGAGATTGACGAGGTGACGAAGGACTTTGTCGCATTTTTGGGGCGCAATGGAGCGGACGAAAGCACAATCTCTCGCTTCAAGAGCTCGGCGGGCGCAGCCAAGGAAGCTGCGGGACCGCACGGAGAAATCATTTCGCGACCAGCGGCCCGCACGAGCTCGACGCGTGGCACGTCCTGGAGGAAGAAGGTGCCCACAAGCCCGGTCTGACTCTCAGGCAGTGTAAGGAGCGCAGCGCGGTCCCGCCGTGCTCGCTGGGTGTAAGGGGACTGGGCCCTTTCCATGACTGGCCAGTCCCCTGTTCGCAGCGCTCCAATGCGCGGTGCTTTGACCAACGGCGCCCGGTTGAGCGCAACCCTGTAGGCCCAACCGAGGTGTTTCACCTGCTGGTTTGCTGGTGCAAGGTTCGCTACGTGTTGCTCGGACGGCGGAAGACCTCGAATCGATCCATAGGACAGCTGAGAGACGACGGCGGAACCTTCCGGCAATCCACCTCGAATGGCACATCGATAGAGCATCAATTGACCTGAGCCTGTGGACCGCCCTGTTTCGCGAGAATGGACATTCAGCGCCCGGATCTTAGACGGCAGCACGTGCGCAAGCGCTGGAAGCTCGGTGCGCTCATAATCGCCGTCCTAACAGTGGCGGGCTTCGGCATTCTTTCGCTGGAGCCGGCCGCACCCACTGTCGAGCGCAACACGGTGTGGACCGGAACGGTGAAGCGCGGTGTCATGGTCCGAGAGGTGCGCGGCCAGGGCATCCTCGTGCCAAAGGTCGTTCGATGGATTGCGGCGGAGACCGATGCCCGCGTCGAGCGCGTTCTGATCAGGCCAGGCGCCATCGTTGACGCTGACACCGTGATCTTGGAGCTCTCTAACCCAGTCGTGAAGGATGAGCTCGCACGGGCCCAGGCACAGTTCTCCTCCGCCAAAGCCAAGTACGAGGCGAGGCGCTCGGAACTCGAGAGCCAGATCCTCGATCAGCGCGCGGAGTTGGCCAGCATGGAGGCCGAGTATGAATCGGCGCGTCTCCAAGCCGAGGCCGAGAAAGAACTTGCTGACCAGGGAATCATTCCGGCCATCCAGTATCGACGCACTCAGCTTAAGGTCGGCTCCTTGAACACGCGGATCACCTTTCAGAAGGAGCGCATCGCCAAGGCCAGACAGAACATGCGCAAGCAGCTCGAGTCCGACGAGGCAGAAGTCGAACAGCTCGCGCGAACCCGGGATTTGCGGCAACGGCAGGCCGAGGCGCTGGAGGTTCGTGCCGGCATCGAGGGCGTGTTGCAGCAGGTGGTTGTCGAGGCAGGACAGCGGATCACAGCCGGCAGCAATCTTGCCCGCGTTGCGCAGTCCGACGTGCTCATCGCCCAGCTGCGAATCGCCGAATCGCAAGCCAAGGATGTTGCGATTGGCAAACCAACCAAGGTCGACACTCGCAACGGCATCGTGTTGGGCAAGGTTGCACGTGTGGACCCGGCCGTTCGCAACGGCACCGTGCAAGTAGATGTGGAACTCCAAGGGGCGCTGCCGCCGGGTGCACGACCCGATCTCTCGGTGACGGGAACGATCGAGATCGAGCGGCTCGAGAACGTCCTCTACGTCGGGCGGCCGGCGTTTGGACAGCCGGAAACACAAACAACCCTGTTCAGGATCATTGGCGACGGCACGGCAATGCGCGTGCCAGTAAAACTTGGTCGAGCCTCCGTCGACACGATTGAGATTGAGAAAGGACTGGCCGAAGGAGACCAGGTAATCCTGTCAGACACTTCCGCCTGGGATTCGAACGACCGGATTCGACTCAACTAACGACGTCGCGAACGGTGCGTCGGTGCGCTGCGGTGGCGCTCGTACCAATTAACTGCGATCGGGAACTTCACATGACTGCGACGGACACGACTCCCCTGATCAAGCTCGAGGCAATCTCGAAGATCTTCTATACCGACGACGTGGAGACTCATGCACTCTCGAACGTGAGCTTCGATATTCGTTCCGGGGACTACGTGTCGATCTCGGGCCCGTCCGGTAGCGGAAAGTCGACTCTGCTCGCGATCCTCGGATTGCTGGATGCGCCGAGCAAAGGCTCATATCTGTTGCAAGGCCGCAGTATCGAGGGCATTGGCGCTTCAGAGCGGGCACAGATACGCAACGATTCGATTGGCTTCATCTTTCAGGCTTTCAACCTGATCGGCGATCTCACCGTGCTCGAGAATGTCGAGCTGCCGCTCATCTATCGTGAGGGTGTCTCGAAGTCCGAGCGCCGCGCGCTTGCCGAAGCCGCGCTCGATCGGGTGAGGATGACGCATCGACTTAAGCATTATCCCGCGCAGTTGTCGGGCGGCCAGCAGCAGCGTGTGGCGGTGGCGCGCGCACTCGTCGGGCAGCCGTCCATTCTCCTGGCGGACGAGCCGACGGGCAACCTCGATTCGAGGAACGGCGAACAGGTCATGCTACTGCTGGACGAATTACACAGGTCCGGTGCAACGATATGCATGGTCACGCACGACCCACGTTATGCAGGTTTCGCGCAGCGACAGATCTTCATGTTCGACGGCCAGATCGTCGACGAAGCCACGATGGAGCGGCTGCGCGAAGAAGAAGATCGACGCATTCGTAATCTGGTTGCGGTTCACCCGCGCGTGCGCGCCTAGCCGCATTCAACCTTCGTAGATCAGGAGAGTTCGGAGCATGCCCAAGATGGCCGGTCTCGCGTCGATGTTTGGGAATCATCTCCAATACGCGGCACGCGCACTCGCGCGCAAACCGGCCTTCGCGCTTGGCGTCGTTCTGATTCTCGGCCTCACCGCTGGCGGACTCGCAGCCGTCGGTACTGCTGTTTGGTCGTTGTTACTGAAGCCGTTGCCGTTTGATCGGCCAGAATACCTGGTGACTCTCGGCGCGCATTCCGAGCGCATGGGCTTCAACATCGGATTGTCGCCGGGAATGATTCGCGAGCTCGAAGGCTCCAACGAACTGAGTGCGGTCGCCGCGTACGAGTCCGCCACCGCCGCGCGTGACCGGGACGGCAGATTCTGGCGGCAGGCACGCATCAGCGCGAATCTGCTGGAGACATTGGGTCAGCGTCCGCTTGCCGGCCGCGGGTTCACCAGGAACGACGCGGAGGTGGGCGCAGCGCGCGTCGGATTGATAGGCGAGCGCACGTGGCGCGAGCGCTTCGGCGGCAGTCCTCATGTGATCGGCACCGAGATAGAACTGGAGGACGGACCAGTACGAATCGTGGGGGTGCTGCCAGCGCAATTCTCGATACCCGGACCGGATACCCAGCTGTGGGTACCGATGATTTTTCGCCCCGAGCAGCTCGACGCACAACATTTCATGGACCTCGGGGAGTTGCGAGTCATCGCACGTTTGCATCCCGGGACCAGTGCGGCTGCGGCCGGCGAAAGATTGCATGCCCGGTACGGCAACGATGCGCGGCTGCGGCTGGTGATCGACAGCCTTGGCCTCAAATTCTACGCCGAGCCGCTGCAGTCGGCGTGGACTCGCCAGCATCGCGGACCGTTCATATTGCTCGGAGCTGCGACCACATTACTTTTGGTGGCCGCAGTTCTGAATCTGGCCGGACTGTGGATGGCCCGCTGGCTCGGTCGCAGCCAGGAGATCGCAATTCAGATTGCGGTGGGCAGCGGGCGCTGGCAGGCCACGCTCGGCAGCGGCGCGGAGTTCCTAGTGTTGGCAGTGCCAGCGCTCATCGTTGCGATGCTAACCGCGATCGGCGGCATTCACGGCTTGTATGCGCTCGGCGTCTTGAGTACGGCCTCGCCCGTCTCGGTACACGTCGGTCTGCCCACTCTGTTATTGGGGCTCGCAGTCTTGGTGGCCGCAGCCGTGCCGGTACTCCTTGCCGTGGCGTGGCAGACGCGCGGCCTGGAACAGAGTAGCGCTCGCATGTTGCTCGGCGGGGGTGCGACTGCGCGGCCGCTCGGTAGCCGCAGCCGCAAGGTACTGGTCGTCAGCGAGATTGCGCTGGCGATGAGTCTGCTGTCCGTGGTGGGACTCCTCCTGCAAAGCTGGATCCGGCTGCTGGACGAAAAACTGGGCTTCGAGCCTCGCGGCCTCGTCCACGCCACCATCCAACGGCCGCTAGGGCAACCCGATGGGCTGGTAATGGACGAACGGGTCGAGGCGGCCCTTCGGCGCATCGGCAACCTCCCGGGTGTACGCGATGTTGCCTATGCGGATCTCACACCTTTTGGGTGGTCCGACATGGTGACGAATTTCGAGCCGCCGAATTCCGTGGGCACGGAAGGCTCGATTCGCCCACGGCAGGTCAGCGGCAACTTCTTCCGAGTCGCGCAAATCCCGATTCTGGCTGGGCAGGCCTTTGGACCGGAGCACCTCGGAAGCAATTCGCAGTGGGTGCTCGTGGATCAGCTTTTCGCACGCCAGAATTTCCCCGAGGGCGCCGCCGTCGGCCAGCGCTTCCGCGTAGGTTCGCTGCCGGGCACACCGAATGACAGCAGCACGAGCGCGGTCGGCATGCGAACGGTCGAGATCCTCGGAGTCACTGCCACGTCTCGTCATCTTTCACCCGATGAAAAGGTCACGACAGGAACTGTCTATTTCCCGCTGCCCGGCGCGCCCGCTCAATGCGAGATCATCGTGCGCACTGATCTTCCACCGCCCGGACTCGTCGCCTCAGTCAAGCGCAATCTGGAAGAGGCGCTGGGAGCCGATCGCGTGGGTCCGGTGGTGACAATGCAAGGCCGGGTTCGCGAGACCGTCGCAGATCGCGAGCCTCAGCTGATACTTCTGGGCGTTTTCGGTGGCATGACGCTCGTGCTTGCAGGGATCGGACTGTTCGCCCTGCTCAGCTACAGTGCCCAAGTCCGTGTCCCCGAGTTCGGGTTGCGGCTGGCGATCGGCGCGCAGCGGCGCCATATCGCTGGCATGGTCCTCCGCGACGGCTTGTATTTGCTGATCCCTGGCGTGTTATTCGGAACGATCGGTGCATGGGTGGCGGGCCGCCTGATTGCCGATAGGCTGTATCAGATCGCGCCGGCTAACCTTGTCACGTGGCTGGTCGTGGCCAGTGTCATCACTGCAGTCGTGATCGTGGCGAGCCTTCAGCCCGCGGTCAATGCCATGCGCACTCACCCAGTCGAATCCCTGCGACATGTCTGAGTCTGGTCACAGGAGCTTGCTCCTATCCAGCCAAGGACCAAAGTTGCTGGCAGGAGCTGAGCGTACTCATGAGCTGGAATCGTGCATCCATACTGCTGCTCGTCGCCAGCGCAAGCATCTTGTTCGGCAGACTATTAGCTGCCGCGGACGAGCACAATCATTACGCAGTGGAGGTGCCTGCAGAATTCTCGGTCAAGCTCCTCGATCGGAGGGGCACCGGATCTTTCGAAACTGTATTCCCCTGCACCCTGCTGGCGCGCTCGGTGCCGGACAACATCGAAGTCGTGGAAGTCGAAGGCTCTCGCGAGCACGCAGCAAGTGCGACGCCCAAGCCAACTGGGGAGGTATCGCCGTACCGCTGGCCGTGCTTCATCCAATTCAGGCCTGGAAGATTTTGCGCCGCTTTCCCTGGGACACCCGTCGGGGATGGACGCAGCGGAAGCGGCCAGCGTCGATCGCGAGCCGGTCATTTCCCAGCATTGAACTCCGGCTTGCGCCAGCGCAATGGTGACAGCGGAGCTTGCTAAATTCAGTTGCGACTTCGGCATCCGTGCCGCGCTCTCCTGACTCAACGTTGCTACGACGCATTCGATGGGTTGCGTATGAGGACACCGCATTTGCGAACAGCTCTGATCCTCTGCATCTCATTCTTACTCATCACCCAAGCTGTCGGGCAAGACCAAGTAGCTCTTCAGCCACAGGAAGTAACGCGTTTCGACGGCAGCAGCATCCACTATTACATCGCTAGGGAAGATAGCCGTGTACCTCAGCCCATAGTACTGTTCATCCACGGGTCCGATTGCAACTCGATCGCGAATCACCCGCGAATCCGCCAGTTCGAAGCTGTGATGCCGGGCGCCGCAGTGGTGTATGTGGAGAAGTACGGCATCACCACGAGCTTGAGATGGAGCGATGCTGACGACCGGACGGATTGCCCCCAAGGCTATCTCGCGAACAATTCGCCTCAGCAGAGAGTGCTCGACAATCTTCAGGTGATTGCTCAGATTCGCAAGTCGGGCGCAGCTTGGTGGAACCACAAGCTGGTGGTGATTGGCGGGTCGGAAGGCGCTGGCATTGCGGGACAGGTCGCGGCGCTTACGCCTGAAACGCAGCGCTTGATCATCTTTGGCTTTGGCGCCAGGCGTTTCGAGGACGACGTTCTGCAGAGTGTGCGCTCGGGAATCCAAGCCAAGGGATTGTCTTACGGTGCCCAGGAACAGCAAATAGGAGAGCTTCGCAGCAAGCTTGCGGAGGCGAGTGAGAGCCGTGACGCGAGTGAGTTCCTGTTTGGCTACTCGTACGCGTGGTGGGCATCCATGTTGGCGTTTGACCAGCTCGAGGCCCTATCGCGCGTGGACGTTCCCGTTTTGGCCCTGCAGGGAGCGCTCGACGAGAACGTGTCCGTGGTGGGGGCTCGTATGCTCGTTAACGAGGCCCGGCAGCGTGGATGCCGGATCGAGTACGTCGAGTACGCAGGACTAGACCACGGATTCGCCGATCGCGATGGACATTCTCACCTGCACAAGGTCATAGCCGACATCGCCGTGTGGTTGAGGCAGTCAGAGTCGCTCAGGTGATTGGCCGTCGCTGTGCGCCACGGAAGCGGCGGATCGAGGGAGGCAGCAGCGGGATTGCGTTCGCAGAGTTGCGCTAATGTCCGAATCTGGGCAGCGCACGCTTCTTCCTGGAATTGCGTGGCTTCGCAATGCCGTACACTCTGATGCGTCAATGCCATCGTTGCAATGAGAGAGACCGCTACGAAGAGAGTTCCGATAGACACTCACGGACACTTGCTGCATTGATTACCATCTCTTCCTTATTGTAAGGAAGCCTTGCATAGTCTCGTGAAACGAGAGCGCATGGATTCTGTAGCGGTCAAGGCCCTACTGGACACTCGGTTGCAGTAAATCGTCCTTCTCAGGCTGCGCGTTGCTCAGTGGGCGCGTAGTGCTCCCGCCGTCGCTGGGCAGGCGAGATGTAGCCATGGCGC
>Ga0164243_10007689_pt1 | contig 16051 bp, 18 predicted proteins | sample OricompcompostOP_FD_108781 | JGI IMG/M metagenome (GOLD analysis project Ga0164243, IMG submission 108781) | Organic Plus compost microbial communities from Emeryville, California, USA - Original compost - Organic plus compost (OP) | ecosystem: Engineered > Solid waste > Mixed feedstock >...
CATTCTCGCAACTGTCAAGAAGGGTTGGATTCCCTCTAAACAAAACCTACGCTAGCAAGGTTCTGGTTTAACCTGATTTTTCTAAGGTTGTTGGAGCGGGTGAGGGGACCAGCTCCCTTATTTTTCAATGACTTAGTGATAGTGTGCCGTGACAGGCGTGTCACAGTTCCTTCCACTAGGTCGACTTTCGTCCATGGAGAACTCCGACCCATCCTCGTCGTCGTTCCCCCCATCTGCTCCATATGTGCCAGCATACTCCTCAAGGATCAACACGCCGGGGTAGATGTGAGCGTTCATCAGGTGCAGGTAGCGGCCCGCAGTGATCTTGATGTCGCTGTGGCCGAGCCAGTCGCGGAGCGCCAGCAGGTCCATCCCGCCCTCCGCCAGCCGGGTGGCGCAGGTGTGCCGGAAGGTGTGCAGCTTGACGTTGTCGAAGTCGAAGCCGCGCAGCTTCATATCCTCGCGGATGCACTGGAGCAGGTAGAGCGGGCCGCTCGATCCAATCGGCCAGGGGAACCAGCGCCCACCGGCCGCATTGGCGGTCAGCTCGGGCAGCAGCTCGCGCAGGCGGCTCGTCAGTGGAATGTCCCGAGCCTTGCCGCTCTTCGTGATCTGGCGCGGCAGGTGCAGCCAGACGCCCTCCACGCGGCGACCTTGGCGATCCTTGCCGGGTTTCCGCTTGATGGACGACGGGCCCGAGTGCAGCGCCTCCGACAGGCGGCAGCCGGTGTCCAGTAGGACCCGGATCAGGCGCTTGAACGCCCGCCACTGGCGCAGTGGCTCGGCTTCGATCCGCGCGTCGATGCACTCCCACATGACGGCCTCCTCGTCCCACGTGACGACGCGATCCTGCACGTTGTCGACCGTGATCGAGGGGAACTTGGGGCGCACCGTGATGACGCCCTCGTCCTCCGCGAACCGGCAGGCAGCCGAAAGGGACCCGAGCAGCTTCCGAATGGACGCCTCGGCGTAACCGTGGTCGTCCCGCATGGAACGCTCTAGGTCCTTCACGTGCTGGCTCGTCAGCTCGGCCATCAGGAGATCGGCGGGGAGCATCGAGCAGAGGATGCGGACGTTCGACTGGTGGGTCCTCGTCGCCTTCTTCTTCCCCCACACCTCCGGCGCGGACAGGCACTTGGTGAGCCAGAGGTGGACTGTCGGGCCTTGGTCGACCTTCGTCCTTGTGGAAGGATTGGGCGGCGCTACGCGGCCCTTGGGTGCCACGACTCCCCCCATGGCAGGGTGCTTCGGGTGCAGGCCAGCGAGCCAGTCGCGGCGCTGCGCCTCGGCGTCCGCCTTGTCGCGGGTGTCGAAGCTGATCCGCGCGCGCTTGAGCCCGCCCTGGCCGTCGGGGAGGTGGGTGTCGATGTAGTAGATGCCGTTCGGCTTCTGCTTGAGCTGGACGCTCATAGGTTCTCGTCTCCAGTCAATGCGACCACCAACTCGCGGACGACCTCGCGGCCCTTCGGGGTGAGCCGCAGGTACTTCTCGCGCTGGTCCGCCTTGTTCTCCTCGCGGGTCAGCCAGCCGAGGCCGTCCTCACGCTTGTCGCCACGCTTCCGGCCCTCGTCGAGGAGGACCTTGTAGGTGGTGTGCAGGCTGCGGTTGACGCGCGGGCCCGCCGACTCCTTGACCGTGGTGAAGGTCGCCGGTCGGCCCGCAATGTCAGCGGCGGCGGCCAAAAGGAAGAACACGCCCTGGGCTAGGGTCATCCTCTCCGGGGCGAACTCCGCCAGCGTCATCACAGCCGAAGAGAAGTCGTGCAGCTCGCGCACGTGCTTGAAGAGCGGGTCTGGTCGGGTCGCTGCTCGTTGCATACGTCGGGGCACCTTGTTGGTGGCAGTAGTCGTCATTGTCGCTTCCTCTGGCTCGGGCGCGACCCCCGTTCCCTAGAGTGGTTCCGGAAGCCACGCAATCTGTCTTGTGAAACTGATCCACTCGAACTCCGTTTACGGACACCAAACGCATTGAGTTTCCCATTTCTTATCCTCCGAAACACGACCGATGGGCAGGTCGCGCGCCGTACTGATCGGAGGTTGCTTTCACCCGTACTCCCCACCCCTTGGTGATACGTGGCAGCCGTGGGCACAGTGGACCTCGGGATCGCGGAATACCCTCCGCTTTCACTAGGTCAAATCCTACATTGCAAGCGTTTTGTTCTCCTCCTGTTCTCCGGCGGCAGTCGCCGGGTTGACCGCCGGGTACGGCGGCAGCTGGCCGTTGGCTGCGCTAGGGAGAGACCTCGGGGATGGGTTGCGGTCTCTCCGGAGCGTCCAACTACCGGGAATGGTTAAAAATTCTCAATAGATCACCGCAAGTTGCGGTGCCGCAAGTTGCGGTGTGCGACCCACAGACTACCTCTCTATCACGCACCGGGTATGGGTGCCGCGATCCTGCGCAACATCTCGACCGTTTCTTCGGCGAGCTTCGGCGCGGCGCGGTAGAACCTCCGATGGCCTTCATCCCGACATAGGGCCCGCTCCACATTAACAAGGGCGTCCAGCTTACGTCGGGCGGTGTCATCACTTAGCAGGCCTCCGCTTCTCGCGGAGACCATAGGGGCGGTCAGCCAGACCTCTTCGCTGAAGTGCGCTTCCGTCAGGATCAGGCCGACCGGGCCGCTACCCCACATTCGGTCGAGTGCCACGTGTGTATCAAGCGCGCGTCGCGCGACGCTCCTAGCAGTCGGCACTCAATTCCCCCGCCCCCAGCGGCCTTAGAAGTGTCTCGGGGCGAGGGCACCAGCCAGCCGCGTCCAATCCGAGGCGGTGTTCCGCCAAGGGGACAGCTGGAGGGCTCTTGTCATATTTCGGACTGCGGTGGGACTGCCGTAGCAGCCCCGCCGTATGCGCTCGACCTCCCGACGTATATCAGCGTCGGTGGCACCTGCGGCAAGGGCTGCGTTTCTCGCGGATGTGAACCGCATTGGGACTTTCTCCAGCCGATGGTGAGGGTTAATCCCGAATTGCCGCCACGATGCGCGGCAACTTGGGCCCGACAGAGCCCGCGAGGATCGCCAAGGCCAGAACCCCGGCGAGCCCGAACACGATCTCGATTGCGGCGTGCATGGGCGTCACCGTCAGTCCTCCACGCAGACGGTTGCGCCATAGGCGGCTGCTAGTGCCTGGGCAGCGGCGACAGCTGAGTCGCGGTCGGGGAAGTCCTCGTCGTCTCGGCCGTCCCAATCGCCGTCAGGCGTCGGGGTGCGCAGATAGACGCACCAGCCGTCGACCCGGTCGAGCCCCGGCGTGGCGTATTCCTGATACCGGCGACCGCGCCAGTCGGGCTCCGTCCACTGCCACGCATGGACGATCACCTGCGATCCCGGCACAGGCTCCGGCGCGGGCAGCAGCGGGACCTCGTCGAGGTAGTAGTCGGGCAAGTCAAGGTCGCCGCAGGTGACGACGCTGCACTCCCGCTGATAGCGCCCCTGCTTGTCGACGAAGGCGGTCATGAGAATGTCGGCGCAGCCGTACTTACGGGCGCACTCGTCCCACCGGGCCGGATCGAACCATGCAATGGTGGTGTAGTCGCCGAACCGGGCGCAGTCGGTGCAGTCGCAAGCCTCGGCGGCGATGATGTGGCCGCTCTCGAAGTGAACCAGCAGGCTCCCGTGGGAGCCGTTGACGGTGACGGTGTTGAGCATGTGGGTGCCTCCTTTCAGGCTCGGCGGGCGATGTTGGTGACGATCTTGCGGCGGCTCGGGTGCTGCGCGATTGGCAGGGCCCCGGCTTGGTCGACGACGATGCCGTTGCGTACGGTGACCACGTGCCCCCTGACGCGGACCATGTAGGTCACGCCGGGTTCCAGCAGGGTGCTGCGCACGATGGTCGCGAGGGTGCGGCGTGGGAGCCCTTGGGCGGACTCCGTGGCGACCCCGAGCAGCGCAAGCGCCTTGAGCCGCTGCGTGTGGGTTGTGCCGCCCCGCCAGCGCTTGGGGCGCGGCTGGAGCGACAACAGGGCGTCCCATGCCGTCTGGAACGGCACGTCAGCCAGCATGGCGACTGCTAGGACGCCGCAGCATCCGAGGTGCCGGTGTTGCTCCGGCACGAACCCGTCGGGAAACTCGATCATAGCCAATCCTCGACCTAGTGGAACTATCGGACATTGCGCTTGCCAGCCCCATGGGCGGCAATCTGGATCGACACGCGGGCCTTGCCCGAGGTGCCCATGCAGGCCTTGCAGGCGGCGCACTGGGTGCGCTTCCCGGCTTCCTCGCTTGCGGGGCACACGACCTCCCGCCCCTTCACGTTCTGGAAGGGCTCGGCGGTGACACGGAAGGTACGATAACCGGCCGCGTGGGCTTCCTCCATGTCCGCCAGCGAGTCCGCCGACGCCATGACCAGCTCGGCGAACCGGCGGTCAGCCGTGCGCCACTGGTGCGTGTAGCCTGTCCAGCCAGCCGCCTCCCGCAGGATCACCGTCCAGAGCGCCAGAGGGGCAGCCGCCGGATCACCGTAGGTGCCGAGCCGCACCATGCGCCCCGCGAACAGCTGCGCGGCTTGGAAGGCGTTGGCCTTGGGATAGACCCCGCGCTGGTAGGCGTCCCACACGCTGCGCGGTCCATGGGCGAGCGTGACGTAGCAGCTGCGGCCCTTGCCGGTGCCGTCGCCGCGATGCGGGCAGCTGCCGCAGATGGAAGCATCCGCCCCCGTCCGCACCGCCTCAATCGGGTGCATGTCGCGGCGGATGATGTAGGTTTGCACCATCGCGCCCGTCTTGGTGTTGCGCGAGCCCTTCGCGAGCCCGGTGGCGATCACCACGATGGGCGCACCATCCAGCTTTGACGGGCCTTCATAGAGGATCACCCCTGCGGCCTTGGAAAGGTCCGCGTCCGGCAGAAACTCGCCGTGGGCATTGGGATTGAACATAGCCAAGCCTCCCATTCGATCTAGTGGAACTATCGGTTGCCGAGGGGGCGCAACGCTGGCTCCGCCCCCTTGGGAACCGGCAGGGGTTGCCCCCTGCTCGGTCCTTGCCCGTCCATTCACATTGTCAAAGAGCGGGAGATTTGGGTCTGCGCTTGGTTCGGCTCCCTTGGTCCCTCTGGACCGTCTCGGCCTCGCCGTGGCTCACCGCCTCTCGATGACAATCAACCTAATGGAACTTGTTGGGGCCGTCAATACACTTCCACAAACGGAAGTGGTTTTTTTCGTCGCCATCGGTGCCCCTCACGTGCGCGCGCGGAAGGGAACGCGCTGGATCACCGGCAGGGATCGGCAGGGGAACGGCGGGCGGATCGAAAAAAGCAGGGCAAGACAGACACGCGCACAAACCCACAGGCACCCGGCGCACCCCTAGAGCGCCCCGCCCGTGCCCCGGCGCATGGCCTATCGGCTCGCTTGGAACATCCCGTTCCATGCAACCCACGCATTTCTGCCGTTCCCGGCTCATCGTGCCACCATATCGCGCCATAGGGGTGCCCGTCGGACGCATGAAGGGGAGCCTTTGGGGAGCCGCCGAGAGGCTTCCCGCAGGCCACCCCTACGGGGGGAACCCGGCCGTCGCGTGGAGCGCTATCCCGCTTCGGATTTCTGCACCAAAACTGACGACCCCCAATTAACCCTCACCCTCGGAGGGGGTGGTAATTAGGTATATCCCCCACTTTAGGTTCACCCCAGGTCTCCTCCCAGCTGCTCCGCAGGGGGACGGAAGGAGTGGTGAGGGAGTGATCCTCCCCCACCGAACTCCTTAACGATACCAAGGGCTTGACCTCCGGGGCACTGCTTGGGCACCGGAGCGACATGATCATCACTCTTCTCGCTCTTGCCGCTGCCGGGGCCCAGGACGCCCCGGTGAACCCCGAGATCGCCCGCCTGGACAAGGCATGGGAGCAGTGTGTGGACACGCAGGTGCGCCGCTATGCGCGCCTGGACGAGCCCGCCGCGACCGTACTGACCGCCGCCTTCAATGCCTGCGGTGAGCAGAAGGAAGCGCTGCGCCAGTACGTCATGGGGCGGGCCAAGAGTGACCTCGCCAAGGACGCCATCGGGGCGTGGATGGAGGGCTCGGAGCAGGGGATGAAGCGGCGCTACACCCGCGTCCTGCTCGACGAGCGCCTCCGGCTCCAAGGGAACTAGCGCCGCCTCATCGGTCGGCCCACGCCGCGCCTTGCGGCGACTCCGCTGGGCTTCTTCATGAAGCTGTGGCCGACCACGTTGGCGAAGAGCTTGCGCTCGAACTCCGCTGCGGCCTTCCGCTGGCGCTCCTCCTCCGCGCGCTTGGCGTCGGCGTTGAGGTACTCCACCCAGTGCTGGACGCCCATGGCGAGGACGTCGGCCATGTCGTCGTGCTTGAGCGCGCCCTTCGCCTCGCTCATGTGGGTGAGCTGGTAGAGCCCGCTGTGGGCCACCGGCTGCTTGAGGTCGGCGCGGATCACGGTCTGGTCCATGACCAGGCGGTGCTGGGCCATGACCGGCTGGAGGGCGGAGATGATCCGGACCTCCTTCTGCCCCTTGGCCTTGATCCCTTCGATCCGGCAGGGGCGCACCGCGTTCACGTAGGGCTCCAGCAGCTTGCCGAACATGCCGTCGCCGAAGTTATCCTCGGGGACGATGATGTTGACCTCCTCCTCGGCCGCGATCTGGGCGAGCGCAGCGAGTGTGGTCGGACCATAGCCGTCCTGAAAGCCGCCCCACCGGGTCACGAAGATGTACCCGCAGAGGAACTTGGTGACGCAGTAGGTCGTCCGGTCGCGGCCCCGGCCCGAGGGGTCGATGTGCATCGCGCTGCCGGTGTACGGTAGGAACTCCGGCGAGACGTGCATGGGCCGGAAGAGCCGGTCGCCGTCGAAGCCGACGTTCTCGATGTCCTTGATCGCCAGCTCCGGCGAGCTGCCCCAGACGAGGCGCGCGGGGGCGATCTTCTTGTCGACGTCGATGACGACGAGGTCGCGGGTCTTGAGCGGGAAGCGCTCGGCATCCGACAGGGTCGTGTCGAGCTGGTACTGGAGCAGGAAGCCTGCCGCCCGGTACTCATTCTCGCGCTCCATCAGATCTACTTCGGTGAACCGCTGGGGATCGGTGGGAGCGCCGCCCAGGGTCGACCCGACGGGCTTGCAGAGGTCGGGGTTCTCCTCGATGTCCTTCTGGAGCATCGGGGCGAGGAACCCGAGGTAGTTGGCCAGCTTCTCCTTGAGGGGATAGCGGGCGGGCCAGACGCGAACGGCGTAGCCCTTCTCGGGCAGCTTGCGGTAGATCGACTGTTCGGACTGCGGAGTGCCGAGGTAGATGATCTCGCCGTTCGGCTTGAGGATCGCCGCGTACTCCTTGGTCTTGGTCTCCAGCTTCTCCCGCATCGTCTCGGTCTCCGAGTTCTTCGGGACCTCGACGTCGTCCGAGATTACGATGTCGGCGCGCGAACCGGTGAGCTGGCCGGTGATGCCGACCGCCTTCACCGAGGGCGACTTGTCGGCCTTGGCGGGCCCGACGTCGAACGCCAGGGCGGACTGCCGCTGATCCGGCCGGGGCCGCAGCTCGGCCCATAGGTCGTCACCCGCGTCGTGCGCGATGATCTGCTTGATGAAGCTCGCGATCTCGGTCGCGAAGGCCTCGTTGGCCGACACGATCATGATCTTGAGGTCGGGGTTCTTCCAGAGCCGCCAGACCACATAGGCGGCGGTGAGGAACGTCTTGCCCACCCCTCGGAACGCCTGAATGAAGCGGCGCGGCGGGCCCCCGGCGAGGAACCGGGCGATGTCGAGCTGTACGCGGGTCGGCTCCGGTAGGAGCAGGAGCCGGGTCCACACGTACCAGAGGAACTTGAGGAAATTCCCCTGGAGAATATCTCTGGGTGTCAACGTGTCTTTCAGCTAGTCGTGGGCGTCGATCACTTGGGGAGATGCGATCAATGCTGCTGGCCGCACTAATCATCACCGCACTGCAAAACGGAGGCGCGCCTGCCGGAACTGTCGTCCAGGCGCGTGGCGCGGGGGCGCTCACCTGCGCCACCGCCTTCCTGCCGCAGAACCGGATCGCGACCGAAAACTGGATCGCAGGTTACTGGGCGGCTTGGGACATGGCCCGGATCGCGAGCGAGAAGCCGCTGGCGGCGAACGCCGACCTCGCCGGGATCGTCGGGGAGGTCGAGAAGGTGTGCCGGGATGAGCCGTCGTCGACCCTGCTCATAGCGACCCTCACCGCGCGCAAGGCGGTTAAGGCGAGGTGGAGCAAGATTCGCTGAGGTCTAGTGTCGAAGGGCTGCGGCCTCTTCGTCCATATCGAGGTCGAGCCCCGCCAGCTGATCCGCCAGATCGTTCACCGGCTTGTTACCGGCCGGGGCGGTGATGGCGTTGTCCTTCAGGAACTTTAGGGCCTTGTCGATCAGCTGGGGGTTGATGGGGACGGGGTTGCCGTCGTCGTCGACTGCGTTGCGGGCCCGGATCAGCTCGTCCTTGAGGGACTCGGCGACCAGCCCGTGGAGCAAGTCCATCAGGTCAGAGCCAGCGCGGCTCATGCGTCATTTCTCCTGTCGTGCTTCGACGCGGGCCAGGGTCTCGCGGGTCTCGGCGAGTTCGTCGGCCAGCTTGTCCATGCTCTCGTCGAGCTTCTCGATGCGCGTGATGCGCTCGTCGTGCTTGGCGAGGTCCACCTTGTTCTGGATGATCGCCGCCCCGCCGCCGAGGACGGCAGCGGTGGCGACGGCATTGACGAGGTGATCCTTCAACAGCTCTTTCAGGGCCACCTCCGGTCACCCGTCAGAGCTTCTGAGCCGTGCTATCGCACGGCCTAGCAGCACCATCCGGATCAGTTCCGGGGACGGTCGGGGTGGAGGAGGTGCCTGCGGCGAGCAGGCGAAAGAGGAGGAACACCAACGCGGCGAGTGCCGCGAAGGCGATGATATAAGCCATAGATGATCCTTGTCGGTTGAGAGCGGCGCGCGGGCTACGCGAGATCGCCATTCGCCCGGAGCGAGATGGTCCACGGCCCATACTGGACGCCACCGACCGTCGCGTAGGCGGTTACAGTGGCCGACGTGGGCTTGCCGAGGTTGGTCGGGTTCTGCGTGGTGGTGAACGTCGTAGAGCTGCCGCCCGATGCGGGGGTGGTGCTGTTATACGTCGTCGAGCCCGAGCGGCTCCACGTCCAGACAGCGGTCTGGGTACACCTAATCTGAAACGACGCGCTGTACCCGTCGCTGGCTTGGTAGGAGCCAGGGGCCGGCGAGAAGGCCAGCGCCGGGTCTATTGTGAGAAGGCCCGAAGGCCCCATCACGTAGACCGCATAGCGCTGGCCGTTCGACCCCATCACGGTCACTTGCTGACCGGAGTGGTTGTAGACTGGCATTAGATGGGCTTGAGCCAAATATCCCCTGCGACCATGCCGGAAGGCTGCGAGGCGGCGATAAAGATGCGGCCCGAGGTCATCCCGGCGTCAGCGTGATGCAAGAACGCACCCTGCCCGTAACGCGAGACCGTACCCTCAACAGCGACCGGCCTGTTGAAGTAGAAGCCGGGTCGGTCGGTTTGGAAGTGGCACCATGCGGTGTTCATCGGGCCCACGTCGACGTAGCCCGAGCCGTTGCTGATCCGGAGGGCATTCGCCGCTCCGTTGGTCAGATTGGCACCACCGCCGAGGATCAGCGCGTTCCTTACCCGGACATTCTGGTCGCCGTTGCCGATACTGAACAACTCGACTTCGGAGCCACTCCCGACCCAGTTGCTGTAGAAGCGGAAGCCTCCGTATGAGGGCTCCGCGCCGAACACCATTCCGGTGTAGAAGTTGAACACAAGGTCCGGATAGGGATGCGTCCACCCGCCCGCGCGTTGGTAGCCGAAGGTGTAGGGATCATCGGACAGTCCGCTATCACCGCCCACCCCGACGGGCCGAAGCCCGTTGACCGTGGCGCGCGCGGACAGAGCATTAGCTGTGCCCGCCAAGGAGGCGTAGGAGACGCTGAAATTCGAGGGGTTCCAGACGTAGAAGTTCACGCCGTCGTTGCTTCCGACCAGCCATGTGGGCTGGCCCCCTTGCCCTGACCAGTTCAGGTCCCACGCGGCCCCGTCAGCCCTCCGGGGGTTCGCCCGACCGGCGGTGTCAGCGTAGCCCGCCTTGATCCTCTGCCAGGACTGCCACGTTCCGGCCTCGCGGAAGCGCATCGAGAGGTAGGCGTCGCCCGCGTTGTTGGCGCGAGGGATGGCGATCTGTGCGGCGTAGCCGTCGATGCCGTACTCAGCGCCGAGACCCAGCGTCAGCGTGTAGAACTGGGTGGCACCCGTCCCCGGCGCGGTGCTGTGGACGAAGCTCGGCCCGAACGATCCGACAGCGTCGAAGCTCGTAAACGTGCCGTGGTTGTTGCCCCGGTTGTTGAACATGGTGCTGACCTTCGCCGCGTCCAGTTCAGCAAGGATATTCCGCCCGTTGGCGATGACGGAACCGTTGGGATAGACCCTGAACGCGGTGCCCGCGTCATAGTTCGAGCCGATCCAATAGTAGGTCAGCCCGTCTCCACCCCCGAGCGCACCGAAGCCACCCCGGAACGTCTCACCGCCTCCGGTGAAGAAGTAGCCGGTGGACCAGCCGCCGCTGTCGCCTTTGATGGTCATCGCACCGCTGTCGTAGAGATAGCGAAGCGGTCGGTTCCCCGTGCCGAGCTTGAGCGGGTCGAGGTTCCCGCTGTGCCAGACGGAGGTCCAATTCGACCAATTCGACGTGCTGTCGGTGGCCGTCCGGAAGAACAGCTGGTTGCCGTAGTTCGCCCGCAGCTGGACCGCATACGTCGATCCCAGCCCCTTTAGATTGAGGAGGGTCTCGGAGTGGCTGCCCGCGTACACCACGCGGTAGATGCCGCTAGGACGGTCGGCGTTGAGCGCGGATGAGTCGATCTCCACCGTGTCCGGCAGCACGTTATGGGTGTGGTTCGCCGCCGCGTAGGAGCCCAAGGGCTGCTTCCCATCGAGTGCAGTCTGGAGCCCCGCGATGTCGCCAATGGCGTGGCCATGTGCGCTCGGTGTGAACGAGGCTGGCACCCCATCAAGGTCCGCCCAACTGTGTCGGTGCGCCGAGGGCGCGAACGTCGAAGGCTTGCCCCCAAGGTTCGCCCAGGTGAAACCCGCCGAGGTCACGTAGTTGCCCACCGGCTGCTTGCCGTCGAGCGCCGTCTGGAGCCCGAGGATGTCGGCTATGCCGTGGGTGTGAACCAGCGCGGCCTTCTGGGCGATCTGGTTGGTGATCGTGGTGGCGAAGTTCGGGTCGTTGCCGAGCGCCTCAGCCAGCTCGTCGAGGGCGTTCAGGGTCTCCGGCGAGGAGCCCACGATGCGCGCGATCTCCTCCGAGAGGTCGCTCTTGGTCGCCAGCGTGGCCGGGTTGATCGAGGCGGCGAATGCTTCGGCTTGGTCGCGGGCAGCGACAGCTTCCGCTCGGGCGACGAGGGTGACGCCCTTGGCCGCAACCGCCTCGTCCTTCGCTGCGACGCTCTCGTCGCGCGCCAGCTGGGCGCTCTCGCGGTCGGACGCCACGGCATCGCGGGTGGCCTGGAGGTTCGCCGCGTGGCTCGCCGCGTCGTCTCGGTAGACCTTGGCGAGGTCTCGCGCCGCGTAGGCGTCCACCTTCGCCTCGGTCGCCAGCTCGGCGTCGTCGCGGGCGCTATTGCGGAAGCCCTCGGTTTCATCCCGCGCCTGCTCCGCGAGGAGCTGGGCGGTGCGCGCCAGGGCGGCGGGGCCGTCCACCTCGTCCGCGAGCTTGGCGGGGCAGTCGACAAGGAAGCTCTCGCCGGAGGCGTTCGTGAGGGGATAGCGGCCGTCGTTGTTGGGACCGCCGTCAGGAGCGCCCGCCAACCAATCGCGGAACTCCGCCTCGCGGGCGTTCCACTTGGCGAGCAAGGTGGTGATCTGCGCGGCGAGCTGCGCGTTGGTTGGCTGGGTCATGCTGCGTTACTCGGCGGCGGGCGCAGCCTTCTCGGCTTCCGCCTGCTCGTTGAACTGGAGGATCGCGCCGATCTGGCCGAGCGCGGTGTCGATCTGCTTCAACTCGTCATTGAGCAGCGCCTTGCGCGCCAGGAGTTGAAGCTGCTGGGTCTTGAGGTTCTCGATCATAGTTCTCTCACAGGTAGGTGACGTCCACGACGAGGCCGACGCCCCGAACCATGAAGTCAGTGGTCTCGTTGTAGCGCGCGAGCGCCTGCGAATAGGTCATGTTGTTCCCGACGAGGACTTGCACGTCGTCGAAGGTGATGCTGCCGAAGCTGACGGTGTCGCCGGTAGAACTTGCGCCGTACACCTTGCCGTTGTTGTTGTAGCGGTAGGTGTACCGGGTGCTGGTGCCTTCATCGACGAGCACGGGCCCACCCGCGCCGTAAGCGAGGAGGTCGCCCTTGATGCGATGTCCGCCGTAGCAGGACTGCGCGAACGCGAGGGATCGTCCCGGCCGGGTCGTACTGCCGCCGACGGTGTTCACCCACGCGCGGTCGTAGAAGTCTCCGGAGACACCGCCCGCAGTCAGCACGTCGACCGCCACCATTGGCGCATAGTCGGACGAGAAGGTGACGCGGCCGGACTCGTCGAACAGCGTCAGCCCGCCGACGGCGGGCCCGAGGACCAACGGATTGTCGAACACCCAGTAGTTCACAGGGGAGCCCACAGGGGCGCTGGAAACGTACTGGTATTGGGTCGTGCCATCCCCTGGCTTGTAGCTGCGGAAGAGGCCGACCCGGCCTGCTGCGCACTGCACAGCCACCAGGGGAAGAACGAAGCCCGCCGGGATCGTGATGGTGAGGCCGCTGGGGTTGGTGTTACCGAAGGTCCGCGTGGCGGTGTATGCCGTACCCTTAAGCCGCAGGAAGTAGGTCGCGAAGTCGCAGTCGAGCTGTAGCGAGCCGTCCTCCCCGAAGGTCTGGAACAAGCCGATCAGTACACTCCATAGACGATGGTGGCGGGTGGCCGCTTCCAGGCGACCGACCCGTCAGCGTTGGGGTATATCCACGTCAGGCGGCTGCCCGAGATGTCGACGGTCGGATCGCCGCCCACCGGGAGGTAGCTGCCGTCGCTCGGGAAGATGAAGGCGTAGGGGCGTCCCTGGGCCAGCATCGGGTGATCGACATACCCGCTCTGCGGGGTGTTGACGCCGCCGATGCTGAACGAGCCCAGGAACTTGAACACCTTGGTCGTGCCGTCGAGAATGGTCCGGCCCTGCTCGTCGTTGATGATCAGCATCAGAAGCCGACCTTGACGCGCAGGACGCCGTTGTTGCCGTAGATGCGGGTGCCGTTGCCATCTCGCTCCACTCGGCCACCATGCCCGTTGTACGAGACGAGGAAGCCGATGTCGGCCGTGAGGGCCGAGAGCGAGGTGACGGACAGCCGGTCGGCCGAGATCGAACCCGGCGTGATCCGCTGGCCGTTCACAAAGACGTTCCCGTTCGACACCTCGAAGGGGACCGTGGGTTTGCCGCCGTTGGGATCGACGATGGCGAAGCGGTTGGCCAGGACGACGAAGCTGCCGCTCCGGCCGTCGTTGTTCTGGACGAACCCGGTGACGTAGCCGTTGACGTCGAGCGACACGCCGTAGCGGGCCTTCACGCCGTCGATGGACTGCGAGAGGGTCGCCACGCTCGCCTGGAGGTTGCCCACCTGCGAGTTCACCACCTGGATGCTCTGGGAGAGCGCCCCGTCGGCGTTCGCCCGCGCCGTCTGCTCGTCCACGATGGCCGCAGCGTTGGCGTTGAGCTTGGTGTCGATGCCCGACAGGCGAGTCCCGAGGGCCACGCCGTTCGAGAGCTGGACGGTGTTGTCGTTGAGGACGAACGCCGTCCCCGACGTGTTCTTCGCGCCGAGCAGCGTGAACAGGTTGGTGAACACGCTGTCGGCGGACGCGCGGGTGGTGGCCTCCGACTGCACGGACGCCGCGATCTCCCCCCGGAGGGTCGACGCCAGCGTTGTCCTGGCCGTCGCCTCGGCGGAGATGGCGTCGGCTCGGGCCCGCTGCTCCGTCTGGATCGCCGCCGTGATCTTGGTGTCGGTTTCGTTCCGCAGGGTGGCGGCGAGGTTGGTTCGCGCAGTCGCCTCGGCCGAGATCGCATCGGCTCGCGCCTGCTGCTCGGCGGTGATCGCCGCGCTGATCTTGCTGTCGGTCTCGCCCCGGAGGGTCGCTGCCAGCGTATTCCGCGCGGAGGCCTCGGCCGCGTCACCGTCGATCCGCGCCTTGCGCTCGGTTTCGATGGCCGCGCCCTGCTGCGCCACGGTGGCCCCGAGGGTTTCTCGCGCCGTGACTTCGGCGCTGTCCGCATCGGCGCGCGCCTTGGCTTCCGTCTGGATCGCCGCGACGGCACCGTCGATGCCCGCCTTGATGGTCGACAGGCGCTGCGCGAGGCTCTCGGTAGGGCCCACGCGGACGCTGTTGAGGTCGAGCAGGAAGGCGTTGCTGGTGCCGCTCTTCGCGCCGATCAGGGAGACCAGCGCGGCCAGGGCGGTGTCCCCGGCGATGCGGGCGTCCTGCTCCTGCTGGATGACCGTGGCGAGGCCGGTGCCGTCCTCAAGGTTGGCCAGACCGTCGACCACGCCCTGGAGCGCGGTCAGGTCGTTCGCGAGCCCCAGAAGCTCATTCCGGATGCCCTCGGTCGAGGTCGCCTGCTCGACGAGCTTCTCGCCCTGTTCGGTGATCTGGAGGGCCTGCTGCGCCAGCTGCTCGGCCGACAGGTCGATGTCGGCGATGCGCTGACGGAAGTTGTTCAGTACCTCCTGTTCAAGGACGAGGTTGGCGATCTCCTCGACGACCGCTTGCGGGTCCGTCTCGGGCTTGCCGTAGAACCGGCTGATCAGTCGCCCGTAGAGGGCGTCAATCTCCTGCTGCTTGTAGAGCAGCTGCTGGACGGCGAGGTTGAGGTCCTCTTGCGTGAGGATCGCGCCGTCCTGAAACTTGACGAGCTGTTGGTCGATGGGGGTCGTCCGCTGGACGACGACGTACTCGCCCCCGGCCACAGGGGTGTCGATCCGCAAGCGCGTATCGTTCACCCACTCCAGCACGGGGACGAGCGTCCCGTTGACCAGCACCTCGACGTGGCGGCGATTGATGTAGGGGAACGGGACGTCGAAATCCCGCTGCCCCGCCGCCGCCACGTATTCGACGGCTGGGACGGTCAATGTTCTCCTAGTTCAGGCGTGATGGTGCAGGCAGGCCGAGTGCCAGGTTGTCGTTGGTGACGGCCTGCTTGGCGTCATCGCTGTTGAGGCCTTCGGCCATGTAGTCGACGAGGGCCTTGTTGGCCTCGCGGTCGGCGAGGTACTGCCGATTCCGGCTCTCGAAGATCGCGCGCGCGTCCTCATTGAAGTCGCGCAGCACCTCCGAGACAGCGTCCTTCTTCTGCTCCCGCGTCCGGTAGGACTGGAACGTCGGGTCGGCGAAGAGTGCCGCCAGCGCCTCCCGCATGGTCGCGCCATCGCGGTTGACGGCTTCGTGGCCCCGGATGCGCCGCAGCTCCTCCAGCTCTTCGGACGTCAGGCGGAAGCCCGCCGGGTCGTCCTTGCCGAGTTCGCTGATGTCGATCCCGAGACTCGCCAGCTGGTCCCTCACAGGATCGCTGCCGGTGTTCGCCACGCCCGCCTGAACGCCCATGAAGCGCCCGTCGACGGGGTCCCCGAGGGGGTCGATCCGCGACGGCAGCCGCATCCCGAAACCGGGCACGGCTCGCACCATCTTGTCCATCCAGTCGACGGCCTCGGGGGCCGTGCCGTGGACGGTGTCGTTGATCTGTCGGATCGTCCCTGCGAACGGGGCGACGTTCGTGACGGCACCTTCGAGGACCTTCGAGACCGCATTGGCAGCCCTGCTGCCGTCATCCGAGGTGGCCTTGAGGAGGTCCCGCAGGCCGGTCATGTAGGACTTCTCGAAGATGGACTCGCGGACGGCCAGGAACGCAATGTCCATGGCTGTGTACAGCGCCTCCTCGGCCTCGTACCCGCTCCTCCGGTCGTCTCGGTAGGACTTGACCGCCTGCCCGATGAAGCCACCGAGGGCGAGCGTCAGGGCGAACGGGTCCATACGGCCCAGCTCGACATACGCGCCACCCGGCAGGTTCACCCGGTTGGGTGGCTCGCCGGTCAGGTTGCGGGAGTTCTTGAA
>Ga0164243_10007690_pt1 | contig 16049 bp, 19 predicted proteins | sample OricompcompostOP_FD_108781 | JGI IMG/M metagenome (GOLD analysis project Ga0164243, IMG submission 108781) | Organic Plus compost microbial communities from Emeryville, California, USA - Original compost - Organic plus compost (OP) | ecosystem: Engineered > Solid waste > Mixed feedstock >...
AAAATTAAAAAAAATTAGGCTTAAAGAATTGAAAAAAAAAAAAAAAAAAAAAAAAAAAAAAAAAAAAAAAAAAAAGGAGGGCAAACTCCCAAATTAAGGGTGGCTTACCAGATTACGGCTAAGACACCGTACTGGCCCTCGGTCGCAGACCGAAGGATTCTCAGTGTGCGGTTCTGAGCCCGACGTGTTGACCAAGGTTGCATGGCTGAAGTACAATTAGATTCGTGTGCACGGATCAACTTCAAAGATATTGTTCACAGAGCAACAAGCAATTAATGCTTGTTGAAGCGCAGGCCTGTATATTTGTCTCGTAAAAAAAAATTAACCCTTAGTGTTGCATTTTTCCATCTCACCGACCTGTTTTTTTCTTTCTTGGCATTGGGCCTCGAGACGGGGACGAATTAGCCTCGCATCGAGGCATGGGAAACCGTGCGGTACCATTTTCTCCACAGCGAACCACGACGCGAATTAACCAACTCTTTATGCCTTGGCCACGAGGTACGGCTTCCTCCATGCCTCGATGCGAGGCTAATTTATGCCTTCGCCACGAGCCCGTCCATCCCCATTGTCCCAAAGATCACGAGAAACCCCGTGGGGAAGCAATCGTTAATCTTAGTTTCGTCCATCTCGCTGGGGCGAGGCCAGGTGCCACATGTGACGTGCCGTCACGTCTAGACGCCGTGCTTGGGCCGATGCATTAATATAAGAATTGCGACACCCTTCACAAGCTACCTGCTCCTCCTACTGCAAGTACTACAAGCACGTATCGGTTTTACGTCCTTCCCCAATATAACTGGGCAATCGAAGTCTTTACGATATCCGAGAACTACGTAACGATGGCTCCAATTCTCGAAGAAAAGACCAACGGCGTCCCGGTCCTTGCGGACATCTCGTTTGAACCTCAAGAGAAACACGACTTGGTGCTGAAAGTTTTCAGGGCATTCATCGCAGATCAATGTCAGCAGTACAATGGTGGCCATCCAGGGTATGATACAACGAATCTATGTCCCGGCCAATGTTCGAAGCGTTGACTTCTTTATAGGTCGGCAATGGGAATGGCCGCCATCGGAATTGCCCTTTACAAATACGTCATGAAGTACTCCCCGAGAAATTGCAGCTACTTCAACCGAGATCGCTTCGTCCTCTCGAATGGTATGTATCCAGACGCTTATTGTGTGTAATAGAATGAATGGAAGTCAGAGCTGACCTCCGATGGCTTGTTTGAATAGGGCATGCGTGCCTCTGGCAGTACCTCTTCATGCATCTAGTCGGCGTCAAAAGCATGACCCTCGACCAACTAAAGTCCTACCACTCTTCAAGGACCGACTCGATCTGTCCCGGGCACCCTGAGATTGAGAACGAGGGCGTTGAAGTGACGACCGGTCCCCTCGGGCAGGGCGTTGCCAACGCCGTCGGTCTAGCTATGGCCACAAAGAACTTGGCAGCGACATATAACCGTCCGGGATTCGATGTTGTGGATAATATGACATGGTGCATGATCGGCGACGCTTGCCTCCAGGAGGGAGTCGGTCTCGAGGCCGTCTCTCTTGCGGGGCACTGGGGGCTTAACAACCTCTGCGTCATCTATGATAATAACTCTATAACTTGTGACGGTACTGCGGACGTTGCGAATACAGAAGACATCAACGCGAAGATGCGTGCCACTGGTTGGAACGTATTGGAGGTTTCGCAAGGAGATACTGATGTTGTCGGTACGGCGCCCTGTCATTTATTTCCATGTCAAGCCAATAATTTATCCTCTCCTCTCCCGTTTGCGTTTCGTCACTTCGCATACCCCTTGACACATTGAAGTCCGATATCAAGCATATTTCTGACACGTCTTTTCTCTTTAACCAGCAATTGCCAACGCTTTAATGGCAGCTCGCAAGAGCGACAAGCCCACCTTCATCAACATTCGCACAACCATTGCTTATGGCTCGGGTAATGCCGGTAATGCCAAAACACATGGGGCTGCTCTTGGCGTCGAAGACGTAAGAAGGATCAAGGAATCGTTCGGTCTGAACCCAGACGAGCAATTTCACATTCCGAAAGGCGTATATGACTTCTTCCAGGATATCCCCGACCGTGGGGAAGCACTAGAGAAGAAGTGGCAAGACACGGTCCAGAGATACTCGAAAGAACATCCTATACTTGCGACAGAGTTTGGTCTTCGTGTTGCGGGCCGGATGCCGGATGACTGGACGCAGTGTATACTGCCTGAGGATCAGCTGCCAACCGAACCCACTGCGTCGCGCAAGTCGGCTGGTCTTATTACCAACCTCTTGGGTGAAAAGATCAGCAGTTTCGTCGTTGGCACAGCTGATCTCACCCCGTCCTGCCATGTCGCCTTCAACAAAAAAGTTGATTTCCAATCTGTGAGTCTATAGCCCTTCCAGCGAATTTCAGCTACTGCAGTTGACCTTGCCTCTCTAACCACTAAGCCTTAAGCCTGACCTTCGAACTTCATGTGGTCTAAATGGAGACTACAGTGGTCGCTACGTCCACTACGGTATTCGTGAGCACGCAATGTGCTCTATTTCCAATGGTCTTGCTGCCTTCCATAAGGGCACTTTCCTACCCATGACAAGTTCCTTCTTCATGTTTTACCTCTATGCCGCCCCGGCAGTTCGTATGGCTGCTCTCCAAGGCTTACAGCAGATCCATATCGCAACCCACGATAGCATCGGCACTGGCGAGGATGGTCCTACGCATCAGCCCGTAGAGCTCGCTGCGCTTTACCGTGCGATGCCCAACACACTCTACATCCGCCCTTGTGACTCGGAGGAAGTTGCTGGAGCCTTCATTGCCGCTATCCAAGCCACCGAGACGCCCACAATCATTTCTCTCTCTCGACAAAACCTCCCCCAGTACCCGAAGCGTTCATCGCGTGAGGGGGTAGCTCGAGGAGCATACGTGTTCTCGGAAGTGGAAGGAGAGCAGTTCGATGTGACGCTAATTGGGGTTGGCTCGGAGATGGTCTATGCCATGGAAACTCGCGATTTGCTACTTCAGAAGTACGGCATCAAGGCTCGCGTGGTGTCTTTCCCGTGCCAACGCCTTTTTGAGCAGCAGCGGCGCAGTTACAAGCAGTCGGTGCTGAAGCCCGGCTCCGGAAAGCCTACCGTGGTTATCGAGGCATATGCTGCCAATGGATGGGAGCGTTATGCTGACGCCTCGGTTTCCATGAGGCGCTTCGGCAAGAGTCTTCCTTCTAAGGCCGCTTACGAGTACTTTGGATATGAAGCGGATAAGATTGCCCTCAAGATCAAGGACCTGGTCGAAGAAGTTAGAAAGGATGGCATCCAGGTACTGAGAGGAGACTTCAGAGATCTTAACGGTTACTTAGGAGTAGGCTTTGAACACTAGATTTAGCTCTTATGTCAAACTGTTCTGCGTAAGCTCATAGGACTATAAATAGTATATCCCTGGGGCTGAGCTTGAGGGAAGACGAACTGCGCAAGCGTTTATTGGCGCCCGAACCAGTGGTTCTCTGTCGGAGCTTCAAGTATGCACCTGTTGAAGAGAAGACTACTCCGGGGTCTAAGGTAGAAAACGGTGAGGAGGTCTTCGGCATTGGTGAGCATACAGGTTAGGCGGCTCATGGCACGGGAGACTCTTAGAAACTCGCTGACAAGCGGTTTATATATTTCGGATACCTCACCATACTGATGGTGGACTCGCACAGTCTCCAGGTAAGTACTGTGATGTACCTGCATCCCTGTTTCCACCGCCCCAACTTACCGGTTGGTTGAAGATTCTCTCTCCATCTGACAAGTGGGTGGACGTTCCCTTCGTTGAAAACTCCTTGTTAATAATCGGTAAGCCACAGCTCACTCCCCACTTCGGTTGTCTTCTGGATACCATCCACCAGCAGTCGGCGACATGATCGACCACCTTACCCACGGCCGCTACCGGTCCCGAACCTACCGCGTCCGCCGTCCCGCGCCGGGCTCCGCGCCTCGCTTCTCGTTTCCCCCCTTCTTCGAATTTGCCTGGGGCGCCGAGATGAAGCGCCTGCCACTAGATCACCTGGCCCCGCAGTCCGACAAGGAGAGGCAGCTGGCCAAGCAGCGCTGGGCGGCAACCACGTTCCCAGGGGTCGAAGGCAAATTGTCGCAGTACCTCCTCTGATATGCTCCACCTTGCGGGGGCCGACGGTGGGGAATACGTAGGGCGTCTTCTGCCTGTAGTGCGCCAGAGCAACGTGTAGTAGCTCGCACCCCTTTCACTTGGATATATTCTCTAGCACCGCTGATACCTGTTTGTCGCGGGATGAGGTCGGGGTGAACTTGCGACTAGGATTGTGCTTCTCGCGCTCCTCGAAACCCTTGGCTCTCTGAAAGCGACCCTGATTGAGGACTCGGTACGGCGCTAATCCCATGCCCTCGGCGCGACACATGGGGATGATGTCACGCTCAAAGTTGCGCATGACGGCGTTCCACATGCCCTGGTACAGGACAAAGAGCCGTAGTCCGTTGCCTCGCGCATACTGGTCCGCAGAGGCCACTACCCAAGCCGGGGTTTCGCTTATGCCGAGATAGAGCACCTTACCAGCCGCCACGAGCTCATTCAGACTATGGATCTGCTCTGGGGCCGACGTAGTAAAGTCACACTAGTGGATGTAGAGGATATCAATGTAATTCGTCCGCAACTTCTTCAACAACGCCTCGACGGAGATCTCCATGCACTTGGTACCATTCCCGACAAAGTTGGACTGGATCTCATCCTTGTGAAACAGCCGCCACGCGCTCGTGTACTTGGTCGCGATCATCATCTTGGTAGAGCTTCCTCCGCGGAACCATCCACTCGCTGAGCCACTCTTCCGACTCGCCGTTTGGTACACTGAGGCGGTGTCGATGAAGTTGCCGCCGCCGGCGTAGAAGGTGTCAAGGATTTGGATAGCGGTCTCCTTGGTTATCTCGCCGTAGCGTTCCTGCTGCGAGGATCCAAAAGTCATCGTGCCGAGGCAGAGGGTGATGTTTACGGGTGCCGCAGTAATTAGGTGTGGCACCTAAACGTTGCCTGAAACGTGACCTTCAAAACCCTCTTCTTAAGGGCCCACACATCAGGTCCCCGATCAGTGCCCCATTTTAACATAACCCCTTCGAATTCCCCGCGGCGAGTCAAACGGATTTTCACCGCTTCAAATTCACGATGAGCATAACTACGGCTATCAACCCCGGAAATGCCCTCAAAATCGTCGATTCCCTCCGCCGTGACCAAACGACCGCCACCTTTTGTTTTGACACAGACCGGAAGCGCCTCTCTGGAAAGCAATGTCAGGTATATGCCGTCTATTTTTCCGACGGGGACACCTGGGCAGTTCGAATTCCACTCAATGCGGCCATCTCGTCGGGCAGAGGCGGCCAGGGTCCCCGAGTCACCCTTCCGGACTCAGCCCGTTAACTGCCCCGCATCCAGCCTTTCGATCACTTGAGTCGGTTTCTGCTCCGAATTGTTCTTCGGCGTTGTGACCGAACCTTCCGAAGATGCCGAAGCCAATCGGCTTCAAAACCAAGGCACGGGAGATCACATGGTGCATGGCGAGCGTAATCCTTGTCCAAAAGTCACGCCACGGTTGAATGCCATGGGCCCTCACAGTGAATCATAATCGAATACTTCCCCATGGGGAAAGAGGGCGTCTGTCGTCCATGTGGGGAAATAGGCGTATAAGATGAAGACAATCGCGATGCTTCCTGAATGGTTCTCTGTCGCTTAGATTAAGAGACAAATAAAGTCAATTTCCATATGAGTCACCATTAGATCTCCTTCCGACATGTCTTCATCACTATCTCTGTGGCGTTCCTTGTGCTACCTCACGGCGTTCGGCGCTGGGCTGCAGTCGGCAGCACGGCCTACAAATCCCACGAAGGCTATGGAAGGCAACGGTTTCCAGTCCCGGATCGGACCGTCTATCCTCGAGGTTGGCGGTGGGCTACGGAACGTCTTTCCCGCGGACAATTTCAACCGGAATGTATCCACCGCTTGGTGGGACACCGATGTACTCGACGACGGTAACTCGAACGAAGAGGCCAAGAATACGGCCAAAGACCTTAAGGCAGCGTCCTTTATCGTAGTGGATAAGGACATGTACCAGGTGAGTCTCAATCCCATGATCCGGAAGGGTTGGAGGATTATTGGCCTAATTGCTTACCCTCCTAGCTTCTCGGCGTGGGTGGCTACGAGGCGCCCAAGGAGATAGAGAAAATTTTCGAGTTCCCTCCAGGGCCGTCTTTTGCCAAACGCTTAGTACATGATGGTACAGTATTTTCGCCTGAGTGTAACTGCATCTTCCTTGCCGAACTACATCCCCCCATGGAGGGCTTTTCGGCCGATGCAATGCCATGGGTCTGGCGTGTGAACCTCAATAATACTCCTCCAACAACCGAGAAGGTCTACCCTTCGCCGCAGATGACTGTGCCCAACGGCGCATATTACCACAAAGGAAGTATCTACTGGGCTCAAGAGGGCAACTTTACCGTGCCGGGTGGTATCGTGCGTATGGACCCGTTGACTTTGAGCACAGAAGTTGTTCTCAATAACTTCTACGGTCATCGGTTCAATAGTCCCAACGATGTAGTTATTACCCGAGATAAAGTGGCATACTTTACAGATGGATACTATGGCTATGATAATTTCAACGATACCCTCAAGCCAGAGCTAGCCAATGGCGTATGGCGATGGGATATGAAGACAAATGACTTGAGAATGGTCTCCGGTGCCGGAGGTGGCCCGTTCACCAATCCCAATGGTGTCGCCTTGAGCCTGGAAGAGGATAAGCTTTACGTCACGAACCGAGGGAATACTTCTGACAATCCAGCTGGCGGCCGGACGATTTACGAGTTCCAGCTTTCCAACTCGGGCGGTATTCCTGTAACGGGAGGCGATGTCTTCGCTTACGTCGACTCTGGGTTTCCCGATGGCGTCAAAGTCGATCGAGACGGCAGAGTCTACGGTGGAGTTACCGGTGGAGTGACTGTTCTTGACTCTGCCGGGAAGCATTTGGGCATCATCAGGGTGGCCGACGGTGATGTTGCAGTGAACATGCAGTGGGTGGACGACTGGCTTTATATCGCTGGGCGGGATTATATTTACCGAGTGCAGCTAAACTCGAGTGGAGTCCAGGGTCTCTAGAGTGAGGATGAGTCTGTGCTTGTCAAATAATGATACGGAATGAGTCTGAAATGCGACATTAAAGCTCTTAGCAAAGAAAGAAAGGAAAAGGGGGAAGGGGGAAGGGGGGAAGTAATCCATACCACGGTGGTGACCTTCAACTAGTTGAGTGTTCGTCCTGGCTACATGTCTATGTTCCTATCCAGGGGCTGCTAGAACCCTGCCCGAGTGTGGCTTCCTGATGTTTGCTTGCCTAGTTTGTGGTTAACATGCATCGGCATTCTGGTTGCTCTCAGTCAATCGATACTGAGTAAGAAGAGAAGTGGTGGACACCATGTAGCTGTCAGCTTGACGATCGCGCTCTGGATCGGGCTGAAGACGACATCTTTTGACCAGGTGAACTGGTTACCAGCCTTGCATCATCCGTTTTCTATTCGCTTACACCACGCTTTTCATAGTAAAGCGACTGACGTTTGCACGGAGCTATTGAAAACTAAGGGGTAGACCTATTATCGGTAATCTAGAAATCTATATAATACGAAGGGATAGTTTCCTTATTATACTAGATGCGGAGGCTATAACTAAAAAGAGAGATGGAGAGATCCTCGCGGGCATATCATCGAAGGGAAGAAGTTATTAATCTTATTAATTCGTCAAGTCGATTTACGTAGAACCCAATGCGATTGTCCCTAGACGTCGGCTACGTCCTTTGTCCCCCTTCTCGCCCACAGCTTAGCAAACAATAAAGCGCCGCTTTGCTGTGTCTCTGTTCGAAATCCGTCCGGAAAGGTCTGACAAGGGTAATTCTATTTTTCTATTTAAGCGATTCTAGAAAATGGCTAGAAAATGGCGACAGCTCCTGGGGGACTCGCGACGCCTCCCGGGATATGCAACGGCACGCTGACAAACATAAAGGTCCATCTAGCCTCCTGCCGACACGTCTCTGCCAACTTCTCCAGGTCAAAGCTTTCTCCAATCGGCATACCCCATCCGCTTAAGAAGATCTCGTGCATTCGATCGCCAGCCGGCCGAGGGCTAGGCCAGACTTCGTACGCCACTGTGTCGCTCGCCACGGCCGCGAACGCATTGTCCCAGTGCCAGCGAACGGCTTCTTCACTTGCGTCGATCCCGCAGGACGACCGCGTCGGCCGGTGCGCAAGTGCATCTTGAGCTTCTTTGGGCAATGCTCGGTAGGCTTTGAGCCAGCCTGTACGGACCAGGAGGATATCTCCAGGACGAAATTGGACATCCTGGGACTTTGCGACGGTTAGTAGCTCGGATAAGGGGATTGCGTGCCTCGAGAAAGGGTCAATAAGGATGTTGTTCTCCTGAGCCCAGGAGAACCAATCGAGGAGAACGCCGCGACCCGTGATAGTTTTTGTAGCAAGATCTGTGGTCCCTCAGCAATTTAGTCGATGGAGAGAAGGTCTTGTTCCTTACTCTGAATGCCTATCTTATTGCTCGCCTCTGGTCCTGAGATGTCGTCCTGGGTCAGGTCGTTGTAGTATTTAAGAGACTCCTGGTAGGGATAATGTCGAGGGCCATCCCAATGACTTGACCCTTGGGTGTTGATGTGCAACTGGAGACAATACCCGTCAGTGTGTACGGCCCCATAATTGAATGCCGGGTTGGTGACTAGCCTCGTCATCATTGGCATTGCCTTTGGCAATTATTCGGTGGAAGCATGCTTTTCGCACAGGGTTCATAGGTTGACCAAAGGCATTCAGAGGAAGGCTTCATCCACCATTAGCCTGGACAAGAGTTTTGCCATCAGCCCGGTGAACGGATTTCATACTTGAGTGGGATGTGAGTTGCTACGGTGTTTTCGGATGCCGAGTGGAGAGAGACTTTGAAGTAGTGCGGTTGGCGCTTCGCAGAATCGCAGCTGTCACGTTGCATCTGTCATGCAACCTCAAACAATGAACACCGTATCATATTTGATGGAGAGCTCCGGCTTAGTCACCACACGTGTACTACTTCGTACATTGACTGTAGAGGCAACGCAGAGTGAGGAAAGTTTCCCGAATCCGATTTTCATGACTACGAGCGTCATGCTGGAGTGGCTGGCTGTCATCACGATATGTCGGATAGATATGGCGTAGCCGGGCTGTCGTGACTCATGAGCGTAGGCTTGGATAGGTATATCTTAACCCTAACTAAGAAATACCTTGCTAGGCAATAGACAAACGAGGTCGCTATATTCCTATCCAAACTACTTACCGTCCTGCTTCTGAAGGGTAATATCGCGGGCCTGGCAAAACCGTATACTGATCTGACGTAAAGCTCAGAACTCCCCGCTGCCGCTGCTGCTCTGGATCTATGAAGACTTTGAGCCCGATTGACCTCCTTCCTAGATTAAAAACCCGAAAAATTGCATAAATCTCATCTTGTCTGGCGTCCCCAGAGGGGCCATTAGTCGTATTCTGCATCTACTTACAATGTCAGTATTAATCAAGCGCCTCACCGCGAACAAACAGGGTCTTGGCGCGACACTCACCCTGGTGTATTGACCCCTGCTGACATAGAAAGGGGCAGTGCACTCCTCCGTGCTAGTCTTCACCTCTATGAAATACATCGGCATCTTCCTTATCCAGTAAGTGTTTGATAGATAACCCTTCTGGATTAGAAGCAAAGTAAGTGTTCCAGATTCATCGCTGTAAACAATATCCAACATCTCCACTTCTGTAAAGTCTGATAGGCTCGCATATTCCAGATGCACCGTCACGTAGTGTCGGATCCTACTCCTCCAATTGTTACGGCCGAACGAAGGCAAGCTTGGTTCGAGGTTAGAGAGGAGCTCGAATACCTGCTCCTCGAGTTATTAGGTCTCTATAATCTTCGAGCATGTATGTCATTGTTCTGGTTTCCTATTTACTTACGAAAAGCTCGCCCGCTGCACCTGTTTTAATGCGGCGCTCCCAATCAGATCCGTAGCGCACGGTGCTCGACACATCCAAACTATAATCGGCGACGGAGAGGTTCTGCAGTGCAGTAGACAAGTCCGAGGGGTTGAAATCAGGAAATACTGTGCGCCGGGCAGCACTAACTACCTTAGCAAGAAGATCTCGGTATCCTGAGTCGCGTACGGGGCTGCTTGGTATAGGTAGTCGTCTGAAGTGCGCTAGCGTGCCGACGCGGCGGTCCTCGTCAGAGTAGTCGTCCGGGTTGGTCAGGGGTGTCGGGAACTCCGAAGCATTGCTCGGCGATGCAACGGTCTGTGGCGTCCATGGCGACGCGATCGTCGAACCCATCAGTGACTTGTCCTGTGGTGCGTGGCTTGGCCGTGTAGGAGTGATAGGTGGAGCTGCCGCCAACGGGGTTGAAGGAGTAACAGGCTCTTCAATTAATAATTCAGGTATATCAATCTCAGGCACACCTTCTCTTGTCAGGATATACTGCAAGGTTGAAACGCGGCAGTTCAGAATACTATTGATGAAGTAGAGCACGGTTTCTTCATCGACCGTCCTCAGCATATCAGCTCCTGGCCAGGACTAAGAGGGTTATGAAGTACCAGGAAGCACCCAGTTCTGGCGTTCTCTACTGCGCATCTTTTTACTGTCCACCCTTTCTTGTTCTTCGCCCAGCCGTCCGCGCCCTGAGATAGCAAATTTCGGAGTCTCCTTGTGTCCGCTCCCAGCCGCCAGGTGCAAGGCTCTGTCTCCTTCCACAGTGACATTACTTGAGCCTATATCACCGCTTTTAGGCACAGCTCACGACAGGAGACGCATATTATTCCATTTTACACACGCCAGGACAGCATGGTCCAATCCCGCTCGCCACGCCTCATGGTCGGTGGTTTCGAGCTGCCTCAAAGCCCAGATAACAACGGCGTCGTAGGTCTGGTCTCCGCATCTACATGCGAGGAGACATAGGCTTACACCGATATGAATAAAGGGACCCGCATCGGTTCCTTGTAACCGGGCTGCGGCCATATGGTAATAAATAATGTTAATATACTTACAGCACTAGCTAAACAACGTCTCTCTCAACCACGGGATCTCCACGCTGATTACATCGCCAGCGCTGCTATTAGTGAACCTGATTAAATCCATCGGCTCGTTTCCATAGTACATCGAATCCGTACCTCTCCACTCTTCGCAACCTCCGTCGAATATAGACTGCTTCTCTACTAGCATTGGGGTATTGATCACTGCTCTCCACGCGTCTCCTTCCCCAGGCGCCCCGCTTGGCTGAAAACATACTCTGACATCAGAAGAATTAGAGCTATTTCTCCTGGAAATAAAGCTGCTAGAACCTTCTGGCGTACTAGAGGCCCAAATCTGGCGTATTTTCTCCAACATATTCGTCTCCTTGTAATTCCATCTCATGGCCTGGAGACAAATCCCGTCCTCGGCGAGCTGTAACTCTAATACACTTGCGGTACTATTTGTTTCTTTCACCGATCGATAGGTGCCTGCGTACCTGATACGGGCGTGCTCCGATCTCTTCTTTTCGACAAAACTGGAAGTCATCCGGATTAAAGAGTCGAGTAACCGCTTCGGCGCGGTATCCGGGCCCCGTGCTGTCAGAATGACGACACCAAACCCATATTCGGGCACCAGTGCTATTTGCGAATAGTACGCAGGACTGACCGTGCCGCCCTTGGTGTGGATGGAAAATGGAAAGCCGCCATTGAGGCTCTGGACTAACGGCCGGTAGGTTTCCCAGGCGAGCCCGAGGTACGCTCCGTTCGTAGCTGTACTGGTTTGCCATGTGAGCCAATCCTGCAGGACCTGTTCTAGGACACTCATTGCGTTGGAGGAAGATGATATTCCTCGGAGAATTAAAGATAGAAATCGAGACAGGTTGGCAGAAGATGAGTAGGCTCCGTGGGATGCTTGGGTCCAGCCATGACTTTTGTCCCAAGCTTGGCGGGCTGTCTTATCCGGTATAACGACATTGGCGCCCGCGGGGACAGTAATGCTCGTATCGGTCATATTCATAGCTCCCTTGATATCGTTGTCAATTAGAGTCGAAAAATTTTGTCCGCTTTCGAGGGCGAGGATATGGCCGAGGAGTTCAAAGCCCATGTTCGAATAAGAAGGAAACCTATTGGGCTGGTAGAGTAAAGGTCTTGTTGTGAGCAAACGAAGATAGTCTGCGCCTGTGGAATTAGCATATGACTGGTACTGGAATTTCCATGGGCCTTTGTCCTATCTTACCATACACTCCACACTGAGGGCGATGAGAAGGATCTTCATGACTGGCAGCACATGGCGGCTTATCCTGCGCCCTCAATACTGGTAGTCCTTGATACGCAGCTTCTTCGTCACTGAGCTTCCAAGAGAAATCGTTATCGGGGTCTAATGTGTTCCCCAGGTTAGTTCTTCAACTTGCCAGGGTAAGAGTAATGGTATCTTTTCTCTCACACTCCCTGGTTAGCCCGCTGATATGTCCCGCCAGTCCTCGCAATGTAATTTTATCGTAGGGCTCCTTTTCAAACTCGGGAATCCACTTCGCCACTGGCGAGTCGAGATCGAGTCCGTGTAGTAGCACCTCGTAAGCCGTCAAGACCTTCGTTACGCTACCGATGCGGTAGATACTCTCACTGGTTACCACACTTTTATCAGGCCCAAAGTTGAAAGTAAAGAGAGGGCTATCATCGGCGGCGGTAGCGATAGAGATGGAAGCCGAGATGTTAGCATACTGAGGCGCAGTGGCAATATCGGTCAAGTAGTCGTTCAAGTAGTCGGATAAGGTCTGCTGGAGTGATTTCGCATCCTCCGGACTAAGGGAAGGGATTGGAAGATGAGGCGTCACGGGTAGAGGGCAGAAGGCGGCGACAGCTGCCTCAGCTGCGACAAGAAATTGGATTATCTTCATCGTATCATGGGGTAGTACGGAATGACTGAGGATTTTGGTTCAAGCTCCAGCCTCCTGAAAACCCATCTCATATATGTTAAATACCCACACCAGTTGTCATGAGGTCCCATTCATCACAAATAAATTCTCTTCCTGCTTCGCTTCTATTCCTTCCGGTTCAAAGATGGCTCAGAAATACCGACGATTCGAGCTTGCGTAAGACACCCTAAATTCGGACGGAAACGGTCCAATTCAGGCTCGGGGTCGGAGCTCGTATTGCATCCGACATTGGCAAACGCAGGATGGAATTGCTTGATTTCTTAATCCTACTAACTATTAAGACTTCGAGATTACGCGTCCCCTCTGGCAACAAAGTAAGACGGTCTACGCCCCTGTCAAAATATTACCCAAAGTAGATATTAATCGGCAGCTCGCTTGGCGTCTACCTGGCGACAGCGTCAGCCAAGGAGACAATTTTGTCTCATCATTAAACAGTACTCCGTAATTCCCTCTTTTAATGCTTCTCTAGGGCTTCCAGGCACACCCTCGCTTAGGGGGGAATTTGTCTTCGTCGTCAGTGCGAGCGCCAGCCATCGGCCCCGGCAATACTCAGAAGAGTTCGGCGAAATACAGAGCCGCACATTTCTTGCGGGGGATTCCCCTTCATACACATCACCTTCGTTTTCTTTGTTTCAGACTCAGATTTCACGTGAATGCTAAGCCGGCTGGATGGCCGTGGATGGCCGTCGATGGGCTATGGAAACAGTCGAGGGCAGACGTGCAAGAGTGAATGGATCCCTACTGCGTGGCAGGTGAGTGTTCATTGACATTGGCTAGGACTAATACATCTCATGTGGTACCATGCTTGACAAATACCACGGAACAATAGAACTTCTGCACCCTTATTTTTACTCCTCCGGCTGGAAAGCGATATTGCCAAAATAGCCTCTAAACCGCCAGACGTTGGAAGCCACCATGAGCTGCCACCTCCTTCTGCAGCTGCGCCATCTTCTTCTGGTCACCGGTTGGGTCCTTCGATTCTGGCTCGAGAACCCAATCCAGGAAACGGTTGGTGTAATTTGGTTCGAAGTTTTGGTCCAAGACACCGAGCCGCTTACCATACTTGGTAACCTTGGCCCAGTCTCGCTTGACGTTCTTGAGATCCTTGGAAAAGTAGGCATAGCTGCGCTCAAAAATCTTCCGGTTGAGCTCCGTACCCATGACAGGCTTAAAGTCGACGTACTCAGCCCAGGCCTTCTCGGGCTCTTGGATAACGAAGTCGGTCGCCTTCTTCACGGCACGGAGGAACGCGCGGACCTTGTCTGGATTCTCCCGAATAAAGCGCTCATTGCCGATGTACAGGATCGTACAGAAACAGCAGCAGCCGAGCTCTGCGAGCTCATCGATACGAAGCATTTGCACGTCGGTTTTGGGACGGCCTTGAGACGCGAGCCACTCCTCGAGTTCCACCATCTGCACGTTCTCGAGACCGATGCCGGCATCAATGTCACCTTTAATAATGGCCTTGGCGACGTTCATGCCACAACGGACAGCAGTGTAGTCCGAGGGCGACATGCCGTAGTGCGCGGTAAGTTCATCGATCTGGATCTTGCCAAACTCTCCAACATAGCCAATGCGCTTTCCCTTTAGGCTGTGGAAGTCAGTCGTGATGCCCGAGTCCTTCAGGTAAATGACGCCGGTGAACGGCTCGTCGAGCAGGCTAGCAATAGAAAGAACCGGAAAGTTGCGAGCCTTGGCCTAGTAGGACAAACGAAACGGCGTTAGCCAACATACATAAGACTAGCTTGAGTGGGTCCTGCTTACCGCGAGAGTGTGAATCATGGCTTTGAATCCAAGGTCCACCTTCTCAGTTCCGATGATCTCGGTCACGTCCTGGATGTCGTTAGCGACTCCGGTGATTCCTGCTTGACCTCGATCAATTGGATCCATACACTAGGGTCATTCGGTTCGAGCAGCGCGACCTTGATTCCTTCATCCTTGAAGAACCCCTTCGCTTGGGCAAGGTAGAGTGGCGCATGGTACGGCGTGGCGTGCCTGGCTAGTGTCAGCTGGCAATTTTTCTTGTGCCTCCCTGGCTGTCAGTGTTTGAATACCAGTTCGTCAAGAAGGTGATCTTGTCAGTCGACATATTGGCGGGTCAAGTGTGAAATGCTAGAGGGGTCAGTTACACCACACCGTGCAAGGGGAGGGGAGTTTTAAAGAAGCATGTCCTTCCGCTGGAATTATCCAGATCAAGTTCACCGGTATTTCTCAGATCCATTCCCCCCAGCACACTCTGCAGGCATGATGGATGTCATAATAGCAGTCCAATCATGTATCTGGGGGAGATGTACTGGGAGAAATCGAACACCCGGATGCTATCTTTGTGCATAGTTACCTTGATCCGCAAGTTCCATTGTGAAGACATCCTGCCCGACAGGAACGTCGTACCACGAATTTCTTATTCAATGGGCGAGTAGGGAGAGAGAAGCAAGCAACGGCGGCTTTAGGAACAGACAAGTGTGATGGGGATTGCTTTACCAAAGGGTGGGTTATGAAGGCTCTATTTATATTTTGGTTTTCCCAGCATTAATGATCTGATATTCCCTCACATCCGCTGTGAGGGGTAATCCAAGTTGTTGAGAAGGTTTTTACTTGCCAATCAGAGCGAGCGTCGTCGCGTTCAACGCAAATCAACCGCCTCTTTCCGATCGTGGCCAGCCATGGACCGCCGCCGATTGGCTTCAGCAGAAACCTTAATACCCACCAAGGCCACGACGCCCCCCACGGTCGAGCCGTCCTTGCCGACAGTACTAGGGTCGTCGGGTCACTGATGTTCGGCAGGGTTATGTAGGGCTGGCTCCGAGCACACAGCTATCCTTAATCCAGTTATCCTTGGTCCATACTGCAGGGGTTATCGTCATTCTCGTTCGGAAATGGCGATTTTAACTACTACTCCACGTCTAATCTCTCCCAAGCCATATCAGGTTCGCGTCTCCAGGAATTGGAATCATCAATAATAGTGCTTAATGGAGGCTTGAGACAGGCCAGGTATTGAATGAAGCCGAATCTGGATGGACTCGTGGTGCTTGTACCTTCGGAGCATATTTCAACTCTAGAACGCATGTGCAACT
>Ga0164243_10007691_pt1 | contig 16042 bp, 18 predicted proteins | sample OricompcompostOP_FD_108781 | JGI IMG/M metagenome (GOLD analysis project Ga0164243, IMG submission 108781) | Organic Plus compost microbial communities from Emeryville, California, USA - Original compost - Organic plus compost (OP) | ecosystem: Engineered > Solid waste > Mixed feedstock >...
GTTTTTGAAGCGGTCGTTTTGATAATCGGGTGACCTTCACCAACGAGATCGATCCCTGTAATTTCATCGAGCTTCAGTTTTTTCAGATGGTCGACGAATTTATTGGGATCGGCCTTATAATATTGATACACCAACTTAGCCATGGCCACGTTGGAGCTTCTTTCAAAAGCATGTTTTACGGTTACATCCGTTAAATGGTGCGGTTCAGAATCGTAAACGGTCCTGCGACCGATTTGCCACCTACCGTAATTCAGATCTACATGATCCTGCGGGGTCACGTAATGATCTTCGAGCAGGGAAATCATCGTGGCCAATTTGAATGTGGAACCCGGTTCCCCCACTTGCAAGGCATAGTTAAAATCTTCCCAGTAGCTTCCGTCCGGTTGCCTACCGAGGTTGGCAATAGCTTTAATTTTACCGGTTTTAACTTCCATCAAGATACAGGTACCGTGTTCGCATTCATTTTCCACCATCATTTTCATCAGTGCGGATTCCGCGATATCCTGCATATTTACATCTATTGTTGTAACGACATCTTTACCATTTTCAGGTTCAATATCGAAACCATCCATCGGTACGAAAGTGCCCCCTGCGATGCGCCTCATCAGCCTTTTACCGGTAACGCCGCTCAGTTCCTGGTTATAAGTGCGTTCTAATCCTACATTTTGAGCATTGTCCCTATATAAACCGATGGTTCTATTAGCTAATAATTGAAAAGGGTTGATCCGTTTATTTTTCGTTTCGGTGATCATGCCGCCTTTATTCTTTCCCAGCCTGAACATCGGGAATTCCCGGATTTGCTGGTACTGTTCGAAAGTGATATCCCTTTTCAACAAGAAATACCGGCTTTTATTCCGGTATCCTTTTTCCAAGATGTTTTTATAAGACTTTATAGATCGATCTTGAAATAATTTATTTAAAGCGATAGCGAGGCTATCCACATTTTCAGAAAATATTTTTCCATTATTTTCCCTTAGGCCGTCTGCGGCAAAGTCTACCCGGATATCGAAATAGGGGATAGAAGTTGAGAGCATCCTGCCTTCTTCGGAGTAAATGGTACCACGGTCTGCATCGAGGGTGATATACTGGGTTTGCATGCTATCGGCAAGACTTCTCCACTTGGCTCCTTGAACGTTTTGAATGACGAACACTTTAGCCAATATAGCAATAGCGAATAAACCCATGCCAATAACACAGAGGTACACGCGCCATAGTATATCTTTTTTAATCTCCAACGTTTACCGGGTTAGTCATTTTTATGTTTGAGGTTGAACCATCATTGGTGATGCGCGGGTTTTCTTACAATCACTTGCCAGCATCACGGGGATGTATCAACGAATTCAGTTTGTTAGGTTAGCATTTAAAATTGATGGATGGAACTGTTAAGGTTCTTCCTTGATAATAATTTTTTGAGGTGGGGTACTCAACTCTTTTAATCCAAGGGGTTCCACGGCTTTGCTCACTTCACTCATCTTGCTTTGGAACATCAGTTTGCTTTTCACGTTCAAGTATTCCCACTTCAATTCTTTCACTTCTTTGCCCAATTTGTTGATCCTTCTAATTTTCTTTTCAGCCAGGTGACTGTTAGCGATATATACGAGTGCCAGTGCCGCGAGAAACAGTAGAAAAGGCATGTTCTGAACGAAGAAACGGTAGTTAATCCGCAGGTGCCAACCTTTTTTCGGAGCTTCCTCCTGGCTTGCTTCTTGTTGTACGGTATGTAACTCTTCTTGCGACACTTTTATATTGATAACTTGTTTTTGTCATTTTCGAATAGCAATACGCAATCAAATTCAACATAAGGATAGGGAGGAAGGATAGGAAGGAGCAAAGACGGGTATAATGCTTACAGTTTTTCAGCTACCCTTAGCTTTGCACTTCTCGACCGGGAGTTATTTTTCAACTCATCTTGCCCGGCAGTTACCGGTTTCTTGGTAACCACTTTAAAAATCTTTGGGGGTGTTTCCATACTAAATGGATGATCTTCTTGCGGTTCGAAATAGCCGTTTTTCATATAATTTTTCACCAGCCTGTCTTCTAGGGAATGAAAGGTGATGATGGCTAACCGTCCGCCCGGCTTTAACACTTCCGTAGCTTGCTGAAGCAAATCTTTCAGCACACCGAGTTCTTCATTTACTTCAATCCTAAGCGCTTGGAATACCTGGGCCAGGTACTTGGCGGGATTCCCTTTCACCACGGGTTGTATCATCGCTTTAAACTCGTTGATACTCCGCAGTGAGTGTGCTTTTCTCATGGAAACGATCGTTTGGGCCAATGTTTTGGCATTGGTCACTTCCCCGTATTCCTGGAACAGGTATTGTAACCGTTTTTCAGAATAGGATTTCAGGATATCCGCCGCGGTCAAGCTGGTTCTACGGTCCATCCGCATGTCCAGGTCACCATCAAAACGGGTACTGAAGCCCCTTTCAGCGGTATCGAACTGGTAAGACGATACGCCGAGATCTGCCAGGATGCCATCTACCGGGATGGCTTTATATAGTTTCAGGAAACGTTGCAGATGTTTAAAATTCTGTTGTACGAACGTTAACCTGTCATCTTCGATCCTGTTTCGATAAGCATCTTCGTCTTGGTCAAAAACGAGTAACCTGCCGTTTTCTCCGAGTTTTTCGAGGATGGCCCTGGAATGGCCGCCTCCCCCGAATGTGGCATCCACGTAGGTGCCGGCAGGATTGATTTGCAGCAGGTCGATCACCTCGTGCAATAAAACAGGTAAATGATATCCCGGTACTCCCATAATCTTCAAATTTTTAAATAGACGGCAAATCGTCTTCGCCGCCCATTACCTGTTGTGCCAGGCTACTGAAGGCTTCTGGTGAGAAATTTTCAAAGAACTGTTGATACTTCACTTTATCCCAGATCTCGATTTTCTTACTCGCAGCAGCCAGCACGATGTCTTTTTCCAGTCCCGCGTGCGGCATTAAATTTTTCGGGATCAGTAATCTCCCGGCGCTATCCAATTCTACAATTGTTGCACCGTTGAGAAAGTAACGCCTGAATTCCCTAACTTTCGGATTAAAGTCATTTAATGCACTGAGCTTCTCAAAAATCGGCTGCCACTCGTTCATGGGATACAATGTCAAACATTTCTCAAAGCCACGGTTGATTACGAACTGGTTGAGCGCAGTTTCTGGAACCTGCTTTTTTAAACCAGCAGGCAACAGGAAGCGTCCTTTTGCATCCAGCGTTGCTTCGTATTCTCCTAGAAAACCCGTCATGCTTGAGAAATGTACTGTTTTTCCATTTTCTAACACAAAATAACACTTTTTCCCACTTTTTAACGAAAAATTGGATTATAAATTTTTTCCACAGTGTTTTTTGATTGGGAATAAAGCCACAGTAGCCCTTTTCCTAAAGTTTGTGTGGGAAAGTCGGTTTTTGATGTAGATAAAATGTTTATAACTGTGTATTTATGTTTATTTCGTGTGGATAATAGTTTCGACGGGTGTTTGCACCTATTCGTCGGGATATTTTACCGATTCCCCGGCATCCTTATTAGTTACCGCCCATCACGGGTTTATTTCAAGGGGCGAAACATTGAGTTTCAAGGCGTTTTTGCAAAATTTTAACGACTGCTAATGGTCTACTGGCTTATATTTACATTTAATTCGTAACTTTGCGATTCTTTTTATGCGGAATATTCTCATTATAGGATGCCTAGCGGCAATAGTTTTTAGTACAACAGCTTGCAACAAGGAGTTGCGGAAGATTGAAAAGACAAACAATGTAGAGCAGAAATTGGCCTATGCCAATAAAATGTACGAAAAGAAAAAGTACAATATGGCTCAGACATTGTATGATGAGCTCATCCCGGTATTTAAAGGGACGGATAAATTCGAGCAATTATATTATAATTACGCGTATTGCTCTTATTACCTGAAAGATTATATGCAGGCAACCTTCCATTTCAAAAACTATTTGGAAGCTTTTCCAAGCAGCCCCAGGGCCATGGAAATTGATTATATGCAAGCGTATAGTTATTATAAATTGTCGCCTAAAGCCTCTTTGGATCAAACGAACACCATTAAGGCCATCGCTGCAATGCAGACTTTCATCGACACTTATCCCAACTCGGATAAGTCTGCCGAAGCGAGCCTGGTTATTGAAATGCTCCGTAAAAAGCTGGAACTGAAAGAGTTCAATGCCTGTGAGCTGTATTACAACATCGGTCATTACAAGGCGGCAGGGGTTGCTTTCACAAACTTGATGCGCAACTATCCCGATTCTGAAAAAAGTGATCAATATAAATACTTGGCTATCAAGGCTTACTATTTATACGCGAAAAATAGCATCTTTACCAAGCAGCACGAAAGGTACGACCGGGTCGTGAGCGAATACAAGGAGTTCTTGGATCGCTACCCGCAAAGTTCGCTGAAGAATGATGCAGAAAAATATTATAACTTAGCAGTAAATAACATTAAATCCCTCGAAAATGAGCAAAATAAAGAGATCTCTAACCAGTAGTTTGAACCCTTGGGTTGAAACACGCAATACGACCGATATTAAAAATAGAACCGGTAACTTGTACGAGTCTATTGCCATTATCGCGAAAAGGGCTAACCAGATCAATATTTCCGTGAAGGAAGAATTGCATTCTAAATTGGAAGAGTTCGCCAGCCATACTGATAACTTGGAAGAAGTACATGAGAACAAGGAGCAGATCGAAATCTCCCGTTTCTACGAAAGAATGGCTAACTCCGCTATCCAGGCTACACACGAATTCCTGGATAACAAGATTTATTTCCGTAAAAATGATGACGACTTGTTCAGTTAATTACCTGGACTAAATAATAAATATATTAACTTCATAGCGGCAGAACTATTCTGCCGCTTTTATTTTATTATGTTACAGGGAAAGAAAATTATTTTAGCTGTATCGGGGAGTATCGCGGCTTACAAGTCGGCTACCCTTGTGCGCCTCCTGGTGAAAGCCGGCGCGGAAGTGAAGGTTATCATGACCGGAGCCGCGGCACAGTTTATTACCCCGCTTACCATGGCCACCCTATCTAAACAGGAAGTGGGCTTGAACATCAGTGAGAATAATAGCTGGAGTAACCATGTCATGCTCGGCAGATGGGCTGACGTGATGCTGGTGGCCCCTGCTTCCGCAAATACGCTGGCCAAGATGGCACAGGGGATTTGCGATAATTTATTACTTGCCGTTTACCTATCCGCCACCTGCCCGGTGATGTTTGCCCCGGCGATGGATGAAGATATGTGGCATCATCCCGCTACGGCGGCCAACGTGGAGAAACTGCGGGGTTACGGAAATATCCAGCTGCCCGTGGCAAAAGGGGAACTTGCCAGCGGCCTGATCGGTGAAGGAAGGATGGCCGAACCGGAAGAAATATTCCAATATTTAATCAACTTTTTTATTGCGGCAAATGCCCGGAACGGCGCCCTGGCCGGGAAAAAAGTGCTAGTTACTGCCGGGCCGACCATGGAGCCGCTCGATCCCGTTCGGTTTATCAGTAACCATTCCAGCGGGAAGATGGGAATAGCCATCGCGGAAGCGCTTGCCATGCAAGGAGCCCAAGTACAATTGGTTTTGGGGCCAACGAAGCTGTCCACGCAAATGCCTGGCATCGAAGTAATTCCCGTTCAGACTGCCGCGCAAATGTATGATGCTTGCATGGCGGGCTTCAATGAAGTAAATATAGCCGTATTGGCCGCCGCGGTTGCCGATTATAGACCCGCAACCGTAGCTGAAAACAAGATTAAGAAAACGGCAGCGGTGGATGGTTTGCAACTTGAAATGGAGAAAACCCAAGATATACTTAAAACATTGGGTGGCATGAAGAAAGCAGGGCAAATCTTGATCGGGTTTTCCTTGGAAACCAATAATGAAAAGGAATTTGCGTTAAAGAAGCTGAAGGATAAAAACCTGGACCTCATCGTTCTTAATTCTTTGCGCGATGAAGGTGCCGGATTTAATCACGATACCAACAAGGTAACAATCATCCGGAAAGACGGCCGGGAAATAGATCTGCCCTTGCAATCGAAACAGGCCGTTGCCCAAGAAATCGTATCGACTATAATCGATGAACAACATGTTGCGTAAACTTTTGATCCTATTTACCGGTATGTTTTGCTGCTTGTCGCACGTAAGCACAGCGCAAGAACTCCGTGCCAATGTTAGCGTGGTGGCCAACCAGATCAGCGCTTCCACCGATAAAAAAATATTTACAACCTTACAGGCCGCCCTAAAGGAATTTCTTAATAACAGGAAATGGTCGGATGATGTGTTTACCACGGCCGAGAAGATAGAATGCAATTTTATGCTGAATATCACGCAAGATCTCGGTTCCAACCAATACAAGGCCACGCTAACCGTGCAGGCTACCAGGCCGGTATATAATTCCGGCTACCTGACCAGCTTACTCAATACACAAGACGGCGATGTTGCCTTTAAATACATCGAATACCAGCCACTGGAATTTAGCGATAACCGCGTGGTAGCTAATGATCCGATGGTATCGAACCTAACCGCTATTTTCGCGTATTATGCATACCTGGTACTGGGTTTAGATTATGATTCCTTTTCTCCCCGCGGTGGAGATGTGTTTTTCAGGAAAGCGCAAAATATCGTCAATAATGCACCGGAAGGGAAGGACGTTAGCGGTTGGAAAGCATTTGAGGGTAATAACAACCGCTACTGGTTGCAGGATAACTTACTCAATGCCCGCTTTAGCAGGTTCCATGAAGTGATGTACCAATATCACCGGATGGGGTTAGACAATATGTCTGAAGATTTGATAAAGGGCCGCGCCGCAATTATGAACTGCTTAAACCTGATGCAGGCATTGTATAACGATAATCCGAATAATATTTTACTACAGATGTTTTTCCGTAGTAAAGCAGATGAACTGCAAAAAATTTACGCTAAAGCGCCGCCGCAAGAGAAGGCCCGTGCCGTGGAGATATTGAGCGCGATCGATGTCCCGAATGCGCAGCGTTACCAAGCACTGAAAAGCGCTACGAATAATAACATCATCACGAATTAAATTTCGTACGATCTACTGCAAATTGAATCGATCGTAGTATTTTTGAAATCTATGCGTAAAATAATTTTTCTCCTCTTGATACTAACGGCTTGCGGTGAAGCCGGCAAGGTGCCGAAGGGTGTGATTGAACAGGAAAAAATGACCCAAATCCTGATGGATATGAACTTTGCCGATGTGTTCTCCCGCGAGATGCCAAATGCATTCCTAGCGCATACAGATTCCGCCCGGGAGCAACAATTGAAGGAAAGTTATCTACAAATACTACAGTTGCACAAAGTCTCCGTAAAGGAATTTATGGATAGTTACAGTTATTACGAATCGCATGCTGATAAGTTGAAAATTATGTACGACAGCATGGAGGCAAGGGTAAAGAGGATGAAAGTGGAAGCAGATACCCTCGAACAACGCAGGTTAAAGCAAATACAAGACTCGGTTGAAGCCGCGCGTAATAAGAGCTTGGATTCTATCAAGAATATTTACGGCGAAAAGATCAATGCCGATTCTATCTTTAATAAATACAGGGACTCGTTAAATAAAGCCATGTATCAACACCGGGCCGATTCGATCAAGAAGGTGAGTGATTCCATTGTAGCTGCCAGTAGGAAAATGGCAAAAGCGAAAGCGGATTCAATTAAGAAAGGCCTGAAGGCCAAGCCGCACATTTCCCCCGATTCTTCCAAGGGCATCAAGGTGCAGTAATGATCAAGTATTTTATTTTGATCGCGCGGGTTACGAGGCATCTTTCGATCTGCAAATTCGGTCCTGGATTTGTGGTTAAGTCCTCTTTTTGACCTAAATTCGATGACCAAAACAACCTGGTGCGTTCTAAATGTGCACCTAATTTTTAATAAAATTCCCATTATGAATAAAGTAGTTGCGAATGCAGATGCTGCTATCCATGATATTCAAGATAATGCAACCTTGATGCTGGGTGGTTTCGGACTCTGTGGTATCCCTGAAAATTTGATTGCTGCCCTGGTTAGAAAAAGGGTCAAGAACCTTACTTGTATTTCAAATAATGCCGGCGTCGATGATTTTGGATTGGGTTTGCTGTTGCAAACTCGCCAAGTAAAGAAGATGATGTCTTCATATGTTGGTGAAAACGCGACGTTTGAAAAGCAATTGTTGTCAGGGGAGCTAGAAGTAGACCTTATCCCGCAAGGAACGTTGGCCACCCGCATACAGATGGCGGGCATGGGTATTCCTGCTTTTTTTACACCGGCAGGTTACGGTACAGAAGTTGCCGAGGGCAAAGAGCTGCGTGTATTCGACGGGAAGCATTACCTGATGGAATTGGCCTTGCATGCGGATTTTGCATTGGTAAAAGCATGGAAAGGCGATACGATGGGTAACTTAGTTTTTCGAAAAACAACCAGGAACTTCAGCACTTCCATGGCCAAAGCCGGAAACATCACCGTTGTAGAAGTGGAAGAACTCGTAGAACCCGGTATGCTTGATCCTGATGAAATCCACGTTCCCGGCATATACGTTCACCGGATCTTCCAAGGTGCGGCATATGAAAAAAGAATTGAAAGGAAAACCGTAAAAATGTAATCCTATGGCTCTCGATAAATTTGGAATAGCAAAAAGAATCGCGCAAGAATTGAAAGATGGTATGTATATCAACCTGGGCATCGGTATCCCTACACTGGTGGCCAATTTTATTCCCCAAGGTATCTCGGTAATGCTACAATCTGAAAACGGGATGCTCGGCATGGGGCCTTATCCCACCGAAGATGAGATCGACGCTGATCTTATTAATGCCGGAAAAGAAACCGTTACCGTTTTGCCGGGCGGCGTTTTCTTCGATTCTTCCGAAAGTTTCGGGATGATCCGCGCCGGGAAAGTAGACCTCACCGTATTGGGCGCGATGGAAGTCTCGGATAATGGAGATATCGCCAATTGGAAAATTCCAGGTAAAATGGTGAAAGGAATGGGCGGCGCGATGGATTTGGTGGCTTCTGCTAAAAATATCATCGTTGCGATGATGCATACCAACCCGAAAGGCGAAAGCAAATTATTACCAGCTTGCACCCTGCCCTTAACAGGCGTTCGCTGCGTTAAGAAAATCGTAACGGAATTAGCCGTATTAGAAGTGGGGCCGGATGGATTTATATTGCTCGAACGCGCACCCGGCGTAAGCGTCGAAGAGATTCAGTCTAAAACAGCGGGTAAATTAGTAGTGCCGGCAGTAGTGCCGGAAATGCAGATCTAGTGAACCTTAGCCCCCGTTAATTGTTTTATATGGTACAGCTCTGTTTAAAATCGTACCTTGTTAAGTATGCAACTGTGTTACAATGGAGCCTTCCTGGCGGCCGACAAGCCAGTGTTGACAGCGGAAAATCGCTCCTTTAGGTATGGTGATGGATGTTTTGAAACGATGCGTGTTTACCAGGGACAAATCCTATTGGCTGACTTGCATTTCGAACGTCTATTTGCCAGCTTGGGATTATTGCATATCGAGATTCCGCCCTATTTTACAAAGACGTATTTGGCTAACTTGATCACCGAACTATGTTCAATAAATGATGTGTCCGGTTTGGCAAGAGTGCGTTTGACAGTATTTAGGGGAGGAGGGGGATTGTATGCTTCCGAAGAAAATACACCTCATTTTATTATTCAATCTTGGGAACTTTCACCCACCATTCTGGAATTGAACGATATAGGTTGGTCTTTAGATATTTGCCCGGGCATACATAAATCTACTGATAGTTTAGCCAATATCAAATCCAATAACTGCCTACCTTATATTTTAGCTTCGCAATATGCCAAGCAACATTCATGTAATGAAGCTCTTTTATTGAACCATTATGAAAGGGTGGCCGATACTACGATTGCGAATGTATTCATGGTAAAGAAAGGTATCATTTATACGCCGCCACTCAGTGAGGGTGGCGTTTGCGGTGTAATGAGGAAACATTTATTAAATGATGATTATCCATTCGAAATGGTTGAAAAACCATTAGCAGTTGCAGATCTTGAAAATGCGGATGAAATTTTTTTAAGTAACGCGGTATTCGGGATTCGCTGGGTAGACCGCTTCCGCGACAGCAGTTATGGAAATGCTACGGCTGCTATATTACACGAACACTTACAAGAAAAATTGTTATAGCATATTCTTGAAATAATATGACTTCATCTCGACAAACTAAGCAAAGGGTAAATATTTGGTGGTTACGAAGGGATTTAAGGCTGGAGGATAATGCCGCTTTATACCATGCCCTACAGCAAGGAATACCTGTACAACCGGTCTTTATTTTTGATACAAATATTTTAGATGATTTACCATCGAAAGATGATAAAAGGGTCGCGTTTATACATGCCGTACTTTTAAAGTTGCAAGAACAATTATCCAACCACGGCGCTAGCCTGGATGTTTTTCACGGCACGCCCCGCGAAGCTTTCGAGCATTATAGTAACAAGTACAAGGTTGTTGCTGTTCATACTGCAAATGATTATGAACCTTACGCCCGGGAGCGTGACAGCGAAGTGGCAAAACTGTTGGCATTGAAAGGCATCGCGTTCCATTCTTGGAAAGACCAGGTCATCTTTGAAAAAGAGGAAATATTGAAAGATGATGGAAGGCCTTATACAGTATTTACACCTTACAGTAAAAAATGGAAGGCAAGACTGAACGACTTTTATATAAAATCTTATCCAACAAGTAGCTACTTTACCCATTTTTATCAACAGGAAGCGTTAGCAATCCCGGGTTTGAAAAAGCTAGGATTTAATAGCGATGCTTATAAATTTGAATGGCCGAAAATCCCTTCAGCAATAATTAAAAATTATGATAAAACCCGCGATACTCCAGCAATTGCCGGAACTAGCCGTTTAAGCCTACACTTGAGGTTTGGAACGATCAGCATCCGTGCTTTAGCGCGGGAAGCCCTAAGGGACAACGAAACTTATCTCAACGAGTTGATATGGCGCGATTTTTATCAAATGATTTTATGGCATTTTCCCCATGTTGTAGGTCATGCATTTAAGCCAGCATACGATCATATTCCTTGGCGCAATAATGAAAAAGAATTCGATGCTTGGAAAACAGGGCAAACAGGTTACCCGATCGTTGATGCAGGTATGCGCGAGTTGAATACTACGGGCTATATGCACAACCGTGTAAGAATGATTGTAGCCAGTTTTTTGAGTAAGCACTTATTGATTGACTGGCGATGGGGAGAGGCATATTTCGCTGAAAAATTGATGGACTATGACCTGGCTGCAAACAATGGCGGTTGGCAATGGGCCGCGGGCAGCGGATGCGATGCAGCGCCTTATTTCAGGGTGTTTAATCCGGCTTTGCAGACGCAAAAATTCGATCCCAAGTTGGAATATGTCAAGAAATGGGTACCGGAGTTAGATAGCTTTGATTATCCACAGCCTATCGTAGCGCATGATTTTGCCAGGAAACGTGCTTTGGAGGTATACAAGAAAGCACTGAATGAAGATCAATAAAGGGCACGTTACTTCAAAGAAATTTTGTTGAACTCCAAGAACTGGGTATTCAGTTCGGGACGATCGTAATAGTTTTGAATAATAATAGTAGTTGCTGCCGAATCTGTGGCGAAATAATAAGTTTGCGGATCATCTTCGCCGCCACCCAACATTCTCATCGTAATGCTGCTATCTACCAACTTATAAAGATATCCCCTCGGCACAAACGGGGTGCCGGAATTTAATCCCGGCGCTGAATATAATAAAAACGGTTTTTCCCCGTTCACCGGTACGAAAGGATTGGGATCTTGAAATATCATCGTATCAAGCTGAAGGGTAGATTCGACATACACGAATCGAGGTGGTTGTAACCCTTCCTCCTTCTTGCCACAGGCAACGAGTAATGTTATTATAAGAAATATGGGAATAATTCTTTTCAAGGATAACATAGAAGGAGGTTTACTAAGATAAACGTGAATTTATAGAATTTGTTACATTAAAAAGGCAGGATTTCTCCTGCCTTTCCATTATCTTTTATTAAAGATCTCCCGTGAAACCATCGGTAGCAACGGATTTATCAATCTTATTTACTAATCCTTGTAATACTTTGCCTGGACCTACCTCAGTAAATTGAGTTGCGCCATCGGCAATCATGGCTTGAACTGATTGGGTCCATCTTACGGGTCCGGTTAATTGTGCGATCAAGTTGGCTTTAATCTCGGCAGGATCTGTAATAGCTTTTGCTACCACGTTTTGGTAAACGGGGCAGATCGGCGTATTAAATGCCGTGGCTTCAATGGCAGCTTGTAATTCTGCGCGTGCAGGCTCCATTAACGGGCTATGAAAAGCTCCGCCTACCGGCAGTTTGAGCGCGCGTTTCGCGCCGGCAGCCTTCATTTGTTCGCAAGCGATATCGATACCCGCGTTTGAACCGGAAATTACCAATTGCCCGGGGCAATTATAATTCGCCGGAACAACAATTTCATCCGTGATGCCCGCACAAATTTCCTCGACCTTTTCATCAGCTAAACCCAGGATAGCAGCCATAGTTGAAGGATTTAACTCGCATGCCTTCTGCATGGCGTTTGCGCGGATAGCCACTAGTTTCAGCGCGTCTTCAAAACCGAGGGTTTTATTCGCTACCAGGGCTGAAAATTCACCTAGGGAATGACCTGCTACCATTTCCGGTTGAGCGCCGGGTAAGGATAAGAAAGCAATTACAGCATGCAAAAAAACCGCGGGCTGTGTTACTTTCGTTTGTTTCAAATCCTCATCTGTCCCGGTAAACATGATATCCGAGATACGGAAGCCTAATATTTCATTGGCTTTTTCGAATAAAGATTTGGCAAATTCGTTTGTCTCATACAGGTTTTTACCCATACCAGGGAATTGTGAACCCTGCCCGGGAAATACATATGCATGCTTCATAGTGTTCTTATTGGTTTATATTCAATAGTTAATTCCTATTAACTATTGTTTTAATGCATTCAAAATTAAACTGCAAATATAATTGTCCTGGTTAAACCAGCAAATTCGGATGAAAACGGGAAAATGAATTATAAAATATTATATGTTTGTTTACTTAAAAGAAAAAGGCAACCCGGATTGCAGGCTGCCTTTCATCAATATTTTTTTACAGTCAACTTAACTTGTTACGGATCAGTTTTAAAAATTCTTCGCGCGTTCTACCATCTTCAAATTGGCCGGAGAAGGCGGAAGTGGTGGTAACGGAGTTTTGTTTTTGAACACCGCGCATCATCATGCAGAGGTGTTGCGCTTCTATAACCACGGCTACTCCCTGGGGTTGTAAAGACTCCTGGATAGCTTCCAAAATTTCATGCGTCATCCTTTCCTGCACCTGTAACCTACGGGCATAAACATCTACTACGCGGGCAATTTTGCTCAAGCCCGTAATATGGCCGTTAGGGATGTAAGCTACGTGTGCCTTACCAAAAAATGGCAACATATGATGTTCGCACAAGGAATAAAGCTCGATATCTTTCACGATTACCATCTCGCTATAGGACTCCTTGAACTTGGCCGAGTTCAAGATGGCGCGGGCATCCTGTTGATACCCTTGCGTTAGGAACTGCATTGCTTTTGCTACCCTTTCAGGGGTCTTCTCCAAGCCTTCACGATCCGGGTTTTCACCCAGTAACTCGATACTTTTACGGTAACTTTCCATTAAGCCGCCGGTGACTGCCTCGTCGTATGATTCAATTTTCTTATATGCCATCAAGGTAATTTTTGTTCATCCAATAAACAAGTCCTATTCATCTACGTGCAAGCGCCCCTAAAGGTTTTATTTACCGCCGAAGTATTCCACGTAAATCTTAGGAGTTTCGAATAGTTTGATGCAATGCAATGTGGCTCCTGCGGGCAAATACTTTTCCAGTTGCTCCCATATCGCGATAGCAAAGTTTTCGGCGGAAGTGAATTTTCCGGCCATGAAGTCTACGTCTACATTCAAGTTGCGGTGATCCACCTTTTCGATGATCACATCGTTAATAAGGGTTCCCAATGTTTTAGCATTGAAAACGAAGCCGGTTTCAGGATGGGGTTCCCCTTTCACGGTAACATGCAGCTCGTAATTATGACCATGCCAATTTTCGTTGGCACATTTTCCGAAGACATTCTGATTTTCCTCTTTGCTCCAAGAAGGATTACTCAACTTGTGGGCGGCATTAAAATGCTCCACGCGTGTTAAATAAATCATTGTTTAACTCAAAATTTTCGCAAAAATACGGCATCTATTTGACTAGTCCAGTTTTTGAGCCTTTCTTATTGAATGTTTTACAATCTACAGGCATTCCAATCACCTACATTGCGTAAGTTTACAACATGAAAATTTTGCTGACGGCTGCAACCATCCTGGAAATACAACCTTTCCTGTTACACCTAGAAGAAGTGGCGCAAAAGCTTGATAATAAGCTTTTTTCATATAAGGGTCATCAACTAGAAGTACAAGTAACGGGCATCGGGATGATGAGCACAGCCTACCAACTGGGGAAGAAATTCGCGGTAGAAAAGCCGGGTTTCGTTATCCAGGCCGGTATCGCGGGTTGCTTTCACAAATCTTGGGAATTGGGGGAGGTCGTGCAAGTTACGGTAGAACATTTGGGTGATTTAGGTGCCGAGGATAATGATGTTATTAGGGATATGTTTGATATCGGCTTGATGAAGGAGAATGAGGCCCCTTTTACCGGTAACGCGATTGTAAATACTTCCAATAACTTCTTCCCACAATTCCGCCAGGCGAAGGGCGTTACTGTAAATCTTGTAAGTGGTTCAAAATCAACGATTGAGAGGTTGACGAATGTATATGCCCCGGATATTGAAAGCATGGAAGGCGCCGCTTTGCACTATGTTTGTAACCTGGAAAATGTTCCATACCTGCAATTGCGCAGCATTTCTAATTATGTGGAGGTGAGGGACAAAAGCAAGTGGAAGATCGCCCTGGCTATCAAGAATCTTAACCACGAGCTGGTAAATATGCTGGATAATTTAAGGTTATCCTGAAATCTTGCAAATTTGTAATTACGATATTAAAAATAGTAGATAGGATGCAGCAATTGACTTTAGGTTTTTCTCCTTGCCCAAATGATACGTTCATTTTTGATGCCCTGGTGAATCAACAGGTTGAACAACAGGATTTTAGCTTTGAAACCAGCTTGGAAGACGTGGAAACTTTGAACCAATGGGCCGCGCAAGGTAAACTAGATATTACCAAGCTCAGTTTTGCCATGGGTTTGAAGGTGGCTGATCAATATGAACTGTTGAACAGCGGTAGTGCATTAGGTAGGGGATGTGGCCCTTTGCTAATAGCGAAAGGCCCCCTGGCAGAACAACAAATCACGGATGGGCTTATCGCTATCCCCGGTGAGAATACGACGGCCAACTTGCTATTTTCCATCGCGTACCCGCAAGCCAAGCATAAAAAGGTAATGTTATTCTCTGAAATAGAACAGGCCGTATTGAGCGGGGAAGTAGTTGCCGGTGTTATCATTCATGAAAATAGGTTTACTTATCAACAAAAGGGTTTAGTGAAAATTGTTGACCTGGGCGATTTTTGGGAGAAAACCACCGGCCACCCGATCCCTTTAGGTGGAATTTTCATTAAGAAATCTTTGCCGGCGGATACCAAGGCAAAAATAGATCAATTGATTCACCGCAGCCTTCAGAAAGCTTACGAATCATACCCGGTATTATCAGGATACGTGAAATCGCACGCGCAGGAGATGGAAGAGGGGGTGATGCGGCAACATATTGATCTGTATGTCAATAAGTTCAGCTTGGATTTAGGGGAAGAAGGTCGACGGGCGGTTGCACGCTTGCAGCAAGCATTAGTTCCATAGCATTATAAAGAAAGGTATCGGCAGCTTGCCAGGGTATACTTGGGCAAGCTGCCGGTACTTTACAATTGAATCGAGCAATTGACCCATTCCGGATCGAAGCTAGCTTTGTATTTTTTATAAAAATTTATAGCAGGTTGATTCCATTCCAGTACTTGCCAAGAGATTCCGCTGAGATGTTTTTCTTTAGCTTCGATAATTAATTGATCGAACAATAATTTTCCTACCCCA
>Ga0164243_10007692_pt1 | contig 16042 bp, 15 predicted proteins | sample OricompcompostOP_FD_108781 | JGI IMG/M metagenome (GOLD analysis project Ga0164243, IMG submission 108781) | Organic Plus compost microbial communities from Emeryville, California, USA - Original compost - Organic plus compost (OP) | ecosystem: Engineered > Solid waste > Mixed feedstock >...
TCGCGTCCTCGGGGATGTCAGCCGTGCCGCCGATGAGCTCGTCGAACCCGCCGGACGCCTCGAGCGCGTCCCGCGGGCCCGTCACACCCGACTGGGCGAGGATGATCGACCGCCAGGCGGTCTGCGCGGCCATGCCGCTCACGAGGCTCTTCGCGTCGGAGAGCTCGCCGCGGAACACGGCGGCGAGCACCGGCGAGGTGAGGACGGAGAGCGCCATGGCGTCCACCGCGACGTCGTGGTCGACGCCGAGGAGGTGCGCGATGAACGCGGTGCTCGAGATCTGCCCGAGCGTGGCGGCTGGCGCCCATCCGCGACCGAGCAGTCCGCTCCAGCACTCGCCGATGGTGAGCGAGAGACGGTACCCGATCGCGACCGCGTCGACGAGCTCGGCCCCGGTCATGCCGGCTCGCTCCGCGGCCGCCAGAGCGATCGGGATGACCGACTCGCTGGGGTGGTTGTTGTTCCGCCGCGAGAACACGTCGTTGAGGTCTTGCGCGCGGATCGCAGCCGCGTTGCACAGAAGCGCGCTCGAGAGCGACACCCGCCGGGAGTGCCCGATCAGCGAGTAGCCGGTGGCCGATCCCGCCGATTCGCGGACGGCCGCATCCACCACTCGTGTCACCACGGGCTCCCGGGTGGCGGAGAGCGCACAGCCGACGGCGTCGATGAGGCACCGAAGCGCAGCTCGGCGCTCGTCGGCCTCGATCGGCTCGGCGGCCACCGCTCGTGCGAGCCGGTGGAGCCGCACGAGCTCGGGGTCGGTCAATCGTGAGGCATCGTTCATGTCAGGGTCTCCCTCCATCGACGAGAAGCACTTCTCCGGTGATGTATGCGGATTCGTCGCTGGCGAAGAACCCGACGCCCGCCGCCACCTCCTCGGGTGTGGCGAACCGCCCGAGCGGGATGGCCGCCTGCCGCGCCGCGCGCAACTGGGGATCTCGAGCGCGCTGCCGCGGGGTGTCGACCGTCCCCGGCGCGATGCAGTTCACCGTCACGCCGGTTCCGGCCACCTCCTTCGCGAGTGCGGCTGTGAACGCGTGGATCCCGCCCTTCGCCGCCGAGTACACGCTCATGCCGACCACCCCGTGCACACCGCTGATGGAGGTGACGTTCACGACCCGGCCGTAGCCGGCCTCGATCATGCCGGGGAGGACAGCGTGCGTGCACCCCATCGTGGCGTAGAGGGAGCTGAGCGACGCACTCCACGAGGCGGGGTCGAGGTCGGCGAAGTCCGCCACGGGCGACGGTGCCGCAGCGTTGTTGACGAGGATGTCGAGACGACCGTGTGCGGCCAGGATGCCGTCGACGATGGACTCGATCGCGGTCCGGTCGGCGACGTCGCCGGGTGCGGCGTCCGCGACTTTCTCCCCGAGGGAGGCCGCCATGGCGGATGCGCCGTCCGGATCGATGTCGTTCACCACGACGAACGCACCCTGCGCGGCGAGGAACCCCGCCACCGCCGCGCCGATGCCGCGGGCGGCCCCTGTGACCAGGGCCACCCGGCCGTCGAGACGGAACGCGGCCTCAGGACGCGTCATCGTCGTGCCGAACGACGGGGTTGGTGAGGGTGCCGATCCCTTCCACGGTGGCGGCGACGACATCGCCCGGCGTCAGGAACCGTCCCTTGGACTTGCCGACGCCCGACGGTGTTCCCGTGGCGATCACGTCGCCGGGACGGAGGGTGACGATGGAGGAGATGAACGAGACGAGCCGAGGGATCGAGTAGATCATCATGGCCGTGCTCGCGTTCTGCCATTCCTCACCGTTCAGCGTGAGCGAGACCCGGATGTCGGTGGGGTCGGGAATCTCGTCGGCGCTCACGAACCACGGCCCGAGGCAGCAGAACGTGTCGAACCATTTGCCGTGCAGCCAGTCGTGGAAGGCGTCCCTGTCTCTCGTGGACGTCCGCTCCGGGACGTCCATGGCCCGCGCGGAGATGTCGTTCATCACCGTGTAGCCGGCGATATGCGAGAACACGTCCTCTTCCCGGATGTTGCTCCCGCCCGTGCCGATGACGAGCGCGAGCTCGGCCTCCCAGTCGACCTTGATGCCGTACCGCCGGGGAAGCACGATCGGCGCGCCCTCGGGGTTGAGCGAGCTCTGCGGCTTGGTGAAGAACCATGGCGATGACTCGGTCTCCGTGGCATAGGTGATCGTGCCGGTCTCCTCGATGTGCGCGCGGTAGTTGGCGGCGACGCAGAGTATGTGGTCCGGCTGGGTCACGGGGACGAGGAGCTCGGTCTCGGCGAGCCGGGTCGCCGGCTGCGTCGTCCGTTCGGCCGCGTGGCGGACTCCGTCCAGCCCGTCCGGGGACCGCAGGGCCGCACCCAGGTCCGGCCAGGCCGGAACGCCGTCGCGGGTGATGACGCGAACCTCGTCGCCGTCGACGGCCGCGAGGGCCGTTCCGCCGTCCGTGCGGACAGTCGCCAGTCTCATTGCTTCACTCCGATCGAGAGGGTGTGTGTCTCGAGGAACTCGAAGAGGCCCTCTGTGCCGCCTTCGCGCCCGACGCCCGACTCCTTGACGCCGCCGAACGGAGTCTGGGCGCTGCCGGGTCGCGGGTCGTTCACGCCGATGACGCCGTAGTCCAGACGCTCAGCGGCCTGGAAGGCGCGCTCGAGGCTCTCGGTGTACACGTAGGCAACGAGACCGAACCTGGACGCATTGGCGAGAGCCCAGATGTCATCCGAGTCGTCGAACGCGATGACGGGCGCGACGGGCCCGAACGTCTCCTCGTGCGCGATCGTCATCTCGGTCGTCACACCGGTCACGATCGTGGGAGCGTAGAACGTGCCCGAGCTCTCGATGCGCTCACCGCCGAGCAGCACGGTCGCACCCTTGTTCACGGCGTCGCCCAGGTGCGCAGACACCTTCGCGATCGCATCCTCGTCGATCAACGGGCCCATGTCGCTCGAGGCGTCGAGGCCGCTGCCGACGGTCAGGGTCGCGGCACGCTCGGTGAACCGCTTCGTGAACTCCTCCTGCACGTCGCGGTGCACGAACACGCGGTTGGGGTTCACGCAGGTCTGGCCGGCGTTCCTGAACTTGATCAACGTGAGGTCGGCGACGGCCTGGTCGAGGTCCGCGTCGGGGAAGACGATGAACGGCGCGTGCCCGCCGAGCTCCATCGAGAAGCGCACCATCCTCTTGGCGCACTCGGACGCGAGGTGCTCGCCGACCTCGGTCGATCCCGTGAAGGTGAGGTGCGCGAGGGCGGGGTGGTCGAGTATGGCCCGCCCCACCTCGCGGGGGTCGGCCGAGGTCACGAGGTTCACGACCCCGTCGGGGAAACCCGCCTCGTGGAACGCCTCGAAGATCGCGATGGCGGTGAGCGGCGTCTGCTCGGCCGGCTTCATCACGACCGTGCAGCCGGCGGCGAGCGCAGCGGATGCCTTCCGCAGGATCATCAGGGCCGGGAAGTTCCACGGTGTGATCGCGGCGACCGGCCCGACCGGCCGGTGAAGGACGAACTGCCGCTTGGTCACCGTCAGACCGGAGGCGACCTGGCCGTAGGTGCGCTTGGCCTCCTCGGCGAACCACTCGATGAACTCCAGGCATCCGCTGAGCTCGCCCTTGGCCTCGGCGAGGGGCTTGCCCTGCTCCTGGGTCATCACGGCCGCGATGCTGTCGATGCGGTCCGCGACCAGATCGCGCAGACGCAGCAGGATGGCGGCGCGGTCGGCGCCGGAGAGGGCAGCCCACGCGGGGAACGCCCTGGTCGCCGCGTCCATTGCGCGGACGGCATCGGCGGAACGGGCGGAGGCGACGGTGCAGAGCTCGTCACCGGTCGCGGGGTCGTAGACGCTGAACGTCTCTCCCGCCGCGGCGTCGGTCCACGAGCCGTCGATGTAGAGCTGTCGGGCTTCGGGCAGATGCATGTGTGTTCCTTCGATCGGTGTGGCTAGCGGTAGAAGCGGGAGGGCAGGGTCTTGAGGTCCGGTGCGACCCTGACCGGGAAGGGAATGCGCTCGAGCACGTGCCTCTCAAGCTCGATGCCTGGCGCGATGTCGGTGAGCAGCAGCCCCGAGTCGTCGAGCTCGAAGACCGCGCGTTCGGTGACGATCTTCACGGTCTGCCCGATGGCGCGCGCCCGGTCGGCGCTGAAGGTGATCTGCTCGACCGTCTCGACGAACCGGTCGATCCGGCCGTCGCTCGTGACGATCAGCCGGCCGTCGGCGACGGAGGAGTCCAGTCCGCCCGTGGTCAGGGTGCCGCAGAAGATGAGCCGCCTCGCGCCGTGGACGATATTGGGGAACCCGCCGCATCCCGGCATCATCCCGGCGAAACGGCTGACGTTCACGTCGCCTGACGCACCGACCTGGCCGAAGGACAGCACGCTGACATCCGGGCCGCCGCCCTCGTAGAAGTCGAACACGTCGAGCTGCGGCCAGATCATCTCCGGATGCCGCGAGACCCCGCCCACTTGAGGCCAGCCGCCCATCGGTCCCTGCTCCACGGTGAAGTAGAGGTCGTCGCGGCCGCGGCGCCTGGCGGCCTCCGGCACGTCGTACATCGGGATGCCCGCACCGAGGTTGACCATGGATCCGGTCGCGATGCGGTCGACGGCCAGGTCGGCGATGACGTCTCGCGGCTCCCGACGGGACGACACCGCGGGAAGCTGACTGTGGTCGTCCCCCGTGAGCACGGGGTCCTGTTCGTCCTCCCAGGCATCGGGCGACACGACGACCGCGTCGACCATGACGCCGGGTACCCGGCCGAACCGCGGGTGGAGGTCGCCGACAGCGACGATGCGGTTGACCTGCGCGATGACGCGGCCGCGTGCGCGCCTCGCCGCCATCGCCATGTCCTGGATGCCGTGGTCGAAGGCCTCACGGTCGAGGTACAGGTTGCCGCGTTCGTCCGCCGCGCTCGCCTTGACCAGAGCGATGTCGACCTCGAGTGCGGGGTAACGCAGATAGGTCTCGCCCGCGACGTCCACGAGCGAGCAGAGGGCGTTCTCCCGTGGCCCGTTCACCACGCCGCCTTCCAGCCGAGGGTCGATGAAGGTGCCGATCCCGACCTGCGTGAGCAGAGCCGGCCTGCCCGCGGCGCTGGCGCGCAGCCACTGGACGATCGTGCCCATCGGGTAGTTGAACGCCTCGATGGCGCCGGCATGGATGGCGTCAGACAGCTCGCTCTCGCGGGCACGCGAATAGCTGCCAGAGATGACGCGCGATACCATCCCGGGGACGGCGAGGTGGTTGAGTCCCGTCGCGGCCCCTCCCCTGCCGCCGCGACCGCGTTCGATCATGGCGATGGCGATGGCGGTCAATCCGCGCGGACCGCGCCCGTCGCGTGCCCGGGCCTCGAGCGCGACGAGCAGTTCCTCAGGGGCGACACGGTATCCGCCGCCCGAGATCGCGACCGTATCGCCGTCCGCGATCAGGGCGACGGCCTCCTCTGCGGTCAGCCTCTGCACGGTCATGTGTTCTCCCTCAGTCCTCGAAGGCCGGGTCGCGTCGCTCGAGGAAGGCGGCGACCGCCTCCTCCTTCCCCTCGAACGAGTACGCGATGGCGCTGAGCTCGCGCTCGTACTGGAGACCGACCGGCAGCGGCGTGCTCGCCGCCGCCCGCAGCCCGGCCTTGGCCAGAATGAGCGCCGGCAGCCGGTGCCGTGCGATCTCCTCTGCGAGCTCGGCCGTTGCCTCGCGAAGGCGGGCGCTCTCGTGAACGGCGTCGACGAGCCCGATCTCCAGAGCGGACCTGGCGTCGAGCTGCCTGCCGGTGAAGATCATCATCGCCGCCTGGCCGGAGCCGACGACGCGCGGCAGCGTCTGTGTGCCGCCCGCGCCGGGGATCCACCCATGACGGACCTCGGGGAAGGAGAACCGCGCGGTCTCCGAGGCGACGCGGATGTCGCACGCGAGCGCGATCTCGAGACCGCCCCCGACCGCATAGCCGTCGATCATCGCGATCACCGGCTTCTGCAGCTCCCGCACGACGTGTGAGGGATCGCGCTGCGTCTGGCGCCGACGCGTGATGAGGTCCCGCCGGTGCACCTCGTTGAGATCGGCGCCGGCGCTGAACGCCCGTCCCGCACCCGTGAGCACGATCACCTTCACGCCGTCGTCGGCGTCCAGCTCTCCTGCGGTGCGTTCCAGTTGAGCGCGCAGGGCGGCGTTCAGCGCGTTGAGCTTCGCCGGGCGGTTGAGCGTGACCCATGCCACGCCGCCACGCCTCTCGACAAGGACCTCATCGTCCATCTCTGCCTTACCTCTTCTCCGTCAGAGGGCTGCGCCGCCGTCCACGTCGAGCACCACGCCGGTGATCTCGCTCGACTCGGACGACACCAGGAAGGCGACGGCGTTCGCGACGTCCTCTGGCCGCTGCGGGCGACGGAGGGGCAGAGCTGCGACCGACTCGTTGATGCGCTGGTCCTTGTCCTTGCCGAAGTACTTCCGGTAGCCGTCGCCGATGTCGTTCCACAGATTGGTGGAGGCGACCACACCCGGCGCGACGGCGTTGACGCGGATGTTGTGCGGACCGAGGTCGACCGCCGTGGACTGAGTGAAGTGCACGACGCCGATCTTCGCGATGCCATAGGTGGTCGAGCGCGGAGCCGGACCCCTGGCCGCGCCGCTCGAGAGGTTCACGATGCGGCCGCCGCCCTGCTCGATCATGTGCGGCGCGACCGCCTGCTGGGTGAAGAAGGTCCCCTTGATGTTGATGTCGATGATGCGGGCCCAGTCGGACTCGTCGACCTCGAGCCACGGCTTGATCTGGATCGCGCCCGCGTTGTTGACGAGGACGTCGATGCGCCCGAACCGCTCGATGACGGCGCCGACGCCGCTCTTGATCTGGTCGACGTTCGTGATGTCGACCGTGAAGGCCGCTGCCTCGACTCCGGCTGCGGCAGCGATCTCGGAGGCGGTCTGCTCCACCGTGGCGGTGTCGATGTCGAAGAGCGCGAGAGAGTAGCCGTCCCCCGCCAGCCGCTCGGCGATGCTCCGCCCGATTCCCCGGGATGCACCGGTGATGAGCGCCACCTCGTTGTGTGTGTTTTCCATGAACTTCCCTTGCGATAGAAACATGTTGCTGTTGCGATCGTCACCAATGATGGGAACTTAATGGGACATTGTCAAGTGCATACATCAAAAAGTAGAAACTTGTTTCTGTAACCCTGTCGGATATGATGGACCCGCCCAGCGGGGGCGCGCTCGAGGATCGCGTGAGGAGCATCAGTGGACAGAGCAGCCGGGGACGAACGGCCCAAGAGCCGTGCGCCGGCGAACATCCGAGATGTCGCGCGTCTCGCGGGCGTCTCGCCTGCGACCGTCTCGCGCGTGATCCGCGTCAGCGACTACCCGGTGAAGACCGAGACCAGGCAGAGGGTGCTCGACGCCGCCGCCCAGCTGCACTTCTACCCGAACGATCTGGCCAGGGGCCTCTTCGGCGAGCGCACCAACACGATCGGCGTGCTCGTTCCCGATGCCTCGAACCCGTACTACCCCGAGATCCTCCGCGGAGTGGAGCGGGTGGCGTTCGAACACCGGATCGCCGTCATCTTCTGCAACGTCGATCACCAGGCCGACCGGCAGCGCTACTACCTCGACGTTCTCATGCAACGCCGGGTCGACGGGCTGATCGGAGTGGGGGGCGACTACGACTACCGCTCGAGTCAGGAAGCGCTCGAGCGGATGAGCATGCGCCTGGTGCTCATCGGCCGGCACGACGAGCTCGACTACCCGACCGTGGAGACGCCGGATGCCGAGGGCGGCGAGCGGGCCACGCGCCACCTCATCGATCTCGGGCACCGCGACATCGCCTTCGTCACCGGGTCGGAGACGAGCCTCGCATCCCAGGACCGTCTCACCGGTTACCGCCGCGCTCTCGAGGCCGCCGGCCTGCCCGTGCGGCCGGAACTGATCGTGAAGGGTGACTACCAGGAGTCCAGCGGGTACGCCAGGACGAGGGAGCTGCTGGACATCCCCCGCCCGCCGAGCGCCATCGTCGCCGCGAACGACCGCATGGCGCTCGGCGTCATGGCCGCCGCCTGGGACCTCGGTGCGGAGGTCCCCGGCGCGCTCTCCGTCGTCGGGTTCGACAACATCGCGTCGTCGAAGTACGTCCGCCCGTCGCTGACGACGGTGGAGTCGCCCGGGCACCATGCCGGGGAGAAGGCGATGGAGCTGATGCTGGGCCTGATCGACGGCGTCGACGTGCCTCGACGCACCGTGATGCCCTGCGAGCTGATCGTCCGCGGGTCGACCGGTCCGCGCCGATGACCGCGGACATGACGAGCGCACGCCCGCTCATCGTGGTGGTCGCCCCCGTCGATCCCGCCCTCGTCTCTGAGGCCGCACAGCGCGAGCCGAGGGTCGACATCGTTCACGAGCCGGACCTCGTGCCCCGGCAGCTCTTCCCCGGTGATCGGCGCGGAGACCCCGACCACCGGACCTCACCGGAGCAGCGCGATCGCCTGCTCCGGCTCATGGCACGCGCGGACGCCCTCCTCGGCGTACCGGAAGAGTCGCCGGCATCGCTCGCCGCCGCCGTTCGAGCAGGTCCGCGCCTGCGCTGGGTGCAGGCGATGACAGCGGGGGCGGGAGCACAAGTGCGGGCCGCCGGGCTGAGCCAGGAGGAGCTCGAACGCGTATCCGTGACGACCGCCGCCGGCGTCCACGGCGGACCCCTCGCCGAGTTCGCCGTCTTCGGTGTGCTCGCCGGCGCCAAGCGACTCCCCGAGCTCGCCGCGGCGCAGGCCAGACGCGAGTGGCCCCGCCAACGCCTCTTCCTCGGCCAGGTGGCCCGGCAGCGGATCGCCGTGGTCGGACTCGGCGGCATCGGCCGCGCCGTCGCCGGGAAGCTGGTCGCTCTCGGAGCGACCGTCGTCGGCGTGCACCGCCACAGCGTCGACGTTCCGGGAGTGGAACGCGTCGTCGACGTCGCGCGACTCGTCGAGCTCGCACCCGAGCTCGACGCAGTGGTCATGTGCCTGCCGCAGACCGCGGCGACCCGTCATCTGCTCGGACGCCCGGTGCTCGAGCGGCTCCGACGCGGTGCGACGGTCGTCAACGTCGGACGCGGGAGCACCGTCGACGAGGTCGCTCTCGTCGACGCGCTGAACAGCGGGCAGGTGGGCCTCGCCGTGCTCGACGTCTTCGAGCAGGAGCCTCTCCCGGCGGGCAGTCCGCTCTGGTCGCATCCGAACGTGATCGTCAGCCCGCACACCGCCGCCCTCGATCCCGGCGAGGACCAGCTCATCATCGACCTCTTCGTCGACAACGCGGGCCGGTTCGCCGAGGGCCGGCCCCTCCGCAATCTCGTCGACACCTCCGAGTTCTACTGACCTCGCCGACACGACCAGCGCGACCTCGCGGGTCAGCCATGGATGCTGCCGGGCCCTGCCGCTCGGGGTACCGCCTGCGGGTATCCGCAGGTCTTGCGCTTCACAGTGGCATGGAGGAGGATGCGACTTACGGCTCTGGCGCAGCGCTGCGAGGAGAGCACCGAATGGGAAAGTTCATCTACGCCGGCGACTTCACGGTCGACTTCGACGACCGGCTGCTGGCGCACCTGCAGATCGTCATCGCGTCCAAGCTGCGCCGTGGCGAGTCGTTCAACTTCAGCTGGCGCGACGATCCCGACATGGGGGACGGCCGGACCATTCTCTGGCTGCATCCGTCGGTTCCCCTCATCTACAAGTTCTTCGGCAGCCGCCCGCCCGTGATCAACAGGGCCTGGATCGAGGCGCTCAGCCAGTCGGCGAACACTCCTGCGGGCCTGCGGATCGTCCCTGAGCCGGAGGCGCCTGGAGGAGGCGAGCACCTGAACCACAACGATTCCGCATGAGCGCGGCAGGCGCCTGGTCTGCGCAGGCCCGCATCCGCTGTGCGAGCACCCGCGTCCTGCGCCGATAGGGCCTGCGCCGATAGAGCCTGCTCGAGGCCCTGTCAAGCCCTACTGGTATCCGCCCGGTGGGGGCAGACTCGGCGCATCCAGGTTCGTATCGATCATCCGGGCGCTCATGACAACGACGACGCACGAAACGACTTCACCCTCACCCACGCCGGCCACCGAGCCTGTCTCGCCCCGCACCGCTCGACGCCGATCGCGGTTGCTCAATGCGCTCACCACGACCGATCACAAGACGGTCGGCTACCTGTACATCGGCACCTCGTTCTTCTACTTCTGTTTCGGCGGGGTGCTCGCCCTCATCATGCGGACGCAGCTGTTCGCTCCGGGTCTCTCGGTGGTCCAGACGGCGGAGCAGTACAACCAGCTGTTCACGATGCACGGCACGATCATGATGCTGTTCTTCGCGACCCCTCTGTTCGCCGGCTTCGCCAACGTCATCATGCCGCTCCAGATCGGTGCCCCGGACGTGGCGTTCCCCCGGCTCAATGCCCTGTCCTTCTGGTTGTTCTTCTTCGGATCCGCGATCGCCGTCGGCGGCTACCTCACCCCCGAGGGCGCCGCCGGCTTCGGCTGGACGGCGTACACCCCGCTGTCCCTCACGACGTTCACGCCGAGCCTCGGCGGTCACCTCTGGGCGATCGGCCTGTTCCTGACCGGCTTCTCGACGATCCTCGGCTCGGTGAACTTCATCACCACCATCATCACCATGCGCGCACCCGGCATGACGATGTGGCGGATGTCCATCTTCAGCTGGAACACGCTGCTCACCTCCGTGCTCGTGCTGCTCGCTTTCCCGGTGCTCGCCGCCGCTCTCGGCGGCCTCATCGCCGACCGGCTGTTCGGGGCGCACATCTACAACCCCGAGACCGGTGGCGTGCTCCTCTGGCAGCACCTGTTCTGGTTCTTCGGGCATCCGGAGGTCTACGTCATCGCGCTGCCATTCTTCGGTATCGTCTCCGAGGTCTTCCCGGTCTTCAGCCGGAAGCCGATCTTCGGCTACAAGAGCCTCATCTACGCCACCATCGCCATCGCGGCGTACTCGGTCACGGTCTGGGCTCACCACATGTTCACGACCGGCTCGGTGCTGCTGCCGTTCTTCTCCCTGGTCACGGTCCTGATCGCGGTCCCCACCGGCGTGAAGATCTTCAACTGGGTCGGAACCATGTGGCGCGGGTCCGTCACGTTCGAGACCCCGATCGTGTGGGCGCTGGGATTCCTCTTCACCTTCATCTTCGGCGGACTCACCGGGGTGATCCTCGCCTCGCCGCCGCTCGACTTCCACGTGCACGACAGCTATTTCGTCGTCGCTCACTTCCACTACGTGGTCTTCGGAACCGTGGTGTTCGCGATGTTCTCCGGCTTCTATTTCTGGTGGCCCAAGTGGACGGGCAAACGCCTGAACGAACGCCTCGGATATGTCCATTTCTGGATGCTCTTCATCGGCTTCCACATGACCTTCCTGATCCACCACTGGCTGGGAGTGGCCGGCATGCCGCGCCGGTACGCGACGTACTCGCCGGAAGACGGCTTCACGTGGATGCATCAGCTCTCCTCCGTCGGCGCCGCACTGCTCGCGGCATCCATGATCCCGTTCTTCCTGAACGTCTTCATCACCGCGAGGAAGGCGCCCCGTGTGGGTGTCGACGACCCGTGGGGCACCGGCCGCTCGCTCGAGTGGGCGACGTCCTGCCCGCCGCCCCGGCACAACTTCTCGTCGATACCGCGCATCCGGTCAGAGGCGCCGGCGTGGGACCTGCACCACCCCGAGGCCCAGCCGCCGAGTGGCGTCGGTCCCGCCATCGATGCGCCGGACGCGGGCAGCAGCCCGGAGGCCCGGCCGGAGGGCATTCGCTGAGCCGTGGGCTGGCCTCTGGCGGCGGGCGGAGCCGAACCTCGCGAGGCACAGGACTATGGCTTCATGTACTCCCGGGACCTCGACGACCCCGACGGCAACACGCTGTCCTTCGTCTGGATGGACCCGCGAGCGGCCGAGGTCGGCCCGGAGCAGTTCATGGCGGAACAGGGCAGCCAGGCCTGAGGCCCGCCCTCCCATGACAGCCCGCAACTACGGGCAGCACTGCGGCGTCGTGACCGCGGTCGAGCTGGTCGGCGAACGGTGGGCTCTGCTCATCGTTCGCGACCTCCTCGTCGGGCCGCGGCGTTACACGGACCTGAAGGCGGGCCTGCCGCGGATACCCACCAACATCCTCAGCGCCCGTCTGAAGGAACTGCAAGAATCCGGCGTGATACGCCGTGTGCCGCTCAAGAACTGCGGTCTCGTCTACGAGCTGACGGAGTTCGGGCGGGGACTCGACGACATCGTGCTCGCCCTGGGCCGGTGGGGATTCCTGGCGATGGGTGACCCGGGCGAGGGAGAGGTCATCACGGACGCGTCGATGACCATGGCCTTCCGTGCGGCATTCCGGCCGGATGCGGCTTCCGCGCTGCCGTCGGCGCGCTACGAGGTGCACGTCGGACGTGTGGCGCTCCTGCTGGACGTCGACGGTGGGCGCCTCGTGGTGGAGCCGCTCTCGAGCGCGGTGCCGGCAGCGTCGCGACTCACCGCACGCGAACCGGACCTACGGATCGCCGCCGGACCAGGGATCCACCGGGTCATCTCGGGGGAGGTCTCGCCCGAGCAGGCCGTCGCCCAGGGGATCGTACGCATCCTCGACGGAGACGACGGGATGCTCCGGCGCTTCGCGCGCACCTTCCGCATCGACCGCGCGGGGGTCGCTGAGAGACCGTACGCCCACGTCGCGGTCGCGGGCGCGGCACACGGCGCCTCAGGAGCTGCGGCGCACCCGGCCTGAGGCGTGTCCGATCACGTGGACAGCGACCCGACCGTTGTCCTCGGGCGGCTGTTCGTGGGATCCTGGCGCCACATGCTGTCGTGCGTCGTCGTTGCGACGCGCTTCGGAAGCGGCAGCGGACAGGGGAGACATCGTGGCCGTCATCGCTCATCCGCACGAGGCGTTCAGCGCCGGTTTCTACCACAACGAGGATTTCGACTTCGATGTGCGCATCGCGCTCGGCCTCGCTCCGAGCGGCGGGACGGACGCCGGCGAGATCCTGCAGGCGATCAGCAGGGTCGGCGAGCAGGATCACCACGCCTGGTTCGAGACGTGGCGCGGCCTCGGCGAACGCGTTCGCGCGATGGCCGACGACTCGGCGGCGCGCGGGCACGCCGTCAGTGCGGCCTCCGCCTACCTCCGCGCCGCGAACTACGCTGGCATCGCGGTGAACGCGGTCGCCGGGCTCCCCGACGAGACAGAGCTCCTCCCAACCTTCCGCGAGCACCGTTCGGCCTGGGACCGGTTCATCGACACCGTCGCACTGCCCGCTGAGCGCGTCGAGATCGCGTATGAGGGGACCACCCTTCCCGGCTATTTCGTCCACCCGATGGAACGCGCGGGCATGCGTCCGACACTCATCATGGTGAACGGCAGCGACGGCCCGATCAGCGCGCTCTGGGGCAGCGGTGCGACCGACGCCCTCGCGCGCGGATACAACGTGCTGCTCTTCGACGGACCCGGGCAGCAGTCGATGCTCTTCGAGCGCGGCGTCGGATTCCGGCCCGACTGGGAGGCCGTGATCACGCCCGTCGTGGATCACCTGTTGCAGCGCACCGAGGTCGATCCGGACCGCCTGGCGATGTACGGCATCAGCCAGGCCGGCTTCTGGGTGCCGCGAGCTCTCGCGCACGAGCACCGAATCGCGGCGGCGATCGCCGATCCCGGCGTCGTGGACGTCTCGGCGTCCTGGCTCGCCCACCTGCCGAAGAGCCTGCGGACGCTGCTCACGGAGGGCAAGCGGCGCGAGTTCGATCGCGACATGGAGTGGGGCATGAGGTTCTCGAAGGAGGCCGCGAGCGCGTGGACCTTCCGTGCGCGTCCGTACCGCACAGAGGGGTACTTCGATACTCTGCAGGCGGTGCTCGAGTACCGACTGAGCGAGGAGCAGGCGGCAGCGATCCGCACACCGATGTTCATCACGAACCCCGAGGACGAGCAGTTCTGGCCGGGCCAGTCGGAGCGGCTCGGGTCGATGCTCCAGGTCGAGCACGTCGTCATGCCGTTCACAGCCGCAGAGGGCGCGAACTTCCACTGTCAGCCTCTCGCGCGCACGCTGACCCACCAGCGGATGTTCGACTGGCTCGACGACCAGCTCACACGAGCGCAGGCATCCTGAGCGCACGGTCGCGTCACACGAGCGCGCGCCTGGGCGGGCAGCGCGCTCCGGGTTAGTGTACGGAGGGCACGCGTCCTGACCACCCGTCTGACCTCGCCCGTCCGAGCTAAGGAGGCCCGATGACCGTCGTCGGATTCCACGCGTCGCACGAGCAGATCCCTCCGAGGCCGCTCCTGGATGCCGTGATCGAGGCCGAGCAGGCGGGCTTCGACGCGGCGATGTGCTCCGACCACTTCGCGCCGTGGAGCCGGCGTCAGGGACAGTCCGGGTTCGCCTGGTCCTGGCTGGGTGCGGCGCTCGAGGCGACCGGTCTACGCTTCGGCGTGGTCACAGCCCCGGGCCAGCGCTATCACCCCGCCGTCCTCGCCCAGTCCGTCGCCACCCTCGGGTCGATGTATCCGGGCCGGTTCTGGCCGGCGCTCGGGTCGGGGGAGAACGTCAACGAGCACATCACCGGCGAGAGATGGCCGTCGAAGGCGGAACGGATGTCGCGGCTGCGCGAGTCCGCCGACGTGATCCGGGCACTGCTCGCCGGCGAGGAGGTCTCCGTGCGCGGCTCGGTCACGGTCGACCGGGCGACGATCTGGTCGCGGGCCGATCCGGTTCCACCACTCTATGCGGCGGCCGTCACACCGCAGACCGCCGCCTGGCGGCGGCGTGGGCGGAGGGGCTCATCACGGTCGGGCAGCCCGTCGACAGCCTCGCACGGGTGGTGGATGCCTACCGCTCGAACGGCGGGATCGGGCCGCTGATGCTGCAGGTCCACCTCAGCTACGCGGCCGACGAGACGACCGCCCTCGCGATCGCACACGAGCAGTGGAGGACCAACGTCTTCCAGGAGCCGGTCAGCTGGGACCTGGACACCCCTGACGCCTTCGACGAGGCATCCAAGCACGTGGCGCCGGAGGACATGCGGGGGTCGGTCCTCGTGTCGTCGAGTCCGGCGCAGCACACCGACTGGCTCGCCGAGCGCGCCGCGCTCGGTTTCGATGAGCTCTACCTCCACCACGTCGGCACAGAACAGCACGAGTTCATCGACGTGTTCGGCGAGAAGGTCCTGCCGCAGCTCCGCTGATCGGGCGGCTCGACTGATCGAGCACTCCGGTGATCGAGAGCTCCGGTGTTCGAGAGCCGTCCTGACCGCGACCTCCGCTGAGCGAGGGCGACACCGAGCGAGAACGACACCGAGCGAGAGCTCAACGGAGCGAGAACTCCGGTGACCGAGAACTCCGGTGACCGAGAGGCGCCCTGACCAGGACCTCCGCCGAGCGAGACCTCCGCCGAGCGAGACCTCCACCGAGCGAGAGCTCAACTGAGCGAGAGCTCAACTGATCGAGAACTTTATGGACCGAGAACTCCGATGACCGAGAACTCCACCGACCGAGACCTTCGCTGACCGACAGGACGGCCGGCCGCGCGTCGCGCTCGTCAGGGGGCGTGCCGGTTCACCGGGAGCTGCGGCTCGGTGACGTGTTCGCGGCCCGCCGGGGATCGCCAGCGCAGGCTTCCGCCCCGCTGCTGGGTGACTCGCCACGTCGTCGCGTGCTTCAGCAGGTGGTGCTTCGGACAGAGGTGAGCGAGGTTCCCGATCGCGGTCTCTCCGCCGTACCGCCAGTCCACCGTGTGATCCAGATCGCACCGGACCGCCGCACGCCCGCACCCGGGGAAGCGGCACGTGCCGTCCCTCACTCTCAGCGCCCGTTTCAACACCGCGGGCACCGAGTACGACGCCCGCCCCACCGACAGGACAGCACCCGTCTCGGGATGGGTGAGAATCCGCGTGAAGCTCGGTGCCTCCGCGCACAACGTGCGGGCGGTGTCGGCATCGATCGGACCGTACCCCTCTAGAGTCGCCGGCTCCTCACTCAAGCCCATCAGCGTGAGCACCGGCACGGTCACCGAAACGGTCGGACGAACACGCCGCCACACCTCACGTGCACCCTCGGGGGAGTGCGGCGAGGAGGACTCGCCCCCGGCTTCCGCATCGGTGTCA
>Ga0164243_10007693_pt1 | contig 16042 bp, 14 predicted proteins | sample OricompcompostOP_FD_108781 | JGI IMG/M metagenome (GOLD analysis project Ga0164243, IMG submission 108781) | Organic Plus compost microbial communities from Emeryville, California, USA - Original compost - Organic plus compost (OP) | ecosystem: Engineered > Solid waste > Mixed feedstock >...
CCTGTACTCGGCCATCACGGTCGCCGGAGCGGGCCTGGCGCTGCTCGTGTTCCCGCTGCGGTTCCTGTACTCGATGGGCATCGGCGTCACGGTCGTGTCACTCGTCGCGGCGGCCGTCTCCCTGATCGTGCTGCCGGCCCTGTTCGCGGTGCTGCAGCAACGCGTCAATGCCCTGGCTCCGAAGCGGTGGCGCCGGGCGCAAGAAGCTGAATCGCGCTCGGAGGCGCACGGCTTCTGGTACCGGCTGTCGACGTTCGTGATGCGCTTCCGCGTCGGCACCGCACTGGCCGGAGCCGCGATCCTGATCGCCCTGGGCCTGCCGTTCCTCGGCGTGAAGTTCACCGGAGTGGACGCGACCGTGCTGCCCGACTCCGCCTCGGCCAAGACGGTCGACTCCACCTTGCGGGCCGATTTCGAGGGTGCTGAGTCCAGCCCCATCGTCATCGCGGTCGAAGCGCCCGAGACGGCCGGCGACGACATCGCCGGCTACGCCCAGCAGATCGGCACTCTCGACGACGTCCAACAGGTGGCCGAGCCCCGGTTCCTGGGCGACAACACCTGGCAGGTCGACGTGGTGCCCACGCATGCGACGCTCGACGAACGTACCCTCGACCTGGTCGACACGATCCGCGACGTCGACGCTCCTGGAAGCGCGCTCGTCGGCGGTCAGACCGCCGAACAGGTCGACCAGGTCGCCTCCATCGTCGCGGGCATTCCACTGGCCGTCGCGATCCTGGCGATCCTGACGTTCGTGACCCTGTTCGTCATGACCGGATCCGTCGTGCTGCCGATCAAGGCCCTGATCATGAATCTGCTGACTATCTCGGCCACGTTCGGCGTGCTGGTGCTGATCTTCCAGGACGGCCGGTTCGAGGGCCTGCTGGACTACACCAGCCAGGGCGGGCTGGAGTCGTCGCAGCCGGTGTTCCTGTTCGCGGTCGTGTTCGGCCTGTCCACCGACTATGCGGTGTTCCTGCTGACCCGCATCAAGGAGGCCCGCGATCATGGGGCTGGCGAGCGCGAATCGGTCGCCCTCGGTCTGCAAAGAACCGGCCGGATCGTGACGGCGGCGGCGCTCCTGTTCGCGATCGCGCTCGGTGCGTTCGCGACCTCGGAGATCATCTTCATCAAGGAACTGGGCATCGGCACGGCGGTCGCGGTCCTGATCGACGCCACCATCGTGCGCGCCCTCCTGGTGCCGTCCCTGATGGCCATGCTCGGCCGCGCGAACTGGTGGGCACCCAAACCTCTGCGCCGCCTCCACGACCGCATCGGGCTGAGCGAAGGCTGAAGCCTTAGGTCTGCAGGTAGGCCAGGACCGCGAGGACGCGGCGATGACCGGCGGTGTCGTCCGGTGGCAGATCGAGCTTGGCGAAGATGTTGCTGATGTGCTTGCCGACGGCCTTCTCGGTGACCACGAGCTCGGCCGCGATCGCGGCGTTGGAACGACCCTCAGCCATCAGCGCCAGGACCTCGCGCTCGCGCTCGGTCAACCGGTCCAGGGGCTGGTCGGTACCGGAGCGCCGGGACAGCAGCGTCGCGACCACTTCGGGATCGAGCGCCGTGCCACCATCGGCCACGCGCCGGACCGCATCGATGAACGCCGCGACATCGGACACCCGGTCCTTCAGCAGATAGCCGACCGCACCGTCACCCGCGCTCAGCAACTCGCGGGCATACAACTGCTCGACGTACTGCGACAGCACGAGCACCGGAAAACCCGGCCGCTCGGCACGGATCGCCAACGCCGCACGCAGACCCTCGTCGGTGAACGTGGGCGGCATGCGCACATCGGCCACCACAACGTCCGGCGCATGTTCAGCGACTGCCGTCGCCAGCGCCTCACCGTCCTCGACGGCTGCAACGACCTCCATGTCGTGCGCCTCGAGGATGCGGGTCAGTCCGTCACGGAGGAGGGCGAGGTCCTCGGCGATGACAACTCGCACGGAACCTCCAACGTGATCGTGGTCGGTCCGCTCGTCGGACTCGACAACACCATCGTGCCGTCAAATGCTGCCAGTCGTCGCGCGACACCCTGGAGACCGGTGCCGTTCGCCGACGATGCGCCGCCCTTGCCGTCGTCGGACACCACGACCCGCAGCCGCTCCCCGTCGTGCGACATCGTGACGGTCGCCTGGGTCGCATCGGCATGCTTGACGACATTGGCCAGCAGCTCTGTCGTCGCGAAATAGACCGCCGACTCGATCGGCTCGGCCGCTCGGCCCGACAGGTCGGAGATGACGCTGACGGGCAGGGCCAGATCGAGCGCGAGCGCCTGCACCGCACCGACCAGACCGCGATCGGCCAGGACCGGCGGGTGGATGCCGCGCACCACGGAGCGCAGGTCGCCCAGGGCCGACGTCGTGGACTCACGCGCTTCAGCGATCAGCCGGGCTGCCTCCTGCGGATCGGTGGCGATGAGCTCTTCTGCCAGACCCAGGTTCATGCCAAGAGCCGCGATACGGGCTTGGGCTCCGTCGTGCAGATCGCGTTCGATGCGCCGCAGCTCGGCGGCCGAGTAGTCGATGGTCTCCGAGCGGGTGCGGGAGACATCGGCGACCCGGCGCTCCAGCTCATCGCGCGACGGGGCGAGCAGCGCCCGGTCCAGACGGGCACGGGCCCGCACGATCAGCGGCTCCAGCTTCCACCACAGATAACCGGCGATGATCAGCAAGAACCACTCCAGGAACGCCTCGCCCTGGGTGTCGAGTTTGAAGATGCCGTAATTGATCTCGAACGTTCCTTCCGGCGTGATGGCCCACAGGAACGGGAAGATCAGGTACCAGATCACCGCGAGGCCGAGTCCGAGTCCGATCCACGCGAGCGCCCACCCGGCGACGACCGACGCATACGTCCATCCGAAGTCGCGCCAGCGCGCCGGATCGCCGGCCCATTCGCGCAACAGCCCGAACCCGGTGCGCCCGGTGGCACGGCGATACGGGCGTTCGATCTCGGTGCCGAGCAAATAGCCGGCGAGAGCGCGGTGCACATTGGTCAGTCCCGTGAGCACAGGAATGAGCACGATCAGCAGAACCATCCCGACACCGACGATCGCGACGCTCAGCGACACGGTCGTCAGGATCAGCAACGCCAGCGCCGGAACGGCGAGCAACACGTACGCCAACGACCAGCCGGTCAGCTCGACACGACGGCGCAGCCCCTCGACGAATGACTCGTCGGGGTGCGGCATGGCGGGTGCGGTGATGTTCATGGCTCCATCCTCGAGTCTGGCAGCCGTTCGCGCAGTGGGGCAGGACCCCCTCTCCGAACGGGGTTCTGCACCATCGATCGACCCCGTCGGATTCACGAGGCTGAAGGCATCACATTTCCACGAGAGGACACTTCGATGCCTTCAACACCACCCGTTCGGCTGGCGAGATGGAGCGCCACACACCCGTGGCGCGCCCTGTCCGCCTGGTTCGCGTTCGTCGCGGTCGCCGTGACCCTCCTGATGACCGTGCCGACGCAGCAGACCAGCGATCAGGACTTCCGCTACGGCGAATCCGGCGAAGTCGCCGCGATCCTCGACGACTCCGGTCTGACCGACCCTCCCAGCGAAGTCGTCCTCATCACCTCGCCTGACGGCGCCCTCGACGAGAGCGCGGCCACGACTGTGGCGTCCGAGCTCGGCACCTCGATCCGCAACGTCGCCGGCGTCGACTCGGTGGGCGAGCTCGTCTGGTCGCCGGATCACGACGCCGCACTGGTGCCGATCACGATGACCGGGACCGCGGACGACGCGAGCGATCATGTCGGTGATGTGCTCGACGCGACCGCGGCTGTCGCGAAGGATCATCCCGAGCTGGACATCGTCCAGTCCGGCAGCGCGTCGATCGACGACGGCATCTGGACGCGGGTCGGCGAAGACCTCGGCTCGGCCGAGGCGCTCAGCCTGCCCATCACGTTGCTCATCATGATCGTCGCGTTCGGCGCACTCATCGCAGCCGGCATCCCGGTACTGCTCGCGGTCGGATCGGTCGTCACCGCCCTGGGCTTGTACGCCCCGATCTCCTTGCTGTTCCCCGACGGCGGCACCGTCGCCAACGTGGTGCTGATGATCGGCATGGCGGTGGGGGTCGATTATTCGTTGTTCTATCTCAAGCGCGAGCGTGAGGAGCGGGCGCGTGGCCGGGGAACGATCGACGCGATCGAGATCGCCGCCGCCACCGCGGGGCACGCAGTGATCGTCTCCGGTCTGGCCGTCATGGTGTCGATGGCAGGGCTGTTCCTGGCGTTCGATCCGACGTTCAGCTCCATGGCCGCCGGCTCGATCGTCGTCGTCGCCGTCGCGGTGCTGGGCTCGCTGACGTTCCTGCCCGGGATCCTCGGCCTGCTCGGCCACCGGGTCGATCGTCCGCGAGTTCCGCTGCTGTGGCGTCTCAACCGGCGCATCGGGGCCGGTGGCATCAGCCGGCGCCTCATCCGCCCGGTCGTCGCTCATCCGCGGATCGCAGCGGTTCTGGCGGTCGCCGTGCTGGCCGGCCTGGCCGTCCCGGCTCTCGGCATGACGATGCAGGACGACAACCTCGACTCACTGCCGCAGGACATCCCCGCGGTCGCGGCCGCGCAGCGCCTGGAGGCCGCGTTCCCCAGTGAGCGGCCGAGTGTCGACGTCGTGATCCGTCACGACGGCGACGGGACCCTCGACCCGACGGTGGCCCGATCGACGCTGGAGAGCATCGGGGCCGCGGCGCACGATTCAGGGATCGCCGAACCCTCGGGCGACGGCGTGCGGATCAGTGACGACGGCAGCACCGCGGCGCTGTCCCTGGAGTCGGCGTTCGGCGAAACCGATCCGCGCCTGATGGACATGGTCGAGCAGCTGCGGGACGAGATCGTCCCCCGAGCGTCGACCGCCGGCACGGAGGTACTCGTCGGTGGAGACGCGGCTCGGTACTACGACCACGAGAACCGCACCAACACGCTCCCGCTGGTGATCGCGTTCGTGCTGGTGCTGACCCTGGTCATGATGTGGTGGACGTTCCGCAGTGTCACGATCGCGCTGCTGACCACCGGACTGAACCTGCTGTCGGTGGGAGCGTCGTTCGGCGTGCTGACGCTGGTGTTCCAGCACACGTGGGCCGAAGGACTGCTGGACTTCACGTCCACCGGCTTCATCATCGACTGGATCCCCTTGTTCTGCTTCGTGATCCTGGTCGGCCTGTCGATGGACTACCACGTGTTCGTGCTCAGCCGTGTCCGCGAAGGACTGCGCTCCGGTCTGTCGTTCGACGACGCAGTCGCCCACGGCGTCCGGGACACCGCGAGCGTCGTGACCAGCGCGGCCGTCGTGATGGTGTCGGTCTTCGCCGTGTTCGCGACGCTGAGCATGCTGGAGATGAAGATGATGGGCATCGGTCTTTCAGTCGCGATCGCCCTGGACGCCACCGTCGTCCGACTGGTCCTGCTGCCGGCCTCGTTGCTGCTCCTGCGCCGTCGCTTGAATCGCCTGGGCGGTTCAGCCGAACCGGCTCAGACCCCGGCCGAACCCGCCCTGGTCGGCGCGCGCTGACCGGTCGCCAGCCCCGCTGGTCGAGGTGCGAGCTTGCGAGATGCGCTCCTCACACCTCGACCAGCGGGGGAGGCTACGTCAGATCAAGCCCTTGGACTGCAGCCATTCCTTGGCCAGGTCGGCGGGCTTGGCCTTGTCGGGACCCTGATTCTTGGCGTTGAGGTCCAGCAGATCCTGGGTGGTCAGTGCGGCCGACACCTTGTCCAGGATGTCCTCGATCTTGTCGCTGTCCTTGTCGTCACGGATCAGCGGCAGGACGTTCTGCGCGGCGATCAGGTTCTTCGGATCGTCCAGTGTCACCAGATCGTTCTGGATGATCGACGGGGTGGTGGAGTAGATGTCGGCGACATCGACCTTGCCATCCAGCAGCGCCTTCAAGGTCGCGGGACCACCGCCGTCGCTGATGGCCGTGAACTTCACGCCCTTGATGCCGTAGACCTTCTCCATGCCGGGGACGCCGTAGGACCGTTCCTTGAACTCGGGGTTGGCGCCCACCTTCAGGCCGTCGATCTTGGCCAGGTCAGCGATGGACGTGACTCCGTTCTTCTCGGAGAATTCCTTGGTGACGTTGAGCGAATCCTTGTCCTCGGCAGCCGCGGCATCGAAGACCTCCAGGTCATCGGGCAGTGCGTGGTCGAGTGCTTCGTCGATCTCCTCCGGCGAGGTCGCGGTCGTGTCAGGATCGAAATAGGACAACAGATTGCCCGAGTACTCAGGCACCAGGTCGATCTCGCCATTCTGCAATGCCTTGATGTAGACCTCGCGGGCACCGATGTTGAGCTTCTTCTCGACCTTGACGCCCTCGGCCTCCAACGCCTGCGCGTAGATCTCGGCCAGGATCTCGTTCTCCGGGAACTGGGCCGAACCGACCGTGATGGTGTCGGAGGCCGACTGGTCGCCCTCGGTGGGGTCACCGCCGCACGCGGCCAGCGTGAGACCGATGGCGACCGAGGCGAAGACTGCGGTCAACTTACGGATGGTCATGTTCTCTTCTCTCTCCTGGGAGTCGGTTCAGTGTCGGTGCTGGGTCAGACACCGACGGGTCGGGCGGCTGGGCGGTCCTTGGCGGCGAAGGCCTGGAGCGCGGCGAAGACGGCGTCGAGTGCGAGCGCGAGGACGACCACCAGAACCGACCCTCCGGCCATCTGCGGATAGTCGCTGACGGCCTGCCCATCGATCAGGTATCGGCCCAGGCCACCGGGGCCCACGAACGCCGCGACGGCGACCGTGGCCACGACCTGCAGGACCGCCGATCGGACGCCGCCCACGATGATGGCCAGTCCGAGTGGGATCTCGACCCGAGTCAGGATCTGCCACTCGGTGAACCCCATGGACCGGGCGGCGTCGACCGTCTGCGGATCGACCGCCTCGACGCCCGCATAGGCGCCGGCCAGCAACGGCGGGATCGCCAGTACCACCAAGGCGATCAGTGGCGCGGTCAGGCCGATGCCGAGGTACAGCGCGAGCAGGGTCAGTAGGCCCAATGTCGGCAGAGCACGCAACGCTCCTGTGACGGCGACGGCCACGGATCGGAAACGTCCCGTGTGGCCGATCCACAGTCCGAGTGGGATCGCGATGACCGCGGCGATGGCGATCGTCTCTGCGGTGTAGCCCAGGTGCTCCAGCAGCCGGTGCGGGATGCCGTCATCACCGCTCCAATTGGTGGAGTCGGTCAGCCAGTCGACGGTCTCGGAGATGACACTCATCGCGAGGCACCCACCTGAACGCGCGACCACGGCATCAGCAGACGGCCCGCCAGCACCAGTAGCGCATCGAGCGCGATCGCCAGGACCACGATGGCAACGATGCCGACCACGATCTCGTCGAGGAAGTCGCGGCGGAAGCCGTCGGTGAACAGGGAGCCCAGGTTCGCGACACCGATCAGGCTCGCGACGCTGAGCATGCTGACGGTGCTGACCGACACCACGCGCAGGCCTGCAAGCAGAACCGGACCGGCGAGCGGCAGCTCGACCCTGAACACCCGCTGGCGGGTCGAGAACCCGGCCGACGTCGCGGCGTCAAGCACGGCTGGCGAGACGGAGCCGAATGCGTCGACGGTAGAACGCACCATAACGGCGGCCGCATAGGTCGACAGCGCCACGATCACATTGACCACGCTGAGGATCCCCGTGCCGAGGATGCCCGGGAGCAGGATGAACACGGCCAACGAGGGAATCGTGTAGAGGATGCCCACCAGCGCGACCGAGATGCCGCGAATCCGCGGGTGCCGGTGCGCGAACCAGCCGATGGGCAGTGATACGACGAAACCGATCAGCGTCGACACGACACTGATCCAGGCATGTCGCACGAAGAGTTCGCGCACGTAGTCGATGTTGTCGAAAAGCCAGGTCACGGCTTGAGCACCCCGGTGGCCTTGCCGGTGCCGTCGACGACCACCCGCACGCCGTCGCGGTCCTCGATGGTCAACTCGCGCTGCCCCTTGTCCAGCCCGATGAAGCTGCGAACGAAGTCGTCGGCAGGCCGCGCGATGATGTCGGCCGGCGCGCCCACCTGAGCGATGTCTCCGCCCTTCTTGAGGATCACGACCTGGTCGCCGAGCAGGAACGCCTCGTCGATGTCGTGCGTGACGAACACGATGGTCTTGTCGAGTTCGCGCTGCAGGCGAAGCAGCTCCTGCTGAAGTTCGTCGCGCACGATGGGGTCGACGGCCCCGAACGGCTCGTCCATCAGCAGAATGTTGGGGTCGGTGACCAGCCCCCGGGCCACGCCCACGCGCTGTTGCTGGCCCCCCGACAGCTGGCTCGGGTAGCGGTCGGCCAGGTCGGGGTCGAGACCCACGACAGGCAGGATCGCGAGGGACCGTTCGCGCGCCTCGGCTTTGCCGACACCGTTGAGCCGCAGCACGGTGCCCACGTTGTCGATCACGGTGCGGTGCGGTAGCAGGCCGGCGTGCTGCATGACGTAGCCGATGCTGCGCCGAAGTTGTACTCGATCCTGTGTCGCGACGTCGACATCATCGATCAGTACCTGGCCGCGCGTGGGGTCGACCATGCGGTTGACCATGCGCAGCAGCGTGGTCTTGCCACAGCCCGACGACCCGACGAACACCGTCGTCGTGCGTGACGGGAGGGTCAGCGAGAAGTCGCCCACCGCCTCGGTGCCGTCGCCGAATGTCTTGCCGATGTTGCGGTACTCGATCATGCGGTCCTCACCTGAGGTAGGCAGTGATGGTGCGACGGGCTCCTGACAGTCTTGCCTGCGACACCGACAACGGCAACGCACGGGGCCCTGACCGGCGCAGACCCGTTTTGTCCCAGTGCCGATCGGTAGGTTAGAGTTGCCTGCGCAGCAAGGCCCCGTGGCGCAGTTGGTTAGCGCGCCGCCCTGTCACGGCGGAGGTCGCGGGTTCGAGTCCCGTCGGGGTCGCCAACGAAGCCGGTTCCACACGCAAGTGTGGGGCCGGTTTCGCCGTTCACCGCGTCTGGACGTCGGCGAGTGATCTGTGTCGCATCGCGACGTGCCGGGGAATCTCCGCCGCCTCGTCGATAGTTGAACGTTCCATGACTTCTGTTGCGATTGACAACCAGTTCGCCGTGTCCGACCCGACCTTGGACCTGCTGTTCCGCGAGGCCCGGACCGCCAACACGTTCACCGACGAGCCTGTCTCGACCGAGCAGGTGCGCGAGGTGTTCGAGCTGATCAAGTTCGGCCCCACCATGATGAACAACCAGCCGCTGCGCCTGCTGTTGGTCGAGCGGGGCGAAGGGCGCGACCGCCTGGTCAAGCACATGGGCGGCAACAACGCCGGCAAGACCGCCACTGCTCCCCTGGTCGCGGTCGTCGCGGCCGACACCGACTTCCACGACCGGATGCCCGAGCACTTCCCGCATGTCGACGGGGTGCGCGATCTGTTCCTCGACGACGCTTCCCGCGCCCAGCAGGCCGCCTACAACGCGGCGCTGCAGACCGGCTACTTCATCATCGGCCTGCGAGCGGCAGGTCTGGCGGCCGGACCGATGGGCGGCTTCGACCGCGACGGCATCGACGCCGAGTTCTTCGCCGGCACCGCCTGGAAGAGCCAGTTGGTCGTCAACATCGGTCATCCCGGCGAGAACGCCTGGTTCGACCGGCTCCCCCGCATCGCCGCCGACGACGCGATCACCGTCGCCTGAGCTCAGGCGGCGTCCGGACCAGGCAGGCCCATCGCGGCGAGCCGGTGGGGATCGACGATCGACTCGACATGCGCCATCCGACCGTCGACCACGGTGCACGCCATGAGACCCACCGGCTTGCCGTTCCTGCCCCAGATGAGGACACCGGGTTCGCCGTCGACCAGGACGCGGCGTGCTTCGATCCCCGCCCGGTTCCCTTGGACCAGGGCCTCGGAGACTTCGTCGAAACCGGACATCGTACGCACGGTGCGCGGCATGTGAACCGTCCAGGTGATGTCGGGCGCCAGCAGCTCGGCCAGACGTGCCAAGTCACCGCCTTGCGCGGCGGCCAAGAAGGCGTCCACGACCTCTCGGCGGGCCTGCAGATCGCCGGTCGGTTGTGGGACGCCGCGCACCTTCCGGCGGGCGCGACTCGCGGCCATCTTGGTCGCATCGGTCGACTTGCCGAGCACCTGCGCGATCTCGGCGAACGGTAGCCCGAACAGGTCGTGCAGGACGAAGGCGAGGCGCTCATCGGGTCCCAGCGACTCCAGCACCACCATCATGGCCAGCCCGACCGAGTCGGCCATCACCGCGTTCTCCTCGGGCGCATCGGCGCGGTCGACCGTGACGATCGGTTCGGGCAGTTCGTCCTCGTACGTCACGTCGGGGCGGGTGTTGCGCGCACGGAGCATGTCGATCGAGACGCGGCTGACCACCGTGGTCAGCCAGCCCGGCAGATTGTCGATCGTGCCGCCGTCGCTGCGCGCCAGCCGCAACCACGCCTCCTGCACCGCATCCTCGGCATCGCCTCGTCGCCCCAGGATGCGATGGGCGACCGCCACGAGTCGTCCGCGCTCGGCGTCGAACAACTCAGCCAGCTCGGCCTCGATCGCCATGTCGGTTACCTTTCGTCGGCGTCATCCGTCATCTGACTGACGGGCCGCACACGGCCTACGTAACCGGATGAAGGAGACTGCTGTGAACACCACACTCTGGATCGTCGCATCCGTGCTGTCGGTCGCCTACCTGGTCGGCGGAAGCGCACAACTGCTGCTGGACCGGTCGACCTATCGGAATCTGGCCGACAGCCAGCACTGGGCCGACGACTTCAGCCCTGGCCACATCAAGGCCATCGGCGTCACCAAGATCACCGGCGCCCTCGGGCTCGTCCTGCCCGGCCTGTTCGACGTCGCGACGGTGCTCGTGCCGCTGGCCGCCTGTGGTCTGGCACTCGTGATGGCCGGAGCCGCCACAACGCGATTCCGGCGCAGCGAATGGACCTACATGGTCGGCGACGTCGCGTTCCTCGCATTATTCGCGTTCGTCGCGTGGGGCCGGTTCGATCTGGCACCATTCGCCTGATGTGATGGGGGCATGAACGCTGACCTGGTCGACCGCGTCCGCGGGCTGATGCCCGAGATCCTCGCGGGCCTGGAGGAACACGTCCGGATCCCCTCGGTCTACGCGTTGCCCGAACATCGCGCCGATGTGGACCGGTCGGCCGAGTTCACCGCCGACCAGTTGCGGGCCGCCGGGTTCGATGACGTGCGCATCGTCGAGGCCGGCGGTGGTCCCGCCGTCATCGCGCACCACCCCGCGCCCGAGGGTGCGCCCACCGTGCTGCTGTACGCCCACCACGACGTCCAGCCCACCGGCGATCCGGCGCTGTGGACGTCACCGCCGTTCGAGCCCACGCGGCGCGGTGACCGCCTCTACGGCCGTGGCGCCGCTGACGACAAGGCGGGCCTCGCGGCGCATCTCGCGGCATTCAAGGCGCATGGTGGCCAGCCGCCGGTCGGCGTCACGGTGTTCGTCGAGGGCGAGGAGGAGTCCGGATCCCCCAGCCTGGGACCGTTCCTCGAGCAGTATCAGGACCTGCTGGCCGCCGATGCCATCGTCATCGCCGACTCCGCGAACTGGGACGTCGGCGTTCCCGCACTGACCGTCTCGCTGCGCGGCCTGGCCGACTGTGTCGTCACGGTGCGCACGCTCGACCACGCTGTGCACTCGGGCCTGTGGGGCGGTGTCGTTCCCGACGCCCTGACCACGCTGTGTCGACTGATCGCGACGCTGCACCACGAGGACGGATCGGTCGCGGTCGACGGTCTGCACACCGGCAGCGCGGCCGATCTGGAGTATCCGGAGGATCGGCTGCGCGAGGAGTCGTCGATCCTCGACGGTGTCCAGCAGATCGGCACCGGCAGCGTGGTCGAACGACTCTGGGCGCAGCCGGCGATCTCGGTCATCGGTATCGACGCGACTCCGGTCGCGGATGCCTCGAACACGCTCGCACCGTCGGCCCGGGCGATGATCAGCCTGCGCGTGGCTCCCGGCGGTGACGCCGACCAGCACCTGCAGGCCCTGGCCGACCACCTGCGCCGTCACGCCCCGTTCGGCGCGCACGTCGAGGTCGAGTTGGGCGAGACGGGCCAGCCGTATGCGATCGAGGCCAGTGGTCCGGCCTATGACGCCGCACGAGCCGCGTTCCGTGAGGCCTGGGACGGCACCGACCCGGTCGACATGGGCATGGGTGGGTCGATCCCGTTCATCGCCGAGTTCGCCCGCGCCTTCCCCGATGCGGCCATCCTGGTCACCGGCGTCGAGGACCCCGACACCCGCGCTCACGGCATCGACGAGGGCCTGCACCTGGGCGAGTTCGAGCGCGTCTGCATCGCCGAGGCTCTCCTGCTGGAGAAACTGGCGCAGATCTCCTGATCGGGCCACCGGGGTTACCGTGGACATATGGCCGACCAACCCTCACCTGTGACCCCACTGGACGAGGACTGGGATCGAGCCCTCGTCGTCGTGGCCCACCCCGATGACGTCGAGTTCGGTGCTGCCGCTGCGATCGCGCGGTGGACCGACCAGGGCAAGACGATCGGCTACTGCATGGTCAGCAGCGGTGAGGCTGGCATCGACTCCTTGGAGCCCGACGAATGCCGCCGCGTTCGTGAGGCCGAGCAGATCGAATCCGCACGCGTCGTCGGCGTCGATTCGGTCGAGTTCCTCGGCTTTCCCGACGGCGTGATCGAGTTCTCGGTCCCGCTGCGCGCAGCGATCGCCGAGCAGATCCGCAGATTCCGACCCGACATCGTCATCACCGGCAACCACCACCCGACCTGGGGTGGCAGCACGCCCAATCAGGCCGATCACATCGCGGTCGGCCGTGCCGTCATCCACGCGACGCAGGACGCCGGCAATCGCTGGATCCACCGCGACCAGCTCGTCGACGGGCTCGAACCGTGGGGCGAGGTCCGTCAGATCTGGGTCGCCGGATCACCGCTGGCCGGTCACGCCGTCGACACCACCGCCACCTTCGACCGTGGCGTCGCCTCGCTGGAGGCGCACCGCGCGTACATCGACGGCCTCGGCTGGGAGCACTTCGATCCGGCCGAGTTCCTCGAAGGCATGTCACGCCCGTCCGGTTCTCGTCTCGGCACGACCCACGCCGCCACCTTTGAGGTCATCTCCATGACCTGGGGCGAGTAGTTCAGCAAGATCGGGCGACCGGGAAACCGGGCATCGCCTGCCAGCAACACCCAACGCCGCAACCACCGTCGCAACGCGGCCGGGGCTCGACTCCAGCCCAAGCTCTCCGCTTCGCTCCGAGCAGGGGGCACCCCCAGGCAAGCCGGTTCTCCACCATCCTCGATACAGAGGTCGAGCCCGACCTCGCTTCGCTTCGGCCGGGCTCATCCTCTGTGGCCAGGGCCGGGGTCGAACCGGCGACCTTCCGCTTTTCAGGCGGACGCTCGTACCAACTGAGCTACCTGGCCGTGCCCGTCTACGGGCGGAATCACCCTACCGGACCTGGGCGCGACCGAACCAATCGGGCCACGCCTGGTCAGGGTGTCAGTGCTGACGGCGACGGAGCAGGATGCCCACGCCAGCGACGACAGCACCAGCGGCGGCGACCAGCCACCAGGGCGAAAGATCGCTACCGGTACCGGGCAGCGCCGACGTGTCGTTGTCGACAGGCGTCGTCGTACCGTCGCACGACGGCAGCACCACATTGGTGGAGGCGGTCAGCGTGTTGTCGGCATTCACCACGGTCGCGGTGAACACATTGCTGACGCCAGCATCGGACTTCTCGCTGGGGAACGTCCCCTCGATACGCGTGCCGCTGCCCGTCTCGGTGATGCCCTTGTACGTAGCAGTCCAGTCACCCGAGATCGAGGCCTCGGCGAAGTACGGCACCGGCTTTCCGGCACACGCATGCGGATCGATCGTGATCGTCGGATCAGCAGGGTCGGGGTATGCCTGGGCCGGCGCTGCAAGCATCACGCTGGCCAGCGCCAAGGCCACGATCGCCATCAGGCGACGCATCACGTTCATGTCTCTCCCCACAACTTTGTGTTCCCCTGCTGTGGGGACAAACGACAGTCTGCCCGAAATGTCACGCGCCGCGCTACTCCAAAATGCGGATCATGTTGCGCGTGAACCCCGAAGCAGGGTACGGAGGACATCGCCGAACAACTGCGGATCAATCCCGGGATCGAAGGAACGCAACGCCCCCAGGCCGATTCCGAAGCTCAACAGCATCGTGGCAGCCTCGTCGGGAGTGAACCGCAACGCGATTCCCTGCTCGCGCGTCACCTGCTCGATCAGCGCGACGATGGCGTCCCGGACCTCCCGTTGACGCCGCCGCAGCGACGTCGCGACGAACGGGCTCTGCCGAGCGACCGCGCCGAACTCGGACTCCAGCGCCACCCACGCAGGCTGACCGATGCCCACACGAGCCCATTCGACGAACCGCTCGATGCGTTCTTCCAGGTCACCGGGCCCGCTGAACACATCGGAGACCTGCACGACCTGCTCGGCGTGGATGCTGTCCAGCACCGCCATGCACAACTCCTCCTTGCCCGAGAAGTTCGAGTACACCGCGCCCTTGGAGAAGCCGGCCCGCTCGGCCACCTTGTCCAGCGACGTCGCGGCATAGCCGTCGGCGAGGAACATGTCGCGTGCGACGTCGACCAGTCGCCGACGGGTCTCGGCCTGTCGTTCGGCCCGCACCCCGGATCGTTCCGACCTCGACGGCGTGTCGATGCTCACGTGATCTCCCTCGTCCGTACCTGTTCCCAGGCTATTCAGATACCGATAGTATCCGAAAGGTGATTACCACTGACGCTCTCATCATCGGTTCGGGCTTCTCCGGCATGGGCATGGCCATGAAGCTGCGCGAATCGGGCCGCACCGACTTCATTGTCGTGGAGAAGGCCGACGACGTCGGCGGCACCTGGCGCGACAACACCTATCCGGGCGCCGAGTGCGATGTTCAGAGCCATATGTACTCGTTCTCGTACGAGCTGAATCCGAAGTGGAGCCGCGAGTACTCCGCACAGCCCGAGATCTGGGAGTACATGCGCAAGGTCGCCCAGCGGCACGATCTGTACTCGCTGATCCACTTCGGCACCGAGGTGACGGGGGCGACCTGGGACGACACCCGGCTGCGCTGGACCGTCACCACCACGAAGGAGACCTACGAAGCACGTGTCGTGATCTCCGGCATCGGCGGTCTGCACATCCCCAACGTGCCCGATCTGCCCGGCGCCGAGTCGTTCGCCGGCCCCCGCTTCCACTCCGCTCAGTGGGATCACGACGTCGACCTGACCGGTAAGAAGGTCGCCGTGATCGGCACCGGCGCGAGCGCGATCCAGTTCGTTCCGCAGATCGCGCCGATCGTCGGGCAGCTGGACATCTACCAGCGCACCGCTCCGTGGGTCGTGCCGAAGCACAACCACGACATCACCGGCAAGAAGGCCGCGTTCATCCAGAAGCTGCCCGGCGGCACCCGCCTGTACCGCAATCTCCTGTACTGGTTCAACGAGTCGACCCAGCTGGCGTTCACCGGCCCGCTGCAGCGCATCTCGTCGGTCGTGGAGAAGCGCACCGCGTCCTACATCCGCAAGACCGTCAAGGACCCCGCCACCGCCGAGAAGCTGATCCCGGACTACCGCCTGGGCTGCAAGCGCGTCCTGAAGACCGACAACTACATCCCCACGTTCAACCGCGACAACGTCGACTTGATCACCGACGGCATCGCTCGGATCACCGAGAAGGGCATCGAGGCCAAAGACGGCACCTTCCGCGATGCCGACGTCATCATCTACGGCACCGGTTTCCACGTCACCGATGCGTTCGAGTGGGTGCACGTGACCGGCAAGGACGGACGCGATCTGTCCAAGACGTTCGCCGAGCACGGCATCGAGACCTACCTGGGCATCTCGGTCGCGCACTTCCCGAACTTCTTCTTCATGCTCGGACCCAACACGGCGCTGGGCCACAACTCGGTCGTGTTCATGATCGAGCAGCAGACCAAGTGGATCATCTCGATGCTCGACGCGATGCAGGAGCGCGGCGCGCAGGCCGTCGAGCCCACCGAGCAGGCGCAGCGCGACTTCAACGACAAGCTGCA
>Ga0164243_10007694_pt1 | contig 16038 bp, 13 predicted proteins | sample OricompcompostOP_FD_108781 | JGI IMG/M metagenome (GOLD analysis project Ga0164243, IMG submission 108781) | Organic Plus compost microbial communities from Emeryville, California, USA - Original compost - Organic plus compost (OP) | ecosystem: Engineered > Solid waste > Mixed feedstock >...
CACCCTATGATGCGGTGCTGCAAGCAGCGCCTGATGCAGTTCGAGAGCCTCGGCGATCAACGCCACCAGCGGCTTGTTGATTGTGCCGGTTGACCGGTCCTGATCATCCCCCACGATCATGCGCACATCCTTGCCCTGCCGGATGCGGGTAGCGCGGCTAATGAGCTGGATCGGATGATCATGAACAAGTCGCTCGAGCCCAGGCATCTGCTTGAGGCCGGAGGGATCGATGGTGACCCGGATGCTATCTTCCATGATGTCGATCTGCGTGAGCAGCATGGCGATAATCGCAGCGCGACGCCCCTTGGGATTGACGCTTGTTCACCATCTTGAGAAGTCCAGCGGCAAGCTGGGGCTTGCAACACTCTGCATCGGTGTTGGCATGGGCCTGGCGTTGGCAGTTGAACGGATGTGAACATGGGTCCAATCCACGCGTACCATGTGCCAATGCTATATTGGGTGACATAATTTCTGAAGCGCTGAGAAGGGCATGATGAAAACAACACAAACTCGCTCGCTATGCGTCATAGCCGCAGGAACCCATATGGCACGCCGAAGGGTGTTGAGTCGGCCCAATCGCCAATCGCAGTAGCCTTATGTAAAGGCGCCCATGATGCGCCTCTCGAGCGCGCCGAGCGGCTTTTGTGACGCTGCCAGAATCGATTGAGCCAGGAGGCAGAATTCAGGGCTTTCGTGCGCTAGGCCGTAGCCGGCTTCACCCATGGCTGGGATCAACGAGCGGGCACAGGCGATTAAGGCGCTGACCGTTGCTGCGTCACGCCGGTCATAAGGCATATGGATCGTCTGCAACAGCGACCGCCCGAGGATCGCAAACTCCGTCAGCAGGGGAAGTCCGTTCTCCGCCACGGCTCGGCCGGCCAGTTCGAGCATCGCGCTGGCGGCGCTGCCCTCGACCGGTGCGACAAAGCCGAGCGAGGCGCTGTGCGGCTGCCCCGGGCCGGAGAAGCGCACCGCCGAGATACCCGCCTGCCCGGCCATCAGTGAGACCTGCTCGCGTGCCAGCGGGTCTGCGGCAACGGCTTCGGGCGCGAGCAGGCGCGCGCCAGTGATCGTCCCGAGACTGGCCTGCACTGCGTTCATGCCGAGGTCCACCACAGAAGGCAGACCGTAGAGCGCGCCATGAAGGCGCCAAGCCGCCGTGCGCGGCGCCTGGCCCGACCGCCGCGCGTCGAAATCGCGATGCATGAGCGCGATGGTGCCGGGCAGGAGATTGGCGATCTTGAGCGGCCGCAGCGCCTCGATGGCGGCCGCCAGCCCATTCTCGTCGGCCAGATCGAGAATGAAAGGCCGGAAAGCCGGCGCCGGGCCCATCAGCCAGATGCCCGTCTGCGCCGGGATCATCAGGTCCGACTGGAGGGCGAGGCCATCGGCATAAGGGCCGAGCGCATATTTGTAGAGCTGCCAGGCCCGATTGTCCGTCATGGCGCCCATGCCTGTGCGCAGCCGGTCGCCGTCGGGCAGCACATATTCGGCGCCGCACTGCACCATCATATGGTCCCCATAGGGGGTATAACCGAAGCCTTTTGAGAAGATGCTGCCGGCGATGGATGCGCCGGGGTCGCGCTCGCTGTCGACCAGCAGTGGCAGAGCGTTGCGCACCAGATGATCGCTGAGCTGCGCATAGCTGACGCCCGGCTCGACGCGGGCATAGGCATATTTCGGATTGACCTCCAATATGCGATTCATCCCGCCAAGATCGACGATCAGGGTCCGGCCGGCGCCGGACAGGCGGGCGCCGACACTGGAGTCATTGTAGAGCCGCAGGACGACAAGTCGCTCGGCGCGGGCGAATCTAGCGGTGGCGGCCAGTTCCGTCGCCGAGCCGGGGCGAACCAGGCCGACATAGTCGGGCGTCGCGCCGAAGAACGAAGGCGCGCGGTCGGTCGCCGCGGCGAAGGCATCGCTGCCCGGCGCGAAGAAAGCGCCGGCTTGGGCCGGAACGGCAAGGTCCGTCATTTCCGGTTCACCATATAGACTGCCAACCGATCGAGCTCCTCGTCGGAGATTTCCGTCTGACGAAATGGTGGCATCATCTGGAACCCGTTGCGCACGGCATATCGGACGGTCTCCGCGTCGAGCCCGTTCCTTTTGAGCAGGACGGCATTATCCTCGCCCATATCGCCGGCCAGGCGCAGCGTGCCGGGATGGCCCGGACCGGCGTCGTGGCAATCGGCGCACCAATGGTCATAGAGTTCCTTGCCTGTCATCGCCCGTGGCGCCTTCGCAGACTGCGACGGCACATTTCCGGAGCAGGCGGACAGCGCGATGACGGCGAGGGCCATGAGGGTCGCTGCGCCTTCATTCATGGCTTTGTCCACGTGCCGCCGGCCAGATGCCGCTCTTGCCCGGCGCGAGAATCCCGGCCGGGTCGATGGCCGCCTTGAGCCTGCCGTTGAACTTCGCCAGCGCGCCCTCGTTCCAACCATAGGAGCCGGCGACCTTGTCCATGAGGTCGAGATGGGTGCGATAGACGCCATAGCCGTCCCGCGCGGCATCATCGACCAGCGCCTCGACCAGCCTCAGCAGCCGCGCGCCTTCGGCCGGATCGCCCAGCGTGAAGGCGGGCATGAAGATGTGGTGCATGTCTCGCCAGCCGACGATAAACTCGCCGAAATAGTCAAAGCCGGCCGCGTTGGTCAGCTGGCGTACCTTGCGATACTGAGCGAGCGCGAGCGCGCCGTCGACCGGCACGACCGGGCCGAAGCCGACATGGCCGGCATTGGGGATCCAGGCGACGGTGCCGAACTCAGTCATGTTGGGCACGCCGCGCATCAGTCGCGCGCGATACTCGAAGGACGGGCGGCCCTTCTTGTCCTCGGCCATGAAGAAGCGGGCGCCCTTGATCGCGCCCAGCGCGTCGCGGATGATCGGCCAGGTTGCGTCCATAGTCTCCGGGCTGCCGTAGAGCGCGCCGTAGAAATTCCATTCGCCCACGCCCAAGTCGGCCTTGATCTTCCGGCGGGCGCTGTCCGGTGTCGGGCCGTCGCCATCGAAATACTGGTCCTTGCGGACCTCCACCGCCGCTTCCCAGAGCAGTTCCGTGCTGGTCGCCGCATTGGGGATGATCTGGGCGAGCTTGAGCGGGCGGATCGCTTCGGTCAGCGGTTCGATCGCGTCCTCGTCGGGGAAGGTCACCATATAGGGCCGGTAGCCGGGCGGCTCGGGCATCAGCTGCACGCCGAGCCGCGTCACCACGCCGAAATTCGACTGGGTGAAGAGTCCGTCCACCCAAGGGCCATGGCCGTAGCGATAGGCATGGAGGGCTGCGGTCCCGGACTGTCCGCCCAGGCCGGTGTCGACAACCGTGCCGTCCGACAGCACCACCTGCATGCCGCACTGCTGAAGCAGGAAATGCTCGCCCATCGGCGTATAGCCAACGCCCCGGTCGAGCAGGTTGCCGACCACACCGCCCCAGCCCGGCGCAGCGCAGTCGATCCACAGCTTCGAGCCGATGCGCTGGAGATGGGCATAAAGATCCTTGTAGGAGACGCCCGGCTCGACCACCGCATAGGCGTGCTTCTCGTTCACCTCGACGATGCGGTTCATCCGCTTCAAGTCGAGCACCAGCGTGCCGGCCATGCGCGGCGCGGCGCCGCCATAGCCCAGATTGCGCCCGGTCGAGATCGTCCAGACCGGGATGCCGTGATCGCGCGCGACTTCGAGGATGCGCTGAATCTCCTCGACTGTCCTCGGTGCCACGGCGGCGGAGGCCGCATGCGCTTCGGGCGGTTTCATCGCGAAATGATCGTGATAACCGAGCAGCGAAAGCTCGTCGGCGAAGACCCAGCCCCGGCCGACGATCGCGCGCATCGCATCGAGCGCACCGGCGAAATCGCGCGGCGGGACATGGGCGGGGAGTGCGGCCGGCGCAGCGGATGCCACCCTGGTGCCGGGCAAGGCCGCAAAGGCCGTGGCGGCCGCCGAACCCTGAACGAAATGGCGTCTTGTCAGCATCGGCGGGCAGTGTAGCGGCGCGATGCGGAGCCTTCCCGCCGCTGAGCGCACAAAATCAGGTCTGTCAGTGCAATTGCCAAGCCGGGCGCAGTGACCTAGCTTCGGTGGCCGAACGATAGGGCGGTCGGATGCGGCCTGTCCCGCGGGAGAGGAGGGCCGGCATGGATCGGCGGATCTTGCAGGGCGATCATCACGGCGACCATATCTGGTCGACCTCGGCCTTCGACCCTGGCTCAAAAATGGCGCGCTGGACCAGTCTTGTTTCCGAGAACATGACGGAAATGCGCGTCAACAGCGATCAGCCCCGCCATTTCAGCGCGTTCTGGCGGCAATATGGGCTCGGGCCGCTGCAACTCAACTTCATCGATGCAGCGCCGCAGCGCTGCCTTCGTTCCCCGCAGATGGTCTCGCGCGGCGATGAGCAGACCTATGAGCTGGTTCTCATGCGTGCCGGCACGATGATCGTCTCCTATGAACATGAGCGGGAATATGTGCCCGAGGGCAGCTTCACCCTGTTGCGCAATGCCGAGGCCTATGAGTTCTTGTGCGACGGGGACAGCCGCGCGCTGACCGCCCATTTCAGCGACCGCTGGCTGCGCCGCTGGCTCGTGAGCCACGAGAATTTCACATTGGTTCCGCATGAGATACGGCGCGCCTGGGGCGGGCCGCTAGCCGCGCTGCTTACGGCCATAGCGGACAATGGCCTTGAGGATGCGGTCCTGCCGCGTCCGGTCATCGCCGATCAGGTGGGTGCCTTGTTTGCGCTGATGAGCCGGCACGAGGGCAACGCAGCGACGCGTCACCGGCGGGGCTTGATCGCCCGCATCAGGCACATCATGCGCGAGAGCCTGGAGGAGCCTGGCCTGGATCCCGCCACACTCGCCCGCCGCGTCGGCATTTCGCGGCGCTATCTGCATGGTCTGCTCGCGGGCAGCGGCACGACCTTCGGTCGCGAACTCGTTGAAATGCGTCTGGAGCGTGCACGGCACATGCTCGAAGATCCGCGAAATTGGGGCCGTTCGATCGCGGAAATCGGCTTTGCCTGTGGCTTTTCCGAGCAGAGCCATTTCGCGCGACGCTTCCGGCTCAGATTCGGTGCCAGCCCGTCGGCGTATAGGCGGACAGCCGGTCGCGACTGAGAGGCGGGAGCGCCGGGTCCACCGGTTCAGTGCCGGTTGCGCAGCCAGTAGTTGACCTGCGAGCGCGTCATTCCCACGCGACTGGCCGCTTCGGTGACATTGCCGTTGCTCCTGGCCAGGGCCGCTTCGATGAGCCGGTCCACAAGCTCGTCCCTGCTGAGATGCGTTTCCAGCAGCATATCGCCGAGACCCTCAGTGTCTTCGCCTCGTATCCTGGCGATGACGAAGGACCAGAATGGTTCGACGCCGCCGCCCGTATCCTGCTCCTCGCCCATGAGCTGAGACGTCATGGTGAGATGATGCAGGCCGATGAGTTCATTGTCGTTGGCGAGGATGACGGCGCGCTCGATCAGATTTTCCATCTCGCGGACATTTCCGGGCCAATCATATTCGTAGAGGTAGCGGATGAGCGTCCCATCGAGGCGGGCCTGCGCGCGGCCGTGCTTCGCGCACATCTTGCGGAAGAAATAGTTGGCCAGCAACGGAATGTCGGCGCGGCGCTTGCGCAGCGGCGGGATGTGGATCGGGAAGGTCGATATGCGGTGGAGCAAATCCGCGCGGAACGTGCCCTTGGCGACGTCGCCGTGCAGATCGGCATTGGTCGCCGCCACGAGCCGCACCGTCGCCTTGAGCGGCTTGTTGCCGCCGACCCGCTCATATTCGCCTTCCTGCAGGACGCGCAGTAGTTTGGCTTGTGCGGCAAAGGAGAGCGTGCCGATCTCGTCCAGAAAGAGGGTACCGCCGGCTGCGCGTTCGAACCGGCCGAGCCGTGTCGTGTCCGCCCCGGTGAATGCGCCCTTCTCGACTCCGAACAGCTCCGCCTCGATCAGGGTTTCCGGTATGGCCGCGCAGTTCACGGAAACCATCGGCCCGTCAGCGCGTGCGCTCCGCTTGTGCAACTCGCGGGCGAACACTTCCTTGCCGACGCCGCTTTCTCCGGTGAACAGCACCGGTGTGTCCGTCCGCGCTACGCGCTCGACCAGATGCAGCGTCAGATTGAAGCCCGACGACGCGCCGACAATGTCTCGATGGCCGATCTTCAGATCGTCTTCGGGCTCGTTCGGCTGGTCGGTATTCCTGTTGCCGCGTACCGCATAGCGCTCGGCGCGGAACCAGCGCGCCTCTTCGTCCGCATTTTCCCATTCCTCGGCGGGTTTGCCGACCAGAAAGCAGCGCTCATGGCCCATGGCCACGCATTGCAGTTCGCGGAAGATCATGGGCCGGCCGAAAAAGGCGGAGGCGAAGCCGGAGGCATAGCCGACCTGTTGCCAGCCGCCCGGATAGGGCGAGATCCCCATTTCTGCCCGGTGCGCGAGGCACTCCGCTGAATTGTGCCAATAATATTCGCTGTAGAAGCGGCTTTCCTGCCGGTCCGCCTGAAAGACGAGCGGTTCCACACGTACGGAGCCCTTGAGCGCATGAAGCTGCGGACCGACCGCGAAGACGGCGAAGACATCGTCCTCCTTGCGCAGATTGAAGGCCATTTCGGCATCGGCCGCGCCGAGCCCGTAGCCGATACGCGTCGCGAGTCCGCGTGCGCGTTCATAACCCAGCGCTGAGACAAGCTCGCGCCGAGTGATGCCCAGGCCGCGATTGTCCGTCAGCACCATGCGCTGGCCGTTCAGGGTGATCTCGGCGCGTTCGGCGTCGAAATAGAATGCCGCCTTCAGATCCTCGAAGGACGGCTCGGATGCGGCGCGTAAACGCTCCCAATAGTTGCCACGCGCCTCTCCGTCTTGGGACCATATGGGACGGTCCTCTGCCTTCGGGGCCATGCACCTCTCCTGTGCGTAATTTTATGGGTTCGATCCTATTTGAATGTTCAATTTTACGCAACCCGTCCGAGCTTGGCAGCGGGAATCGGGCCCTGAATGGCGGCAATGCTCGCGATCCGGCGTCTGGCATGGCTTTTGCTGATCCAGGTCTGAATTGCCTCGCGAACGGGGCAAAGAACATAAGTTGGGAGGGAGTATGATGAGAAAGGCAATCCTCGCCGCGTCCGGTGCATTCGTGACGATCGTGGCAAGTCCGGCATCGGCGCAGGGCGGCAACGATCCGGCGGGAGAAGGAGGAACAGGACTGGCCGCCCAGGCATCACAGGAGCAGGACGACGGTGGCATTGCGGAGATCGTCGTGACGGCGCAAAAGCGCGCTCAGAACGTCCAGGACGTGCCGATCGCGATCTCGGCATTCGCCGGAGACTCCTTGCGCGAGCGCGCAGTGGCCGACGTCTCCAGCCTTTCCAACATCGCGCCCAATGTCACGCTGGACGCCGGTTCCCCCTTTTCCGGTTCTTCGTCGGTCCTCTCGGCTTATATCCGGGGCATCGGCCAGAGCGATTTTGCGGCGAATTTCGATCCGGGCGTCGGCGTCTACCTTGACGGTGTGTTTCTGGCGCGCACGGTCGGTGCCAACCTCGATCTGCCGGATGTGGCACGTATCGAGGTCCTCAAGGGGCCGCAGGGCACATTGTTCGGCCGCAACACGATCGGCGGCGCGATCTCCATCGTCACGCGTGATCCCGGCGACGATTTTTCGTTCCGCGGTGACATCGCCACCGGACGTTTCAATCGCCTCGACATCAACGCGACGGTCGATCTGCCGATCGCGGAGGGGCTGTCCGCGGCGCTGACTGGCTCGTCCCGCCATCGTGGCGGCTATTTGACGCGCATCCCCTATCCAGGTGCCGAAAACTATATCAATGACCCCGATTCCGCTTTCCGGTCGAACGGCTTCGCCCGGGCCGATACGGAAGGGGGCCAGGATGAGTGGTCGCTGCGCGGCAAGCTGCTCTGGCGGCCTGTGGACCGGTTGGCGATCCGCCTCACGGGCGACTATCTGAAGCAGGATCAGCAGGGCACGGCCAATACGCTGATCAAGACGACATCGGACGATTCCTCGACGCTCGCCTTCATCTACAATACCTGCATCAACACGCCGACGGAGGTGTTGGCGGAAATCGGCCTCGGCGACGTCTGCGGGAGTCGCGGCACGCCACTCAATCCCAGCGAAGTGCTGGGATCGATCGGGGGCGTGAACGTCGATGCGGATCCCACGAACGACCGGCTCCCTTTCGACGACCGCTACATCACCGACGACATCGACAAGAGCTATGCGATGGGCATCAACTTCTCGCGCATGAAGGTCTGGGGCCTGTCCGCGACGATCGACTATGAGCTGGCCGACTGGCTTTCGTTCAAGTCCATCACCGGCTATCGCGACCTTGACTGGGCCTCCGGCCTGGATGCCGACGGTGCGCCGATGCGCATCCTTGAATTTTCTTTCAGCCTCAAAAACTGGCAGTTCAGCCAGGAAGTGCAACTCATCGGTCAGGCGCTGGACGATCGGCTGAAGTTCGTTCTGGGCGCTTATTATTTCAAGGAGCATAGCTTTCTTGACGACTATGTGACGTTTGATCAGGGAATCATCGAGATTTATGGCCCAAACATAATAAATACGAAAAACTATGCCTTCTTCTGGCAAGTCGATTTTGAGATTAACGATCTCATATCATTCACAATCGGCGGTCGATATACGAAGGAGGATAAGAATTTTAACGGCGGACAGACCGATCTAAACGGATTCTTCTACAAGGCATCCGGCTGCACGACATATGGCGATCCGTGTTCGACGGTTCTTGGTTTTCCGAATCCCGATGAGCCCCTGCGCTTCTTCGTGGGCGATACGCAATATCGCAAGTTCAACAACTTCTCGCCCAAGGTCGGCGTCCAGATCCACCCGAACCGTGATATCATGGTTTATGGATCATGGTCGCGGGGCTACAAGACCGGCGGCTGGACGACGCGCTTGTCCGCGCCGCTCACTTATGCGCCGAGCTTCGATCCGGAAGAGGCCGAAAGTTTCGAGATCGGCGTCAAGTCGGAGCTGTTCGGCCGCCATCTCCAGCTCAATGCCGCCGCCTTCACCACCAAATATTCGGACATTCAGCTGAACTTCCAACTCGGTATTTCGCCCACGATCCAGAATGCCGGCGATGCCCGGATCAAGGGCTTTGAAATCGAAGTTGTGGCAGCGCCGGTCGACGGGCTCACGCTCAACGGTTCGGTCGGCTATGTCGACGCATATTATACCGATGTGCTTCCCGGCGCTGCCGTCGCGCCCAATCCGATCCAGGCAGGCGTGTTCGAAGGGGCGGACCTGCCCAAGACGCCGAAGTGGAAGTTCAACCTCAGCCCGCGCTACCGGCTTCGCTTGGGCAATGGCGGGTCGCTCGTCGCACTGGTCGACTATACGCACACGACCAGCATCTGGAATGATACCGAGCGCGCCTATCTGCTGAGGCGGCCGGCGGTCGACTCGCTCAATGCGAGCCTCACCTATCGCGCGCCCTCCGGCCATTGGGAGCTGACCGTCGGCGGCACGAACCTCACCGACGATCGATACATCATCAGTGGCGGCGTCCAGGCGGCGGGCCTCATCTTCGGCACCTACAACCGACCGACCGAATGGTACGCGCGCCTTGGATTGGAGTTCTGACCATGAGCGAGACATTTCTGAAGAACGCTTGGTATTGTGCCGGCTGGGATACCGATGTCGGGATCGGCAAGGACGATCTTGTCGCGCGCCGCATCGCCGGGCGGTCGATCTTGCTCTACCGCAAACCGGACGGCACCGCCGTTGCGATGGAGGATCGCTGCCCGCATCGCTCCGCGCCGCTCTCGCTGGGGCGCAAGGAAGGCGATGCCATCCGCTGCATGTATCACGGCATGCTCTTCGGTCCGGATGGCCACTGTCTCAAGGTGCCGGGCATGGACAGGATTCCACCCGGCGCGAGCGTGCCCGTCTTGCCGCTGGTCGAGAAGAACAACTGGATCTGGGTGTGGATGGGCGATCCGGCGCGGGCCGATCCGGCGCTGATCTGTGATGCTTACAGCCTCGACGATCCTGACCTCGTGCTCAGGGGCAATAGTATCAGAATCGACACCAACTATCGCCAGGAGATCGCCAATCTGGCTGACTTGAGCCATATCTCCTGGGTCCATGACGTGACCTTCGGCGGCACGCAGAGCTGGGGCGATATCCGTCCGCGCCACAGCCGGCATCCGCGCGGCATCGAGACCACTTATGTCGTGCGCGCTATTCCGGCGCCCAATTTCGTGCGGCATCTTTTCCCCGAGGAAGCGCGCTTCGACATTGACGTACGCGTGACGCTCACCGTGCCGTGCAATTTCGTGATGAATTTCCGGGTGCATGCCGCGGATGGCGAAACGAGCGGGCCGGCGAAGGGTAATTTGCTGCTGGACACCTTCACTAGCCAGTCGGTTACACCGCGCGACGAGAATTCGATCGATTATTATTTCTCCTGGGGCACGAGCAGGGCGACCATCGCGCCGGGGATCATCGATCTCATGTACCGCACCAACTTCGAGGCTTTCCTGGAGGACAAGCGCATTCTCGAAGGCCAGCGCCAGCGCCAGCTCGAATATCCCGACGCGCCGCAGATCGACATCGTCCACGATGCCGGCCCGGGCCGGATGCTGTGGGTGCTCGACAAACTCATCGAGGAGGAAACACGCGAGGAGGCGGGGAAGGCGGCCGCATGAGCGACTGGATCGACGTGATCGTGGCCGAGAAGCGGGCGGAGGCGCAGGATATCGCGGCCTTCGTCCTCCAGGCGACCGACGGTGGCGTGCTGCCCGCCTATGAAGCCGGCGCACATATCGACGTCAGGCTGCCCAACGGCCTCATCCGCCAATATTCGTTGTGCGGGGAACCCGGTCGGCCCGATCGCTACGAACTCGGCATCCTCATGGAGGCGGCGGGCCGCGGCGGCTCGCGCTTCTTCCACGAGCAGGTCGGTGAGGGCTCGGTCATTCAGGTCAGCCCGCCACGCAACCTGTTCGGCATCGTGCCAGGCAAGGCGGCGCTGCTCTTCGCCGGCGGGATAGGCGTGACGCCGATCCTCGCCATGGCTGAGCATGCCAGCCGCTCGGGCGCGGCCTTCGAGATGCATTATTGCACCAGGAGCGCGAGCCGCGCTGCGTTTCGCCGGCGCATCGATGCATCGGCCTTCGCGAGCCGGGTCTGCTATCATTTCGACGACCAGCCCGAAACACGGCTGGACGCGCGCAGCCTGCTGCGCGGGCCACGGCTCGACACGCATATCTATGTCTGCGGGCCGGACGGCTTCATGGACTATGTGCTGGGCGCCGCGCGTGAAGCGGGCTGGAGCGAAAGCGCGATCCATTTCGAGCGCTTTTCCGCCGCCGAACTGGACGCATCCAGGGACGGCGCTTTCGAGATAGAGATCGCGGACAGCGGCCGGGTCATTGCCGTGCCGGCCGGCAAGTCCGCACTGGAGGCGCTGGCCGCGGCCGGCATTGATATCCCGGTCTCCTGCGAGCAGGGGATTTGCGGCACCTGCCTGACCGAAGTGATCGCGGGCGTGCCCGATCATCGCGACATGTTCCTGTCCGAGGCCGAACGTGCGGCCAACAATTGCTTCACGCCCTGCTGCTCCCGTGCGCTCACGTCCCGTCTCGTCATTCAACCCTAGTCAGAAGAGGCATCCCATGAAGGTCCGCGACCATTTCCTCATGAAAGCCTGGTATGTCGCTGCCCTGTCCAGCGAAGTCGATGGCCAGACCCTGTTCCACCGCAAGCTGCTCGGCATCTCGGTGCTGATCTATCGCCTGCATGACGGCACTGCCGTCGCGCTACGCGATCGTTGCCCGCACCGCTTCGCGCCGCTCAGCCTCGGCAAGCGACATGGCGATGAAGTGGCTTGCCCCTATCATGCGCTGCGTTTCGACGCGCAGGGCCGGTGCACGCACAATCCGCACGGCACCGGCCATATACCCAAGGCGGCGAAGGTCGGTACCTTCCCGCTCATCGAGCGCTACGGTTTCCTCTGGATATGGATGGACGAGTCCGAGCCGGATCTTGCGCTCCTGCCCGACTATTCACCGCTCGACGAGGGGCATCCCAATGGTGTCGCCTGGACCTATATGAAGCTGCCGGTCAATTATGAGCTCATCATCGACAATGTCATGGACCTGAGCCACATCGATCATGTCCATGGCGAGATCATCACGACCCGCGGCAAGCTCTCCCCCGTGATCCCCCTGATTCGCGAGACGGCTACGACTATTTCCGCGCGCTGGGAATGGTCCCAGAAGCCGGCGATGATGATCTTCGCGCCCTTCCTTCCGCGTCCGGAGGACGAGGCCAATCAATATTTCGACATCACCTGGCGGGCGCCGGCTAGCATCCAACTCACCGTCGCGGCCGTGCAGGATAGCGACAATTTCGACAATGCGCTGGATCAGTATGACCTGCACACCTGCACGCCGGCCAGTGAATATGAAACGCACTACTATTTCGCAACGCGGCGCAACCATGTCGAGGAGGACGCGGAATATAACGCCGCCAAGATCGCCGGCATGCATGCCGCTTTCGAGGATGAGGACGGCCCGCTGGTCAAGGCCGTGCAGCGGGAGATGGGCGAGGAGGACTTCTTCTCGCTTGATCCGGTCCTGATGTCGAATGATGTCGCCCCGGTGAAGGTTCGCAAGCTGCTGGATCGTATGATTCAGGCGGAACGCGCCGGCGCTGCCGTCGCGGAAGCCGCCGAGTAGGGAGGAACCGGCGTGCATTCATCCGTCCGTGTCGAGCGGCTCGAGGCGATTTTGGTCGACGTGCCGACCATTCGCCCGCATGTCCTGTCCGTCGCTACCATGAAGGCGCAGACGATGGTGCTCGTGCGGCTGTTCTGCGCGGACGGGATTGTCGGCCTGGGTGAGGCGACGACGATCGGTGGCCTGGCCTATGGCGAGGAAAGCCCGGAAGGCATCAAGCTCGCGATCGACACCTATCTCGCGCCGCATGTCGTCGGCGCGGACGCGGAGCGGCCAGCGGCGATCATGCAAGCGCTCGGCCGGATCGCGGTGGGCAATCGCTTCGCTAAGTCCGCGATCGAGATGGCGCTGTTCGATGCGCTGGGGCAGCGCCACGACTTGCCGCTCTCGGCGTTGCTCGGCGGCCGGTTGCGGGAGAGTGTCCCTGTGCTCTGGACGCTGGCGAGCGGGGACACCGCGACCGATATCGCCGAGGCGGAGGCGATGATCGCGGCGCGCCGGCACGATGTCTTCAAGCTCAAGATCGGCAAGCGGCCGCTCCGCGAGGATGTGGCCCATGTCGCGGCGATTCGGCGGGCGCTGGGCGAGGGCGTCTCGATCCGGGTCGACGTCAACCAGGCCTGGGACGAGCCGACCGCGAAGCGCGGCATCGCCATGCTGGCCGATGTCGGCTGCGATCTCGTCGAGCAACCCGTCGCCGCGCACAATCTGGCGGCTATGGCCCGCCTGACCGCCATGAACCGCATTCCTGTCATGGCGGACGAAGCACTGCGTGGCCCGGTCGATGCCTTCGCCTTCGCTCGCTCCGGCGCCGCGGACGTGCTCGCCGTGAAGATTTCCCAATCGGGCGGGCTCCGCGCGGCGAAGGCGGTCGGCGAGATTGCCGACGCCGCGGGCGTGGCGCTTTACGGGGGCACTATGCTGGAAGGGCCGGTCGGTACGGCGGCGGCGGCTCATCTGTTCGCGACTTTCCCAGCGCTCGCTTTCGGTACCGAGCAGTTCGGCCCGCTGCTGCTCACCGAGGAGTTGCTCGCGACGCCGCTTTCTTATGGCGACTTTTCGCTGACGGTGCCGCAGGGGCCGGGACTCGGCGTCCGGCTCGACGAGGTCGCGCTCGAGCGTCTGCGCCGCGATGGTCCCAACCGGATCCTCGCCAAGCCGCTCCAGGGCAGCAGGAGCTGAGCCATGTTGTTTCACGTCACCATGGATGTGCGCATTCCGCACGATGCCGATCCGGTTCGGATCGAGACCCTCAAGGCCGAAGAAAAGGCCCGCTGCGCTGAGTTGATGCGCGCGGGCACATGGCGACATATCTGGCGCGTCGCCGGGCGCTATCGGAATCTTTCGATTTTCGATGCGCCCGATAATGCGGCGCTGCACGAGGTATTGATGGGCCTGCCCCTCTTCCCCTTCATGGAGATCGAGGTCGAGCCGCTGTGCCGGCATCCCTCGTCGATCCGTGACGACGACAGTTGAACCAGAACGCTATGTCAGGAGAGATGCAATGAACGGTGAATTCGTAAGGACGGAAGCAGTCCAGGCCCTGCTCGACCGGGCAAGTGGCGTGACCGAAGCGGGCGGCGACGCGCGCCTCAAGGCGATCACGCGCGCGCTTCTGGAAGCGATCATGACCGTCATCGCCGAGCATGAGGTCGACGAGAGCGAGTTCTGGCGGGCGGTCAAATTCTTCCAGGACGGTGTTGGCGAATATGGCCTGATCGTCGCGGGCGTCGGCCTCGAGCACTATATGGATCTGCTCATGGATGCCCGGGATGTCGAAGCCGGGCTGAGCGGCGGCACTCCGCGCACCATCGAGGGACCGCTCTATGTCGAGGGCGCACCGCTGGTCGAAGGCGATGTCGACCTGACCGACGATCCAGACGATACCGACACACTCTATATGAGCGGCGAGATCAGGGGGACGGACGGCGAGCCGGCCAAGGGTGCCATCTTGCATGTGTGGCACGCCAATTCGAAGGGCTTCTATTCGCATTTCGACCCGACGGGGGAGCAAAGCTCGTTCAACAACCGGCGCCGCATCCGGCTGGGCGAGGACGGACGCTATTCCTTCCATTCGAAAATGCCCTCCGGCTACAGCGTGCCGCCGGACGGCGCGACGGACCGCCTGATGAAAAGTCTCGGCCGCCACGGCAATCGCCCGGCCCATGTGCATTTCTTCGTCGAGGCGCCGGGCTACCGGACGCTGACCACGCAGATCAATTTCGGAGACGATCCCTTCGCCGCGGACGATTTCGCCTTCGGGACGCGGGAGGGTCTACTGCCGGTGCCGATCCGCCAGGGCGACAGTGCCTTCATCGGTTTCGACTTTACCCTGCAGCGTGCCGACAGCGCGGAGCAGCAGGGCTTCTCCGCACGCGCTCGCGCCGCCGCCTGAACGGGCCGGGCCGGCCAATGGGGTACGCCTTTGTCGAGCATCGCGGCGCGCGCCTCTGCTATCGCCTCGATGGACGGAGCGAGGCGCCGCCGCTGGTGTTGCTGAACTCGATCGGCACCGGGATGAACCTCTGGAGCGCCGCCTTGTCGCCGCTATCGGAGCATTTTCATGTGCTGCGCGTCGATGCGCGCGGCCACGGCGCCTCGACCGCGACCGATGGCGACTATAACCTGGCATCGTTGGTCGATGACCTCGTGGCCGTCATGAATGCGGCGAGGATCGGCCGGGCGTTGATCGCCGGTGTGTCGCTGGGCGGCATGATTGCCATGGAACTGGCCCTTGGCCGTCCCGAGCGGGTCGAAGGCCTTGTCCTCGTCTGCACGTCTGCGGCAATGGATCACGCGGCCTGGCAGGCACGGATCGATGCAGTGCGCGCGGGTGGCATGCATGCGATTGCCGACCTCGCGATGCAGCGTTTCCTGTCGGACGGCTTCCGCATGGCCCAGCCGGCGGTCGCGGACGCCATCCACACCGGCCTGTTGGCGACGGACGCGCGCGGCTATGCCGGCTGTGCCGCTGCGATCAGGGATATGGACCTCGCCTTTCGCTTGGGCGGAATCACTTGTCCCGTGCTGGTGGTGGCGGGCGGCAAGGATGTCTCGACGCCCTGTGAACCGCATGGCCGCCTTCTTGTCGAAAGCATGAAGGGGGCCGAGCTTGCCATGGTCGATACCGGCCATCTCGCGCCGGTCGAGGCGCCGGATGTGTTGGCGCAGCTTATCGTGGATTTTTCAGAGAGGTCATCGGCATGAAGACACGGGCGGCGGTAGCGTTTGAGGCGAGGAAGCCGCTGGAGGTTGTGGAGGTGGACCTTGAGGGGCCGAAGGCTGGGGAGGTTCTGGTGGAGATCATGGCGACGGGGATCTGCCAC
>Ga0164243_10007695_pt1 | contig 16038 bp, 15 predicted proteins | sample OricompcompostOP_FD_108781 | JGI IMG/M metagenome (GOLD analysis project Ga0164243, IMG submission 108781) | Organic Plus compost microbial communities from Emeryville, California, USA - Original compost - Organic plus compost (OP) | ecosystem: Engineered > Solid waste > Mixed feedstock >...
ATCCAGGAGGGCGTGGTCTCGCTCGGTCTCTACGGCGAGATCTTCACCCGCAACGTCAAGGCCTCCGGTGTGGTCCCGCAGATCTCGCTGATCATGGGCGCCAACGCCGGCGGGCACGTGTACTCCCCCGCGCTCACCGACTTCGTGGTGATGGTGGACCAGACCTCGCACATGTTCATCACCGGTCCCGACGTGGTGAAGACGGTGACCGGTGAGGAGGTCACCTTCGAGGAGCTCGGCGGCGCCCGCACGCACAACACCAAGTCCGGCAACGCGCACTACCTCGGTTCCGACGAGGAGGACGCGATCGCCTACGTCAAGGAACTGCTGTCCTACCTGCCGTCGAACAACCTGTCCGACGCGCCGGTGTTCGACTCGCCCGAGCCGACCGAGGGCTCCATCGCGGAGGCCGTCAGCGACACCGACCGCGAACTCGACACGATCATCCCGGACTCGCCGAACCAGCCCTACGACATGCACGAGGTGATCAACCGCGTGCTGGACGACGGCGAGTTCCTCGAGGTGCAGGAACTGTTCGCACCCAACGTGATCGTCGGGTTCGGCCGGGTCGACGGGCACGCGGTCGGCGTCGTGGCCAACCAGCCGACCCAGTTCGCCGGCTGCCTGGACATCGACGCCTCCGAGAAGGCCGCCCGGTTCGTGCGCACCTGCGACGCGTTCAACGTGCCGGTACTGACCTTTGTGGACGTTCCCGGCTTCCTGCCCGGCACCGACCAGGAGTGGAACGGCATCATCCGCCGCGGCGCGAAGCTGATCTACGCCTACGCCGAGGCGACCGTCCCGCTGGTCACCGTCATCACCCGCAAGGCCTACGGCGGCGCCTACGACGTGATGGGCTCCAAGCACCTCGGCGCGGACCTGAACCTGGCCTGGCCGACCGCGCAGGTCGCGGTGATGGGTGCGCAGGGCGCGGCCAACATCGTGCACCGCAAGACGCTGGCGAAGGCGGCCGAGGACGGCAAAGACGTCGAGGCGCTGCGGGCGCAGCTCATCCAGGAGTACGAGGACGCGCTGCTCAACCCGTACGAAGCCGCCGAGCGCGGCTACGTGGACTCGGTGATCGCGCCCGCGCACACCCGTGGTCACGTCGTGCGCGGCCTGGCCATGCTGCGCGAGAAGCGCGAGACCCTGCCGCCCAAGAAGCACGGCAACATTCCGCTGTGAGGATTCGATGAGCGACGAGAAACGTCCCTTTCTGCGGGTCGTGCGCGGCAACCCGGACGACGAGGAGCTGGCCGCGCTGACCGTGGTGCTGGCGGCGGCCGCGGCCGGCCCGGCCGAGCCCGAACGACCGCGCCGCAAGTCGGCGTGGGCGGACCGGGCCCGGCTGCTGCGGGTGCCGCTGCATCCGGGTGCGGACGCCTGGCGGGCGTCGGCGTTCCCGCGCTGAGAAATCTAGGCAGCCAGCACCTCGGCCCGCTGCGGCTGAACCCCGGCGTGCGAATGCAATCGCACCAGGCGGAACGTGCCGATCAGCGCCATCACCAGCACCACACCGAACGCCAGCCGATGCGCCGTCGCCTCCGCGACACCATGCGCGACGAGCGTGTCGAGCAGAATGCCGACCCCGAGCTCGGCGACCACCGCGAAACAGAAACCGCCCATGTTGGCCACGCCGCTGGCGACGCCGGCCTGGTGACCGTGGTTGGACGTGCGCGCGAGGTCGAACGCCAGCATGCTCACGCCGCCGGCCGCGCCGATGAGGAACAGGACCGGTCCGAGCACGAACCCCGGCAACGGACCGGGCACCGCCACCAGCACGATCCAGCACACCGCGCTGACGACCGCGGCCGTCGCGACCAGGTTCGCCCGCGCGTCCGGCCGACGCGAGCCGATCTGCCCGGCGATGGTGCTGACCACCACGAACCCGATCACCACGACGCTCAGCAGCCCGCTCGCGGCGCCGGGCGTGTGGCCCTGCGCGCTCACCAGATAAGGCTGGCCGAGCACCGCCGTGAACGACACGAACGTGCCCATCAGCGTGTAGTGCGTCCACATCGCGTGCCGGGTGCCGCGGTTTCGCCAGGCGTGACGCAGGCTTTCCCGCAGCGGCTCACCGGTCGTGACCGGCGCGGCCGTCCCGGATGGGCCGTCCCGCAGGATCACGCCGACGCCCACGAGCAGCACCGCCGTGATCCCCCCGGCGATGAGAAACGCGCCGGTCCAGCCCACGCCGTTCAGCAGTGCGGCGAGCGGCGCGGTGGCGATGAGCTGGCCGAGACCGCCGATCATGCCGGTCAGCGCGGCGACGAGCGCATAACGCCGGCCGGGGAACCAGTTGTGCGCCAAGCGAAGCACGTTGACGAACAGGAAGGCGTCCCCGGCGCCGATCAGCGCGCGGCCGACCATCGCGAGCGGATACGCCGTGGCGAGCGCGAAAACCGTCGAGCCCGCGGCCATCGAGGCCATCCCCACGAGAAGCAGACGTCGTGGACCGAAGCGGTCCGCCGCAGCGCCCACCGGGACCTGAAGCACCGCGTAGAGCACGAGTTGCACCACGGAGAACGCCGCGAGGCCGGTCGCGTCGACGGCGAAGCGTTCCTGCGCGGTGAGACCGGCCACCGACAAGCTCATCCGGTGGAACAGCGCGGTCAGGTAGCACAACGCACCGAGCCCCCACATCAGCCACGCCTTGCGCACGAACACACCTCCCCATGCATCTATCTTGTATCTATCAGAGTCGTCGCTAGGATGCGCCCATGTCAACGAGGGACGGCTCACAGGCGGGAGCCAGCGAACGCGTCTACCAGTGGACCAAGGAACGCATCCTGGACGGCCGGTTCGAGGGCGGCCGGCTGATCAGCGAGGGCGAGGTAGCCGACGCCGTGGGCCTTTCGCGCACCCCTGTCCGCGAGGCGTTCCTGCGACTGTCCGGTGAAGGCTTCCTGCGGCTGTACCCGAAACGGGGTGCGCTGGTCGTGCCCGTCTCGGCGAGCGAGGCCGCGGACATCACCGAAGCGCGGATCTTCCTGGAACGCCACGCCGCAGCGAAGGTCATCGCGGCCGGTACCCAGCAGGAGGTCGCCGCCCGGATGCGTGCGGTCCTGGACAAGCAACGCACCCTCAGCGCCCGCGAACCCGCCTTCACCGCACTGGACCGCGACTTTCACGCCACCCTCGTCAACGCGGCGGGCAACACGTTGTTCGACGAGTTCTACTCCAGCCTTCGCGACCGGCAGCTGCGGATCGTCCACACGGTACTGCGCAAGGCCAACGCCGAGCGGCCGCGGATCATCATCGAGGAGCACGGCCGGATCTGCGATCTGCTGGAGAGCGGCGCGTACGACGAACTGCACGAGTTGATCGCGCGGCACATCACCTCGGTCAGCGAGCAGCTACGGGCGGAGTAAGTCGCCGAACCACACTCGACCTGCGCGAAAACCCTATACCGGAGCTATCGCCCACCTTCTTTCGTTTGCTCGACAGCCGAGCACTCCACACCGTATAGTCCATGTGGAATAAACGATATGGGGCCAAGGGAAGGGAGCTGGCGATGGCGGCAGCGAAGTCGCTCACCACGCTTGCGATGGCCGTTCTCGAGTTGCTTTACGAGCGGCCGATGCACCCGTACGAGATGAACCAGCTCATGCGGGAGCGCCACGTCGACCGCAGAGTCAAGCTGCGACCCGGCTCGCTCTACCACACCGTCGAGCGCCTCCAGTCCCAAGGATTCATCGAAATCGTCGACACCCAGCGCCAGGGCAGGCGCCCCGAACGCACCGTCTACGCACTCACCGACCTCGGCCGGGACACGTTCGCCGCGCAGACCCGGGAAATGCTCGCGACTCTGGCACCGGACTACACGCCTTACGCGGTCGCACTGTCCGCGGGCAACGAGCTGGAGCGCGAGGACTTCATGTACCAGCTAGAACGACGGATCGTCCAGCTTCGCAGCGCACTCGCGGCGGAGCGGGAAATGGCCCAGTCACTGGAAGACCGCCGGCTTCCTCGCATGTACTGGATCGACTTCGACTACATCGTGCACCAACGACAGTCCGAATTGGACTGGACCCGGAAGCTGCTCGACGACCTGCGGTCCGACCGCCTTCCGTGGCCTGGCCAGAAATCCGGTGGACTCCCCGCACTGTCCCTTGTAGACGATGAGGAAAGACCTGATGACAAGGCAAGCTAACCCGTGGGCGGCGCTGATCGCGCTGTGCATCGGGTTCTTCATGATCCTGCTGGACACCACGATCGTATCCATCGCGATCCCCGCCATGGTGCGCGGACTGAACACCGACCTCAACTCCGTGGTGTGGGTGCTGTCGGTGTACCTGCTCACCTACGCGGTTCCCATGCTGTTCACCAGCCGCCTCGGTGACCGGTTCGGCCCGAAGCGGGTGTTCCTCGCCGGGCTGGCGGTGTTCACCCTCGCCTCGCTGTGGTGCGGCCTGTCCGGCACGGCCGAAATGCTCATCGCCGCCCGTGCGGTGCAGGGGCTCGGCGCGGCGCTGATGACCCCGCAGACACTGGCGTTCATCACGCATCTCTTCCCGCCCGCGAAACGTGGCCCCGCGATGGGACTGTGGGGCGGCGTCGCCGGCCTGGCCACGATCGCCGGACCGCTGCTCGGCGGCGTGCTCGTCGACGGCCTCGGCTGGGAATGGATCTTCTTCGTGAACGTGCCGATCGGCGTGCTCGGCATCGTGCTGACCGTGTTCCTCGTGCCGGACTGGCAGCCGAGGCACGCGCATTCCTTCGACCTGCTCGGCATCGCGCTGTCCGCGGCCGGGCTGTTCTGCCTGGTGTTCGGCATCCAGAACGGGCAGCACTACTCGTGGGGCAAGGTGTTCGGGCCGGTCAACGTCTTCGAGATCATCGGCGCCGGGGTGCTGTTGCTCGCCGCGTTCGTGATCTGGCAGAAGTTCAACACGCGTGAACCACTGCTGCCGCTGCGGGTTTTCAACAACCGGAACTTCTCGACCGGCACGGTCACGGCGGCCGCGATCGGTTTCTCGATCACCGGGATGTTCGTGCCGTTCGTCGTCTACATCCAGGACGTGCTGGGCATGTCGCCGTCGATGGCGGGCGTGCTGACCGCCCCGATGTCGTTGCTGTCCGGGATCATCGCGCCGTTCGTGGGCCGCCTGTCGGACCGGGTGAACGCGAAGTACCTGGTGCTGACCGGGTTCGTCGCACTGGCGGCCGGGCTCGCCGTGATCTCGTTGCAGGCGCGGGCGGACACCAATCCCTGGGCACTGGTTCCGGCGCTCCTGCTGTGCGGTGCCGGCACCGGTTTCGTGTTCGCGCCGATGAGCAACATCGCGATGAGCTCGGTGGAGCGCTCACTTGCCGGCACGGCGTCCGGCATCTTCAACACGTCCCGGCAGGTCGGCGGTGTGCTCGGCAGTGCAGCCATCGGGGTGCTGCTGCAGGCGAGGATCAACGTGCAGCTGGCCGCCGAACACGGCAACGCCGCGCTCGCGCTGACCGACGCCGCGCGGGAAACGCTCGTCCTGCCCGCCGCGGTGCTGCTGCTCGGCGCCGTCGCCGCGCTCGTGATGAAGCGGCCCACGCCCCCGGACCACGGCCGGGTGGACACCGAGGCCGAACGGGCCACGGCCTGAGGATATGTTCGGGCGGTGCGTTTCGTACTCGCCTCCGCTTCCCCCGCCCGGCTCGGTGTGCTCCGGGCGGCCGGTGTCGAACCGAGTGTCGTGGTCTCCGGCGTCGACGAGGACGCCGTGGCCGAGGCACTGACCGACCCCTCCCCCGCCGAACTGGTCACCGCGCTCGCGGTGGCGAAGGCCGAGGCCGTGGTGGAAACCGTCGCGGCCACGCACACCGACGCGGTCATCGTCGGCTGCGATTCGATGCTCTCGATCGGCGGGGAGATGGTCGGCAAGCCCGGCCGGCCGGAGGTGGCGTGCCGGCGCTGGGCCCAGATGGCAGGCGGCAAGGGCGATCTGCTGACCGGCCACGCGGTGCTGCGCTTGCAGGACGGCGCCGTCACCGCGCGCGCCACGGGAAGCCAGACCACCACGGTCCACTTCGGCGAGCCCACCCCCGACGAGCTGGACGCCTACGTCGCGACGGGTGAGCCGCTGGCCGTCGCCGGCGCCTTCACCCTCGACGGCCGCGGCGGCTGGTTCGTCGAGGGCATCGACGGCGACCCGTCCAGCGTGATCGGGATCAGCCTGCCGCTCACCCGCCGCCTCCTCGCGGAAATCGGCATCAGCGTCACCGACCTCTGGACCTCCTGACCCCACCACGCGAGTCGCCCCCTCCGCGCGCCCGAGTCACGTCTTCCGCGCGCGCGAGTTGGGCTTTCCCCGCGCCCGAGTCGGGTCTTCCGCGCGCCCGAGTTGGGCTTTCCGCGCGCCGGAGCCAGACGTTGCGTGCCGCGAGTCCCGACTGTTCCGTGCGTCCGCGAGTCGAGCCTTCCGTGCGTCCGCGAGTCGAGCCTTCCGTGCGCCCGAGTCGAGCCGTGCGTGCGCCCGAGTCAGGCGCTGCGCGCGCCCGGCGCGGTCAGCGGATCCACCCCACCACCAAGGCGGTCACGAGCAGGCGCGAAGGTCCGCGGCCTGCAGCCGGACGTCCGGCCACCCGCGCAGCTGCGACAGATAGGTGTAGCGCCGCGTGCACCCGACGGTGCTGCCGTCCAGCGCGTACACCCTCGCCAGCACGGGCGAGTTCTGCACGACGACCACCTCGGGCGCGTCCGAACCGGACACGTTGCCCAGCGTCAGTACACCGGCATCGGAGAAGTACGGCTTGTCTACCGATCGCCACGTGCCGGCACGATCGACCATCAGCTGGCCCACGCGGCCGCTGCCGAGCGGGCCGGTGACCAGACAGGCCGAGACCGAAGCCGTCACGCACGACAGCGAGCCGGCGTCGAGCCGGGCACCGAGCTGGGTGATCGTGGTTTCGATCAGCACCCCGCCTGCCCGGAACCGGCCGTTGGTGCCCTGGTCGTCCGCGAGCAGATCGACCGTGCCGGCGTCGACCGGCTGGCTGGTGAGTGTCCGGCATGGGCCGGAGCCGCACTCCTCACCCGAGGTCAGCGGCGCGCCGGGCGAGGCCATCTGCAGGCCGGCTCCCCCGTCGTCGCGCGAACGCAGCGACGCCACGCCGATCAGCGCTGCGACCGTCACAAGCACGGCGAGCACAGCCGTGACCACCACGGATCGAGGAGCTCGCACCTCCTGACACCCCTTCTTCCCCGGCCTGGTCCCTCGCAAGAGTAAGCGTGAGCCGCCTCTCACCGCACGGCGACAGCCGAACCGTAAACTGCGGAAAGGCCCGCTGAAGAGCCACGTTAGACCGCTTCAGGGGGCACCGGCGAAGACCACATGGAGGTAGGGGCGTGCCCGAGCAGGCCAGCGGCGGACCGGTCACCAAGATCCTCATCGCCAACCGCGGCGAAATCGCGGTGCGCGTCATCAGAGCGGCCAAGGACGCCGGTCTCACCAGCGTCGCCGTGTACGCCGATCCCGACCGCGACGCCCCGCACGTGCGGCTCGCCGACGAGGCGTTCGCACTCGGCGGCACCACCGCCGCGGAGAGCTATCTCGTCATCGACAAGCTGATCGACGTCGCGAAGCGTTCCGGCGCCGACTCGGTGCACCCCGGCTACGGCTTCCTCTCCGAGAACGCCGACTTCGCCCAGGCGGTCATCGACGCCGGGCTGACGTGGATCGGGCCCAGCCCCCAGGCCATCCGCGACCTCGGCGACAAGGTCACCGCGCGGCACATCGCGATGCGCGCCGGTGCCCCGCTGGTGCCCGGTACCAAGGAGCCCGCGAAGGACGCCGACGAGATCGTCGAGTTCGCCAAGGAACACGGCCTCCCGGTCGCGATCAAGGCGGCCTTCGGTGGTGGCGGCCGCGGCCTCAAGGTCGCCCGCACGATCGAGGAGATCCCGGAACTGTTCGAGTCCGCCACCCGTGAGGCGGTCGCGGCGTTCGGCCGCGGCGAGTGCTTCGTCGAGCGCTACCTCGACAAGCCCCGCCACGTCGAGGCGCAGGTACTTGCCGACAAGCACGGCAACGCGGTCGTCGTCGGCACCCGCGACTGCTCGCTGCAACGCCGGCACCAGAAGCTGGTCGAGGAGGCGCCCGCGCCGTTCCTGTCCGACGAGCAGCGCCGCACGATCCACGAGTCCGCGAAGGCGATCTGCAAGGAGGCCGGTTACTCCGGCGCAGGCACGGTCGAGTACCTCGTGGGCACCGACGGCACGATCTCGTTCCTGGAGGTCAACACCCGGCTGCAGGTCGAGCACCCGGTGTCGGAGGAGACCACCGGCATCGACCTGGTGCGCGAGATGTTCGGCATCGCGCGTGGCGAGAAGCTGCGGTTCACCGAGGACCCCGAGCCGCGCGGTCACTCGATCGAATTCCGCATCAACGGTGAGGACGCCGGCCGCAACTTCCTGCCCGCGCCCGGCACCGTCACGAAACTGGTGTTCCCGGAAGGCCCCGGCGTCCGCGTCGACTCGGGTGTGCAGACCGGCAGCGTCATCGGCGGCCAGTTCGACTCGATGCTCGCGAAGCTGATCGTCACCGGCTCCGACCGGCAGAACGCGCTGGAGCGCAGCCGCCGCGCGCTGGACGAGATGGTCGCGGACGGCATGGCCACCGTGCTGCCCTTCCACCGCGTCATCGTGCGCGACCCGGCGTTCGTCGGCGACGGGGAGTCGTTCAGCGTGCACACGCGCTGGATCGAGACCGAGTTCGACAACCAGATCGAGCCGTTCACCGACGGCGCGGAGGCCGACGAGGAAGCCGAGCCGCGGCAGACCGTGGTGGTGGAGGTCGGCGGGCGCCGCGTCGAGGTGTCGCTGCCCGGTGATCTCGCGCTCGGTGGCGGTAACGGCGGCGGCGCCGCCACGAAGGCGAAGCCGCGCAAGCGGGCCGGTGGCGCGAAGAGCGCGGTCAGCGGTGACGCGGTGACCGCGCCGATGCAGGGCACCATCGTCAAGGTCGCGGTCGAGGAAGGCCAGCAGATCGAGGCGGGCGAACTGGTCGTCGTGCTGGAGGCCATGAAGATGGAGAACCCGGTCACCGCGCACAAGGCGGGCACCGTGACCGGACTGTCCGTCGAAGTCGGTGCCGCCGTGACTCAAGGCTCCGTTCTGCTCGAAATCAAGGACTAATATCTGAAGGGTGAATGAGTCTCCGGACGTCCGGATCGGTGACGCCGACCGTGAGACGGCGCTGAGCGCGCTCGGCGAGCACCTGAGCGCCGGCCGGCTCGATGTCGACGAGTACGGGGAACGGTCGGCCAGGGTCACCGCCGCGAAGACGCGGCGCGAGCTGATGGAGATCTTCACCGACCTGCCCGAACCGCATCCGGGCACGGCCGCGGCTGCGGTGGAGAAGCCGCGGCCGAAGCCGGGCGAGCCCGTCGCCTGGTCGGACCGCCCGCTGGGCCAGCGCATCACGGCGGGCATCCTGCCGCTGCTGTTCGTCGGCGCCATCGTGATCGGCGTGACCACGAGCATCTGGTGGTTCATCGCCCTGCCGTTCATCGTCGGCGCGCTGGGCCGCGGTATCTGGGGGCCGGAATGGGACAAGGACCGTGATCGCCGGCATCGCGGCCACCCGCGTCGCGAGCTTCGCGACCGGTGAGCGAGGACATGCGGCTCAGCGACGCTGAGCGCAACGAGGCGATCGACGTGTTGTCCGAGCACGTCCGGACCGGGCGGCTGGACATCGACGAGTTCGGGAAGCGATCGGCGCAGGCGAGTGCCGCGCGCACGACGGCGGAGTTGCGGCCGCTGTTCAAGGATCTGCCCGAACCACACCCGAGCGTGCTGCGCACGGCGGCGCCGGTGCGCAAGGAGCGGCCACAACCGCCGATGCGCCGGTTCGGCATCGGTCTCGTGCCGCTCGTGGCGATCATCGCGTTGTTCCTGTTCCTGACCGTGGCGAAGACGTGGCTGGTCTTCTTGCTGCCGGTTGTGGTGGCGATGGCGATCGGGTCGAGGTCGAAGTAGCGCGATGGAGCCGGTGGAGATCAACGCGGGCGAGTACTACCTGCGCCAGCTGCGCGCCGACGACCGGATGGACGACCGGCCGGCACTGATCGAGGCGTTCGCCGACGCCGAGCACGCGCGCTACATCCTGAACTATTCGGTGCGGGATCTCGACGAGGCCGCGGGCTACGTCGAGCAGCGCGCGCTGGAATGGGCCGAGGACGAGCGTTGTTCGTGGGCGGTCGCGGAGCCCACGACGGGGGCGTTGCTGGGCGAGGTCGGGCTGAAGAACCTGGACCTGGCGGCCGGCCGGGCCGAGGCGGCACTGTGGGTGCATCCGGCTGCGCGCGGGCGTGGGATCGCCGTGACCGCACTGAGCACGGTGCTGCGTTTCGGATTCGGCGCGCTCGGGTTGTCGCGGGTGGATTACCGGCACCATCGGGACAATTCCGCGTCGGCGTTGGTGGCGCAGCGTTGTGGTTTCACGCGTACCGGCGAGGGTCCGGATCCGTTCCGGCCGGGTGGTGTGCTGGTCGAATGGGTGCGGGTGGCCGGCTGATTGCCGTAGTGACCTGGTTCGCTGTGCAGTTCTGGTCACGCTGTGCTAGCTGACACAATTCCTTTTCAGCCCGGGGATCTTGTGATGATCTGGATTGGGATACCGATTCAGTGCCGAACGGGGGAAACGTGGGCGAGTCAAGTCTCTTCCTGACCCGCATCCTCGACGTGCTTTGTGAGGGCGGCGACCAGGTCGCTTTCGCCTACCGTAGCCAGTCGATGAGCTACCAGGAGACCTTTGACACATTGCGGCGGCTGCATGCGACTCTGAAATCAGAGGGGATTTCGCCGGGCCAAACCGTCGCGATCACCGGGGGAAACGCGCCGGAAACAATTCTTCTGCAGATCGCCGCGCAGTTGCGTGGCGCCAAAGTCGTGCATGTCGAGGGTTGTTCTCTGGACGAGGTCGCGCCGGACCACGTGCTTTCCTCGGATCCGGACTGCCCGCTTCTGGTGGCGTCCAACGGCGCGAAGGCCGCCGAGGCGGACATCGTGATGCCGCGCGGGGTGGAGACGCTGTTCCTGTCGGAGGGCGCGAAACCGGTGACCTACGGCGATACGTACGAGGAACTGGCCCGCACGTGCGAGCCCCATCCCGACGGTCCGCAGCAGGTGCTGCTCATCGCCCCCATGTCGCACCCGATCGGCAACCGCATCACGGTGAAGGCCCTGCTCGCCGGCGACACGGTGGTCATCCACGAACGCGCCGCGGAGACCTTGCAGAGCGAGACCGCGACCCCTTCGGCCCGGTAGCTCCGGGGAGTTCTCGGGCGGGAGCGGCCGGGCTGGTTCGGCCCGGTCATTCGGGAGTTGATCCGTCTGGTAGCTCGGTTCAGGGCCGGCGTCTGACGCGGCCATCCCAGGCCGCCTGACCCGGCTCACCGGGATGGCCGCTTGGCTCCGCGCGCTGGGATGGCCGTGCCCGGGCCCTCTTGGCCCACCTGAAGTGGCGGGCGCGACGCCTGCCGGTGCCTGGCGCTGCCTCGACTTCTGGCGGGTGCCCCGGTCGACTCCGCGCCGAGGTGGGTGGAACCGCAGGCCCTAACCGACCGGCTCGCTCAGGCGGGATCGTGCCTCCGGGGCGTTGGCGCGCCGGGCGTCGGCGGCCTCGTCGTTGGGTTGGCTCTGCGAGTCGCGTTCGGCGGCGACGCGTGCGTTGTAGACCTCGACCTCGCGCGCGATCGTCTCGTCCGACCAGCCCAGTACCTCGCCCATCAGGCGCGCCACCTGCTGTGCGCAGTCCACACCCCGGTGCGGGTACTCGATCGAAATCCTCGTCCGCCGGGCCAGCACGTCCTCAAGGTGCAGCGCACCCTCGTGGCTCGCGGCGTACACGGCCTCCACGGCGAGATAGTCGGGCGCGTGATCCAGCGGGCGCAGCAACTCCGGCCTGCCCTCGCCCGCCCGCAGCACCTCGTGCACCAGCGAGCCGTACCGGTCGAGCAGGTGCCGCACGCGATACGGATGCAGACCGTGCTGGGTGGCGAGGTGGTCGGCCTGGTTGACCAGTGCGTGGTAGCCGTCCGCACCCAGCAGTGGCACCTTGTCGGTGATCGACGACTGCGGCCGCCCCGGCAGATCCACCGCCGCCGCGTTCACGGCGTCGGCCGCCATCACGCGATAGGTCGTGTACTTCCCGCCCGCGATCGCGACCAGACCGGGCGCGACCCGCGCGACGGCGTGCTCCCGCGAAAGCTTCGACGTCTCCTCGCTCTCCCCCGCGAGCAGGGGCCGCAGACCGGCGTAGACGCCCTCGATGTCGTCATGCGTGAGCGGTGTGGCGAGCACCGAGTTGACGTGCTCGAGGATGTAGTCGATGTCGTGCTTGGTTGCGGCGGGATGCGCGAGATCGAGATTCCAGTCCGTGTCCGTCGTCCCCACGATCCAGTGATTGCGCCACGGAATGACGAACAGCACCGACTTCTCGGTGCGCAGGATCAGCCCCGACTCCGCCACGATCCGGTCGCGCGGCACGACGATGTGCACACCCTTGCTGGCACGCACCCGGAACCGCCCCCGGCTTCCCGACAGGTGCTGCAGCTCGTCGGTCCACACGCCCGTGCAGTTGACGACCACGTTCGCCTGGATCTCGGTCTCCCGGCCGTCCTCGACGTCGCGCACGCGCACCCCGGACACCCGGTCGGCCTCCCGCAGGAACCCGACGACCTGGGTCGACGTACGGACGACAGCACCGTAATGCGCGGCCGTGCGGGCGACGGTCATGGTGTGCCGGGCATCGTCGGCCTGCGCGTCGTAGTAACGGATGCCGCCGATCAGCGCGTTCCGCTTGAGCGCGGGCACCAGCCGCAGCGCGCCCGCCCTGGTCAGGTGTTTCTGCCCCGGCACCGAACGGGCGCCGCCCATCGTGTCGTAGAGGAACAACCCGGCGGCCGTGTACGGACGCTCCCAGCCGCGGTGCGTCAGCGGGTACAGGAAGCTCACCGGCTTGACCAGGTGCGGCGCGAGCCGCGTGAGCATCAGCTCCCGCTCGCGCAACGCCTCCCGCACCAGGCCGAACTCGAGCTGCTCCAGATAGCGGAGCCCGCCGTGGAAAAGTTTGCTCGACCGGCTGGAGGTCCCGGACGCGAGGTCACGGGCCTCGACCAGCGCGACGCGCAGCCCGCGGGTCGCCGCGTCCAGCGCGGTGCCCGCGCCGACGACGCCACCGCCGATCACCACGAGATCGAACGTTTCCTCGCCCAGCCTCCGCCAGGCTTGCTCGCGCGCGGCCGGTCCCAGCTCCGCCTCACTCACTCCGGCTTCCCTCCTCACGGCTGCGGGTGACGCCCCCAGCATGGCACGGCACGCCCGGTTCGGTCGGGTTGACGCGGGTGTTCCGTGACACCCGATCGGTTGCCACGGCAAACGCTTGGATTGGTCCGTACCAGCAAGTAGCGTTCAACTCGATCGCGGACTGGCGAAGACGCCCGTGGCTCGCTGCCGGTCCTTGACGGGATTTGGGGAAGGGGTGGCATGAGTTCACTTGCGATCTTCGTCTGGGAACTTCTCGGCACGGCTGTGCTGATCCTGCTGGGCAACGGTGTGGTCGCGAATGTCGTGCTGCGGAAAAACAACGGACATAACGCCGGCACCCTGTTCATCACTTTCGGCTGGGCGTTCGGTGTTTTCGCGGGCGCCAGCATCGCCGCACCAAGCGGCGCGCATCTGAATCCGGCCGTCACGCTCGGCCTCGCGATCGCGGGCCAGACACCGTGGTCGCAGGTGCCGATCTACATCGCGGGCCAGCTCGTCGGTGCGATCGCCGGCGCGGTGCTCTGCTGGGCGGCCTACAAGCTCCAGTTCGACGATCATCCGGAGCCCGAGAACACACTGGGCATCTTCTCGACCGCGCCGCAGATCCGGAACAAGGCGTGGAACCTGGTCACCGAGATCATCGGCACGTTCGTGCTCGTCGGCTGGATCCTGCTCAGCCCGGTCGCGAAGGCACCCACCGACGGGGTGCCGGACTTCGGCAACTCCGCGCTGGGATACGCGGGTGTCGCGTTCGTCGTGCTCGTCATCGGTATCTCGCTCGGTGGCCCGACCGGTTACGCCATCAACCCGGCACGCGACCTCGGCCCGCGAATCGCGTACGCCTTCCTACTGCCGATCAAGGGCAAGGCGAATCCAGACTGGGGGTACTCGTGGGTGCCCGTCATCGGCCCGCTGGCCGGTGGCGCGCTCGCCGCGGCGCTCTACCTGGCAGTCCACAACCTGACCTGATAAGGGAGAGACCATGACTTCCTACGTCGCCGCAATCGACCAGGGCACCACGTCCACCCGTGCGATGATCTTCGACCACTCCGGCCGCGTCGTCGCGTCCGATCAACGGGAGCACGAACAGATCTTCCCGCAGGCGGGCTGGGTCGAGCACAACGGCGAGGAGATCTGGGAGAACACCCGCGCCGTCACCGCGGGCGCGCTCGCCAAGGCTGACCTCCGCGCCGGCGACATCGCCGCCGTCGGAATCACCAACCAGCGCGAGACCACGCTGGTGTGGGACCGCAAGACCGGCAAGCCCGTGTACAACGCCATCGTCTGGCAGGACACCCGCACCGACAAGATCGTCGAGGAACTCGGCCGCCTCGGCACGTCGGGCGGCAAGGCCGGCGCAGGCACCGGCCAGGAGCGCTACCGCGCCACGACCGGCCTGCCACTGGCCACCTATTTCTCCGGCCCCAAGGTCAAGTGGATACTGGACAATGTGGACGGTGCGCGCGAGCGCGCCGAGGCCGGTGACCTGCTGTTCGGCAACATGGACACCTGGGTGTTGTGGAACATGACGGGCGGCCCGGACGGCGGGCTGCACGTCACCGATCCCACGAACGCCTCCCGCACCCTGCTGATGGACCTGGACACGTTGTCCTGGGACGCCGACATCGCCGCGGAGATGGGGATTCCGCTGTCGATGCTACCCGAGATCCGCTCCTCCTCCGAGGAGTACGCGCGGGTGCGCGAGCGCGGCGTGCTCGCCGGGGTGCCGATCGCCGGGATCCTCGGCGATCAGCAGGCGGCCACGTTCGGCCAGGCGTGCCTGTCACCTGGCGAGGCGAAGAACACCTACGGCACGGGTAACTTCGTGCTGCTCAACACGGGCACCGAGAAGGTCATGTCGCAGAACGGGTTGCTGACCACGGTCTGCTACAAGATCGGCTCGAACGACACGGTGTACGCGCTGGAGGGTTCCATCGCGGTGACCGGTTCGCTGGTGCAGTGGCTGCGGGACAACCTCGGCATGATCGCCACAGCCGCCGAGATCGAGCGGCACGCGAACACCGTCGAGGACAACGGTGGCGCGTATTTCGTTCCGGCTTTCTCCGGTTTGTTCGCTCCTTACTGGCGCTCCGACGCTCGCGGCGCGATCGTCGGACTCACCCGGTATGTGAACAAGGGCCATCTCGCGCGTGCGGTGCTGGAGGCGACCGCGTTCCAGTCGCGGGAGGTCATCGAGGCCATGAACGCCGACTCCGGCGTGCCACTGAAGGCACTCAAGGTCGACGGCGGCATGGTGGTCAACGAACTCCTGATGCAGTTCCAGGCGGACATCCTCGGCGTGCCCGTGATCCGGCCGGTCGTCAACGAGACCACCGCGCTGGGCGCCGCATACGCGGCCGGTCTCGCGGTCGGATTCTGGGCGAGTGAGGACGACATCCGGAACAACTGGGCCCAGGACAAGGAGTGGACGCCCGCGATGGACGAGGCCACTCGTGAAGCCCAGTACCGCAACTGGAAGAAGGCCGTCACCAAGACGTTCGACTGGGTCGAATAGGCATCACCCGCGTTTCTGGATCGGGCCCGCCTCGTCACAGACGCGGGCCCGTTTCGGTGGTCGTTTTGTGCGCGGCGGAGCCGCTTGCCGTGTGCGGACTGCGGCGCGCGCTCTGTCGGGGATTTTCGGGTCGGCGTGGCAAGCGGCGCAGCCATGCGGAGCGCGGTCACGCGCAGCCATGCAGAGCCCGGTCACGCGCAGCCATGCAGAGCCCGGTCACGCGCAGCCGTGCCGGGAGCCCGGTCATGCGGAGCCGGGAGCGCGGCCGCTG
>Ga0164243_10007696_pt1 | contig 16037 bp, 17 predicted proteins | sample OricompcompostOP_FD_108781 | JGI IMG/M metagenome (GOLD analysis project Ga0164243, IMG submission 108781) | Organic Plus compost microbial communities from Emeryville, California, USA - Original compost - Organic plus compost (OP) | ecosystem: Engineered > Solid waste > Mixed feedstock >...
CCGAAAACCTCGGACGGATCACGCCCGGCAAGAAGCTGGTCCAAAAGTTCCTTTTCGATAGCCATGTGATGATTCGCTCCTTTTCATCATCATGGCCCCCTGCACAGAATTCCTGACAGTCCCTATGGCTTCGATAAGCTTGGATTGCAGAAGCTTGCGACCAACCAATAGAGCCCGAGTGTCCTGGGCTAGCGACGATTTGGCGTGGACCGGACGATACCACCCCATGCGGAGCAGTTGCGCGATCCCCGTGCATCCTTGCGGTCGGTCTTCACCGTCATCGCCGAAAGCGCTGCCTTCACATGCCGTGTTTCCAGCAAAATCACCTCATGACCCGCAGCAACGAGAGCCGCGTGTAGCCATTGGGACAACGGCCCCGCTTCAAGGCCGATACGCTCTACCGGAAAGTCCAGTTGATCAAAATACCCGACCAGGCATTCAGGCTCGCTGCCTACCTTGACCTCGCGAACCAACTTGCCCGTCGCGTCGACCACGCACACGCTGCTCTCTTTCAGCGAGACGTCGATTCCTGCATAATACTCCATGGCTGTTCCTCTCATGATGCTTGAGGCCGATCGCTCGGACCTCGTTCCAAAACATCATCATTCTGAGGGACAGCCACCCAACTGGCTACTTATGAGACGCCGGCCCATTACGGCATCTAGGGCAGCTTACGGCTCGATCAACGGAACGTGCGGCCTTCACCGGGGCGTACGGGACGCTCGAGCATCAACCAGATTTTTAAACATAGCTCGATATTGTGGGACCGCATGCCCCGTGATTAGCCGCTAAGTCTGTTTCGCAACTCGTTCATATCTGCCCATACCAGCTCGATTTCGGAGATGTGGAACCCTTCTGCGAGTCGCGGAGAAATTCTGCTTATCTCGGAATAAAGCCGGCCCGTATAATGAATCTTCCCAAATGAATCCACGAACGCACCGTTCATGGATTCGAATTGGAGGTTCCAGTCGACCGCTTCCTTTTCGGTTACGCCTGATGGAAGGTTGAGAGATATTTCGCCATTGGTCACGCGGACAGGATAGCCGCCTGGGAGACCTGCTGGCCCGGATATGTGGCCAGTCCAGGATTTGCCCGAACAAAGCGCCAGCACCGGCGGCACAATGCTTGCTCCCGATACATCCGGCACAGGTTCGGGACTTAACCGAGCCGCGAAGCGATCGTAGACAGCGTCCACCTCGCCGTCGCCCAGCCATACCCGGCACGGTACTTCTTGCCTTTCGCTCGGAAGGCACCGCCAGTCTCTCAGATTTCGATAGTGCGCCAGCATCCGAAAATCGTGGCGCTCGTTCACGGGTATGGAGCTTTGAAGGATATTCGACAGGATTGCTATATTGCCGGCCCCGCTAAATATCGGTAGCCCCGCCGCCTTGATCAGGCTATTTACGACGTCCGGATAACAGCAGTTCACCAGCCGGGATTGGGGTGAGAAACGCTTGAGTGCAAATGCGATACGGATCGATATCAGTGCCTGGAAAACGAGTGTCGCGCTGTAGCCGCCGTTCTTCACAAGTTCGGTCCAGCGATCGCCTTCACTCCGAAGGACCGATACCGGTTGTGTGGATGCTGCCTGAATGACGACGTCCGGCTTGATCTCTTCGATAAGCGCGGCTGTCTGTGTGGAATCCATCAGATCGACCGTACGCGCCTGGAACGCGATGTCATTGCCGAAGACCTGCGCGCGCCCCGCCGCCGCCGACCGCAGCAGTTCCAGACGATGGCCGTTGCGCCCGCAGATAATAACGACGATCGGAATGCTCGCGGACGAAGCGATGTCCATAAGGATTCTAAGCGAGAAATTTCCCGTTCCGCAAATCAGAATCCGCGGCGTCTTTTCCTGGAAGTCATGCAGCATTGGCGCGCAATGCCCTCAACGAGCCGCCAGTCTTAACAGAACCGGGTAGGGGATGCCCGACGATATCCTCGGCCAGAGCGGCCACTTCGATCAGTGCTTCAAGGTCGATGCCTGTTTCAATGCCCATTTCATGCAGCATGAAGACCAGGTCCTCCGTGCAGATATTGCCTGCGGCACCGGAATGAGCCGCAAACGGGCAACCGCCTAGGCCGCCAACAGCACTGTCGAACATGTCTATACCCATTTCCAGGCCCGCATACGCGTTGGCGATCGCCATGCCCCTCGTGTCATGGAGGTGGAGAACAAGCTTGTGGTCTGGAAATCTCTCACGAACTGCGCCGACAGTCTGTTTGATGGTCAAGGGAGTGGCCCAGGCCATGGTATCGGCAAGAGAGATGATGCGCGGATCAATCCCGAGCTCGCCGGCAAGTGATATCATCTCGTTGATCCCGTCGATGACCTGACGGCTGGAGATCTCACCTTGAAAGTTGCACCCGAACGCCGCCATGACGGCAATGCGCTCCATGGGAAGGGAATTACTCATGTAGATCCCGGCCATTTCCCGCTGGACGTCGATATTCTGCCGCAGGTTGATGCCTTGATTTTTCAGGAGAAATTTTTCAGAAGCGGACGTTATCAGCGACCCGTAAATGTCGAGTTGGGGGTAGGTGACGGCACGCTCCACCCCTTTCGCGTTCAGGCAGAGGGCCGTGTAGCGAACACCCTCACGAAGCGCGATGTGCTTTACGACCTCCCCCGCGTCGGCCATGCCGGGAACCCGTTTGGGATTGACGAAAGAGACTGCCTGGATTTCGGAAACGCCGGTTTGCGACAGTGCGTCGATGAGCTCTATCTTGCGAGCCGTTGAAATGGCCCCTGTTTCAATCTGGAAGCCTTCCCTTGGTCCCTCTTCGCGTATTTCAACGAAGCTCGGAAACTCTGTCATCTTCAGCCTCACTTAACTAAGGGCGCTCAATTGCATTTGCCGAAGATAATCTAGCGCAATAAAATCCATCATCAAGAAAAAATTATCTTATAAGATAATTCTGGTCATTATTGAGCGTGTACCCAGAGGACCTCTGCGTCCTCTGCACCCTCCGATGTCCATTTATGGCCTGCCGACGCGTCGTAATACACGCTCTCACCCGCGCTGAGCCGCAGAGGCTCATAAAGTTCTGAGTGAACGATCAGGACTCCGCTCAATACGTGGACAAAGATCTCTCCCTGGTGGCGCTGCCATTCGGAATAAAGATCAACCTCATGGGCAGTTACCTTTGTGAGAAAGGGCAGCATTTTCTTATTCTTCAGATCGCTGGCAACCCAATTGTTCTTGCAGGTTTTTGTTGCGTGTACCGCTTCTGGATTGCGCCGCCAAACGCTGCGCCGCCCCCATCCATCCTTTGAGGTGTCGTTGGAAAGGAGGGCTACGATATCGATGTTCAGGCCGTCAGCAATTTTTTGAAGCGTACCGAGCGTAGGTGAGATTTCGCCGCGCTCGATCTTGGAGAGTGTCGAGTGGGCAATCCCGGTCTTTTGACTGGCCTCGCTCAATGTCCAATCCCGTTCTTGGCGCAAAACTTTTAACCGGCGACCGATATCAAGCTGCTCGACGCGAGCGTCCGGCGAATGCTGCATTTCCCGCGCGTTGGTTCTATCCAAATCGAAGTCCAAACCAGTCTCCATTGTCATTCATGAATTTGCACCGGAAACGCCTTCCGATGCACGATACACCCGGAACAGCTTGGATGTAAGCGGAGCCATATAACCGTGAGATGAAATCGAATAAACAATATTTTCATACCATAAATGTCTTATAGGAAAAATCTGATCGGATAGGAATTGACGTCGGTCCGAAACAGGGCATACAAATAAATAATTGTTTGGCGGCAGCGGTCTGCGGTCTGCGATATCAATTATGAGGTTCCGACATGTATAAGCCAGCCTGGGGCGGAATCCTGCCCGCATTTCCAACGCCGACAACGGTTGACGGAAGTGTCGACGAAGCATCTCTGCGTCATCTGGTGCGGTTTCTGATCGCAAACAAAGCTGCAGGCCTGGTGCCGGTCGGCGGCACGGGGGAATACACCGCACTTTCGCCCGGCGACAGGTTGAAGGCCGTCGCGATCACTGTCGATGAGGCAGCGGGCGAGGTGCCTGTCATGGCCGGCGTCCTGTCTCCCGGATATGCCGAAGCCATGGCGACGGGGAAGGAATTCAAGGCTGCGGGTGCGGATGCCCTGCTTCTGATTGCGCCTTTTTATGTACGGCCGACGCAGCCGGCTATTCGTTCATATTTCGGGCGGTATCGCGAGAGCCTGGATATTCCGCTCTTTTTCTATGACATTCCCGGCAAAACGAGCGTTGTCACGCATTCGCAAACGATTGTGGACATGGCGGCGGATGGCTCCATTATCGGCATGAAGGCGTGCAGCAATGACATGCACCACTTCAATCAGATTGCCACATCTGTTGGGGAGGATTTCATTGCGCTCAGCGGCGAGGATACCCTGTATCCGCTGCATGCGCTGATGGGAGCCAAGGGTGCGATCCTTGCTACCGCAACCATGATGCCGGCTTACTGGGTCAGGATTCATGGTCTTCTCCAGGCTGGAGAATATAAAGAGGCGATGAAAGCGCAGCAGGTGTTGGTTTCGTTCCTTGATGCCGTTTTTAATGAGACGAATCCAGGTCCTTTGAAATATGCGTTGAACTGGCTCGGTCTTCCGGCAGGCGATGCGCTGAGCCCGCTTTCACCGCCCAATTCGGAGACGATCAGCAGGCTGGTGGCCGCCCTGCGGGATCTGTCGGAGCGGAATGTCATTGCCAGTCCGGGCTCCGAATTTGGAGCCCTCTCGGCTTGAATCCGAGCCGTGGAAAGCGATGGAGGTTGCTGGAATGCGGGGACCGCTTGACGGCCTGAACGTAGTGGAAATCGGTGTGGCAATGGCTGGTCCGTTTGCCGGCATGATGCTGTCCGACTACGGTGCCAATGTCATCAAGATCGAGAAGACCGGGCTTGGTGACGACAGCCGGCATTGGCCGCCGTATTTTCACGGGGAGCTCAGCTATTATTTCGCGTCGGCAAACCGCGGCAAGAAAAGCGTAGCGCTGGATCTGAAGAGCCCGGAAGGTGTCGAGATCGCGCGCCAGCTTATCGCAGGTGCCGATATCGTGGTCGATAATTTCCGTATCGGCGTACTGGAAAAGCTGGGCCTCGGCTATGAAGCGCTGTCGGCGGAAAATCCTCGTCTTATCTACTGCTCCATAAGTGGATTCGGTGCGACAGGCCCGAGAGCGAAGGATGCTGCCAACGATCTTTTCATGCAGGCATTCTCCGGCGGGATGAGCATCACCGGTGAACCGGGCGGCGGACCCGTGAAAATGGCCATATCCGTTGCTGACATGGGGGGCGGGTTATTTGCGACGATCGGCATTCTCATGGCGCTCGAGGCAAGGCACCGCACCGGGAAAGGGCAATTGCTCGACACCTCGTTGATGGAGGGGCAGCTGGCGATGCTTTCCTACCACCTGACGTCTTATTTTTCGACGAATATCGTTCCCGGCCCGACCGGCAGCGGAACCGGCATCGGAGTGCCTTACCAGGCATTCCAATCTTCGGACAACTGGGTCGTTATCGCCGTTTTCAATGATCGAATGTGGCGGGACTTCTGTGTCGCGCTCGGAAAGCCCGAATGGGAAAAGGACGAAAAATTCATCTCCGCGAACCAGCGGCTGAGCAATCGCAACGAACTGATTAGGATGATTTCCGGAGAGATCATCAAAAACGATGCGAATTACTGGGAAGAGCTGCTCGGCAGGCATGGTGTCCCATGCACCGTGGTGAATACCATTAAACAGATCGTCGGACACGAGCAAGTCAAGGCGCGGGACATGATCGTGGAGATGGATGTGCCGGGTGTCGGCCCTATCAAGATGGCCGGACTTCCGATCAAGTTCAAGGAGACTCCTGGGAAAGTCGACCTTCCTCCGCCTTTGCTCGGCCAGCACACGGCTGAGGTTCTGCGTTCGCTTGGATACAGCGAAAGCCGGATAGCGCAACTGGCGGAGCAGGGCGTGATTGAACGGAATTCGAAGAGCACGAACTCGATGGAGAATACGCAATGAGCCGCTTCAACGACGAGGTGCGTTCGTATGTCGGTAGGTCGAGCGAGGTCATAAAAGCTTGCGACCCTGTCGAAAAAGGAGCGGTACGCCGGTACGCCCAAGCCATAATGGATGACGACCCGAGTTACGGGGTGGAGGGAATCGAGCCGGGTGGCGCGTCAATCGCGCCGCCGCTGTTTCCCGCGTTCATGTTCCGCAGACCGCTCAATACTCCCGATCCGCTTACCGAACGCGCTCTCGATCCCGATTTCGATGGCCTGAGTCTGGCGATCAATACTGGCCTGCCCGACCTTCCCCTTCACGGCATGGCTCTGCTCAACGGTGGCGCCGAGATCGAATTCTACCGTCATGCGCGTCACGGCGAATGGGTTACCCAGCAGTCCCGGTATTCGGATATCTATGAACGTCAGTCCTCCAAGGGGCCGATGATCATCGTCGTTACCGAGACCATGTACCGAAACACGGACGGCGATCTTCTTCTTTGCGTCCGGCAAATCAATATCAGGCGATAGAAATGAAACCTGAGCTCCCATATTTCGAGGACCTCGCGCTGGGCGAAAGCCCCCCTGACCTCATCGTCGGCCCCTTGACGACTGCTCATCTGATGCGCTGGTCGTCATCGACCGAAAACTGGCACAAGATTCACTACGACCGTCCGTTCAGCATCGAGCACGACAAGTTGCCGGACCTGCTCATCCACGGGTCGTTCAAACAACAATTTCTCTTTCGTCACCTGATGGGCTGGCTTGGCGCGAACGGCTGGGTCTGGAAGGTTAATTTCCAGTTCCGCGCGATGAACAAGGTCGGCGAGACGATCAGGGTGTGGGGGCGGATCACGGAACTCGAACGAAAGGCCGATTACGGTCTGGCGCACCTTGAGATCGGCATAGAGAACGAGGCCGGCCTGCAATCTACCCCCGGAAGTGCCGTCGTTGCGGTCCGCTACAAGGATGGACCTCCCATCGCATATCCCTTCGTGCCGCCCGTATCCTGAACTCAGTCCAACAGCGAAAATCTTGATGAACATCGATCAGACATCTTTTCAGCTTCCCCCGGAAATCCAGGAATTCAAGGATCTCGCCCGCCGCATCGTGCGCGAGGAATTGATGCCGCTCGAGCAGAAATATCTTGCCAGCAAGAACACGGCCTACGGCCTTATGGGTATCGACAATCTCAAAGCAGGGCTCGGTGACGAAATTGCCGAGCGGCTGATCAAGATATCCCGCGATAGCGGCCTTTGGTACATTCTCGTCGCGGAAGAGCACGGCGGGCTCGGTCTCCCATTGCTTGCGAAGATCGCGATCGAAGAAGAGTTCGAATATTGCGCCGTCCCTTTCCCGTTCGCCAACGTTCCGAACATTCTCTACGAATGCGTCGGCGAACAGGTCGAGAGATACCTGACACCTATCATCGAAGGCAGGAAAACATATTGCTTTGCGCAGACCGAGCCGAATGCAGGGTCGGACCCCGGCGGAATGATGAAGACCAGCGCCGTCCGTGATGGCGATGATTGGATCATCAATGGTTCGAAGATGTGGATTTCCAACGCTCACGAGAGCGATGTGGTCATGGTGCAGGCGATCACGGACCCGGCATTACGCCAGCGTGGCGGCATAACCATGTTCGTGATGGATCGTCACCATCCCGGAATCGAGATCGAGGAGCAGGGGCTTGCAACCTGGATCGATAACGGCCGCCATGCCCAATATCTGGTACACTTCAACAACGTGCGTGTCGATCAGTCGAACATCCTCGGCGAAGTCGGCAAGGGCTTTAACCTCGGGCAGAAATGGTTGACGATACATGATCGGCTTCTGCGCGGGCCATATGCTCTGGGAAAAATGCAGCGCGCGCTCGACATGTCGATCGAATGGGCCAAGCAACGTGAAACCTTCGGTGCTCCAATTGCGTCTCGCCAGGCGATCCAGTGGAAGCTGGTCGATATGTATGTCGATATTCAGGCCTTGCGGTCGATGACCTATTCGATCGCTGCGCGGGCCGACGCCGGCGAAGACGTCCGTAACGAGGCCGCTCTCGTCAAGCTGATCTCGGGCGACTGGGGCGCCCGTACCTTGGATAATGCCATCCAGATTCATGGCGCCATGGGCGAAGCCCTCGAACTGCCGCTGACCAAATTCTATCGGTTGCTGCGACACGCGCAGATTGGCGGTGGCACGAGCGAGATCCAGCGCATGCTGATCGCACGCAGCCTGTTGAGATAGGAAAACACGGATGGATCGTTTTCTCGGAGTGGAGGCAAGCCCCGGTCAGAAAGCCTGCCAGCGGGTCCAGGTGGGCGAATATTCCGACGGAAGCTCGGTCACGATTCCTGTCGCGGTCATCAGTGGTGTGGCACCCGGCCGAACGCTTTACGTGCAGGCCGGTGTGCATGGAGACGAATATACCGGAACCGACATTGCCTGGCGTCTCATCCAGGAAATCGATCCGGCACGGCTGAGCGGCACGCTTGTCGTCGTTCCGATTGCCAATGTACCGTCCTACCTTACCCGGTCCAGGGGTTTCATGCTGGAGGAACGCATCCTCCAGGATGCCAACAGACTCTATCCCGGCAATCCCTCTGGCCTTTTGACGGAAAGGATTGTTGCTGCGCTGTTTCAAGGTTTCGTCAAGCACTCGGACCTGACCGTTGATATTCATTGCCCGCTGGATGGCTCGTCGATGGTGACCTTCATGCATGTGGGAATCGATGACGATAGCGATGGCTGGTTCGACTTGCGCGAGCGGTCAGCAAAGGCCTTTTCCGCGCCTTTTCTCTATTATCGGAAAGCCGGCACTAAAATCGGCTCGAGTGACATGACCAAAAGCATCGCGGTTCAGGCCGAGCTTGCGGGAAAAGCGGTCATCATGGCCGAGCTCGGCACGTCGCGTGCCATTTCGCGGGAGGCCTCCGATCAGGGCGTTCAGGGTTTTCTACGCGTTATGGCTTCTATGGGGATGCTTCAGGATGCTCCCCTTTCCGACAGGCTTGTCGAAGGGCGCCGGTTTTCGAAGATCAACCTTGTCCACGCAAATCGAGGCGGCGGGCTGCGAATGAAGGTGGCACTTGGCGCTGACGTCATGCCTGGAGATGAGCTTGGCGTCATCGTCGATGCATTCGGGGCGACGGTCGAGACCATCGTCGCGACGACTGAAGGCTTTGTGATGCGGCTGATGACTTACGGGGCAATCGCTTCCGGTGCCGAAGTCGCCTGGATCGGCAACTGAATCCTAACAACATTGAGGGTTGAAGACTATGTACGGATGGAGAGCTCGTATCGGGCTGATGATTGCCCACTCGAATACGATCATGGAGCCCGAGTTCAACCGCGTTGCGCCCGAAGGTGTCTCGATCCATGCAGCGCGTGTACGGATTGAAAAGATCACAGTCGATGGCCTGCGCAACATGAACGCCAACGTCGATCGGGCCGTGGAAGATCTTTCGGAAATCGGTGCCGGCTCCTTTGCTTACGCATGCACGGCCGCAAGCTTCGTCGGAAGCCGTGAGGAGGACGCAGCCGTCGCCAAGCGGATCGAAGAGCGAACCGGTGTACCAACGGTAACCGCCGCAGGTAGCGTCCTTCGGGCGCTCGAGCGGGTTGGCGCCCGGCGTATTTCTGTCGCAACTCCATATCCCGGAGACGTGAACGACAAGGTCAAGGCATTCATCGAGGGTCAGGGTTTCGAAGTCGTCAATATCGGCGGCATGGATTTCGGAAAGATAGCGCCCTTCCCACCGCTTGCGGAGACCCCTGTCTCTCATCCCGGACTTCAGCCCGCCCATGTAATCTACAAGCTGGGCAGAAAGTGCTTCGCGCAAGGCTCGGATGCGCTGTTTGTCTCGGCGGCGGGTATACGCACTTTCGAGGTTATAGACAGCCTTGAGAAGGACCTGCAGGTTCCCGTGATCTCCTCCGGACAGGCCATTATCTGGGCTGCGTTGCATGCCGCCGGAGTGCACGAACAGATCGGCGGATATGGAAAGCTCCTGACTTTGTCCGCTTGAGCCGCGTGGCGGGGCGAACCCCGCGCGGCCGGCATATAACCGATCCGAGGTATTATAAGATGAAAATCAAATGGTTGGGGCATTCTGCCTTCAAGATCGGAATCGAGGAGGCTTCCATACTCATCGATCCGTTTCTCAAGGGAAATCCGGCCTTCACCGGTTCGTTCGACGATGAGATTCGGGGCGTAACGCATATCCTGCTTACCCATGGCCACGGGGACCATCTTGGAGACACTGTCGCGATCGCGGCAGCGACCGGCGCGGTTGTTGTCGCCGATGCGGATTTGTGTGGTTTCCTGTCGAGGCAAGGAGTAAAATCGCTCGAGCCGATGAATAGCGGCGGTACAATTGATCTTGGTGGTTTCTCGGTCACCATGACGGTAGCTCAGCATTCCTCTGGTTTCAGCGAAGATGACGGATTGGTCCAGGCTCTCGGGCAAGCCCACGGCCTTATCATCAAGGCGCTTGGGATACCGTCCGTCTATCATATGGGCGATACCGACGTTTTCATGGACATGGAGTTGATCCAGCAGCTTCATGCACCCCAGATCGGACTTGTACCGATCGGAGATCGCTTCACGATGGGTGCAAAATCTGCAGCCTTCGCCTGTAATCGTTTCTTCGATTTCAGCACAGTCATTCCCTGCCATTTCGGAACTTTCGGACTTCTTGATCAGACGGCCGATCAGTTCATCGCTGAACTCGGAAAATCCGCGGGACGGGTGAAGGTCATGGCATCCGGCGAGACGCTTGAATTCTGAGCAGGGCAAACCTCGAGCTTCGTAGGCCCTTCATAAATCCGTAGCCGGGCCGAGTTGGCGCTTTACAGCAATAATGTTCCTATATACTCTGATATTTCCTAAAGGGGATTTTTTCAGGAATTGAATGCAGTGGGCATCTTGCTGAAAATTGCGACGAGTGACCATCAGAAAGAACGGGTCGAAGGCCTGATCGATGGAACAGTCTCTTTATCCGGATGCCAGGCATCGTTTATCAACCTCATCCCAGGCGAGAACGTTCTCCTCAAGCGGGCCTTCGAGGACTCTGAGTTCAACGTATCGGAACTATCCCTGTCGAAATATGTGGCATTGCGTGCCGAGGGAATCTGCCCCTATACCGCAATACCGGTTTTCATCGCGCGGTCGTTCCGGCACGGTGATATCTTCGTGAGGGCAGGCGGTGGAATTTCTACGCCCGGCGATCTGCGCGGATCCCGGGTTGGCACGGGTGATTACATCCATACCGCGCATGTCTGGGTCCGGGTGCTTCTGCAGCGCGAATACGGGGTTCGCCCGGAGGAAATACGCTGGGTCGTCGGGCATCGCGAACGCATCTGCGACGGGTCGGAGCATTTCACCGAGCCGCATGGCGTTACGATGGAACGCGCAGCAGGAAAGTCGTTGTCAACGATGCTCCAGGACGGCGATATCGATGCTTTGATTTCGCCGATCCCGCCCTCCTGTTTCGGTGTCGATCCGAAGATCGTCAGGTTGTTTGAAGACCCGCTTTTGGAAGCGGAGCGGTCATTCCAGGGTTTTCCGGTTTTCCCGATCCTTCACACCATGGCCTTGCGCAATGAACTGGCGGAACGGCACCCTCATTTGCCTGCGATGCTTACAGATGCCTTCACGGCGTGCAAGGAGCGCTGGGTCCAAAGGATGAGGCATGGCGGTGGGTCTCTCGAGGCGCAGCGCGAATTCGCCTGCTTGCAGCGCCTGATGCCAAACGATCCATATCCTTACGGCCTGGGGCCCGACCAGCGCCATGCCATCTCCATCTTTCTTGAAACCCATTTCGAGCAGGGACTATCGGCACGCAGGATGTATCCGGAGGAAATTTTTCACACGGACTGAACTGCCTTCGCGCCGTGCTTTGTCCGGTGTGAACACGCGCATGACCACCATAAAATAGAGAGGAACTTCATCATGATTGGGAAATTCGTAACTACAATGGCAGCAGCGAGTTGCGCCATGCTGCTGGCGGCCCTGCCGGCTGGTGCGCAGACATATCCGGACCAACCCGTGACGATCCTGGTCGGGGTCAATCCGGGCGGCGGAACCGACACGATTGCGCGCCGCCTCGCCAAGGCTCTTCAGGATAAATGGGGCAAGCCTGTTCTGGTCGAAAACCGTGCGGGCGCCGATGGGACCATCGCATCGTCGCTCGTCAAGGCCCGCAGGCCGGATGGATATACCCTCCTGTTGACCAATAACGGCTTCACGCTGTCGCCGATGAACATGAAAGTGGAATACGATCCGATCAAGGACTTCTCTCCTGTCACCCAGATCGGCCAGACGCCGCTTGTCCTGGCTGCGAACCCTTCTTTGAATGCGTCCGATGGCAAGTCGCTGATAAAAGCGCTTAAAGCAAAGCCCGGTGAATATTCGGCGGGAGCTTCCGGAAGCGCCAACAGTACCTTCAATGCGATGGAGCAACTCAGGGCGCGCGCCGAAGTCGATATCACGACCATTCCGTACAAGGGTGCGGCTGCCATGGTGACTGCGCTCGTTGCCGGCGAAGTCCAACTCGGTTTTTCCAATCTTATTGGCATCTACCCCTTCCTTGAAAGCAATGGCGGCGGCTTGAAACCCATCGCAGTCACCTCGTCAAAGCGAGCGAGCAAGATTCCGGACGTGCCGACGATGGAGGAAGCGCTGGGGCTCGATAAGTTCGAGATCTGGAATGCATGGTATGGCCTGCTGGCTCCCCGCGGCGTCGATCCTGCTATCCTGTCGAAGATCCAGACGGACGTTCTGGATGTCATGCATTCGCCCGAATTGCAGAAGGCTTTCGAAGCCGAGGGACTGGATGTCATCGGCAGCACGCCTGACGAATTCAAGGCGGTGCTTGAAAATCACGTCAAGCTCTATGCCCAGGTCTTCCAGCCTAAATGACACAGGGCGGATAATGCGTGGCTCAGGCGGCATGCCCGATGGCTGAGCCCCGTTATCGAAGAGGTTTCGCCAGGTCCAGTCTGGTGCGTCGAATTTGTTTCATCGGAGAATCCACGGATGCGTCTCACTAAAGACTTCCTGTCTGGAATGCTCTTTCTACTTCTCGGAATAGGCGGCATCCTGGTGGCGTCCTCCTATAACATAGGCACGCCTGCACGGATGGGTCCGGGATTTTTCCCTGTCATGGCCGGAGGCATCCTGTGCATTCTGGGGCTTGCTCTTTCGATTAAATCGAAGTTGGACCCTAACGATAAGGATGTAGTTGGCGAAATTCGCATTCGCCCGATCTTCTTCGTCAGCCTTGCGATCGTCATCTTCGGTTTTCTCATTCAGAATACGGGCATCATTGCCGCTCTTGCAGCGCTTATCTTGATATCGCGACTGGGTTCGGAAGACCGAAATCTAATGGAAGGCTGCGTTATGGTGCTGGCGATGAGCGCTCTGGTGTGGGTCGTCTTCGTTCAGATCCTCAACATTCGTCTTCCGCTGGTGGCTTGGTAATGGACCTCGTTTCAAATCTCGCTCTTGGCTTTGGCGTTGCGCTTTCTCTCAGCAATCTGTTCTACTGCTTTATCGGCGTGTTCGTCGGTACGGCGATTGGAGTGCTTCCGGGTGTCGGACCGCTGGTGACTATCGCCGTGCTGCTGCCGTTGACATTCGGTCTGCCGCCTGAAGGTGCGATGATCATGCTCGCCGGGATCTATTACGGGGCCGCCTACGGTGGATCGACCACAGCCATCCTTGTAAATCTCCCAGGCGAGGCATCCGCAGCCGTGACCTGCCTTGACGGCTACCAGATGGCGCGTCAGGGGAGGGCGGGAGCAGCACTCGCGATCGCGGCGATCGGCTCTTTCGTGGCCGGTTGCTTCGGAACCGTGCTGATTGCTCTTTTTGCCCCTCCGCTTACGCAACTCGCCTTGAAATTCGGAGCCCCGGAATATTTTTCGCTCGTCCTGCTGTCCCTCATGACGACCGCCGTACTGGTGCGCGGATCGATGATCAAGGGGATCGCCGCCTCGGTGTTGGGCGTCATGTTTGGCCTCGTCGGTGTGGACGTAACGTCGGGGGTCGAACGTTATACGTTCGGCCTCCCGCGGCTGATGGACGGCATCGAATTTGTGGTCGTTGCGATGGGGCTTTTTGCATTGACCGAAATTGTGCAGAACCTGGAGCAAGGCGAGAACCGGGAAGTCTTCACGTCCAAGGTCAAGAGCTTGTGGCCGACCCGAGACGATTTGAAACGCTCCTGGGCTCCAATCCTGCGCGGGACTGCGATCGGTTCGTTCTTCGGGATACTTCCCGGCGCGGGCGCGACAATCAGTTCGTTCGCCGCCTATGCGGTCGAGAAGAAAGTAAGCAAGCATCCCGAGAAGTTCGGAACAGGCATGATCGAAGGCGTTGCTTCGCCCGAATCGGCCAACAACGCCTCGTCGCAAGGCTCGTTCATCCCTACCCTGACGCTGGGTATCCCGGGCAGCGCGGTTATGGCGCTGATGCTGGGGGCGTTGATGATTCAGGGTATCACGCCGGGACCGCGTATTCTTACCAGCCATCCCGATCTGTTCTGGGGACTGGTGGTCAGCATGTGGATCGGTAACCTCATGCTGGTGATCCTGAACCTGCCGCTGGTCGGACTTTGGGTGTCGATGCTCAAGATTCCATATCGTTGGCTTTTCCCGATTATCATGACCTTTTCCTGTATAGGAATATACGTCGTGAATTTCAGCGCCATCGACATCTGGCTGTTGGTGTTCTTCGGCGTGGCCGGATACATCTTCACCAAATTGGGCATAGAAAGCGCTCCTTTCATTCTCGGCTTTCTTCTCGGTCCGATGCTGGAGGAAAATTTCCGCCGCTCCATGCTCCTTTCCCGCGGCAGCCTCGGCATCTTCATCTCGAAGCCCATCAGCGCAGGTCTGCTGGCAGTCGCATGTGCGGTTCTGGTGATGATGCTGGTTCCCAGCATCAGAAAGAAAACGGAAAAAGCGATAGAGGAAAACGGCTAGCCGATGGAATCCTCGTCGCAGGGTATGCGCGGGTGCGCGGGGACTCTCTCAAAATGATAGCAGCCGCAAGGAGGAGATTACGGCATGGCGCACATCGCACTTGTTGGAGCGGGCAATATGGGCTTTGCTCTCCTCAGCAGATGGTCTGGCGTGCGGAATTACCACATTACCGTTTTCGAACCGGACGAAGGGCTGCGAGCACGTGCCGCTAGTTTGGGGGCCAAGGCCTTGGGGTCCCCGGATAAACTCCCCGAAAAACCTCCGGTAGATGTTCTTGTAATCGCGACCAAGCCGCAGACAATAGGCGAAATCGCCGCACGTTACGCGCCCTACTTGCCTGCCAACGTGCTTGTGATTTCCATTGCAGCGGGAATCGATCTGGACGCGATCGCTCAACGCCTCGGCCGACGGGCCGCCATAATTCGTGCTATGCCGAACACTCCGGCGATGATCGGTGAGGGCATGATCGTCTGTTGTCCTAATTCGGAAGCAGACAATCCCGGATACAGGAACCTCGCCGAACGGCTCATGTCACTGGTGGGACGTGTCGCTTTCATCGAGGACGAAAGCCTGATGGATGCCGTTACTGCCGTTTCCGGCTCGGGGCCGGCTTATCTTTTTCACTTCATCGAGGCCTTCTTCGCAGCCGGTGTCGAGGCGGGTCTTGATTCTACTCTTGCGATGTCACTCGCAAAGCAGACCGTATTTGGCGCTGCGAAGCTTGCGATCGAAAGCGCTGAAACGCCTTCAGTCTTGAGGCAGCAGGTGACGAGTCCGAATGGCACGACGGCTGCAGCATTGGAGATATTGATGGCCGATGGAGGCGGTTTAGGCCGCTTGCTTGCCAGGACGGTCAGCGCTGCAAAGCACAGGTCTGTCGAGTTGCGTCTTGCGCGAAACGAACGGGATAACGAATGAAGCAGGAAGTTTCCGCCCACGAATTGCCAGAGCGCGAGAGCATGGAATTCGACGTTGTGATCGTGGGGGCGGGGCCTGCGGGGCTTTCGGCAGCGATCCGCCTGAAACAGGTCAATCCGGAGCTCTCGGTCGTCGTGCTCGAAAAGGGTTCGGAAGTC
>Ga0164243_10007697_pt1 | contig 16037 bp, 13 predicted proteins | sample OricompcompostOP_FD_108781 | JGI IMG/M metagenome (GOLD analysis project Ga0164243, IMG submission 108781) | Organic Plus compost microbial communities from Emeryville, California, USA - Original compost - Organic plus compost (OP) | ecosystem: Engineered > Solid waste > Mixed feedstock >...
CGGGTGCCGATCGGCTCGGCCTGATCCGGAGGCGGTGATCGGCACGTCGCCGGCATCGCCTCGTCCCGCGCGGCCGCGTCCTCGGCTGCTTCATCTCCGAGTGGCCGAGTGGTCGAGTCTCCGAGTGGCCGTGTCTTCGTGTGGCCGAGTGCCCTTGTCGCCGAGTCGCCATGTCGACATTTCCGCACCGGACGGGCCCCGCGCGGTCCGGAGCGGGGCGGCACCCGGCGGGAAGGGCTGTCGGGCCAGGTTGCTAGCCTGGTCGAGTTCGTGGACGCGAACGACCCTCCTGCCGCGGAAAGTCCGCGGCCGTGAGTCCACAGGAGGTGAGTGGTCTTCATGCGTCATTACGAGCTCATGGTCATCCTCGACCCGAGCCTGGACGAGCGCAACGTGCCGCAGTCCCTGGAGAACTTCCTCAAGGTCATCCGCAACGACGGGGGCACCGTCGAGAAGCTGGACGTGTGGGGCCGTCGCCGGCTCGCCTACGAGATCGACAAGCACGCCGAGGGCATCTACGTCGTCGTCGAGCTCAACAGCGAGGCGGACTCGGTCAAGGAGCTGGACCGCCAGCTCAACCTGAACGAGAACGTCCTGCGCACCAAGGTGCTCCGGCGCGTCGTCGAGCCGCGCAAGGCCGCCCGCGTCGCCCGCGCCGCCGCGAAGGCCAGCAAGGCCAACCGCGCCGAGGCGCCGGCCTGATCGTCACCACCGGCCGGGCCCCGTCCGGCCGCTGGGCGGGCGCGCCCGCGCAGCTGATCCCGCACGCAAGCACAGCCCCCGCACGTCAAGGACGGAGTCCAGGCGATGGCCGGTGAAACGGTAATCACGGTGGTCGGCAACCTCACCGCCGATCCCGAACTGCGCTTCACGCCCTCCGGCGCCGCGGTCGCCAACTTCACGGTGGCCTCCACGCCGCGGACCTTCGACCGCCAGACCGGCGAGTGGAAGGACGGCGAGGCGCTGTTCCTGCGCTGCAACATCTGGCGCCAGGCCGCGGAGAACGTGGCCGAGACGCTGACCCGCGGCATGCGCGTGGTCGTGCAGGGACGGCTGCGGCAGCGCTCCTTCGAGACGAAGGAGGGCGAGAAGCGGACCGTCGTGGAGCTCGAGGTCGACGAGATCGGCCCGAGCCTGCGGTACGCGACCGCCAAGGTGAACAAGATCAGCCGCAGCGGCGGTGGCGGCGGCTTCGGCGGTGGCGGCGGTGCGGCCGCCGCGCCGGCTGACGACCCGTGGGGCTCGGCCCCGCCCGCCGGTTCCGGCGGTGGGTTCAGCGACGAGCCGCCGTTCTGACCGCCGCGCGCATCCAGACTCGTTCGTAGCTTTTCAGGAGGAAGACCATGGCCAAGGCGCCGGTGCGCAAGCCGAAGAAGAAGGTCTGCGTGTTCTGCAAGGACCGCGCCGCGCAGAGCATCGACTACAAGGACACGACGCTGCTGCGCAAGTACATCTCGGACCGCGGCAAGATCCGCGCCCGTCGGGTGACCGGCAACTGCAGCCAGCACCAGCGCGACGTCGCGATCGCGGTGAAGAACGCCCGCGAGATGGCGCTGCTGCCGTACACCTCGACCGCCCGCTGATCCTGGACCGCTCGTCCGCTGCGGCAGACCTGCCGCGCGGACGACGGCGGTCCGGTGCCAAACGCTGAGAAGGAGACACGTCGTGAAGATCATTCTGACTGCGGACGTGAGCGGCCTGGGCGAGTCGGGTGACATCGTCGAGGTCAAGGACGGGTACGCCCGCAACTACCTGCTGCCGCGCAGCCTGGCGATCGTCGCCACCAAGGGCGCGCAGAAGCAGGTCGAGACGATCCGCCGCACCCAGGAGGCGCGCCGGGTCCGCAACCTGGAGCACGCCCAGGAGCTCAAGCAGCAGCTGCAGGAGCTGGGCTCGGTCCAGCTGACCGCCAAGGTGTCCAACCAGGGCAAGCTGTTCGGTTCGATCACCGCCGCCGACGTGGTCAACGCGGTGCGCAAGGCCGGTGGCCCGAACCTGGACAAGCGCAGCGTGGACATGCGCGGCCACATCAAGGCGCTGGGCAAGCACGGCGTCGACGTGCGGCTGCACCCCGACGTCAAGGCGTCGCTGGACGTCGAGGTCACGTCCGGCAGCTGAGCGCCGCGGTGATCCGCGCTTCCGCCGGATCGCCGACCTTCTTTTCCCGCAGCAGGTCCGGGAGCGCGCTGCGGCGCGGCTCCCGGACCCGGTGCGGCACGCCTGTGGACAAGCCGCCGGTGCTGGGCCGTTCGAGGACTTGGATGTGTTCCGTCCACACCCGAACGGCCGGTTGACGGTGCTCGGCGGTAGCCGGGCGGCAGTGCGGTGCGACCTGGGCACGACACGCCGAGGTGGACAGTGCCCGGGGACACGCCGGGAGTTTTCCACGATTTTCTTCCACATCTCATGCACAGGCGCTGACCTGCGCAGTTGAGATGATCTTCGTTGGTTGTCCCCAGGCTGTCCCCAGTTGTCCACCGGAGTTGTCCCCAGCTGTCCACAGGACCATCCGCAGTTGTCCCCAGGCTGTCCCGAGGACTGTCCACAACTCGGTTTGCCTGCTCCGTGCGGGCGATCTAGCTTCGCCGTCGCACGCGCGCGTGCGACGGACCGTGATCGCGGAACCTCGCCCGGGACGCGCGGCGCAACGAGCCCCGCAGCGGCTCGCCAGCAGGACCACCGGGCCCGGTGGTGCACGACGTCGGAGGTGACGGGAACCGGTGGCGTTAGCAGACGAGCGCGAGGTGCAGCCGGAGGAGCACGGCGGCTTCGAACGCCAACCCCCGCAGGACCTCGCAGCGGAGCAGTCGGTGCTCGGCGGCATGATGCTGAGCAAGGACGCCATCGCCGACGTCGTCGAGGTGCTCTCCCCCGGCGACTTCTACCGGCCGGCGCACCAGACCATCTACGACTGCATCCTGGACCTCTACGGCCGCGGTGAGCCCGCCGACGCGATCACCGTCTCGGCCGAGCTGGAGCGCCGCCAGGAGCTGCTGCGCATCGGCGGCGCCCCGTACATGCACACGCTGATCGCCAGCGTCCCCACCGCCGCCAACGCCGGGTACTACGCCGAGATCGTCTCGGAGAAGGCGGTGCTGCGGCGGCTGGTCGAGGCCGGCACGCGCATCGTGCAGCTCGGCTACCACGGCTCCGAGGGCTCGGCGATCGAAGAGGTCGTGGACCGGGCGCAGGCGGCGATCTACGACGTCACCGAGCGCCGCGCCAGCGAGGACTACGCGGCGCTGGAAGACCTGCTGCAGCCCACGATGGACGAGATCGACGCCATCGCCTCGCGCGGCGGCGAATCGCAGGGGCTGCCGACCGGCTTCGCCGACCTCGACGAGGTGACCAACGGGCTGCACCCCGGCCAGATGGTGATCGTCGCGGCGCGGCCCGGTGTGGGCAAGGCGCTGGCGCTGGACACCCCGCTGCCCACCCCCGGCGGCTGGACCACGATGGGCGAGGTCGCGGTCGGCGACGAGCTGATCGGCTCGGACGGGCGGCCGGTGCGGGTGCTGCGCGCGACCGAGGTGCTCGACCAGCGCCGGTGCTTCGAGGTGGAGTTCTCCGACGGCGCGCTGGTCGTGGCCGACGCCGAGCACCAGTGGCAGCTCGCCGGCGGCGACGTGCGCACCACCGGGCAGCTCGCGGGCGCGGAGCTGCCGCTGGCGCTGCCCGCGCACGGCGGGTTCGAGCTGCCGGAGCGGGACCTGCCGGTCGACCCGTACGCGCTGGGCGTGTGGCTGGCCGCCGGGGACCGGGCCGGTGTGGTGCACGCCGAGCAGGAGGTGCTGGAGCTCGCCGGGCTGCAGGAGCGGGACGCCGCGGACGCCGGGGATTCCGACGATGCCGCGGATTCCGAGGACGCCGCGGACTCCGGGGAGACCGGGGATTCCGAGCACTCCCCCGACTCCGAGGCCGCCGCTTCCGGCGCGCCCGCGGACTCCGCAGGAGAGGCCGCCGAGGCCTCCGATGTGGACTCGGCGGGGAGCTGCGACGACGGCGAGGTGAGCCCGGCCGGGTTGGTCGAGCGGGTCACCGCGTCCTTCGACCGCGAGCTGGCCGCCGCGCTCCACCGCCTCGGCGTGTGGGACGACCACGACGTCCCGCTGCCCTACCTGCGCGCCGGCCAGGAGCAGCGGCGCGCCCTGCTGGCCGGGCTGCTGGACGCCGCGGGCTCGGTCGGCGCGGACGGCTCGCTGCGCCTGGAGATCTCCGAACCGATGTCGGTGCGGGTCCGCGAACTCGTGCTCAGCCTCGGCTACCCGTGCGGCGCCCGGCCGTCGGAAGCCGAGCCGGACCGGTTCGACCGGGTGCAGCTGGTCTTCGACAGCGGCCCGGACGAGGTGTTCCGGCTGCCGGCGAAGAACTCCGAGCACAAGAACCGCCGCCCGGACCGCGGGCCGGACCCGCGCTCGATCGTCGCGGTGCGCGAGGTGCCGAGCGTGCCGGTGCGCTGCGTCGAGGTGGACGCGGCCGACCACCTGTACCTGGCCGGGCGGGGCATGGTGCCGACGCACAACTCCACGCTGGGGCTGGACTTCGCCCGCTCCGCGTCGATCAAGCACGGCCTGGGCAGCGTGATCTTCTCGCTGGAGATGGGCCGCACCGAGATCGTGATGCGGATGCTGTCCGCGGAGGCGCGGATCCGCCTCGGCGACATGCGCGGCGGCAAGATGACCGACGACGACTGGACGCGGCTGGCGCGGCGGATGAGCGAGGTCAGCGAGGCGCCGCTGTTCGTGGACGACTCGCCGAACCTGACCATGATGGAGATCCGCGCGAAGGCGCGGCGGCTCAAGCAGCGCCACGACATCCAGCTGATCGTGGTCGACTACATGCAGCTGATGACCTCCGGCAAGCGCGTCGAGTCCCGCCAGCAGGAGGTCTCGGAGTTCTCCCGGAACCTGAAGCTGCTGGCCAAGGAGCTGGAGGTGCCGGTGGTGGCGATCTCCCAGCTCAACCGCGGCCCGGAGCAGCGCAACGACAAGAAGCCGCAGCTGTCCGACCTGCGCGAGTCCGGTTCGCTGGAGCAGGACGCGGACGTGGTGATCCTGATCCACCGCCCGGACGCGTTCGAGCGGGACGATCCGCGCATGGGCGAGGCGGACCTGATCCTGGCCAAGCACCGCGCGGGTCCGACGACGACGGTGACGGTGGCGCACCAGCTGCACTACAGCCGCTTCGTCGACATGGCCCCGGAGTGAGCCGGGTGCTGCCCGGCCGGGTGCGGCTCGCCGGTCGCTGACCGCGACTTCGCTGGTCAGCGGCCTGCCACGGGGCCGGTGCCGACACGCCGACGCGCGTACTGCCAGGGTGATCATCACGGGCTGCCTACCCTCGATCACGGTTCCACTGGCGGCGAAGGGCGAGCTGATGCGCACCGTTTTCCTGCACGGCGAGTCGGAGCGCTGCGCGGCCGCGGTCGCGGCGCTGTCCGAGCGGTTCGGCCCCCGCGCGGACGCGCCCGGGCTGGTCGAGCTGCTGCTGCAGGACAAGGCCGCGCGGGACGGCCTGCTCGCCCGCTGGGCGGAGCCGGACGTGACCCGGTTCCTCGCCGAGGTCGTGCCGCGCCGGATGCTGCCGCCGGACTGGTCGGCGGTGCCGCGGGTGCTGCACGAGTGGTTCGACTTCCTGGCCGGTGCCGGACTGCTGATGGCGGGCAGCGCGCCGCTGCCGGCGCTGCACGCGGCGGTGGACGCCGCGACTCCGGCCTACTTGGCGGCGATGGCCGAACCGAGCGAGTGGGGCGCGGAGAAGTTCTGGCTGGTCAACGCGCGCGAGCACGGTGTGGACGCGGCGGATCCGGCGCAGCTGGCGCGGTTCGCGGCCGCGGCCGAGGACGGCGAGGCCACCGTCGACCAGGACCTGCTGGCCGCGATCGAGGACCGGGACGAGGGCGAGCAGCCCCCGGCCTACTGGCTGCCGCCGCTGCAGCTGCCGGACCCGGCGGAGGTGGCGGCCGCGGCCGCGGCTTCCCCGGTGGTCGAGCGGGTGCGCCGGCTGCACGAGTGGGTCGGGCCGGGCCGTCCGGCCGCGGACGCCGCGGAGCTGCCCGCGCTGCTGGGCACCGACGAGCGCACCGCCGGGGTCGTGCTGGCCCTGGCCGAGCGGGCGCACGTGCTGCGCCGCATCGACGACCGGCTGGTGCGCGGGGAGATCGGGGCGCCGCTGCTGGCCGAGCCGGGGGTGCTGTGGGGCCGGCTGTGGCAGTCGTTCCTGCTGCTGGACGAGCAGTTCGCCGCCGAGCTGCCGGGCGAGCTCGCGGAGCTGGTGCAGGCGGTGCTCAGCGCGCTGTGCTCGGACTCCGGGCAGGTGCCGCTGGAGCAGCTGGTGAGCCTCACCGCGCACGCCCTGGCCGACGAGGGCGAGACGGGCGGCGAGCACCGCGCGGCGATCAGGGCCGCGGTCCGGCTGCTGCTGGCGCAGTGGGCGGAGATGGGCGCGGTGCGCTGGGCGGAGGCCGAGCTGCCGGAGCTGCTCGGCCGGATCGAGGAGCTGGTGCCGGACGGGGAACCGGACCGCTCGGTGGTGGAGCTGACCCCGCTGGGCACCTGGGCGGCGCACGGTTCGCTGCGCGCGTTCGGCTTCGTGGTGCCGACCGCGGCCGAGCTGCCCGAACTCCCGGCGGAGGTGGTGGTCCTGGCGCTGCCGGGCGCCGCGCCGGAGGTGCTGGAGGAGGCGCTGTCCGGCTGGATCGGCCGCCGCGGGCGCGCCGGGGCGAGCGCGGAGCTGGCGGATCTGCTGCGCCGGGTGGACGACCCGGAGCTGCGGCTCGGCGCCCTGTGGCTGCTGGAGCACACCGGCCCGGAGGGCGTCGCGGCGGTGCGCGGGCTGTGCGAGCACCCGGTGTGCGGCCCGGCGGCGCGGATGTGGCTGCGGGTGCGGCCGGAGGAGGCGGAGGTCGCGCTGCGCCACGGCGACGAGCTCGCGGTCTCGCTGGACGCGATGGTCGTGACCGCGCAGGAGGACGCCGCGGCGTTCCTGGCGGACTTCCGGAACCGCTCGACGTCGCACCAGCTGGCCATCCTGGACGAGATCGCCCGCACCGGGCACACCCGCGCGGACCTGCTGCTGGGGGTGCTGGCCCAGCAGCACCCGGACGCGGAGGTCTCGGACGCGGCGCGGCGCTGCCTGGCCCGGCGGAGCTCGGACGAACCGGCCCGCTGAGCGTCAGCGGCCCGCGAGCTCCCGCAGCGCGTCCGGGAGTTCGGTGATGTCGCGGAGGGTGCGGTGCGCACCGGCGAGCGCGTCGTCGGCCGGCGGGAAGTGCTCGTTGGGCACGGCGAACACGGTGGCGCCGGCGGCCGCGGCGGCGCGCAGCCCGTTGCTGGAGTCCTCGACCGCGGCGCAGTCGCCGGCGGCGACGCCGAGCCCGCGCGCGGCCTCCAGGTACACGTCGGGCGCGGGCTTGCCGGCCCCGACCTGCTCGCTGGAGAGCGTGTAGCCGACGGAGGCGCCGGTGCTGTCCAGGAACGCCTGGATGATCCGCGGGGGTGCGGAGCTGGCGATGGCGGTGGGGTACTCGGCGGCGACCGCGCGCAGCACGTCGACGGCGCCGGGCAGCACGGGCGGGTCGGTCCGGTAGACCTCGGCCATCCCGTCGATGACGGTGTCGGCGGCCTGCTCCGGGGTGAGCTGTGCGCCCAGCTCGTCGACGAGGTACCGGGACCACTCGGGGGTGCTCATCCCCATCATGGCCTCGGTGGCGCCGTCGGCCCACTGCCCGCCGTGGGCGTCGACGGTCTCGCGGCGGATCTTGTCCCAGAGGTGTTCGGAGTCGACCAGGACGCCGTCGAGGTCGAACAGCACGGCTGCGGGTGTCACGCCCCGATCGTAGGCGGGTGCCGGGCGCGGGCGCGGCGGTGATCTTCCGCGTCGCCCCCCGATGCGGCGCGGCCGACCGCGCCTGCTCCGTTCGCGCCCTGTCGTTGCTGCGGACGGCCGTGCCGGCGCTGTGTGCCTGCTCATGCCCGCTGGCCCGGCACCCCTCCAAAAGTTAGCATGGCGAACGAACTTGTGGTGAACGTGCGAGAGGTCCGATTCCGCACCCGGGATCAGGCCGGCGGGAAGGGGCCGTTCACCGGCGATTCGACCTGCGAGGAGGCGCGGCCGATGAGCGGCGCGCACGACGTCCGGCTGCTGGACGTCTTCAAGGGCCAGCCGAAGGCCGTGTGGATCACCGCGTTCGCAGCGGTGATCGCGTTCATGGGCATCGGCCTGGTCGACCCGATCCTGCTGTCCATCGCCGAGGCGCTGCACGCCGGGCCGGAGCAGGTGACCCTGCTGTTCTCGTCCTACCTGGGCGTGCAGGTGCTGGCGATGCTGATCACCGGCGCGTTCAGCGCCCGGTTCGGCGCCAAGCGCACCGTGGTCACCGGGCTGGTGCTGATCGTGCTGGCCACCGTGGCCTGCTCGCTGGCCGGCTCGATCGGCCAGCTGGTGGCGCTGCGCGCGGTCTGGGGCCTGGGCAACGCGTTCTTCATCGCCACCGCGCTGTCGGTGATCGTCGGCGCGGCCAGCGGCGGGCAGCAGGCCGCGATCCTGCTGTACGAGGCGGCGCTGGGCATCGGGCTGTCCACCGGTCCGCTGCTCGGCGCGCTGCTGGGCAACATCTCCTGGCGCGGGCCGTTCGCGGGCACCGCGGTGCTGATGGCGGTCGCGCTGGTGCTCTCGGCGGGGTTCCTGCCCGCCGACCACAAGAGCGGTGGACAGCGGCAGAAGATCGGCGTGCTGGACCCGCTGCGGGCGCTCGGGCACGGCGGGCTGCTGCGCACGTCGGTGGGCTCGGCGTTCTACACCGCGGCGTTCTTCGTGGTGCTGGCCTGGGCGCCGTTCGTGCTGGAGTTCGGCGCGATCGCGGTGGGCCTGGTGTTCTTCGGCTGGGGCCTGTGCGTGGCGGTCGCCGGGGTGACGCTGGCGCCGCGGCTGGCGGCCCGGTTCGGCGAGGCCGGCGGCACGGTGATCGCGGTGCTGATCTACGCGGCGCTGATGCTGGCGATGGCGCTGGGCGGCAAGCCGGTCGTGGTGGTGGCGGTGATCCTCAGCGGGATCGCCTCCGGTCTGCTGAACACCCTGTTCACCGGCACGGCGATGAGCATCAGCTCGGCGCCGCGCCCGGTGGCCAGCGCCGGGTACAACTTCTGCCGCTGGCTCGGCGGGGCGCTGGCGGCGACGCTGGTCGGCCACATCGCGGAGTGGCTGGGTTCGCCGCACGCGCCGTTCGCCGTGGCCGCGGTGTCGTGCGTGATCGCGGCGGGCCTGCTGTCGGTCGACTTGGTGCGCAAGCGCAACGCGCACCGGGTGCCGAGCGAGGCCGCCGTGGTCGGCGAGGAGTTCTGAGGCTCCCGCACCTGCTTCTGAGGACCGTCCGCCCGAACCGGGGCGGGCGGTCCTTTGTGCGCGCACGGAGGGTTCGGCCGGTCGCAGCAGCGCAGCAGCCGACGTTCGGATCACGCATCGTGATCGACATCCCCGCTACGGTGATCGAAACCGGCGGCAGCCGCCTCCGGATCGACAACTCCGAGTCACGAGTTCGGACGCTGTTCACTTCGCCGTCCAGGTCTTCTCGCCTGATCGGCATAGCGTTTCGCTGTTCCTGACTGACTAGGAGGGCGCCTTGTCTCCGCGACCGGACAACGGGCGGGTCGTTCCACTCCCGCTGCTGTCGACCCACTCCGCGCGGCGTTCCGCCGCGACCTGCAAGTACCGCTGCGGCAACGCCTGCGCGCACGAGGCTCCGAACCCCACGGAGAACCCGTACTTCGGCGACATCGCCACCAGCGCGCTGAGCCGCCGAGGAGCCCTCAAGGCCGGTGGTGCGCTGGCGCTGGCGGTCGGCGGGGCGAGCGCCCTGTCCGGGACCGCCGCGGCCGCCCCGGGCTCGCCGGCCGAGGTCGCCGGGCGCGGCGTGCCGGGCACCGACTTCACCCCCGTGGCCCCGAACAAGGAGGACCGGGTCACCGTCCCCGAGGGCTACGAGCAGGACATCGTGATCCGCTGGGGCGACCCGGTGATCGAGGGCGCGCCGGAGTTCGACTTCCACCACCAGACCGGTGCCGCCCAGGAGAAGCAGTTCGGCTACAACAACGACTTCGCCGGCTTCATCCCGCTGGACGCGACCGGCAACTCCGGGCTGCTCGTGGTCAACCACGAGTACACCACCGAGACGCACATGTTCCCGAACTACGACCCGGAGAACCCCACCGAGGAGCAGGCCCGCGCCGCCTGGGCCGCGCACGGCCTGTCGGTGGTGCAGGTGACCCGGGAGCCGGGCAAGGGGCTCAAGCCGGTCTTCGGCCCGTACAACCGCCGGATCACGCTGGACACCGAGTTCGAGGTGCGCGGCCCGGCGGCCGGCTCGGAGCTGCTGAAGACCTCGGTCGACCCGTCCGGCACCAAGGTCCGCGGCACCCAGAACAACTGCTCCGGCGGCGTCACGCCGTGGGGCACGATCCTGTCCGGCGAGGAGAACTTCCACCAGTACTTCGCCAACGCGGACAAGATCACCGACCCGGTGGCCAAGGAGCGCTACGAGCGCTACGGCGTCGGCACCGGCACCTCCGAGCGCAAGTGGGAGCGGTTCGACAAGCGCTGGGACGTCGCCCAGGAGCCGAACGAGCCGCACCGCTTCGGCTGGATCGTGGAGATCGACCCGCACGACCCGAACTCCACGCCGATCAAGCACACCGCGCTGGGCCGGTTCAAGCACGAGGCCGCGAACATCAAGGTCGCCGAGGACGGCCGCATCGCCGCCTACTCCGGTGACGACGAGCGGTTCGAGTACATCTTCAAGTTCGTCTCCAACGGCCGGATCAAGCCGGGCACCAGCGCGCTGGCCCGCCGGCACAACTCCGCGCTGCTGGACGACGGCACGCTCTACGTCGCGAAGTTCACCGGCAACAGCCCGGCCGCCGAGATCGACGGCTCCGGCAGGCTGCCCTCCGACGGCCACTTCGACGGCACCGGCGAGTGGATCAAGCTGGCCAGCGGTGACCGGTCGTTCGTGTCGGGCTTCACCGCCGAAGAGGTCTACGTGTTCACCCGGCAGGCCGCCGACAAGGTCGGTGCCACGAAGATGGACCGGCCGGAGGACATGGAGATCAACCCGGTCAACGGCCGGCTGTACGCGGCGCTGACGAACAACTCCAACCGCGGCACCCCGGACCACGCGCCGGTCGACGAGGCCAACCCGCGGATCGGCAACAAGCACGGGCACGTGCTGGAGCTCGACGACGACACCACGGGCACGAAGTTCCACTGGGGCCTGCTGCTGGTGTGCGGCGACCCGAAGGACGCGGGCACCTACTTCGGCGGGTTCGACAAGAGCCGGGTCAGCCCGATCTCCTGCCCGGACAACGTGGCGTTCGACCGCCACGGGAACCTGTGGATCACCACCGACGGCAACGAGCTCGGCTCGAACGACGGCCTGTTCGCGGTGCCGGTGGAGGGGCCCGAGCGCGGGTTCGTCAAGCAGTTCCTGACCGTGCCGGTGGGGGCGGAGACCTGCGGCCCGGTGATCCTGGACGACCTGGTGACGGTCAACGTCCAGCACCCCGGCGAGGACGCCCCGGACGCCCAGCACCCGACCTCGCACTGGCCGGACGGCGGTTCCGCGGCGCCGCGGCCCTCGGTGGCGGCGGTGTGGCGCTCCGGCGGCGGGCGCATCGGCGAGGCCTGATCGACGAGCGCGGCGGCTCCCCGGTGGCGGGGAGCCGCCGCACCGTCCACAGCGGACCAAGCGAAGACCCGCGGGCGTGCGCGCCCGCTGCCCGCGCGGGGGCCTGCCGATCCCGGGAGGTCCCCGCTGCTCTTCCCGCGGTCAGTCCTCGGCGGACTCCGGTGCTGGCGCAGCCCGCAGCACCACGACCACGATCGCGGCGGCCACCATCACCGCACCCACGACCCACAGCCCGGCCTTCTGCGAACCGGTGACGTCCTTCAGCGCGCCGGTGATGTACGGCGCGGCGAACCCGCTGACGTTGCCCAGCGAGTTGATCAGCGCGATCCCGCCGGCCGCGGCCGTCCCGGACAGGAACGTGCTCGGCAGCGCCCAGAACGTCGGCAGCGCCGCGCACACCCCGACCGCGCAGGCGGTCACCGCCACCATCGCCGCGTACGGGTTGCCCAGGTACAGCGCGACCGGGATGCAGATCCCGCCGAGCAGCATCGGCAGCGCCACGTGCCAGACCCGCTCCCGGCGCCGGTCGCCGTGCCCGGCCCACAGCACCATCGCCACCGCGCCGACCACGTACGGCACCGCGGTCACCAGTCCGGACTCCACTGTGGACAGCTCGGTGCCGTACTGCTGCTCGAAGCCGGCCACGATCGTCGGCAGGAAGAACCCGAGCGCGTACAGCCCGTACGAAATCCCGAAGTACACGAACGCCAACGCGGGGATCCGCGGATGCGTCAGCGCCTTGCGCAGCGGCCAGTGGTGCGCCTGCTCGGTCTCGGCCCGCTCGGCCTCCAGCTGCTCGGTCAGCCACTCCCGCTCGGCGGCGCTGAGCCACCGGGCCTGCGCCGGCCGGTCGGTCAGGTAGAACCAGGTCGCCGCCGCCAGCAGCATCGCGGGCACGCCCTCGACCAGGAACATGAACCGCCACCCGGACATCCCGAGCAGCCCGTGCCCGGAGTCGATCAGCACGCTGGAGACCGTGGCCCCGATCGCGCTGGAGACCGGCACCGCCGCCATGAACAGCGCCACCGCCTTCGCCCGCTGCGCGGCCGGGAACCAGTAGGTCAGGTAGAGGATGATCCCGGGGAAGAACCCGGCCTCGGCGATGCCCAGCAGGAACCGCAGCACGATCAGCGCGGTCGCGCTCGGCGCGAACGCCATGACGGTGGCCAGCACGCCCCAGGTGAGCATGATCCGAGCCAGCCAGCGGCGCGCCCCGAAGCGGTGCAGCGCCAGGTTGCTCGGCACCTCCAGCACCAGGTAGCCGAGGAAGAAGATCCCGGAGGCCAGCCCGAACGCGGTCGAGGTCAGGCCGAGCTCGTCGTTCATCCCGTTCGGCCCGGCGAAGCCGATGTTGACCCGGTCCAGGTAGTTGACGAAGTACAGCAGGCACAGGAAGGGCATCAGCCGCAGCGAGACCTTGCGCAGGATCCTGTTGCCCGCCTCGGGCGCGGCGACGTTGGCGCTGTTCACCGGAACGTCCTAATCCGCCTGATCGCCCGGGGTCAAGACCGGGACCGCGAGGGCGGGTCCCCGGCACGTCCGGGAAAGCCGGCGACGGATACGATTCAGACCATGTCTTCTCGTCCGATCGCCCTGGTCACCGGCGCGTCCCGCGGGATCGGCGCCGCCGTCGCCCGTTCCCTGGCCGACACCCACGACGTGCTGCTGGGCGGCCGCGACGGCGAGGCGCTGCGGAGCATGGCCGGTGAGATCGACGGCGCGCGGCCGTGGCCGGTGGAGCTGACCGACCAGGACGCGGTGGCCGAGGCGGTCTCCGGCATCGAGCGGCTGGACGTGCTGGTGCACAGCGCGGGCCTGATCGAGCTCGGCCCGGTCTCGGACGCCGGGGTGGAGTCCTGGCGGCGCACCTTCGAGCTGAACCTGTTCGCGGTCACCGAGCTGACCCGGCTGCTGCTGCCGGCGCTGCGCGCGGCGCAGGGGCACGTGGCGCTGGTGAACTCCGGCGCGGGCCTGTCGGCGAAGCCGAACTGGGGCTCCTACGCGGCCAGCAAGTTCGCGCTGCGCGCGTTCGCGGACACCCTGCGCGCCGAGGAGAGCGCCCGCGGAGTCCGGGTGACCTCGGTGTTCCCGGGCCGGGTGGACACCGAGATGCAGCGCGGCATCCGCGCGGTGGAGGGCGGCGAGTACCGCCCGGAGATCTACCTGCAGCCGGACTCGGTGGCCGCCCAGGTCGTGGCCGCGGTCCGCGCGCCGCGGGACGCGCACCTCACCGAGATCGTCGTCCGCCCGTCCTGAGCCGCGGCCGGCCGTGGGGGTGCTGCGCTCGATCGCGCTGTTCGTGCTGGCGGCGCTGGCCGAGATCGGCGGTGCCTGGCTGGTGTGGCAGGGCGTGCGCGAGCACAAGGGCTCCCTGTGGATGGGCGCCGGGGTGCTCGCGCTGGGCGCCTACGGCTTCGTGGCGACCTTGCAGCCGGACGCGCACTTCGGTCGCATCCTCGCCGCCTACGGCGGGGTGTTCGTGGCGGGGTCGCTGCTGTGGGGAGTGCTGGTGGACGGGTTCCGCCCGGACCGCTGGGACGTGGCCGGGGCGGTGATCTGCCTGCTCGGCGTCGCGGTGATCATGTACGCCCCGCGCGGCTGAACCGCCCCTGGACGCGCGAACGGGAGGGCGCTGAGCACCCTCCCGTCCGGATCCCGCGCGGGGCGGTCACATCACGTTGATGTCCACGCGGCGGTCGCTGTCCTGCGCTCCTTGCGCGGCCCCGCGGCTTTCCACCTGCAGCCGGTCCTGCGGGACGCCGGCCTGCGTGAACATGTCGGCCACCTTCTGCGCCCGCTCCTGGGAGAGCTGCTGATCGCCGGGGCTCGGGGTGCCGGTGTTGGCCACGAACCCGGCGATGGTGAACCGCAGTTCCTGCGGTGCGGCCTTGGCCAGCTCGGCGATCTTCTGCGCGCTCTGGTTGCCGGATTCGGTGAGGTTCGCGCTGTCCGGTTCGAAGGTGATCGGGCTCTGCTTGAGCGCCTCGTCGATCTGCTGCTGCAGCGCCGCCTTGGCCGCGGCCGGGTCCTGCGCGGGCGGTGCCTGGGGCTGCGGCGGCTGCTGCTCGGCGGCCGGTGGTGCCGGGGGCACCTGGCCTTCCTCGCCGCCCTGTCCCTGCTGCTGCCCGCCGGTGCACCCGGCCAGCAGCGCGGCCGCGAACGCGATTCCGGCGATGCCGGTGGCTGTCATCCGATCCATGCCGACCTCCGCTGTCGAGCCCGCCGGGAGGTGCACCGGGCGGATCGCCGGCGGCCCCGCGCCACGAACTCGGAGCGTGCCCGGCGAGCGGGGTGCGTCCATTCCAGACCGCAGTGCCGGGCCGAGCAGGGCCAGCGACCGGCCGCAACTCCATCGGGTGACCAAGGTGCACGTCACAGCGGGAACGCGAACGCATTTCGGTGCCCGCCTCGACAGAAGTTACTGCCAGGTAATACGCTTGGGTTACCGACGAGTAAGGCCATGTCCGAGATGCGCGGGGCCGGCTCGGATCATCAGCGTGCGGAAGAGGGAGCCTCGAATGGGCCACTACAAGAGCAACGTCCGCGACCTCGAATTCAACTTGTTCGAGGTGTTCAAGGTGCAGGACCGGCTCGGCACCGGCGCCTTCGAGCAGTCCGACGAGGACACCGTGCGCGGTGTGCTCACCGAGCTGAACACGCTGGCCACCGGCCCGCTGGCGGAGTCCTTCGAGGAGGGCGACCGCAACCCCGCGGTGTTCGACCCCAAGACCCACTCGGTGACCCTGGCCGAGGGCTTCAAGAAGTCCTACCAGCAGGTCATGGACGGCGAGTGGTGGCGGCTCGGGCTGCCGGACGAGCTCGGCGGCTACGGCATCCCGCCGACCGTGCAGTGGGCCACCTCGGAGCTGATCCTCGGCGCCAACCCGGCCGTCTACATGTACATGGCCGGCCCGCAGTTCGCGACGATCCTGTGGAACAACGGCACGGCCGAGCAGAAGAAGTGGGCCGAGCTGATGATCGAGCGCGGCTGGGGCGCCACGATGGTGCTGACCGAGCCGGACGCGGGCTCCGACGTCGGCTCCGGGCGCACCAAGGCGATCAAGCAGGCCGACGGCACCTGGCACCTGGACGGCGTGAAGCGGTTCATCACCTCCGCCGACCAGGACATGACCGAGAACATCATGCACCTGGTGCTGGCCCGCCCCGAGGGCGAAGGCGTGGAGCAGAAGCCCGGCACCAAGGGCCTGAGCCTGTTCCTGGTGCCGAAGTTCCACTTCGACGGCGAGACCGGCGAGCCGGGCGAGCGCAACGGCGCCTTCGTCACCAACGTCGAGCACAAGATGGGCCTGAACGCCTCGGCCACCTGCGAGCTGACCTTCGGCCAGCACGGCACCCC
>Ga0164243_10007698_pt1 | contig 16036 bp, 13 predicted proteins | sample OricompcompostOP_FD_108781 | JGI IMG/M metagenome (GOLD analysis project Ga0164243, IMG submission 108781) | Organic Plus compost microbial communities from Emeryville, California, USA - Original compost - Organic plus compost (OP) | ecosystem: Engineered > Solid waste > Mixed feedstock >...
CCGGTACGCCGAGGGCGTCCGCGGCCGTGGCGAGCACGGTGAGCCCGGGGGCCGCCGGGAGCAGCGCGCCGATCAGCTCGGCGCAGGCGGCGGCGTGCTCCGCGCAGGAGTCCAGCACCAGCAGCAGGCGCTTGCCCGCCAGGTAGTCGGCGAGCGCCTCGGCCGCGGGCCGCTCCGACTGGTCCTGCGCCCGCAGCGCCCGCGTCACCACCAGCGGGATGAGATCGGGGTCGGGCAGCCCGGCGAGGTCGACGAACCACGCCCCGTGGGAGAACTCGCCCCGCAGGCCGGCCGCCGCCCTGCGGGCGAGCCGTGTTTTCCCGATTCCCGACGGACCGGTCAGCGTGACCAGTCGGAATTCGTCCAGGAGACGGTTTATTTCGGCCAGCTCGGCGGATCGTCCGATAAAGCTGGTCGTGTCAGGGGGCAGGTATCCTGCCCACCGTTGATTGTCTGGGCCGGCCACCTCTACCCCACGGCGGAAGAATCGCAAAAGGCGATACGTACCGATCCTAATCCACTCAGGAAGGGGAAAGGTAATCCCTTTTCGTCATCCACCGAAAACCAGTGGTCAGCGGCATTCGTCCGGCCCGCCGTACCGTGCCGGGCCGGGCCGTCACTCGCCGAACCGGGAGAGCCGGCCGGTGACCCGGGCGTGCCGCAGCGTCACCGCGTACAGCCACAGCGCCGCCGCCAGGTAGACCGCGTCCAGCAGGGCGGCGAACCCCAGCCGGTCCCACGGGATCGCCCCGCCGTTCAGCACCGTGCGCATGCCCTCGAAGACGTGCGTGGCCGGCACCACGGCGGCGACGGCCCGCAGCGCCTCCGGCAGCACCGTGACCGGGTAGAAGATCCCGGCGAGCGGCTGGAACACGAACACCAGGCTCCACCCGATCACCGACGCGCTCTCCCCGAACCGCAGCACGCACGAGATCGACACGATCGCCAGCGACCACCCCATGACCAGCAGCAACGCCATGAACGGCACCAGGCCGACGCCGATCTGCAGCAGGCCGAAGCCGTACAGGACGTACGCGAGCACCGCCATGGCCCCCGACGCGAACGCCACCTTGCCCAGCGAGAACAGCACGAGCCCGGTCAGGTACTCCAGGCCGGTCAGCGGCGTGACGTGCATGTTCAGCAGGTTCCTGCTCCAGATGTCCTCCAGGAAGCCGAGGGAGACCTCGTTCGACGAGCGGTGCAGGATCTGCCACAGCAGCACCGCGCCGAGCAGCATCGACACCACGAACGGCACCCGGTTCGCCTCCAGGAAGACGGTGACGAACCCCCAGACGGCCAGCTCGATCGTCGGCCAGAACACGATCTCGAACATGCGCACCGGGCTGCGCCGCAACGCCGCCATGTCGCGCAGCACCACCCCGGCGATCCGCCGCCCGCGCGCCGCCCGGCTCATCGCCGGAAACGTCAACTCCGCCGTCGCCACAATCCCTCTCCCGTTCCGCCGTACGCCCGCCCCGGCTCCCGTTGGGCCGCGCGCCTGTCCGGACCCGCCTGCTCCGGCTCCCGTTCCGCCACACGCCCGCCCCGGCTCCTGTTGGGCCGCGCGCCTGTCCCGGAGCCGCCCGCCGGGCGGGCGTCGTCACCGCCGGGCGACCTTGAGGAACACCTCTTCCAGATCGGTCGCGCCGAAGTCGTCGGCGAGCTGGCCCGCGCTGCCGGTCGCCACGATCCGGCCCCCGGACTTGAAGTGGATGCGGTCGCACATCCGCTCCACCTCGCGCATGTTGTGCGAGATGATCAGCATCGCCCGCCCCGTCTCCCGGGCCAGCCGCAGCAGCAGCCGCCGGATCCGGTCGCCCGCGTCCGGATCCAGGTTCGCCGTCGGCTCGTCAAGCACCAGCAGCCGCGGCTCGTTGATCAGCGCCTTGGCGAGCTGAACCCGGGTCTGCTGCCCGGACGACAACTCGACCACCTTGCGCCGCCGCAGTTCGCCCAGCTCGAACAGCTCGACGACCTCGTCGACCCGCCGGGCCGGTCGGCGCACGCCGTACAGGCGGGCGAACGCGTGCAGCACCTCCGACACGCGCAGCACCCCCGGCAACCCCACATAGCTCGCCGCGAAGTTCACCTGGTGCAGCACCTCGGTCCGGTGCCGGGCCAGATCCAGCCCGAACATCCGGATCGTCCCCGAGTCCGGCGCGACGAGCCCGAGCAACATGTGCAGCGTGGTGGACTTCCCCGCCCCGTTCGGCCCGAGCAGCCCGACGATCTCCCCCTTATCAACGGTGAAACCGACCTCTTTGACCGCTTCGACCGGACCAAATCGCTTGGTGAGGGCAATAGCCTCCAAAATGCGCACCCGTCAAGCCTGCGCACCGCCTCCCCGCCCCCGCAACGCATTTTCTTCCCGCCGTTCCCGTCGCGGTATGCGTGTGGAATGCGGACATGACCGAATTTCGACATTGGTTGCATGCTGCTGGAGCGGCGTGACGCCGAACGCGGCATCGAAGGCGACATCGACATAGACCCGGAGCAGAAGATCTGGATTCTGCGGGACCTGGCCTGGCGGCTGGTGTCCACGGGCCGGTCCGAACCGTCCAAGGTAACGGCTCTGCGCCGCGTCGAGCGGAAGCCCGCCACCATGATCCGCATGCCGTGCACGGCGGAACAGGTGCTGGAGCACCTGCTCACCCGCAGCCGGGTGCTGCGGGAGCCGGTCCCCGGCCGGATCGACTTCGCGCACAAGGCCGTGCAGGAGTACCTGGCGGCGGACCGGCTCGCCCGTGACGAGGACATGGACATCGTCATCGGGCGCGCCCATCTGTACCAGTGGCGCGAGGTCGTCGTGATGACCGCCGGGCACGCCACCGAGCGGTTGCGCCGCGAACTGCTCGCCGGGCTTCTGGATCGCGCCGACCGCGACCCGCGGCAGGCCCGGCGACTCCGGCTCCTGGTGATCGGCTGCCTGGAGACAATCGAGGCGACGCCTACCGATCTAGAGGAGCGCATCGCGGAGAGAACGTGGATGATGGCATAGACGTGACCCCGCCGGCGGACAGACCTGGTCTCACCATCATCCGCAAGGGGCGTCAGAAGGTCGCGAATGAGCACATGGCCGGACGTACGAAAATCCGAAGACGCCGATACGGGGCGTGAGCCACCCGCATCCAGTGCCCGGGAAGCCGCCCGGAGGGGTGGGGAGGGTGCGGCTTCCCGGGACTTTCCAGGATGGTCTTGTGCGGGTCAGCCGCCCGCGCTGGGCGTCGGGGCGGGGCCGCCCTTGAGGTCGAGTTCGTGGACGCGGGGGTCGCCCTCGTCCGCGGTGTAGTCGTCGGGGCGGGTGCGGTCGGGGCCGGGGTCGATCTTGGCGGCGCGGGCGAGCAGGGTGCCGAGGGCGGCGACGGCCAGGTTGGCCAGCAGGGCGAGGAAGCCCGCGTAGACGGTCATCCGGGTGTCGAGGCCCAGTTTGGCCAGGGGGAAGGCGGAGCCGCCGAAGTGGGCCTGGCCGGTGGCGGGGTTGGCGATGTTGTAGAGCATGAGCAGCCCGGCGGCCATGCCCGCGGCCCAGCCGGCGATGAGGGCGTGCCGGTGGAACCAGCGGGTGTAGAGGCCGAGCGCGACGGCGGGGAGCGTCTGCAGGATGATGACGCCACCGATGAGCTGGAGGTCGATGGAGAACTGCGGGTCGATGAGCAGGATGACGGCGACCGCGCCGACCTTCACCAGCAGCGAGACGAGCTTGCTGACCGACGCCTCCTGGGCGTCGGTGGCGTCCGGCCGGAAGTACTCGCGGTAGATGTTGCGGGTGAACAGGTTCGCCGCCGCGATCGACATGATCGCCGCCGGGACGAGCGCGCCGATGCCGATCGCCGCGTACGCCACGCCCGTGAACCAGTCGGGGAACATCGCGTCGAACAGCCGGGGCACGATCGTGTTCGCGTCCGCCCGGCCGTCCGTGGTGATCGGCGTGATGCCCGCCGCGATCGCCATGAAGCCGAGCAGCGCGATCAGGCCGAGCAGCAGGCTGTAGGCGGGCAGCGCGGACATGTTCCGCTTGATCACGTCACGGCTGCGGGCCGCCAGCACGCCGGTGACGCTGTGCGGGTAGAGGAAGAGCGCCATCGCCGACCCGAACGCCAGCGTGATGTACTGCAGCTGGTTGTTCTCGTTGAGCACGATGCCGTCCCCGGGCGCCGGGGTGGCGGCGAACTTCGCCTCCGCCGCGTCGAAGATCGACCCCCACCCGCCGAGCCGCGCCGGGATGTACAGGATCGCCACCAGGATCACGATGTAGATGAGCGTGTCCTTGACGAACGCGATCAGCGCGGGGGCGCGCAGCCCCGACTGGTACGTGTACGCCGCCAGGATCGCGAACGCGATGATCAGCGGCAGGTCGCCGAGCAGCCCGCTGCCGGAGATCCCCATCGCCTTCAGCACCGCCTCGATGCCGACGAGCTGCAGCGCGATGTACGGCATCGTGGCGGCGATGCCCGTGATCGCCACCAGCAGCGCCAGCGTCGGCGACCCGAACCGGGCCCGCACGAAGTCCGCCGGGGTGACGAACCCGTGCACGTGCGACACCGACCACAGCCGGATCAGGAACAGGAACACCATCGGGTAGACGATGACCGTGTACGGCACGGCGAAGAAGCCCATCGCCCCGGCCCCGAACAGCAGCGCCGGCACGGCCACGAAGGTGTAGGCGGTGTAGAGGTCCCCGCCCACCAGGAACCAGGTGATCCAGGACCCGAACTTGCGTCCGCCCAGCCCCCACTCGTGCAGGCTGGCGAGATCCGCCGGCCTGCGCCAGCGCGCGGCGACGAACCCCATTCCGCTGACGACCGCGAAGAGCAGCGTGAATACGACGATCTCGGTGACGTGCTCACTCATGGGACCCCTTCCGGTCGCCGGGCCGCCGGCGGGTCATCCGGTACACGATCGTGGTGCTCACGACGCCGAGCAGGATGAAGGCGAGTTGCAGCCAGTAGAACCGGGGGAACCCGCCGAGGCGCGGGTCGACGCCGTTGAACAGGACGGGGACGAGCGGGACGATGATCGGCAACAGCAGCAGCCAGTTCCAGGGGCTGCGGTCCCGGCGCGGGGGCGGCGGCGCGCCGGGCGTGCCGCTTCCGGTGGTGGTCAAACCGACTCCTCACGCGTTCGAGGGCGACGCCCGTCCGCCGGATGGCGGCGCCACGCCCGCCCGATGTACCGCCGTGCGTACTTGACGAAGTCAACGATTCTGACGTTCATGGTCAACTTCGGATGCCCGCAGTGTAAGATCATCCGCTGGAAATCTCGGCGGTGAATCGCTGAATGGCCGGTTTCACGCGACGAACGGCACCCATTCGATCGCCGCCGCACGCCGCGGAATGCGCGCCGCGCACCCGGCGGAGCCGGCCCGCCGCGCCGCCGCGTCACCCCGTTCCGGTACGTCTCCGCAGGTCAGGCCACTCGCCGGAGAATCGCGTCCCTGCGGCTTCGTGTCCGTGTTGCCGCCCCCGCCGGGGATCGCTACCATTCACCGCATGCGAACCTTTCCGTACCAGCAGTGGTGGCGCCGCTTCTAGGCGGCGTTGGTTTCGCATTCAATTACGAGTGAGAACGGCCGCCCGGAGAGGCGGCCTTTTTCGTGTCCGCCGTCCGGGCATCCACCGATCAGCAGACGACGATGCAGGGGTGACGGAGTGGAGACGAGCGGATATACCACCGCGGGCGGGGTCGGCGTCGAGGTGCAGACCCTCGACGTGCCCGAGACGGTCCTCGAGGAGGTCGTCGGCACCCTGGGGGAGCGGCGCGGGGGCGTGCTCTCCTCCGGCATGGAGTACCCCGGCCGCTACAGCCGATGGCACCTGGCGTATGTCGATCCCTGCCTGGAGATCGTCGCGCGGGGCCGGCGCATCGCGGCCCGGGCGCTCAACGAGCGGGGCAAGGTGGTGCTCCCGGCGGTGACGTCCTGCCTGCTCGCGGCGGGCAAGCCCACCGGTGAGCCGACCGCCGAGCACGTCGAGGTGCACGTCCCGGAGAGCGAGGACATCCTCCCCGAGGAGATGCGCAGCCGCCGCCCGACGGTGTTCACCGCGATCCGCGAGGTGATCGCCGCCTTCGCCGGCCCGACCGGCCACCTCGGCCTGTACGGCGCCTTCGGCTACGACCTCGCCTTCCAGTTCGAGCCGGTACGGCAGCGCCTGACCCGCCCGGCCGACCAGCGCGACCTCGTGCTGCACCTGCCCGACCGGATCATGGTGATCGACCGGAAGCGGGAGACGAGCAAGGAGTACCGCTACGAGTTCACCGTGGACGGCGTGTCCACGCACGGCATGGAGCGCACCGGGGAGACCATCCCGCTCACCCCGCCGCCCGCCGAGATCCCAAAAAATCCGGAGAAGGGGGAGTATGCCGCCGTGGTGGAGGCGGCGAAGGAGAAGTTCCGCCGCGGCGACCTGTTCGAGGTCGTGCCCGGCCAGGTCTTCCACGCCCCCTGCGCCGACCCGGCCGCCTTCTACCGCGGCCTGCGCACGGCGAACCCGGCCCCGTACGAGTTCCTGTTCAACCTCGGCGACGGCGAGCACCTGGTCGGCGCCTCGCCCGAGATGTACGTGCGGGTCCAGGGCGACCGGGTGGAGACCTGCCCCATCTCCGGCACGATCGCCCGCGGCGCCAACCCGGTCGAGGACGCCGACGCCATCCGCACCCTGCTCAGCTCGGTCAAGGAGGAGTCCGAGCTGACCATGTGCACCGACGTCGACCGCAACGACAAGTCCCGCATCTGCGTGCCCGGCTCGGTCCAGGTGATCGGCCGCCGCCAGATCGAGATGTACTCGCGGCTGATCCACACCGTGGACCACATCGAGGGCCGGCTGCGCCCCGGCTTCGACGCCCTGGACGCGTTCCTCACCCACATGTGGGCGGTCACCGTCACCGGCGCCCCGAAGAACTGGGCGATGCAGTTCATCGAGGACCACGAGGCCACCACTCGCCGCTGGTACGGCGGCGCGGTCGGCTGGATCGGCTTCGACGGCTCGATGAACACCGGCCTCACCCTGCGCACCGCGCAGATCCGCGGCGGCGTCGCCACGGTGCGGGCGGGAGCCACCCTGCTGTTCGACTCCGACCCGGCGGCCGAGGAGCGGGAGACCGAGCTCAAGGCGAGCGCCCTGCTCGGCGCGCTCGCCGCCGTCGGGCAGGGCGGCCGCACGGCGTCGGCCCAGGCGCAGGCCCCGGCCGCGGTCGCCGAGCGTCCGGGCGAGGGCATGAAGGTGCTGCTCGTCGACTACGAGGACTCCTTCGTCAACACCCTCGCCGACTACTTCCGGCAGCAGGGCGCCGAGGTGACCACGCTGCGGCACGGCTTCCCGCTCGACATGATCGACGAGATCGGCCCGGGCCTCGCGGTGCTGTCGCCCGGCCCCGGCTGGCCGTCCGACTTCGGCACCTCGACGCTGCTCGACGCCGTCTACGGGCGCGGCCTGCCGGTCTTCGGCGTCTGCCTCGGCCTGCAGGCGATGGTCGAGCACGCCGGCGGCACGCTGGAGCTGCTGCCGTCGCCGGAGCACGGCAAGCGCGGGCGGGTGCGCCGGCTGGGCGAGACCGGGGTGCTGCTCGACGGCCTCCCGGCCGAGTTCACCGCGGCGCGCTACCACTCGCTGCACGCCAAGCGGCCCGGCGTGAAGGGCTTCGAGGCCACCGCGCTCACGCCGGACGACGCCGTGATGGCGATCGAGGACGCGGCGAACCGGCGCTTCGCCGTGCAGTTCCACCCCGAGTCGATCCTCACCACCGAGGGCGGCGCGGGCGCGAAGATCATCGCCAACGTGCTGCGGGCGGCCCGCCGTCCCTAGCCGCCGCCCCTCGCGACCTTAAAGAGCCGGTCTAACGCCGGGGGCCGCGCCCGCCGCGACCGTAGAGTCTTCTCCCCGAGGGCGCCGGGCTCCGCGCGGGGCCCCGGCCGGGCGCGGACCACCGCCCGGACGGGGCTCCCGCGGACGGCGGAGGGGTCCTCGGCCGCGTCCGGACCGGTCTCGCGCCCGGTCCGGGCGCGGCGACCCGGCGCGGGTCCGCCGCGCGCGGGACGGACGACGCAAGGGCCAGGTGGGGGATGACCGTGGGCGACGTGTTGGCGGAGCGGCTGCCCGATACCGTCCGCGAGGCGCTGCTCGCGCCGCTGTTCGACCACCACAGCCATCCGGTGCGCCGCGACGACCTGGTCCGCGCCCAGTTCGAGCCGCTGATCAGCCAGGCCGGCACGCCCGCCCCGCCCGGCACCACGCACTTCGACAGCCCGGTCGGGGCGGCGATCCGGCGCTGGTGCGGGCCGGTGCTCGGCCTGGAGCCGCACGTCAGCCCGGCCGTCTACCTCGCCACCCGCACCGAGCTCGGCGCGTCCGAGGTGAACCGGCGGCTGCTGCGCGCCGCCGGGGTGGTGGCGTTCCTCGTCGACACCGCCGACGCCGGGCCCGACCTGCTGTCGGTCGCCGAGATGGGCCGGCTCGGCGGCGCCGCGGCCGACGAGATCGTGCGCATCGAGGAGGTCGAGCAGGAGGTCGCCGAGGAGGGCCCGGCCGCCGTCGACTACGTCGGCGAGCTCTACGACGAGCTGGCCGCCCGCGCGGTGCGCGCCGTCGGCCTGAAGTCGATGGTCGCCCGCCACCACGGCCTCGACCTCGACCCGGCCCGGCCGTCCCGCGCCATGGTGATCGCCGCGGCGGGCCGCCGCCTCGCCGACCCCAAGGCGCGGCTCGCCGACCCGGTGCTGCTGCGCCACCTGCTCTGGACCGCCGCGGACGTGGCCCGCGACCGCGGCCTGCCGCTGCAGCTCGTCACCGGCTACGGCGACCCCGACATCGACCTGCGCCGCACCGATCCGGCGCTGCTCACCGGCTTCCTGCGCGCGGTGCGGCCCACCGGCGTCCCGGTGATCCTCATCGGCTGCTACCCGTACCATCGCCGGGCCGCGTACCTGGCCACGGTCTTCCCGCACGTGTACGTGGACGTCGGCCCCACCCTCGCGCACGCCTGCGCCGGCTCGGCCGCGATCATCGGCGAGCTGCTCGAACTCGCCCCGTTCCACAAGCAGCTCTTCGGCTCGGCCTGCTGCGGCGTCGCCGAGATGTGCCACCTCGCCGCGCTGTTCCACCGCCGCGGCCTCGCCCGCGCCGCCGCGCTCCGGCTGGAGCGGGGGGAGTGGAGCCCCGCCGACGCCGCCCGCGTCGCCCACATGATCGGCTCGGGCAACGCCCGCCGCCTCTACCGCCTGTAGGCCGCATCGGCGAGACGGCCGGGGAACGCCTGGACCGCCCGGCGTGCGGCCGGTCTCACGCGGACGGGCCGCACGCCGCCGGAGGCCCGTCCCCGGATCGAGACGCCGAGGCGGGAGCGGCGCCGCCGGGCGCTCGCGGAACGAAATCTACTTTGTAAAGGGCGGCTCCCGGCCGCACGACCCGCCGCCCGTCGACGACGCGCCTCGTGCCGGTGACGGCCTCCGACCGGGACGGCGACGACTCAGGCGGAGACTCAGGCGGCGACGGCTCACGTGGCGACGGCTCACGTGGCGACGGCTCAGGCGGCGACGGCTCAGGGGGCGACGCGCCCCGCGGCCTCGAACGCCTCGTGGGTGAGCGGCATCAGCTCCGCCCACAGGGCCTCCATCTTCTCCGCCACCATCTCGATCTCCCGCTGCGGGAACGACGGGAACGCCGAGCCCTCCCGCTTGGTGCGCAGCGAGAGGAAGTTCATCAGCGCCCGGGCGTTGCAGGTGGCGTACATCGACGAGTACAGCCCCACCGGGAGCACGGCCCGCGCCACCTCGCGCGCGACGCCCGCCTCCAGCATTTCCAGGTAGGCCGCGTACGCCTGGCGGCAGCTGTTCCGCGTCGCCTCCACGACGAGCTTGTGCTGCTCGGGGGTGCCCTCGACGAACTCGTACTTGCCGGGCTTGCCGACCTGTACCAGGCGGCGCTCCGGCGCGGGCACGTAGAACTCCGGCTCCAGCTTGCGATACCGGCCGGACTCCTCGTTGTAGCTGAACGTGCGGTGCCGCATGAACTCGCGGAACACGAAGATCGGCGCCCGCACGTAGAAGGTCATCGACGAGTGCTCGAACGGCGTGCCGTGCCGGTCCCGCATGAGGAACCGGATCAGGCCCCGGGACCGCTCCGGGTCGGCCTGGATCTCCTCCAGCGAGCTCTCGCCCTTCGTCGAGACCCGCGCCGCCCACAGCACGTCGGCGTCCGAGGCGGCGTGCTTGATCAGTTCCACCGTGACGTCGCTGCGGAACCTGATTTCGGGCGCTTCCCCGTCGCTCACCGTCATCGCCTCCCCGTCGGTACGTCCCCGGCAACTTTAGTGGGCCGGGCACCGGGTCCGGGGCGCGGGATCAGCGGACGGGGGACAGCAGGGCCGGGAGGATGTAGATCTCCGCGGCCGGGGGGAGCGCGCAGTCGAGGCCGCCGAGCCGGCCGGCGTGCTCTCCGCAGACGAACATGCTGATATGTCGCCTGATGTCGCCGTACTCGTCACGTAATCGCTGTTCGAGCTCGGGCCGTACGCGCCGCAGCCCGTCCAGCGCGGAACCGAGGGTGGGGACCTCCTCGCCCTCGGCGGCGACGGCGAACACCTTGACCTCGGTCTGCCCGGCGGCCCAGTGCCGTAATGTGCTGGGCAGCACGAAGGTGACCAGCGTGACCGGTTTGGCCATGTAGTGCCCTTCGATGAGTCCGCGGTGCGGCGCACGGAGGGGGTCCGGAGTGAGGGGCGCACATGGGGGCTCCGGTCCGGCGCGCATCGGGTTCATCGTGTCACGTCGTCGCGCTCACCGTCGGCGAGTACGGCATTTGCGTGAGAGATTTAGGGCTCAAAGCGTGCTAAAGCGGGATTTAATGGCTCGCCGTGGGCGATGTCGCGGTGGATTTGCACCGCCGGCACCCCGGCCTGCCGGAGCCGCCGCACGGTGAGGTTCACCATGTCCGGCGGGCCGCACACGAACACCTCGTGGCCGGTCCACGAGCCCATCGCCGGCACCACGTCGGGCAGCAGGCCGCGCGTCCCCGCGTACCCGGGCTGGCCCGACACCACGGGCACCACGGTCAGCCGCGGATGGCGGGCCGCCAGCTCGGTCAGGTCGGCCAGGTCGTACAGCTCGGCCTCGGTGCGCACGCCGTGCAGCAGCACGACCTTCCGCGTGCCGCCGGAGCCGAGGACGTGCTCGACGATCGCCTTCAGCGGCGCGAGCCCGGTCCCGCCCGCCACCGCGAGGATGTCGCGGTCCCCGCCCGGCGGGCCCATCGTGCCCATCGGCGGCCCCAGCGTGACCGTGTCCCCGACGCGGGTGTGCGCGACGAGCGCGGTGGACACCCAGCCGCCCGGCAGGGCCCGCACGTGCAGCCGGACCGTGTTGTCCGGGCGGGGCGCGTTGGCGATCGAGTACGTGCGCCAGACCCGCGGCCAGCGGGCGCTCTGCACGTTCACGTACTGGCCGGGCCGGTACGCGAACGACCCGTCCGGCCGCAGCGTCAGCACGGCGATGTCGCAGGTGCGGCGCTCGTGCCCGATCACCTCGGCGGGCCACCACGCGGGCATGCCGCCGGGCTCGGCGTCCGCCGCCTCGATCATGTGGTTGGCCGCGAGCGTGTACGCCGCGACCCACGCCGCCTCCACCTCGGCGTCCCACATCTGCGCGGCGAACCGCTTGACGGTCGCGATCAGCGCGTTGCCGACGGCGGTGTAGTGCTCGGCGAGCACGCCGTACTTGCGGTGGTCGCGGCCGAGTTGTCCCAGGTAGCCGGCGAGGCTCTCGGGGCTGTCCAGGCTCCACACGATCCGGGTGAGCGCGCCGAAGAGCCGGTCGCGCTGCACGTCCATGGCCGGCGGGAACATGCTGCGCAGCTGCGGATGCGCGGCGAACAGACGGCCGTAGAAGTACGCCGTCGCCTTATCCGCGACGGGCTCGATGAGGGAAAAACTTTCCTTCACCAGATGTGGCCTCAATGGCATTTATGTACCACCCCTAACGATCGGAAAACGACCGATCTTGTCGTGCGCCTCCTGGTGGTCGGAGCGGCCGGAGGCCCGGTCCGTACCGGTGCGTCCGGCCGCTGGGCATTGAGTCTTTCATCGGTACCGGGACGTCACAAGCAATTCATTGCATTGTGGGGTGAAATCCTACTCACGGTGGTGCGAACTTGATTCCCGGAAAAAAGGATGCGGCACCGGCCCTGATCGGAAAATAATTCATTTTCACGTTCGGGGAATTTCGGTACGGCGGCCCCTCCGACCTGCTTGGACCGTTCCCAGATCCGGCCCGCGCCCGCCGCCGTCGCCGCCCGCCGACCCGACAATGATCGTCACATCCACCTCCAAATGATCGTCATCGCGGCGGATCGCCCTCGCCCGGACAGCCCTCGCAGCTCCGGGCAGGAGCCACAAACCCCAAGTTGGCTGGACAGAAACCGGCAGAGCAGTGACATCAGTGAAAAGTTGTGCGCCATGATGGGTCCGTTACCCGACAGGCGCCGCTGGGGCCGCGAACCGGGTGGCGTTCCGCGCGTGAACCACTGGAGATCCCATGCCTCGACCGTTGATCGGTGTCACCGCCTACCTCGAAGCCGCCCGCTGGGGCACCTGGGTCCGTGAGGCCGTGTTGTCCCCGCCCGCGTACGCCCGGGCCGTGGAGAAGGTCGGTGGCGTGCCGGTCGTGCTGCCGCCGCTCGGCGCCGGCGGGATCGACGACTACCTGCGGGCTCTTGACGGTTTGATCCTGGCGGGCGGAGTGGAGCTCGACCCCGCCACGTACGGCGAGGCGAAGGACGACCGGCTGGACGAGCCGCAGCCGCACCGGGACTTCTTCGAACTCGCCCTGTGCCGCGCCGCCGTACAGGCGGACCTGCCCATCCTTGCGATCGACCGCGGCATGCACGTGCTCAACGTGGCCCAGGGCGGCAGCCTGATCCGCTGGCTGCCCGACGCGGTGAAGCACGACCGGCACGAGGCCGCCGCGCCGCACGTCCTCCAGGTGAGCGTGTCGAGCGTCCTGGGCAAGGCGATCGGCGACCACGCCGAGATCGCCTTCTCGCACAAGCAGGCGCTCAACCGCCTCGGCAACGGCGTGCTCGCCGTCGCCTGGGCCGACGACCAGATCGTGGAGGGCATCGAGATCCAGGGCCACCGGTTCGCCGTCGGCGTGCAGTGGCACCCCGAGCGCGGCGGCGACCTGTCGCTCTTCCAGGCCCTGATCGAGGCGGCCGGCTGACCGGCGGCGCCGCGACGACCACGCCGCCCGCCCGCCCCGGCGCATCGGCTCGGTGAATTAGCCCGGTGCATCGGCCCGGTCAATCAGCGCTGCGGCGCCGGGCGGGGGCGGCGGGCGTGGTACACGAACGCGGGCGGCAGGTTCCGCCAGATGGTACGGCCCTGCACGACCTCCTCGAACGCGCCGCGTAACCTGCCGCGGAACCGCATCGCCGGCCCGAGCGGCTGCGCGTGCACGTACGCGAACGTGGTGAACGCCCCGTCCGGGTGCATCGAGCCCACCACCGCGTGCAGCAGCTGAGCCTGCAGCTCGGTGGAGAACGCCGCCCACGGCAGGCCGCTGACGATCACGTCGGCGGCCTGGATGTCGCGGTCGGCGAGCAGCCGCGGCAGCTTCGCCGCGTCGTCGACGACGAGCTCCACCCGCGGGTGCCGCCCGGCCAGATGCTCCGCGAGCCGCGGGTTGATCTCCACGGCGATGTGCCGCCCGCGCCCGCCCAGCCGGCGCTGGATCTCGGCGGTGAACGGCCCGGTGCCGGGACCGAGTTCGACGACGACGGGTTCGCCCCGCTCCGGGATCGGCGCGGTCACCGCCGCGGCGAGGTGCTGGGAGCTGGGCGCGATGGCGCCGGTGGCGATCGGCGAGCGGAGGAACTGCCGGAGGAGGAGCGCTGATTCCTTTGCCATGGCCTGTAACGGTAGGGGGTCGACAGGGAACGTCGCGCCCTCCCGCGGACCGTGATCGCCGGGCCGCCGCGAGGATGACGACGATCCTCCCGCGAAGGAGAATTCCCGCAGGGAGGAGGTGCGGTCCGCCCAACGCTACCGCCTCGCACCCCGGCCGCACCCCCTCGTGCCACGGAGAATCGCGGACCTCCGCACGATCGCGGGGCGCCCTTGAAGACGCGTCCGGCCCCGCCCGGGCTCGCCGGACCCCGGGGCGGCCCGGGGCCGTCCCGCGCCGCCCCGGACGGGCTCCCGCACGGCCCCGCCCCGGCCCGTACGTGGCCTGTGCGTGGCCCGTACCTGGCCCGTACGTAACCCGTACGTGGCCCGTACGCGCCGGTGAACGGCCCCGTACCCGGCCCGTGCCCTTGCCCCCGGCACGCCCTGGCGCGCGCCCCGCACCCGTCCTGGCGTGCGGCGGCGGACGCTATAGGGTCGAGCTGTGAATGGCGCGGAAGACCGTCTGTGGACGATCCCGAACCTGCTGAGCCTGCTCCGCCTGCTCGGCGTCCCGGTGTTCCTGTGGCTGGTCCTGGGCCCGAAGGCGGACGGCTGGGCGGTGCTGCTGCTGATGCTCGCCGGCTTCTCCGACTGGCTCGACGGCCATCTGGCCCGCGCCTGGAACCAGGTCAGCCGGATCGGCCGCCTGCTCGACCCGCTCGCCGACCGCCTCTACATCCTCGCCACCCTCGTCGGGCTCACCATGCGCGAGATCATCCCGTGGTGGCTGGCGGCGGCGGTCGTGGCGCGCGACGTCTTCCTGCTGTGGATTCCGCCGGTTTTGCGAAAATATGGATATGGTCCTGCCCTGCCGGTGCACTTCCTCGGCAAGGCGGCCACGGCCAACCTGCTCTACGCCTTCCCCCTGCTCTTCCTCGCCGGACACGACGGGTGGTACGCGGAGCCGGCCCGCGTGTTCGGCTGGGCGTTCGCGATCTGGGGAACAGGTCTGTATTGGTGGGCCGGAGTGTTGTATGTGGTACAGGTACGCCGGCTCATCGCAGCGTATGCGGACACGGGCGGCGGGGAGCGCGGCCGTGGGCGCGGTGAGGTGCAGACCACCGGAGGGTGACCCGTGAAGGCCGTCGTCATGGCGGGCGGGGAGGGGACACGGCTGCGGCCGATGACCGCCAACCAGCCCAAGCCGTTACTTCCCGTGATCAACCGTCCCATCATGGAGCACGTGCTGCGGCTGCTGAAGCGGCACGGCTTCACCGAGACCGTCGTCACCGTGCAGTTCCTGGCGGCGCTGATCCGCAACTACTTCGGCGACGGCGAGGAGCTCGGCATGTCGCTGCACTACGCCACCGAGGAGATGCCCCTCGGCACGGCGGGCAGCGTCAAGAACGCCGCCGACAAGCTCCGCGACGACCGCTTCCTGGTCATCTCCGGCGACGCGCTCACCGACATCGACCTCACCGACATGATCCGGTTCCACCGGGAGAACCGGGCCCTGGTCACCATCGGCCTCAAGCGCGTCCCGAACCCGCTGGAGTTCGGCATCATCATCGTCGACGAGCAGGGCCGGGTGCAGCGCTTCCTGGAGAAGCCCACCTGGGGCCAGGTGTTCTCGGACACCGTCAACACCGGCATCTACGTGATGGAGCCGAGCGTCCTCGACGAGGTCGCCACCGACCGCCCGGTCGACTGGTCCGCCGACGTCTTCCCCCGCCTCCTGGAACGCGGCGCGCCCCTGTACGGGTACGTCGCCGACGGCTACTGGGAGGACGTCGGCACCCACGAGAGCTACCTCAAGGCCCAGGCCGACGCGCTGTCCGGCCGGGTGCGCCTGGAGTTCGACGCGTTCGAGCTGTCCCCGGGCGTGTGGGCCGCCGAGGGCGCCTCCATCGACCCCGAGGCGATCCTCAAGGGCCCGCTGTACGTCGGCGACTACGCCAAGGTGGAGGCCGGGGCCGAGCTGCGCGAGTACACCGTGCTCGGCAGCAACGTGGTGGTGAAGGGCGGCGCGTTCGTGCACCGGGCGGTCATCCACGACAACGTCTACATCGGCCCGGGGGCGAACCTGCGCGGCTGCGTGATCGGCAAGAACACCGACGTGATGACCTCCGCCCGGGTCGAGGAGAGCGCGGTCGTCGGCGACGAG
>Ga0164243_10007700_pt1 | contig 16032 bp, 19 predicted proteins | sample OricompcompostOP_FD_108781 | JGI IMG/M metagenome (GOLD analysis project Ga0164243, IMG submission 108781) | Organic Plus compost microbial communities from Emeryville, California, USA - Original compost - Organic plus compost (OP) | ecosystem: Engineered > Solid waste > Mixed feedstock >...
GCTCCGCACATGCCGCTGGACGTGCAGGCCCTCCAGGCCGACTTCGTGGCCTTCACCGGCCACAAGATGTGCGGCCCGACCGGCATCGGCGTCCTGTGGGGCCGCCAGGAGCTGCTCGAGGACCTGCCCCCGTTCCTCGGCGGCGGCGAGATGATCGAGACCGTGTCGATGCACTCGTCGACGTACGCGCCCGCCCCGCACAAGTTCGAGGCCGGCACCCCGCCGATCTCGCAGGCCATCGGTCTGGGCGCGGCGATCGACTACCTCAACTCGATCGGCATGGACAAGATCCTCGCCCATGAGCAGGCCCTCACCGAGTACGCGGTGAAGCGTCTGACGGAGGTCCCCGACCTGCGGATCATCGGCCCCACCACGGCCGAGGACCGCGGCGCCGCGATCTCCTTCACGCTGGGCGACATCCACCCGCACGACGTGGGCCAGGTCCTCGACGAGCAGGGCATCGCCGTCCGGGTCGGCCACCACTGCGCCCGCCCCGTGTGCCTGCGCTACGGAATTCCTGCGACCACGCGAGCGTCGTTCTATCTGTACTCCACGCCGGCCGAGATCGACGCTCTGGTGGACGGCCTGGAGCACGTACGGAACTTCTTCGGCTGACGGGACGGGACGAGCGATCGCATGAAGCTGGATTCGATGTACCAGGAAGTCATCCTGGACCACTACAAGAACCCGCACGGGCGTGGTCTGAGGGATGGCGACGCCGAGGTGCACCACGTGAACCCGACGTGCGGCGACGAGATCACCCTGCGTGTGAAGTACGACGGCACGACGATCGAGGACGTCTCGTACGAGGGCCAGGGCTGCTCCATCAGCCAGGCGAGCGCGTCCGTACTGAACGAGCTCCTCGTCGGCAAGGACCTCTCCGACGCGCGGCAGATCCAGGAGACCTTCCTGGAGCTGATGCAGTCCAAGGGGAAGATCGAGCCCGACGACGCCATGGAGGAGGTCCTGGAGGACGCGGTCGCGTTCGCCGGGGTCTCCAAGTACCCGGCCCGGGTCAAGTGCGCCCTCCTCAGCTGGATGGCGTGGAAGGACGCGACGGCCCAGGTGCTGGGCGGAGCCGACGCCGAAAGGAAGACGGCATGAGTGACACCGTGGAGATGAAGCCGGCCTCGGAGGAGGAGCTTCGCGAGGCCCTGATGGACGTCGTCGACCCCGAGCTGGGCATCGACGTCGTCAACCTCGGCCTGATCTACGGCATCCACGTCGACGAGTCGAACATCGCGACCGTCGACATGACCCTGACCTCGGCGGCCTGCCCGCTGACCGACGTCATCGAGGACCAGGCCAAGTCCGCCACGGACGGCCTCGTCAGCGAGCTGCGCATCAACTGGGTCTGGATGCCGCCGTGGGGCCCGGACAAGATCACGGACGACGGGCGCGAGCAGCTGCGCGCGCTCGGCTTCAACGTCTGAGACCCACCGACACGACCAACCTGTGGCCCCTGGCTCTCCCGGCCGGGGGCCACAGGTCTGTCCGGGCTCAGGCGCCGGGCGCGTCGACGATCCGGAACGACGAGTCGGCCAGGAACAGCCCGTCCCGCTGGTACGGATCGAGCCGCAGCCGGAAGTCCCGGTGCCGCAGGAACCGGCCGGGACGGTTCACCGACTCCAGCATGACCGCACCGGAGTGCGGCGAGGAGCGGGGGCAGAAGGTGGCGTCCTGGCGGAACAGCGCGGAGCCGTCGTAGCGGTCCTCTCGCAGGAGGAAGTCCCGGTGGCGCAGATAGCGCCCGTCGGCCGTGGCGAAGGAGTGGCAGGAGGCGTCGGCGAGGCCCGCGACCACCCGGAAGGCCACGTCGGAGCGCCGCCCGGAGCCGACCGGGTCCAGCCGCACGGAACCGCCGCTCACATGCCACTGCCGGCCGGGGTAGTTGACCGCGCGGACGGAGTGCCGGGCGCTGTCGGCGGCCGGCCGGTGGGTGGACGGCCGGCCGGTGGGGCGGGCCGACGGGCCGGGTTCGGCCGGCCCGGACGTCCTCGGCCCGGACGTCTCCGGCGCGGACGCCGAGGTGCTCTCGCGGCCGGCCTCCGTGCTCTCCGACCGCCCCGGGGCCATGCCGCTTCCCCCGGTGGGCGGAGTCTGCGAGGGCGTGGCGAACCCGATGAGTCCGGGCACGCTGACGTCGACACGTGAGGGCGTCGGGGTGGCCGACACGGCGTCGGAATCCTTGCCGGACACGGTCAGTGCCGTCGCACAGGCGACGATCGTCGCCACGGCCAGCCCGCCGGCCAGCCACAGACGACGGGTCCCCGGCGCCCGGGACGTGTCCGGGGTCCAGCCGTCCTCCCAGACCGGCCGGTCCGGCGTGGGCCGGGATGCGTTGTCGGGCATGGGTGTTCCTCCAGCGGCGTCCAGCGTGACGGCCGCGGCTGTGCAGGAAGGGTGTGTGAACGGTGGAACACTAGTGGACACGGAGGCTCCGGAGTAACTGTTCGGAGTGATCCGTGTCCAGTTGTGCGCCCATTCCGCACGCATACGCAACTCACCCGCCACGCAGGCGACTTGACGCGCCGACAGATCGGTCGCGAACCCCGTCCGTGCCCGTACCGCGCCTCCGCACGGCATCATGGCGGGAGATCATCTCTCGGCGACGACAGGAGTGCCCCGACCATGTTCCAGCGCGTCCCCCGCGCCCTGCGCCGGCTGACGGTGGCCGCGGCCCTGTGCGGTGTGTTGGGCACGGTCCTGAGCGGCTGCACCGGGTCCGGCGACTCCGGTGGCTCCGGCGGATCCAGGGCTTCCGCCGGATCCGGCTCGTCCGGCGGCTCCGGCTCCTCCGGCGGCGGGGAGAGCGAGGCGGCGCCCCGTGAGGTGCGGGCACCCGAGCCGGGCCTCGCCTTCGACTACCAGATCGGCGGCCCGTACCGGCCCCCGTCCGGAGTGCGCGCGGTGTCCCGCGACCGTACGTCAAAGCCCGCGAAGGGCGTCTACAACATCTGCTACGTCAACGCCTTCCAGGCCCAGCCGGACACCGATGACTGGTGGCAGGAGCATCACCCGGACCTGGTGCTGCGCGACGCCGACGGCGACCCGGTCGTCGACCGCGACTGGGACGAGCTGGTCCTGGACATCTCCACGCGGGCCAAGCGTGAACGCCTCGCCCGGATCGTCGGCGAGTGGATCGACGGGTGCGCGAAGGACGGCTTCCAGGCCGTGGAGGCGGACAACCTCGACTCGCACGAACGCTCCGAGGGGCTGCTGACCGAGGCCGACAACATCGCCTTCGGCAAGCTGATCACCGCGCGGGCGCACGCCGCCGGCCTCGCCATAGGCCAGAAGAACGCCGCCGAGCTGGCCGACCGGGGACGCCGTATCGGCTTCGACTTCGCGGTCGCCGAGGAGTGCGGGCAGTACGACGAGTGCGACGTGTACGCGGACGCCTACGACGACCGCGTCTTCGACATCGAGTACCGCACGGACGGCTTCGACGCGGCCTGCGAGGGCTGGGGCGACCGGGTGTCCGTCGTCCTGCGGGACCTGGACGTGGTGGCGCGGGGGGAGTCGGGGTACCGCCGCCGGACGTGCTGAGACGTTCTCGCGAGGCGCGCCGACGACGCTGTGTACGCTCGTACACATGGGATACCTGCTGCTCGCCGGAGCCATCGCGGCCGAGGTGGCCGCCACCACCGCCATGAAGTACAGCGAGGGCTTCAGCAGGCTTCTGCCCTCCCTGCTGACCGCGCTCGGCTACCTCGTCTCGTTCACCCTGCTCGCCCAGACCCTGAAGACGGTGTCCGTCGGCACGGCCTACGCGATCTGGGCCGGTGTCGGCACGGCCACCATCGCCACGATCGGCGTCCTCTTCCTGGGGGAGGGGATGACCGCCGTCAAGGCCGCGGGCATCGCGCTGATCATCCTCGGCGTGGTCGTGCTCAACCTGGGCGGTGCGCACTGATGGCCCGGCGCTACGACCCCGAACGACGGCAGCGGATCATCGACGCGGCGATCCGGGTGGTCGGCGCGCACGGCATCGCGGGGCTCAGCCACCGTACGGTCGCCGCGGAGGCGGACGTGCCGCTCGGCTCCACCACGTACCACTTCAAGACCCTCGACGACCTGCTCGTGGCCGCGCTGCGCCAGGCCAACGAGGGTTTCGCCAAGGTGATCGCCTCGCGCGGCGGTCTGGAGGACCCGCACACCGACCTGGCCGCCGAGCTGGCCGGGTGGATGGGGGAGTGGCTGGCGGGCGACCGCACCGGCGTGGAACTGGAGTACGAGCTCTATCTGGCCGCGCTGCGCCGCCCGGCCCTGCGCCCGGTCGCCGCCGAGTGGGCCGACGCCCTGGCCGGCCTGCTGACCCGCCACACGGACCCGGTCACGGCACGGGCGCTGGTGGCGCTGATGGACGGGATCTGCCTGCAGGTGCTGCTCACGGAGACGCCGTACGACGAGGGGTATGCGCGGGAGGTGCTGGGGCGGGTGCTGGGGTGAGGGCTTGCCCTTGCCAGGGCTCAGGGCTCGGGGCTCGGGGCTGAGGGCTCGGGGCTTGCCCTTGCCGGGGCTGAGGGTTGCCGGGGTTGCCGGCCCGTACCCTGACGGCCGGCCCGTACCCTGAGACGCCCCGGAGGCCGGTTGGCCCGGGCGGCCCCCCGCCGGTTAGGTTTCCCTCATGACCGACACGACTGCTCCCCGCACCACCGGCGCCGTGGCCGCCGGCCTTGCCACGATCGCCGCCGACGGCACCGTTCTGGACACCTGGTTCCCCGCCCCCGAGCTCGTCGCCGAGCCGGGCCCCTCCGGCAGCGAGCGGCTGTCCGCCGAGAAGGCCGTGGAACTGCTCGGTGAGGGCGCCGCCAAGGCGATCGGCCCGGACGCCCGGCGCGGGGTCGAGGTCGTCGCGGTGCGCACGGTCATCTCCTCGATCGATGAGAAGCCCGTCGACGCGCACGACGTCTACCTGCGGCTGCACCTGCTCTCCCACCGCCTGGTCAAGCCGCACGGCCTGAGCCTGGAGGGCCAGTTCGGCTTCCTCGCCAACGTGGCCTGGACGTCCCTCGGCCCGGTCGCCGTGGACGACGTCGAGAAGGTCCGCCTGAACGCGCGCGCCGAGGGCCTGCACCTCCAGGTGACCTCGATCGACAAGTTCCCGCGCATGACGGACTACGTGGCCCCCAAGGGCGTCCGCATCGCCGACGCCGACCGCGTCCGCCTCGGTGCGCACCTCGCCGAGGGCACCACGGTCATGCACGAGGGCTTCGTCAACTTCAACGCCGGCACGCTCGGCACGTCGATGGTCGAGGGCCGCATCTCCGCGGGCGTCGTCGTGGGCGACGGCTCGGACATCGGCGGCGGCGCCTCCACGATGGGCACGCTGTCCGGCGGCGGCAACGTCATCATCTCCATCGGCGAGCGCTGCCTGATCGGCGCCGAGGCGGGCGTCGGCATCGCGCTGGGCGACGAGTGCGTGGTCGAGGCCGGCCTGTACGTCACGGCGGGCACGCGCGTGACCATGCCCGACGGCCAGATCGTCAAGGCCCGCGAACTCTCCGGCGCCTCCAACATCCTCTTCCGCCGCAACTCGGTCACGGGAACGGTGGAGGCCCGTCCGAACAACGCGGTGTGGGGCGGCCTGAACGAGGTGCTGCACAGCCACAACTGATCAAGGCCGGTGCTGAGCGCCCTTCCGTGCCCCATGACGGCATGGGAGGGCGCTCGTGCGTGAGCGCCGCACCAGGAGCTCCATGTACACCTGCGGTCAACTGGAGGATGGTGCAGCCGAGTTGGCGATGGGCGCGTCTTGGAGGGCTATCTGCATGTGGTGGCACGGCCGCGACGCGCGAAGCACCTGCACATCGCGGTCCAGCCGGTGACCGCCGAGGTACGTGCCCGCTACGGCGGGCTGCGCTCCGAGCGGCTCCAGGTCCGAATGCCGGCCGAGGGCGACGAGCCGGACATCACTGCGATCGAGCGCTTCTACGAGCGCGCTCGCGGACAGTTCCGGGCGATCGCCGACGGCAGAGCGCAGAAGGTCCGACCCTCGCGGGCTTGACGTGAGGTCAGGGCGAGGGCCGAGCGCATCGACTCTCAGCGGTGCAGGTCGGCGGTCTTCCGGGGATCGTCCGCCAGGATGCGGTCGGCCAGCAGCCCTACCTGCTCCTCCACGGAGTGATCGGTGGTGACGAGCAGCTCGTACTGGTAGACGTCTGCGCGTTCGCCGGTCCCCCGGACGTGGTGGAAGTGGACGTCCACTCCCGGCGGGCTGGTGATCTCCTCGGGGAGACCGGGCTCCTCCCGTCGGGGCGCCACACCCGTGAGCACGCAGCCCCAGTGCTCGAACCAGCCGCTCTCCGCTAGGGTCTGCTCGAGGAGGCGGGCGACGGTGTCCACGGGCTCCTCCCAGCTGTGGTCGGCGGCGGCACGCGCGAGTTCGGCCTCGTACTGGGCCCTGTCGAAGCGGAAGTCCGGCGGTACGGCGGTGACGTCGCTCGTGTTCTCCCAGGACTCCCAGATCACCTCGTCGCCCTCACGGCGCACCGTGACGTACAGGGCGCCGCAGCAGCCGGCCGTGCAGGTCGGCTCGGTGATCATGACCCTGCGGGGCTCCTCGGTGACCGCCAGCGGCCAGCTCTCGGCCGGTCCCCTCCAGTACCGGCAGCTGTGTGCGAACCCCTCCGGGTGGACCTCCTTCAGGACGTCCACGCCGTCGACCAGAGGACGCACTTCGGCCCACGGATCCGCATCCCAGTCGTCCGGAATCCTGTGCTGCAAGGTCAAGGTGCTGATCGTCGACGGATGCCCGGTCATGTCCACATGATCGGTCGTGTCCGCGCGACCGCGCACTCGCTTTTCGGCTGTGCCGTGCCGGCCTACGTGTGGGCCCGCCACGACAGGTCCGCCTCGACGCGGGCCACCTCGGCGTCGTACCGGCTCGCCTCGAAGTGGAACTCCGGGGGCGTGGCAGCGGGAGCGAAAGGGACCTCCCAGTCCGACCACTGCACGATCTCACCGAACCGCTGCACGACCACGGACAGATACCCGCAGCAGCCACCGGTGCACTCGGGCTCTCCCAGCTCCAAGCGGCGCGCCTCGCCGGTGGCCCGCAGGAGGCTGAGCCGGCCGGCCGGCAGCAGCTCAGCCGCCAACGCCCCGCGCCCGCCCTCCTCGACCGCCCCTTCGACCACGTCCTCGCCATTGACCCAGAAGCGCAACTGAGGCCCCCAGCGGGGTCCTCGCGGCAACACCCTGATCTCCAGCTGATCGAACATCAGGCCACCTTACGAACCATGCCGGCGCTGCCGCACGGCGGTTACGGGGCTATCAGCCCGATGTGATGCAAGCGATGGCCGTGGCGGTGAAATCGGGGCCGGTGCTCGCGTAGGCCGTGAGGCTGCGGTCCGGGTCAGCCGGCGGCATGGGGCAGGGCGGGGCGGAGATCGAGGGTGAGGGGTTCGGCTGGGGGCCCGATGTGGGTTCGATCCCGTCGTCGATCGATTCCGTGAACGACCAACTGGCGGCCACCAGAACTAGCCAGATGCCGGCCAGCCATCCTTTCGCCCGTCTGCTCATTCCGCCCCCGTTCGAAGCTCCGTGCAAGCAGTGTCAGTCTGCCAGGGGAGAGAGCGTGTGCGACCATTCGTCGGCCAGCGAGGGAGCCGACGGCCAAGGGGCGGATGTCGGTGCGCTGGAAGCACGACCAGGACCTGCTGATCCGCTACACGGGGGTATCCAGCTTCGTCGTCGACCCCACTGACGGGAGTCGGGAGGTGGACCTCGGGGCTGTGGTTCTCGATGAGATCCTGCCTCATCGGGACGGCTGCCGGCACGAGATCGCCTGCCGGGGCGGCACCCTCACCGTCGTCTGCCGTGACCTCCGGGCCACTTGGACCGAGGCCGCCTGCTCGGGCGCGTCGTAGGCGCCACGGCCCGTGGCTCCCGGCCGAGCGGCTGGTGTCCGAGGCCCCCGCCGTGTCCGTCGATCGATTTTCCCGGCGGAGGCATAGCGGCAGCGCCCGGCACGCGTCACCCCCAGCAGGAGAGGCGGGCGTCCGGGCCGGCCGGGGGAAGAGAAGGTGACGATGGATGCGGAAGCCCTGGACGGGTTTCGGGGGTTCGTGGAGAGCCGGTCGCCCGCGCTGCTCAAGACCGCCGTGCTGCTGAGCGGCGGCGACCGGCACGCCGCCGAGGACCTGTTGCAGAACGCCCTGGTCAAGGCCGCCGGGCGTTGGCAGCGCATTGACGAACCCGAGGCGTACGTACGGCAGATCCTGTACCGGCAGCAGATCAGCCGCTGGCGGCTGAAGTGGCCCCGGCGGGAGGTGAGCGTCGCCGAGCTCCCCGAGCCCGGCGGCGCCGCGGACGCCTCGGCCGCCGCCGAGCTCCGGCTGGTCATGCGCGGCGCCCTCGCCCGGCTCACCCCGCGCCAGCGCACCGTCCTCGTGCTGCGCTACTTCGAGGACCTGCCCGAGGCCGACGTGGCCCGCATCCTCGGCTGTTCGGTCGGCACCGTACGGTCCACCACCCACCGCTCGCTGGCCCGGCTGCGGGCCCTCGCCCCCGAGCTGCGCGCCCTCGACCCCGGTGCGGACTCCGCCCGGCCGGCGGCGTCCCGCGACTTCTCCCCGATGGAGGTGCGTTGAATGAACGTCGAGGAACTCGTGCGGCAGTCCCTGCGGGAGCAGGCCGGTGAACAGCCGCCCGTCGACGCCGGGTTCGCCGACCGGGTGCTCGCCGTGCGCCGGCGCCGCCGTACCCGGCGCATCGCCTCCGTCGCGGCGGCCACCGCGGCAGTCGTCGGCATCGTCGTCGCCGTGCCGCTGGTCGACCGGGGCGACGGCGACACCCGGCCCGCCGTCGGCCTGCGTACCGACGGCGTCCAGGCCCATCCCGACCAGTCCCCGCCACGGGACGTCATCGGCGCCGGCCAGACCGTCCTGGCCGCCCACTACACCTCCGAGCTGCACGTCCAGTCGGAGAAGCGCGGCAGCATCGAGCGCACCTACTGGCTGCTCGACGTGAAGACCGGCACGTACAAGAAGGACACCCGCTGGTCGTTCGTCGCCGTCGCGCCCGGTCTGAGGACGGCCGCCGTGCTGGAGCGCGGGCTGCCCGCCCACCGGATCGGCCTGCTCGACCTCGCGTCGGGCCGGGTCGAGCGCTGGATCCCGGTCCAGCACGGCGTCGGCGGCCTCGCGTTCAGCCACGACGGGAGCAGGCTCGTGGCGACGACGTACGGGGAGGACCCCGACCTGCGCACGAAGGAGAAGGTGCAGGGGCCCGACGGGCCCGTGTGGCAGTGGGACTCCGGGTACGGCCGGTCGAGCCGGACCGGCTTCTACGTCCTCGACGTGGCGCGCGGCACCGGCTCGTGGAGCGCCGTCCCCGCCGACCGCACCATCAACGCCCGCCAGGACTTCGCGTTCACCCGGGCCGGCGACCACGTGTACGCGCAGTACGTCGGGGGCCGTGACGGACTCCAGCGGTTCTACTCCCTCGACGGCGCCGAGACCGCCGCCCCGGCCGAGGAGAAGCACCTGCGCTCCGACGTCCCCGCGCGGCTGTCCCCGGACGGACGGCTCGCCGCCCTCGGACTGTCCAGGGAGGTCGACGGCGACCCGGGCCGGAGCTACTCCTCGGTCCTCGACGCCCGTACCGGCAAGGAGATCACCAAGGTGCGCGGCGCCGACCTGCTCGCCTGGGCCGACGACAAGCGGCTCATCGCGTGGGAACGGGTGACCGGACTCGACGAGCCGTACCGGCCCCGGCTGGTCCTGGTCACCCTCGGCAGCGACAAGGTCGTCCCCCTCAGCGGGGTCCGGGAGCCGGACGAGGACATCGTGTTCCGGCGGAACTGGGAACCGGTCTTCGCCCGCCGCTGAGCCGGAAGCCGGTCAGCTGCCGCTCACCAGCTTGGGCCGGTCAGCTGCGGCTCACCAGCTCCGGGGGTCAGTCAGCTGCCTCTCACCATCTCTGAGGGCCGGTCAGTGCCGCTCATCCTCCCCGAGGCCAGTCAGTCGCCGCTCATCAGCTCCTCGTACGCCGCCCGCAGCCCGTCGGTCGCCTTCCGGCCGGCGGGCCGCAGCGGTGCTCGGACCGGGCCGCCCGGCAGACCGAGCGCGCCGAGCAGCGCCTTGGCGGTCACCGCTCCGGGGAGTCCGGCGCTCATCATCGCCTCGATGAGCGGGACGGCGCGCTGCTGGAGGCGGGCGGACACGGGGGTGTCGCCCGCCTCGAACGCGTCCAGCACCGAGCGGAGGTGACGGGGGATCACGTTGGCGACCGTACTGACGTAGCCGGTGCCGCCCACGGCCCGCAGGGCGAGGATGTGCTCGTCGCACCCCGCGTAGTACGCCAGGTCCGTGCGCCCCATCACCTTCTGGGCGCCCAGGAAGTCGTACGAGCAGTCCTTCACCGCCACGATCCGCGGGTGCCCGGCGAGCCGGAGCATCGTCTCCGGTTCGATACGGGTGCCGGTCCGGCCGGGGATGTCGTAGAGGACGACCGGCAGTCCCGCCGCGTCGGCGACCTCCCGGAAGTGCGCCTCCACGGCGTCCTGCGGGGGCCTGCTGTAGTAGGGGGCGACCACCAGCAGGGCGTCGGCGCCCGCCTTCTCGGCGGCCAGGGCCAGTTCGACCGTGTGGCGGGTGTCGGCGGTCCCCACACCCGCGACGATCGAGGCCCGGTCGCCCACGGCCTGCCGTACCGCCCGGATCAGGTCCGCCTTCTCCGCATCGGATGTGGTCGGGGACTCGCCGGTCGTCCCCGACAGGACGAGGCCGTCGCAGCCCTCGGCCACCAGGCGGTCGGCGAGGCGCTGCGCGCCGTCGAGGTCGAGTGTGGCCTCCCGCGTGAAGGGGGTGACCATGGCGCACAGCGCCCGGCCCAGGGGAGGCGTGGCGGCGGAGGTGTCGGGAGTCGTCATGGAGGTAGTGTCGGCACCTTCGATCGTGTAGCTCCACTTAAATCAGCTACACGGTATTGATAAGCGATGCTGAGTGGTGGTGGCCGGAGCCGTCACATGGTCGCCCTTGACCTCAACTTCGCTTGAGGTCGAAAGCTGGGTCCCGCGGGTGACCGCCCGCGCTCTCGACCCGTCCGGAGGCCGTCATGACCCACCGCACCGACACCCGTCCCGACCTCGCCCGTCCCGACGCGGGAGCCGCCCTCTTCAGTACCTGGCGTGTGGGGACGCCCCTGCGGCAGAAGGAGGCCGTCGAGGCGATCGCCGGGGCGTGGGGGCGCAGGCCCTGGCCCGCCGGCGGGCTGCTCGGCTACCACGTCTACACCGGGCACGACGCCTCCACCCTGCTGCACTACTCGCAGTGGCGGAGCCCCCAGGACTACGACGCCTTCGTCAAGGCCCACCGTCAGGAGCGGGTGGACGAGATCGACACCGCCGTACCGGGGGTCGAGCGTCTCGGGGTCGGGCGGTTCCGGCACTACCGCAGCCTGGCCCGGCCGGACGACACGCGGGTGCCCGGCTGTGTCGTGGTCGTCGACATCGAGTTCGAAGGGCCCGACCCGGACCGGCAGCGCGCCTGGGTGGACGCCGTGGCCGACGCCCTGGAGAGCGAGCCGCGTCCGCACCCCGGCGGCATCTCCGCCCACTTCCACCTCTCCACCGACGGCACCCGGGTCCTCAACTACGCCGAGTGGGAGAGCGCCCAGGCCCATGTCGACGCGCTCGCCGCCCCCGGCGAGGGCATCGGCTCGGCGACGGAGCAGTGGAGGCGGGTGCAGACCTGGCCCGGGCTCAGGGGCACCACGGTCAGCCGGTACGACCACGCGCTGGGGCTCGTTCCCGAGGCCGAGTGAGGGGCGCCGGGGGTCACGGACGACGGCTCACCGAAAAATCGGATCGCCTGGACAAAAAAAGTTTTCGGTGAGACGGTGGACGCATGCTGGACGTCACCGTGATCGAGGACCCCGAGGCGGCGGCCGTGTCCCTGGACCCCGTCCGGGCCGGGCTGCTCGCCGAGCTGGCCGCCGGGCCCGCCTCGGCCGCCATGCTGGCCGGGAAGGTCGGCCTGCCCCGCCAGAAGGTGAACTACCACCTCAAGGCGCTGGAGCGGCACGGCCTGGTGGAGCTGGCCGGGGAGCGCCGCAAGGGCAACGTCACCGAGCGGCTGATGCGCGCGACCGCAGCGTCGTACGTGATCTCCCCGCTCGCGCTGGCGTCCGTGCAGCCCGACCCGGACCGCTTCCGCGACCAGCTCTCCGCCCGCTGGCTGCTGGCGCTCGGCGCCCGGCTGGTCCGGGACGTCGGCTCGCTGATCACCGGGGCCGCCAGGGCCCGCAAGCGGCTGGCGACCTTCGCGCTGGACGGCGAGGTCCGCTTCGCCTCGGCGGCCGACCGGGCCGCGTTCGTCGAGGAGCTGGCCGCCGGGGTGAGCGCGCTGATCCGCAAGTACGACGCGCCCGGCGCCGAGGGCGGCCGCGATCACCGGATCGTCGTCGCCGTCCACCCCACGCTCAAGCCCACCGAGGGGGACGGGCCCCGGCCCGTCCCCGGCCCGAAAGCCCCGGAAGCAGCCCCGGAACCGAACCCGTAGGACTCAGGAGCCCGTCATGCCCAAGGAATTCGAGATCGCCCGGGAGTTCGAGGTCGACGCCACGCCCGAGGAGGTGTGGGAGGCCGTGACCGCCGGCACCGCCGGCTGGCTCTGGCCGATGGAGGCGCCCGAGCCCCGCCAGGGCGGCAAGGGGCCCTTCGGCTCCGAGGTGACCGTCTGGGACCCGCCGCACCGCTACACCAACCGCGTCGAGGACGTCGACGGCATCTCCGAGCAGACCCTCAACCAGCTCGACTACACCGTGGAGCCGCGCGACGAGGGCCGCCGCGCCTGGGTGCGCTACGTGCACAGCGGGATCTTCGTCGACGACTGGGACAACCAGTACGACGGCGCGAGCCGCCACACCGACTTCTATCTGCACACCCTGCGCCAGTACCTCACGGTCTTCCGGGGCCGCCCGGTCACCGCCTTCGCCACGTTCGACGGGCCCGAGGCGGCGAAGGCGCCGGACGCCCTCGTCACCGTGGGCCGCGCGCTGGGCCTCGCCGACGACACGGCCGAGGGAGCCCGCGTGCGGGTCACCGGACCCGGTGGGCGGGAGATCGAGGCCGTCGTCGACTACCGGAACCCCTACTTCCTGGGGCTGCGCACGGACGACGCGCTCCTGCGCTTCTTCGGCCGCAACCACTGGGGCCATGTCGTCGGCATGTCCGTGCACGACTTCGCGCCGGGCGCCGACGCCGCCGCGGACGAGGAGACGTGGAAGGGCTGGCTGAACGGCGTGTTCAGCCAGCCCTGAGCCCACCGGAGGGTTACGGACGGAACCGCAGCACCTGCGGGTCGTGGTCGCTGATCTGGTCGTTGAACTCGGCGTTGATGTGCACGCTGTCGTACTCGAAGTCGCAGCCGCGCCGGATCGAGGGGCTGACCAGGATCTGGTCCAGCGTCTGGGCGTTGCCCTGGTAGACGTACGAGTAACGCTCGCTCTTGGGCAGCGACTTGATCGCCGACCACAGCTCGCCGTCGCCCTCGAGGATCTTCGCAGTGCCGGAGAACTCGAAGTCGTTGATGTCGCCGAGGGCGATCACGGCCGCGTTCTTCTGCGCGCGCAGCACGTCCTTCACGAAGCCGTGGATCGCCGTCGCCTGGGCGTGGCGCTGGACCTCGGAGCTGCGGACCGGAGGCTGGAACTGCGAGGTCAGCCCCTGGTCGCCGCCCTTGGAGTTGAGGTGGTTGGCGGTCACGAAGACGGTCTTGCCCCGGAAGACGAACTCGCCGGCCAGCGGCTTGCGGCTGTTGGCGAAGGCCGCGTTCGCCGGGTCGATCCGGCCGGGGGAGACCGTCAGGGCCGCCTTGCCGCGCACCTTCGTCACACCGACGGGGGTCGTCGCGTCGCCGCCCGCGCGGTCGGTGAAGGAGACCCGCTCCGGGTTGAACAGGAACGCCTGGCGGATGTTGCCGCCCGGCTCGCCCCCGTCGGCGCCGTCCACCGGGTCGATCGAACGCCAGTCGTAGCGGGGGCCGCCCGCGGCGACGATCGCGTCGGCCAGCTTCGCCAGCGTCTGCTCGGCGGAGACCGTCCCGTCGTTCGTCGCGCCGTTGTCGTCCTGGATCTCCTCCAGCGACACGATGTCGGGCGAGCGCAGGTTGTTCACGATCGCGGAGGCGTGCGCGGTGAACGTGGAGTCGGACGGGTCGAGGTTCTCCACGTTGTACGTGGCGACCGCCAGCTCGGTGCGCGCCTGCCGGCGCGTGCTCTCCTTGGCGGTGCCGCCGCTCTTGAGGGTGCCGAGCGTGTTGGCGACGAGGGTGTAGCCGCCGTACTGGTTGTAGTCCAGCGGGCCGGACGTCGTGCCCTTGAGGACGTCACCGACGTTCGCGACGGGGAAGTCGGCGGTCGCGCCCAGGGACTGGATCTGCAGCCGGCCGGTGTTCTGCGCGTCGTAGGAGCCGTAGACCGTGGCGCCGCGACGCGAGGCGTTCTCCTTCGGCTTCACCGTGACCCACAGCTCGGTGTACGGGTCGGTGGCGCCGACCACGCGGGTGTCGGCGACCTGGACGTTCTCGCCCTCCAGGGACTCGTAGAAGTCCAGGGCGTACTTGGCGGGCTTCAGGGGCAGGCCGTCGATCGAGCCGGACGCGGCGGTGTCGCCGGCGGGGCTGTAGGCGGCCGGCACGGACTTCGCGTCGATGACCCGGGGCGCCGGGACCGCGTTGCCGCTGGAGACGACGGTCACGGTGGGACGCGTGATCTCGGTGACCGACTGGTTGCCGGAGGAGGCGCCGCCGGGGACGAACTCGCTGACCGTGCCCGCGACCAGGACCGAGTCGCCGACGGCGACCTTCGGGGCGGAGCTGGTGAAGACGAACACGCCCTCACTGGTGGCCGGGTCGGCGTCCGGACGCGGGTCCTGCATCCAGAAGCCCTTGGAGGAGCCGTAGCCGCGTACGCCGGTGACGATTCCGGCCACATCGGTGACCTGCTTGCCGGCGTACGGCGATATGCGGGTGGAGCCCTGGATGTCGTGGATGGCGACGGTGTCCGCGTGCGCGGGCGCGGTGAGGGCGACGGTGGAGGCCGCGGAACAGACGGCGGCGACGGTGAGCGCGGCGAGGCGCGCGGACTTCTTGCTCGGCAAGGGATCCCTCCGGGGACGTGCGTGGGCGCCGGGACGAGGGTGGTGCTGGCAACGCGTGGGGCGCGGCCGGCGGTGCGGCGACGCGCGTAGAAATCCAGTGAACAGATGTCCGCCAAGTTTCTACGCGCGTAATCTCGTTGGTGGTCATGTCACTTGTCAAGGTTTCGGCCATGTGCGGGGCCCGGCCGGCAGATGAACCGGGCGGCATGGGTGGAAATCCGTCTAGGCTGAGCGGCTGAAGCCGTGACGGGTACGGCCGCGCAAGTCCTAGGAGAACCAGCCGATGTCAGACAGCTCCTCCCTGCCGCCGGTACGGCTGCACCCCGAAGCGGAGCTGGCGCGGGACGCGCTGTCCACGCCGTTGCTCTCCCGCGCCGCACGGCTGGCCCGCTGGGCCGGTCCGGACACCCGGGTCGACGCGGGCGGCGGACTCGTCGACGAGCAACTGCCCGCCGCCGCGGAGGTGCTCGGCCTCGACGGCGACGACGCCGCCGCCCACACGAGCGAGGCGTGGCGGGTGGCCGTCGACACCGGACTGGTCGAGGTCGTCGACGAGGAGGCCGGCACGGTCGCCGCCGGCGCCGACCTCGACCTGCTGACCCGCGGCACCCCGCAGGACGTCCTCGCGGTGTGGCTCGCCGCGCTGGAGACGGCCCTCGCCGACGCGAGCGTGCCCGACCTGGACGGCCTGGTCGACGCCATGGAGGCCGGCGGGGAGATCGACCTGTCCTCCCTCGACTGGGACCCGGAGGCCGAGGCGGAGTTCCTCGACGGGGTCCTCGGCAACCTGTACTTGCTCACCGTCAGCGAGGACGGCCCCCAGGGCGGCCCCGTGCCGCTGCCTGCCCTCGCCGCGTCCGTGATCGTCCCCAGCGACATGAGCGAACCCACCAACGACGTGCTGGAGCAGGTGTCCGACGCGA
>Ga0164243_10007701_pt1 | contig 16032 bp, 17 predicted proteins | sample OricompcompostOP_FD_108781 | JGI IMG/M metagenome (GOLD analysis project Ga0164243, IMG submission 108781) | Organic Plus compost microbial communities from Emeryville, California, USA - Original compost - Organic plus compost (OP) | ecosystem: Engineered > Solid waste > Mixed feedstock >...
GAGGCCCTCGCTTGAGTTGAACACGAAACCGAATATAACAGTATTTGAGATGGCCTTTGCAACGGCGCCTCTCGATTCCCACATTGACGTTAAAGAATTGGTCGCCACTTGCAACGACACCATCCGCCTTATTCAAACACGATGTGCCGGGCTACTTGAAATCGTTGTCCGACCTGGAGATATCCCCTATGGAAAGGTAGAGCAGTATAGGCCCGAGCTCACCAAAGCCATCCCATTCCGCGACGGGTCGCAGACTATCAGATTCATCCATCGAACTGCGTTTGATTTCTTCACAGACACGAAGCAAGGCCGATGTAACAACAGACCAGTCTCTGTACGCGGTGCTTTTCAGATCAGGCTTATTAATGCGGCAAATTGCAGGCCGACAGCCACACCCCAGCAGACGGCTTTAACTTCCGCTTTCGAGAGACCCGAAGCGCGTGAACAGTCGGCGACTTTGGCTATTTCATCTTGACCCCAACGCAGAGCAGGCGCCGCCATTAAAGAATATCACTGATCGGGGAGAGAAATGGAGTCAGGTTCGACGAGTCTGGCTTGGGTATGGCACCGATTACATCATATTCGTTATCTTTCGATAACGTAGCCTCCACAGCTTCGATTTCCACCCTGCGACGCCAATTCCAGTGCTTGTCTGTCGAGTCTCGGCAAATAAAAATTCCGGGAACTGTGAAATTTATTTTGAGTTCGCTTGACAGGGCACCGATTTCGCTTCTAGCTGTAGATAAGTGTGATACAGTATAATACACTGGCAGAATTGGAAAAGGTAGAAGAACGAAGAACAGTAACTGGTACATTCATAGTACAAGGTGACCTACAGCCTTACCCCGCAGTACTAAAAAAGTTAACTCTAAAAAAAGCGACACTCATTTCGCCTTTTGCTGTATACCAACTAGGCCGGCGACGACTCTCACCTCCCCGTGGTGCCGGCTGGGAACCTGTAAATACCTTTGCCTGGTGGTATTTGCGGAGCTGAGAAGAGTCACCACCGGCCAGCACTGTCCGCTGGTTGGGGCTATGGTTGGGGGGAGGGCTCGGATGCCCTAACCCCACCCACAAGCGACAAGGGAACCCTTTAAAAACCACCCGACGCACGACCGCGAAATCGAGCCTACAAGCGATGGACTAATAGGTCGTGCGATAGGATACCCTTAGGGTGCTTACGGGCTGCTCTGCTGGAAAGGGGGAAACAACACGCCGGATAAACGACAGGAAATGGATAGTCACAGCAAAACGAAACGACAAGAAGCGGCGCGCTTGCACCCACCCAGAGAACGACGAGGCACTTTGGTTAGTAGGACGGGCGATACTGCGTCGCTTGGCTGCTCTGGTTACAGAGAGGATGCAAGTAGACAAACTTCTGCAAGACACGGTCGGCCTTGCAAGAGGGATCTTGCAGGACAGCGCGAAACAGATCTGACAATCTACGGGGCGCAGCATATAATGGAAGCGACGGAAGACTGGGTAGGCGGACCGCAGTTACGACACTTTCTATATGGCTCGAGAGGACGGACGCGCGTGTCGGTCTGCTGAGAGAATGGGATCCTGAAGATGGCTATCGAGGATGGAGTCTTTAGGTTGGCCATGGAAGCAGGCTTAAGGAGCAAACTGGTATTGACTTGCGGACCCGGTTGTGCCCTGCGAAGGATGCGGATAAAGGATCGAAGGCGATGCAAGGTAGAGGGTCTATGTCGGTAGACGCGCTGCCACCTCTACAATGTAATATCTAGCTTGTCTCGCTTGAGAATACAAATCAATACTTGACACAGGGCAGAGATGCTTCAATGCACGGACATCCACAGAAGCAACATTTCATTTTACCTGGGGGGGCAAATCCCCATCCGACGACGCAAACTGGACCCGAACGTGGAAGCAGTCAGAGCAACGATACGATTCGCAATAGCGACGGGCAGACTTGATGTAACTTAGTCACAAGACTACAACCCCCCTTAATCCACCACTAACGTGACTAACACTGCCAAACTAAGTAGGCACGCTTCAACTGCCGAAGATGGGATGTTGAACACTTGGAGAATAGCCTTCAAGCTCGCTTACTAACCTACTAACCGTCGTACTGACCTTAGTACTAACCACGAGAATCCGCAGAGAAAAGGACAGATGAGAGAGGACAGAAGCTAGACATGGAGGATGTAAGGGCCTGCAGGAGGTTAGGATTAATTATGCAATGTACGAGTAGTCGGCTAATAGTTGCCCTCTCGGGTCAGGCCCGCCGGGCGTAATAGAATTTGTGTGTGTGTGTGTGTACCAACTAAACCCAAAGATTCGAACCCTTCTAACATATTCCCTGCGCACTCCAGCTCCTGTACAAGCTCCATGACCTCTTAGAATAGCTCTGAGGCCGTCTTTACTAGCACAATCTTCCCCTTCGGAAGTACGTAAGCGAGTCTCCGATGAATACACAATGTCATTTGCGAGGCCCAATTCTGGCCTCGCGACGTATTTTGCCAGAGACCCAGATCCTGGCCTCAAGGGGCATTAAACCTTCACTCTTCGTATCTTCACGTCAAAAAGGACTCTATCCGGGCCCAAATGCAGTCCCTATTTTGGGCTTCTGAAACCTACCCCAATTCATTATGAATAATCCACTTTCTCTAGACTGCAATACGACACCCTGGCCTAACTATATCAAACGTACCGCGGCATCACAAAGACATTATAGCTATAGGGAGGCGAATTGGGTGTTGGGGGGTCAGCTGGATAATTATTTTTAGCGGGGGGAAGAGAGAGCCCCTGAGCCTACCTAGGCCCACCTGGCATACGCACTCCACGTCCAGACTTCGGCATAATAATAGTCCGAACCTCATCACCTGTCCAGTGACCTATGCGGGCACTGAGAGATCTTCTACCCATGTCGTCGCCCCAATTGACAGCAGCCTTTATCGGTGTGCGCATCTCTTTAATTCCTTATCTCTGGCGTACGAATGCAAATTCTAGCCTGCCTGGTGCCGCCCGGGAGCCATGCCTCATAGAGCCCCTAAATCGTGTGTCCCAAATACCCCTATCACCCCGCTCACCATTCTAACACCACTGTTGGTTGCAGGTGTGAGAGATGCAAGCGACGAAAGTCCAAGTGCGGCCGCGAGTTTCCTTCGTGTGATCAATGCGAAAGAGCAGGAGTCGCCTGCGAGTACCTTGGCCGTCGAAGGCCTGGGTTCGCAGCTGGTCACAGACGGGTTCTCGAGTCCAGGATCTGTAGGTTCAGGGCCCAGACCTCTACTACATTTTCGCTTCCATGTCCACCACAAGTTTAACCAGTATTCGCCTTTTAGATGAGCTCGAGTCCCAACTGAGGAACAATCGAGATACGGAAGCGGTCAATGGACTCGTATCTCTCGCAGGAACCCATTTCCCGACACCCACTTCGGCCGACTCCACTGTTCCCCTCGATGACGAAAATCGCCATTCACCGCCGACCAAGAAGCCGGAAGGCTGGGTCTTTCAGGCGACGTTTACAAGAACAAGCAAGATAATAGAGAGAAAACCGCCTCTCGACCTTGTCGTCTTGTCCATCTCCGTATTCTTCCGCCACATCCACCCATGGTTCCCATTTCTCGACACGCAGCGGGTCCTAACGGAGCTCGGAAGCATGCGAGACCCTTCTTTGTCGCAATATGCTATCTTTGGCGCATCTCTCCCGTTTCTCCACGATTCGCGTCTTGACCAAACCATGAGCGACTCCTTCTGGAAGTACACAAAAAGACGCATCTTTGTGGAAGCGGCAGAGGAACCGTCCTACGCTTCCCTTGAAGCGTCCACCATCCTGACACTGGACCCGTCGGGCATGACGAACGGCCCTCAAACCTGGGGACGCCTTGCCGTCATTACGAAACTCGCACCCTTGCTGCGGACCCTCGGTGGGCGTGTTCTCAGACCTTCCGTGCAGCCTGACAGCCAAAACACGCAAATCAGCCAGCCGACATCGAGGCAACATGCCCGGTTATTCTGGGCCATTTATGCTCTCGATTCATTTGTCTCTCTTACCACCAACCAGCCTCCTGCCTTGACGGCCTACAATCTGGACGACTTTCTCGCGACCCGAGACATGGCTTGGGACGACGCTAGCCATGGACAACCTGGTAACCGGCTAGCGAGCGCCTCCACGCCAATTTTCCTTGAACAATTGAAGCTTTTAGACATTGCCAGGCAGGCCCACGGGGTCTATCTAGAATACATCACGCTTACCCAAGACGATACCATCCGATCAAGTCGTTGGCTCCGACTACTTACCGACTGCTACTGTGCGTTAGATGTGTGGTCTCAGAAGCTGCCTTCAAGCCTGCACACCCCTGGTGCAAATCAAGAAAATAACAACCAACGCTTGGATCATCCTCACCCAGCGGTTGTAATGCTGAACGGGTACAGCCACGCTCTGACGATCTACCTGTACGGCCTCGTCGAATTCTCTAGCCACCCGACTCTTTCCCCCCAGCTCTCCGAGTTTCGAACTGCTGCGCATCAAAGATGTGTCAAGAGCGTAGAAGCAATCACGAATATATCATCGCGGTTTGTGGATTCACTGGGCGACCAGATTGGCTGGCCCTTCTCTTGGTCAATGTGGACCGCTGCTCGCTACCTCTTGGTTGCCGCCTACTATCAGGGCTCTACGGTTCTGCTTGTCTATTTCCACTCATTACTCGAATCTTTGAAGAAGATGGGAAAGTTCTGGCAAATAAGTAAGAAGTACTGGCGACTGTTATGTCGGGCGGAGGATGCGCTGAAGAACCGGTCGGCCACCGGAGATAGCGAGAACGCTGAGCCGACCATATTGACATCCCTCGTAGACCTACGGGTTCCTACATCAGATCTCGAGGACCAGTTTCGGGTTGATCCGGTTCTTTCCAACCGTTCGGGTTCACTTTCCCGCGGCGTCCCTGACACCTTGTCGAATGAAAACTCCGCAATGGCATCCGCCCACGGAACAGAAGCGACGGTTGCCCTCATTCCCGATGAGCCCGTATTTGTTGCAGGAGGCTACCCTTCCGATACCTGGTTTACAACTCCATTGTTTGCGTCGTCAGCATATCAGCAGTTTCCAGATGATAGCCATGACAGTGAGGCTTGGCCATTCACACCCTAATCGACCCTTTACTTCGAAGGGAAATAGTGTATGGTCGTCAAGACACTCAACTCACCATTCGCCGGTGGCTGGCATCAGACCGTCCAATAAAATGCGTTAAATCCAGCACCCGGGAAGCAGAACACCTATATTAATTGATAGTTGTGGATGAGAAGGATAAAAGATTCAAGACTAACGGTTTGCCTAATCTAGGCCTGCTTGCCACCAGGCGCTGAACTAACTTCCTCAACCTGTGGCTTCTCCTCCTCTAATTTGTCGGACTTGATAACCTCATCTCCAAAGGCCCTGGCAACCTCCTCGAGCGTTAGCTGGTTTGTCTCCGGCAACCACATCCAGTACACAAAGGCAGCGACAAGATTGAGCGCGATGAACACAAAGTAAAACTTCCACTCGAGAGCTTTGAAGGCATCCGGCGTGATCTGCGAGAGCCAGATGTTGGTCACCGACATGGAGAAGACGGCAAATGAGTTGCCATTTCCTCGAAGGTGGAGAGGGAAGATCTCAGCCACAATGACCCAGACAGTGCTGTTGAAGAAGATGGCGTAGCAGGCGGAATACAGAAAGATGAAAGCAACGCCAGCAGCCGCGCCAGCGGTGTTGCTTCCGTCTCCGAAGAAGCGGGACATTATGACAAGCAGGGCGAGGAAGAGTGCGAGGACGACCGATCCGACATCTGGAGGTGGATGGTCAGCTTAAGTGTGTGGCTTATTGGAACGCTGTGGGCCATAACTTACACATGGTACGCATGCGAGGCCATTTGTCGGATATCCAAAGCATATTAGCCACCTGTCCGATGACACCCATGAATCCGTAGCAACCGCTGAGAAGGAGGACCGTCCTGCCCTTGAAACCAAGACCAGCATAGAACAAGGACTGGTAATTTTGCACGACACCTCCTAAAGCCAATCAGATTTAGCTTTGAGATCTTAATCCCCGGCGGATACCTAGCGACATCCGAATAACATACCTCCAGAAAGCTTGGTCATGTTGAGAATAAAGCAAGCGAGTAGCAGGCGGCGGGCGTATCGGAGAGAGAACAACTCCCCTCAGCTCGAGCTGCTCCTCTGCGCCTGTTCGAGCGACAACTGTTCCTTGATCTCCAACAACTCTCTTTGTATATAATCTTCACCCCTGTCAGCGTGAAGGGTCGATAGGATTTTGAGGGCTTCCTCGTGGCGGTCCTTTGAAATGACTACAGAAATTGTATTAGCAACCATCACTCAGCCATCTGTGGTTATCACGGGAAAAGGATCCGGCTTACGCCAACGGGGGGAGTTGGGGAGAAAAGCGGAGAGGACAAGTAGCAGAAGAGCCGGTGGCACCTGCATAGCCAGAGGAATCCTCCACTGCACGTCTCCTACAGCAAACGACCCAGCGTAACCAATCCAATTGGCGACCAAGTAGCCCACAGCAGTCAGTAGACCTTTCAATGCGACAAGATAAGCCCTAGTCTCTGGTGGAGCTAACTCCGCAATGTAGACTGGGACGATGGTCAAGAGAGCTCCAGTAGCCAGTCCCGCAATGGTGCGACCGGCGATCATCATGCCAACATTGACGGATCCCGTCTGGACAGCAGTGCCCACGATAGCAAAAATCGTCGAGGCGAAGACGAGAATCTTGCGGCCCCATTTGTCCATGAGGGCTCCGCTCCCGAAGCTGCCAATACAATTGCCGGCATAATACGTTGAGACGATGGCGCCGGTCAGCGCTGGCTTTGCGTCGAGCGTGCCGTACATGTAAAGCTTGAAGCTATCATGGGCGATGGTCGTGGCAACGATGCCCGTGTCGACACCGTACACCAGCCTGTGGAACGTCAGTTATGTTAGCCTACAACTGTTGGAATGACGTGGAGAACTTTGGAGAAAGAAGGTTGGAACGCACCCTCCAAGGGCGATGATCAACGAGCAGTACGTGGTTGTGTTGATCCCGAGCATTTTATCTCCCGCCTAAAGGTCTTGGTGCTATCAAGTAATGGGGAGAATAGAAGGCGCATGAGTATCCAATCCGGGCTGAAAGGACGGGATGCAGCCCGGGATTTATGTTCAGCGAATTGGTGAGGCCTTCTCGTGCCACGTTCGGCATTCCCTCATCGGCATGAGAACCTCCTCCACGGATCATCCTATCTTGTGTGGAGACCCCACAACCCCAACATGCATGACCGGGCCAAATGATCTGGGGAAATTCATCGTCCCGGCCCACCCAGGTGGAAAGGGTGTGGAGGCACATGGCGGGGAAAAGGGTTTTCTCCCAAGCTAGGACTATCATAGTCCGAAAGAGGCCCACTATTTTCGGTCAAAACCTGGAACGATCATCGGAGTTTCGGACAGACATAGTACGGTCTTGTATCAATAATTCAGATCGGGAGTTGTGAACGACGTCTAGTATTTAGGCGTTTGAAATTTGCGATTCGTCCTTGGTTGTCTCAGTGGTCCTTCCGTCCTCCTAAGAGATCTCCTCCTCACCTCCTTTCTTCCTTCCTCCTTCCTCGGTTTTATTTCGCCCGAGGTAGCATCCAACTACTCGGAATCCTAAGACGCCGCAGTCATGAATCCGTTGCGCTATCCGCCATCCAGTTGTCCATGGGAAGATGGGCATTTCCTCAACCCACCACCCGAGTATCGGGGCGCACCTCTGTGGTGCTGGAATACCCGGTTGCGACGCGACCAGCTCCTGCGCCAGATAGGCTACTTCCAAGAAATGGGAATGGGCGGCTTCCACATGCACAGTCGAGTCGGCCTAGACACGCCGTACATGGGCGAGGAATTCATGGAGCACGTGCAAGCGTGCGTACTTGAAGCCAAAAGCAGAGGTCTTCTTGCCTGTCTGTACGATGAAGATAGGTGGCCAAGTGGTGCTGCGGGCGGTCTAGTTGTGGCAGACAACCCCGATTTCAAGGCCCTTCATCTCCTTCTCACGAAAAGGGAGTACGGCTCGTTTGAGCTTCCGCCGTGAGTCAATTCCTAACACTCGGTTTGTAAGAGCACAGCATGCCTAATCCAAGAAATAACAGACGACCACAGGGCGCCAATGGCAAGGCATGTCGCAGCGAACTCGGTTCCCTCGTCGCTCGTTACGATGTCAGCTTTGATGACGAGGGCCTAATAAAGTCCTCCCGTCGGCTGGCCGAGAATGATCCAGCAACGTTTAACACATGGTTCGCATATGTCGAGCCGAATCCACCTTCCGAGTGGTTCAATGGCCAAACCTATGTCGACACCTTGAATCCTAACGCCATAAAAAGGTTCAATCGAGACAACTCACGATAAATATTATTCCTATCTGGGATCCGAGTTCGGCAAAACGGTGCCCTCGATATTTACTGATGAGCCTCAGTTCGCCCATAAGTCCAGACTCTCGAGGAGCACAGACGACAGAGACCTCTTCTTGCCGTGGACCAAAGATCTCTCCGACACCTTTAGAGCTAGCTATGGATATGATATATGGAATGCACTTCCTGGAATCCTGTGGGATACTGTGCCCAGAGACTCCAGTAGTGGCATTGCCGTAAACGACCATACTCACACGACACACCCGGAAACAGCAGTCCGGTACCACTTCCACGACCATGTCTGCGAACTCTTCGTTTCGTCCTTCATGGACGTCGTCGCAAATTGGTGCAAGACGAGAAATATTGCTCTTATCGGCCACATGATGAAAGAGCCAACGCTCCTCTCGCAGACAGAAGCTCTGGGGGAGGCCATGAGATGCTATCGCAATCTCGAGATGCCAGGAGTCGACATGCTATGCGATGCGCTGGAGTACAACACTGTGAAGCAGGCCGCAAGTGTCGCCCGTCAGAACGGTTCCCTTGGAGTCATGAGCGAGATCTACGGTGTCACCAACTGGACGTTTGACTTTGAGGGACACAAAGCCTCCGGGGACTGGCAAGCAGCACTGGGGATTACATTTCGCGTTCATCACCTCACTTGGGTAGGTCAGAAATATATTGTCTATATTGGATCGTGTACTAATGTGTTAGGTCTGCAACAGGTGAGCATGGCTGGGGAAGGAAAGAGAGATTACCCAGCTTGCATAGGTTACCAGAGCCCCTGGTACAAAGAATACAAATACGTCGAGGATCATTTTTCCCGACTCAACGTGGCTTTGACGAGAGGGCGCCCCAGAGTTCGCGTCGCCGTGATCCACCCTATCGAGAGCTTCTGGCTCTGCTACGGGCCGATGGATACGAGTGGAGCCGAGGCAAGCTTCAGAGAGCAGGCTTTCGAGTCGTTAACGTCGTGGCTGCTCTTCAGTCAGATTGATTTCGACTTTATCTCCGAGAGTCTGCTTCCTGATCAAACCGCCTTAGACGACATCACGCCGGGCAGTTTATTCCCCGTCGGGTGTTCTAAATACGAGGTCATCATCGTGCCCAACTTGAAGACGATACGCTTCACAACCCTGGAGAGACTAGAACGCTTCTCCTCATGTGGAGGTAAAGTACTGTTCGCCGGTACTCTGCCCTCTTTAGTGAATGGCGTAGGCCCTCTAAAACTCGACTTGCAACAATTCTCCAGCGTTCCATGGACCGAGTTTCACATCATATCCGCGTTGGAAACACACAGAGACGTCCGGGTTACGTGCAAGGATGATGGAGTTCCTGCACGAACGATGCTCTACCAGATGCGAGAGGAGGAGGATGATACCGCGCTCTTGTTCATCTGCAACACCCACCGAAAGAGATACTTTCCAACCGAAATTGCCATAAGAGGAGAATGGACGCCGACCGTTTTGGACACGCTCTCTGGCGAAAGGTGGTACCCCCACTCGACGTATTCTCGCGGATGGACGCATTTAGACTGGCACTTTGAGGCTTGCGGGAGCGTGCTCTTTAACCTGACTCCGAGTCGGGAGCAAGTTTTGATAACGTCTTGGCGATCAGACAGAGAGTTTACCGAGATGAATGGACACCCACGGCGCAGGTATCATTAACAGGCATACAGCTCTCTGAGCCTAACGTCATGGTACTCGATAAAGCCTCTTTCAGCCTTGACGCGGGAGACTGGGAGCCTCCTCTAGAAATCTTACGAATTGACAACATAGTTCGGGAGCGCCTCTCCCTACCGCTCAAGGGAGAGGCATACCGTCAACCCTGGGCAGTTCTACAAGAAGAGCGAGCTGCCAAGGCTACCCTCGGACTGAGATACAATATTGTGTCTGAAGCCACATCATCCTCTCTACAGCTCGCCTTGGAACTTGCTCCGGGTACGGAAATAAAGCTCGACGGGGTGATAGTACCAACGGAGACCAAGGGCTGGTGGGTTGACGAAGATATATCGCTTCTCGACCTTCCTGACGAGATGACACCCGGGCGACACGTGCTAGAAGTGACATTACCATTTGGCATCCTCACCAACCTCGAAAGGATGTACCTGTTGGGGCAGTTTGCTGTGGAGGTATATGGTGGCGACTGCAGTTTGAAGAACCTAGACCTCTCACGTATCCGCTTCGGCAGCTGGGTAAACCAAGGACTGCCATTTTATGCCGGCAACGTCACGTACGCGTGCAAATTTACCTGCGCGACACAAGAGGGCCAGAGCAGCATCCTCCACATACCTCAATTTGCCGGCCCTGTGCTTGCTGTCTTTCTTGACGGGGTTCGTGTAGGAACGGTTGCGTTTCAGCCCAGAGTGGTCGACTTTGGCGTGCTGAAGTATGGACAGGAATATGAGCTAAAAATTATATGCTACGGAAACCGAGAGAATTCGTTCGGGACTCTCCACATGCCCGATGGCGTGAGTCGGTGGTTCGCTCCAAACGCCTGGCGCACGGAGCACGATTGGTGGATGGAAGGGTATAATGTCAAGCCCATGGGAATCTTGACCGGTCCAATTATCAAGAGTCCTGGGAAGGAAAGTTGGAAGTTGCTCCCCAATCCCGAGAGACTATGGACTTGTTGTTAGTCTGTACCGTAGCCAGTTAGACAAACTTTCGTTGCCTCATAGAGGGCTGTGTCGGAAATACCCCATTCTATTAGTTTCCCATACATTGAGGTAACACAACAGGCTACACCACCACCGCCACGGATAATGCATCATCCCACCGAAACCCAGCGATGCGCCGCGCAACAACACATTAGGGCACTCCAGAAGGCTATCTCGCACATTTATGCACGTGACTGTAGGCTCGAGCTACGTTAAGGGTTGAGGAATTGAGGATTTTCTGCATGTGAAGTGTGCTTTCCCAACCGCATTGAACTAGTATTGCAGCTCTCACCATGGACGCTGGTACGAGTGCCGTCTTAAAATCCATTAAGACCCTCTACCAGTTGTTTTCTGACATGAAAGACGGCTCCCCAAAAGTCAACGACATCCGTAGGGTCGTAGGCCGTCTTCTCTTCAATCCGCATCCGACCGTCGTCATCCCCCCGGTCAATCGCTAGGCGATCGACCGCATGCCTCGGTATTTTCCTTCTTCCCTTGGGAAAGTAAACTGTGCTATTATCTCTTCCTCTGTGGGGACTGTGTTTCGCCAAAGTGCGGGCGCAATCATGTGCACCGGCCGCTAACGGACGAGGAGTTTGATGCACGGTGGTGGCTGGCACGGCAGGGGCGGTGTCACCAGAACCGGAAGGCGGATCGAGATCCCGGCAACGATTGTTCGGATGCAATGTGTATTTACGGCCATAGAAGCGGGCAGTTGACAGATGTTGGTCGTGAGGTTTAGAAGATCAGTTTACGAGACAGATGGTTTGGTGCTTAGAGAACGGGTAGTGCGAGCCCCTCATATAACCTCTCCCTAGGTTCTGCTGGAAACTAGACTATGTTTGCTTGTCCAGATGGAGTCTCTCCATTGATGAGACCATTGTTGAATCAGCTGAGAGGTCTCCCAGGGTGAGCCTCTTGCTGTAATCGGATTCTCCTAGCTTCCGTCAGTCATTGTTCGTCACTTTGCTCCAACTCACGCACCAATGCCTCTCTCCTCACATATCTTGCGCAGATCCGAGATCGTCAGATAACGCTCAATACATTCGGCTGGTATCCATCGATATGCCACCCAGTAATTTTCATTGGCATAACTCAAGCGTTTCGGATCTGTTTTCCTGGGTGACAGACCCAAATGACTCGCCAATGTAGTAGTACGATTGAACAGAACGCCCATTCTTATCAGCTTTGAAGAGTTGATTACAGCGATGACTTCCCCACCAAAATCTGTGAATGGCCACGTCTTGATGATGTTGAAGATTCTAGCCGGACTATCTGACATGGCGATCAAATCAGACGGATCACTTCCTTCGCATTGATTGCGAAGCATATCCGCATTGAGTCGTGAAGAATCTTGCAGCGTGCAGGCCACGTAGTCTGGTGGCGTAGACGGCTGCCCAGATGAACGAAACCCAAGTACTTTATCATGGGGACTGTGGCAGGATTTTCGAAATGCTCGAAGGAAGATCTCCGGAGTGTCCGCTTCCGGGAAGTCCCGACTCGCTGGACTTGGAGGCATGTTGATAAGGAACGAAGCAAGGGAGCGCAATGTCCAAAGAAAAGCGGGGCGCGTCAAATGGACATGGTACTCTCTGACTGTAATGCTCCGCCGTTCTTCTTCGGTACTGCACGCCAGATTACTCTCGTCGTAGTACAAATCTTGAGGGCTGAGCTCTCGAATAGGTTGAGGTGCGCTGCCAGTTATCCTTGATGTCAGGAAAGACAACGATTCCGCAACAAAGATCTCTTCATCAAGCAGCCCGGATAATCGTGAACTAGACTTCCCGAGGTCCTTGATGACTGTTACTGCAGCTTCTGAATCTTTAAATAATTCTTTCTCTTCCCGTGGGGAAAGCGTACTCTCGTCGGAAAATCCGATGTGACGACGGATGAAAAAAAGAGGGATTCGGAGGCCATATCGTCCTCTTCTGTACTCGCGTAGTTGCTCCATTATTCAAATGACGGATTTGATGATGCGAGTCGCAGATAGCAAAGCATGTGTATCATCGGCCGGCGGCGTGGTGAATATCGCTTTGGGCAATCTGTTGAGGCCTTGATTAGCATATTATTCTCTTAATAAAAGAATATTACAGTTACAGCTTGTTACGGAGGCACTGGCGGCAAATAACGCGTTGTTGTAGCTATGGACGTCGCTTTCGTCTGGGGAGGGAAAGAGGTGAAATCGGAGAAACCTCCGGAGGTTGATACGGCCCGCTAGTGAAGGGCAGGCAGCCATATATAGGCGGCCAAATCAATTACATGGCGCCTGAGACACGGGTGTTCGGTATGTTAAGGACATAGTAGTAGTGTACTTTCTAGCTCTAGCCACATACTCTACTCAGCCACACTAGCTCTTAGTATAGATAATAACTATAAGAGATAGACACTGAACCTAGGCTTTATATTAGGCTGCGTATTACACACTGACCTCGACCTTTCAAGTCCCGAAGGGACTTGTAATGGGCTGCGCCGCATGCGTGGCTTCAGCAAGAGCCCAAGTTTTAGTGAGTGCACTTTTCGTCTATGTTTTATTTGGTATTTATTTCCAGGCATCGGACCTACAACGCTAGAAACCTAATACATCCAAGAACTGTTACAAATATAGCATATGAGAGACTCTTGTTTAAACAATCCTCTTCGGGCGCATTTGCTGCAAATCGCAGCATATTTAGAGTTTTTGGGTACCTCGGCTTCTTTCAGGCTTGTCTGGAGCAGAGGCCATCGTAACACTCTCCGGAAAGATGAATTCCTTGTCTACGCTGCTTGCTATGGCCTATCCAAATATGTCTTGGCGGCATTGGGCAAACGAGAGACCTGCTATCAACTCAAGTCCGATATCCTTCTTACAATCTCAGCACGAATCGCACATACTCAGGACCCTTCGCAAGACGACATTGAGCTAGTGGAAGAGTTACTTCATCAGGGCGCAGACCCCAATTTCAAGGGCTATGTTCTGTCCGATAATGACCTCTTCTCCAGAAGGATTGCAAGCCCCTTTGGCGATTTGCTGACAGGGATTCTAATAGCGGACTTGCATTCCACCGCGAAGCTGAGCATTCGGAGACTGTGCCATGTTATGGACCGCCTTCTAGGGTATGGAGCCAACACCTCGGATCTGGTGCATGTCCGATTCTTTATTCAAGATTCCGGCAAGGTGGAATTCATCTCAGCTTCTAAATATAGGCTCAGGGTGGTTTACATCACTTGTGGCGAGAAAGGGGAGGGCATGCCCAAGATTTGCAGTCTTCTCGACCCAGCATTCATTCTCATCGATGCCTTGACATACCGGCTCGAGGAAGCACTGCGCGAGACTAAGCCTTCGGGAGAAAAATGCTGCGACATTGGCTATGCCACCGCCGTCCGTGTTAAAAGAAATCCGATCAACACCGCTGCAAGCCCGCGCGTCATTGCACTATCTCGCGGGGACGGTGAAAGCAATTGCCGTGCTGTGTCTGACGAGGACTCAATTTATTTGAGTGATGCTGTTGTTAAACTGTTGACGAATCCTCGACCACAAGACGCTACAGCGATGCTGGGAGACAGATTCCTGGAAGAGTATCAGCGGAGTGAAAGATGGCTCACTCCCAAGGCTTGGATGGTGAATGAAGAAATGGGCGACATTCCCTGACGGAACTAATGTGAACGATGCAAGTGGAAGGAGGGCGAAGCAGGCTGAGGTGGTAGGAATATTACCCTTTATGCTCTCTAAAAATTGAAAAAAAAAAAAAAGAAACTAGTTCTTCATCTCTCGCCAGGGTTGGGTCTACAGCTCGACTAACCTTGACTGAGCCGAAGACAGGCTTCCCTGCGAAATAAGTCGGAATTCCTCGATGGCAACCTGTCCCCTCTTCTCGCACTTCAACGATGCCAGTGCCCCCCTCCGATTTTCATGCTTCCGTAGCCTTCCGTAGCTCCTCCTTCACGCGGTCCCTCATATGGAATGATGTCTACCGGCCAAGCTGTCTAACGAGCCCGGAAGGGAGCCAGAATGCGAGGTGTTGAAACAGGATGGGAGAAGGGATATCATTCTCAAATATATTCAATCCCACAGACCCAGAGCTAGATTTCCTCGGATCTCAGGAGTCGGTATGACAACATTAAATCCTTAGATTAACTTGCCTGTGAGAATTAACTGAGTCTAGAGCCCATGGCGAGGTATAGTTAGGAAAAGTGCCAACTTAAAATTCAAGATGCTTGTTCTCACTATCCAGACCTTGGAAAATGCGATAAATTTGGGAATAGCCCTCGTCCCATATCCCTTGTCATAGACTACTGCCAAGAATACAGCTTCATTTTATGCCTACTGCCCATTGACTTGTTGAATCACAACCTGATCAGGGATATCAGGAGTCTTGCTTACTTCCACCTCGAGAGAGTCGGTATTCTTCTGTTCATCCGCAGTATCTCCAACCTTGACAGCCTCCACAGTCACCGGCTCAGCGATTTCCTGCTCGGGAGTACGGACGGACGCGTCTGACGCACTCTCAGAGCCAACAGAGTCTTTCCGTCCCTCGGCATTCTGGGGAGTAGCCTCTACAGTTGGCGCCGGGATGTCAAGAGGGGCGTCCGCTACCGCCGTGGCTTCCCGAGTCTTCTGCTCCTCTGCAACCGTTTCTGCGTGTTTGGGATGCTGAGGTGCTACTTCGACCACTGCGGGTTCCGGAATGCAAGCCAATGTGTCTTCCGCCACAGTTGGTTCGGCAGGTGCGGGTGTTTCAGTCTCAGAAATAGTCTTGGTAGCCTCCGCAGGGGTAGTATCGACAGCGGCTGCATCGATAGGAATGGCCTCCTCCACAGCGATAGCTGCAGCCTCAACCGGAGCAGCTTCGGAAATGGAGCTCGCCGGAGCAGTCTCAACAGTGCTCTTCGGGGCATCCGCCTCTGCGACCTGTGCCACCTCCCCATCTCCGCGCCATACCGCCTCGATAACAGCAAAGAAACTATGAGCCTCGCCTTTCACGGCCGACACCTCAAACCTTGCATCCGCCTGAC
>Ga0164243_10007702_pt1 | contig 16030 bp, 14 predicted proteins | sample OricompcompostOP_FD_108781 | JGI IMG/M metagenome (GOLD analysis project Ga0164243, IMG submission 108781) | Organic Plus compost microbial communities from Emeryville, California, USA - Original compost - Organic plus compost (OP) | ecosystem: Engineered > Solid waste > Mixed feedstock >...
CGAAGAGACGTCCGCATCGATGGAACAGATTGCCGCAACCGTGCGCAAGAACGCCGAAAATGCTCAGCAGGCCAATGCGCTGACAGCAGAGACGCGCGGCGTTGCCGATCACGGCGGTGAAGTGGTTGCAAACACGGTTGCGGCGATGTCGCGGATCGAGGAATCCTCGCGCAAGATCGCTGATATTATCGGTGTCATTGACGAGATCGCGCGCCAAACCAACTTGCTGGCGCTCAATGCGGCGGTTGAAGCAGCCCGCGCGGGCGATGCCGGCCGTGGCTTCGCGGTGGTTGCGTCCGAAGTACGCAGCCTGGCGCAGCGCTCGTCGCAAGCCGCGAAAGACATCAAGGACCTCATCATGTCGTCGTCCACGCAGGTCCAGGAAGGGGTCGATCTGGTCAACCGCACCGGTACCTCGCTCAACGAGATCGTCACGTCGATCCGCAAGGTTGCGGAGATTGTCGCCGATATTGCGACGGCGAGCCAGGAACAGGCGACCGGCCTTGACCAAGTCAACAAGGCACTCGCGCAAATGGATGAAGTAACCCAGCAGAACTCCGCCCTGGTGGAGGAGAATGCAGCGACCGCGAAGACGCTGGAGCAGCAGGCCGGTGCGATGACGGAACAGGTTTCGTTCTTCCGGCTTGAAGGCGGCACCGTTGCCAGGCTTCCGACGGCGACGTCCGCGGCGCCGGTCGTCGCGCCAGCCGGCGCGGTCCCCGTACCGACGCAGACGGCGCCGAAACGCGGCGTGGTTGGGCGGCTGCAGTCAAAGCTCGCCACCGCCTTCAAGCTTGATCCTGAAGTGGACGAATTTTGAGATATTTCAGTTACGATAGCTGAAGCGGTTATGGCCGGGCTTGCTGTCCCGGCCATTTTCGTTTGTCAGCGCAAGGGCCCTGTGGCCGCCGCGCAATGACCGCCCTTACGATTTGTTTTTCGTCAGTGTGACTCTCCTCACAAAGGCTTGTGCCGCCGCGCTGTTACACGAGCCGGTCAGATACAGCCGCGCGTTATCGCGGTATGTTGAGGAGGAGCCGCATGTACCGGAAACCGCTCATAGCAAACGCCCGTACGCGCGCCGGAAATCTTCCGGCCATCGCACTCGCCCGGATTGTCATCGTTGCCGGTCAACTGGCGTTGTATCCCCAGACGGCCCTGTCGGCGGATGCCGAGACAGGCGCGGCGCAACGTCCCGCATCGAAAATCAATCTTGTCTGCGCCGCGCGCGATCTCGAATTGTTTTCGCTTATCGAGCGCAATGGCAACAACGGTCTAAGTTCGACAGCAACGTTGGTCGAAACGTTCGACATGCTGGAGACCGCTCGCGCGGCTTGCGAGACCGGCCATACCGATGATGCGCTGGCACTTTACAGCACGGCTCTGCAACGGCTGGAGAATCCATCGGATATAGCTCGCCGCTGAAGGCCTTTCCGGCGGGGGGCTTGCGGCTCGGCGGACGGCCTTCAGCGTCCGTCGGCCGCAGACTCCGGCTACATGTCCTCGAACATGTTCTCGACACTACGGGTTGCTGCGGCGGTTTCCGGTCCTTCATAGGGCATGCCAACGCGCATGACGTCCTGCGACAGCACGAACGAATCGACATAAGGCGCGCCGCAGAACGCGACCGGTTTAATCTTGTCCCAGCGGATATAGCCCTTTGAATTCACGCAATCGGCATAGACGGAAGCCGCGACCACGTGGCCGACCACCATCACGCGGTTAAGCCATTCCTTCGTCCATACGACTTCGCATTCAAAATGGCGCGGGCAATCGGCGATGCGCGGCGGCGCGACCAGCGTCGATTTCAGCGCGGTGAGTCCGGCCTTCTCCAACTCGTTGACACCGCGCGCGAACGGCAGGCCGACGATACGCACTTTTTCCAGCAGTTCGCGGTCGAACGACGGCAAGTTCACGACGAACTGACCGGTCTGACGGATATTGTGAATGGTGTCACCGGTCTCGCTGGTGGTGAAAGCGAGTTGCACCGGCTTGTGCACGATCCGTACGCAAGTGGCGTAAGAGGCGGCGTTGACGCGCCCGTCTTTATCCACCGTCGTGATCACGGCGGCGTGGCCGCCGGGCGCGAACAGACGGTCCCAGTATTTTTCCGGCTGGCTGACAATTTCGGGATGGGGCATCGGGCGTTTTCCTCGGACTGCTTCGTTGCTTGTTAATGGCAGACCGTAACAAACGTCCATGCAGAGCGATATGCCGGCGGCGCACAGCCGGGCAGAACAAGTGCATGCGATAGCACTTATGGAGACAAAATTTGTCGCAATCCGCGTCTAGTCAGGCCGCGAGGTCTGTGGCGTCGGTCCGCAGGCAAGGGCGCGAATGGACTGCAATCAAGGGAGGTCTCGATGAGATCGGTTGTATGGACGGTGGCATTCTGCCTGATCGCAGGTCCTGCTATGGCGCAGGGTCCGACTTGCAAGTCACAGGCTTCGGACAAGAAGCTCGCCGGCGCGGCGCTCACGAGCTACATGAAGAAATGTCAGACTGACGTGCAGAAAACCTGCGACACCCAGGCCGCGGACAAAAAACTCGCAGGTGCCGCCAAAACGAGCTTCACCAGGAAATGCGTGAGTGACGCCGTAGGCAGCTGAAGTCGGCCACTTTATTTTTATTTTGTCGCTCCGGACTACCCATCGGAGCAACCAGGAAGCCGATCGCTTTCCGGATCGCCGCTTGCGCGGCGTCCGGCAAGACCGAGTTTACCCGGCTAGCTCTTCAGCTCCTCCGGCACCTTGCCGCCGTTCTCAGCAAGCTTCTGCATGACCTGCTTGTGCAGCCAGATGTTCATCGCCGCCGAGTCATTCGTATTGCCGGTGTAGTGAAGCTCTTTCGCGAGTTCCTTGCGTGCCGACAAGCTGCTGTCGAGGTTCAAGAGCTTCATCAGATCGACGATCGACTTGCGCCAGTCGAGTTTCTCTTTGTTGGCGGCGGCGAGTTTGGTCAGCACCGCTTCAACGTCCACCTTCGATAAGGTTGCGGTTGCCGCTCCTGCGCTCGCCGCTCCTGCGGGCGCTGAACCTCCCGTGCCGGCGGGTGCCGCCGTAGACCCCGCTGGTGCCGGGCTTGCCGCGTTGGCCGAACCAAAGATCGCGGACATGATTTTCCCGAAAATACTCATGGCCTTCCTCCTCGCCTGAAATCGTCGCCGCTGGCGAATATAAAAACTCGGGCGCAAAAACCGGGCGTGAAGCAATATGCGCCCGCAACGCCAATCATGGGCGCAAATAATAACTGCCGCAAGACAAGCTCGCGGGGTCGTGAGACGCGTTCTTTGGCGCGCCGAGCGGTATTAACGAATTGTCAAGCAACGCAATTTGGCGCCGCGATCTTGCTCCGGAGGTAACCGGTTGGCGCAACTTTGTTAATCATTCTGTGGCTTTACTTACAAACACTTGCGTGTCGCCAGGATAGGCCAAGCGCAGGTGGTCTGTAGCAACAGTTGGCCCCGAACAGTCGAACCATGAACCAGGAATCAGTCTCGCAGAACGCGTCTGGAAACCTTCTCAATGCCGCCGACTGGCAGCCGGGAGCGGCGGCCCGCGCAACCTCGGCGCCCGTTCAGTTCATCAGCTTCGCAATCGACGACGATCAATACGGCGTCGACATCATGGCGGTGCGTGAGATCAAGGGCTGGTCGGAAATCACCCATCTGCCGAACCAGCCGGAATATGTGCGCGGCGTCCTCAATCTCCGCGGCGTCATCGTACCGATCATCGACCTGCGCTGCAGGTTCGGCCAGGGCCTGACGGAAGCCAGCGCCACGAACATCGTGATCATCGTGCAGCTCGGCAATCGCCTTGCCGGATTGCTCGCCGACCGTGTGCTCGACATCGTGTCGCTCGAACAATCGCAAGTGCAGCCGGTGCCGCGCATCGCGCAGGCTTCGCGCATCAATTTCCTGTCGGGCCTCGCGACCATCGATAGCTCGATGATCGCGCTGATCGACATCAAGAATCTGCTGGCCTTCACAACGGATGAAAATGAGCGCGCCCAGAACGGGGGCTCTCCGACCAGTCACTAGCGATCTGGCGCGGGCGGCCTGCCGGGGGGCCGTTCCGAAGAACCGAGCGAAAGAATTTCCGAAATGGCCTTCGGTCAAACCGCAGCAACGGCCCCGCTCTTCGAGGATTCGCTGCTTCCAGGAGAAGTGCGCCGCGAGTTCGCGTTTTCCGACGCGGATTTCAAATTCCTGTCGCAACTTGCGTACGAACATTCCGGCATCGTGCTGTCCGAAGCCAAGCGGAATCTCGCCTACGGACGGCTGTCGCGGCGATTGCGCCTGCTCAAACTGAACTCATTCAAGGAATACCGCGAATACCTGGCGGGCCACGAGCAGGAAATCCAGAATTTCATCAATTCGATCTCGACCAATCACACCAAGCTGTTCCGCGAGGCGCATCATTTCGAGCATTTCCGCGCGCATGTGGTGAAGCCGATTGTGCAGAGTTCACAAAGCAGGAGAGTCCGCATTTGGTCGGCAGGCTGCTCCTCGGGCGAGGAGCCCTACACGATCGCAGCGGTAATCGCGCGCGACATCAGCCACATTGCCCGCCACGACATCCGCATGCTTGCGACGGACATCGACACGGATATCCTGACCAAGGCAGCGCGCGGCGAATTCTCCGCGAGCGCCGTCGAAGATGTACCGCACGAATACGAGTCCTTCTTCCCGCGCGGCGCTAACGAGCAGACCGTCCAGGTATCGGACAAGCTGCGCTCGATGATCGCGTTCCGCCAGCTCAATCTTCTGGGGCCGTGGCCGTTCAAGGGCCAGTTCGACGCCATCTTCTGCCGTAACGTGATGATCTATTTCGACACGCAGACCAAGGCTGCGCTGGTCGATCGCTTCACCAAGCAACTTCGACCCGGCGGTTGGCTCTATATCGGCCATTCGGAATCGCTTTACGGCGCGCATCCCGGCCTCAAGTTGATGGGCCGCACTATTTACCGGAGGGACGTGTGAGTCCCGTGTCCGCCCTGCAAATGGCCGCGGCCCCTGCACCAGTTGCAAACGATGACAGCCGGGCATCGGGGCGACGGTTTTTTGACACCGCGCTTGGGGCATGGGTCGTGAAGGTGTTTCCGGGCGAATACTACGTGACACGCAAGGCCGACGAGGTGCTGGTGACGGTGCTTGGCTCGTGCGTATCCGCTTGCATCCGTGATCCGAAACGAGGCATCGGCGGCATGAACCATTTCATGCTGGCGGAGGGCGATGCTGACGGCTGGGGCGGCATGGGCAATGCCGCACGCTATGGCAATTTTGCGATGGAAAAGCTCATCAACGAGCTCATGAAACTCGGCTGCGCGCGTGGTGAACTCGAGATCAAGGTGTTCGGCGGCGGTAACGTCACGGACTCGCGCAACCTGATCGGCACCGACAATTCCGACTTCGTGATGCGCTATCTGGAGAACGAGGGGCTGTCGATCGCCGCGCAGGACCTGCGCGGACAATATCCACGTCGCATCCAGTACTTTCCCACCACCGGGCGGGTGATCCGCCGGCTGCTCACCGGCGGCGAATCGATGGCCGTCACCCGCGATGAGACCGAGTACGCGCGCCGCCTGACCGTCAGCAAGCCGACAGGCACCATTGAGCTTTTCGAATAACGGGATTTGCCGCTATGTCTTTGCCAGTGAAAGTTCTTGTCGTCGACGACTCCGCAGTTATGCGGCAGTTGTTGTCGACGCTGCTGGAAGCCGATCCCGAAATTAAAGTCATCGGCACGGCTCCCGACCCCCTGATCGCCCGCGACAAGATCAAGGCACTCAATCCTGACGTGGTCACGCTCGACGTCGAGATGCCGCATATGGACGGCGTGTCGTTCCTGCGGCGCATCATGACGCTGCGGCCGATGCCGGTGGTGATGATTTCGACTCTCACCCAGGCCGGCGCCGAGATCACGTTGGAAGCACTCGAAATCGGGGCCGTCGACTTCATCGCAAAGCCATCGAGCCTTGGCGGCGACCTCGCGGCGCTCGCCGCCGAACTGCAGACCAAGGTCAAGCACGCCGCGCGCACCCGCGTCGGCGTGCATCGGCCGCCGCAGGCCGCAGCGCCCGCCCGCAAGGAACGCGTCTACAAGCCTAATGGCAAGATCGTCGTTATCGGCGCATCGACCGGCGGCGTCGAGGCGCTCAAGGAAGTGCTCATGGGGTTGCCGGCGCAGTGTCCGCCAATCCTGATCACCCAGCACATGCCACCACGGTTTACGGCCGCTTTCGCTGAACGTCTCAACCGCGAATGCCCGATGACGATCGCGGAGGCGAAGCACGACGACGTCGTTGAACCCAGCCATGTCTATATTGCGCCGGGCTCGCATCATCTCAAGTTGATGCGGCACGGTACGAAATATCTCTGCCAGTTGTCGGACGAAGCGCCGGTCACCGGCCACCGGCCGTCGGTCGATGTGCTGTTCGGCTCCGCAGCGCGCGCAGGCGGACGGAATATCGTCGCGTCAATCCTGACGGGCATGGGCAAAGACGGCGCGCAGGGCATGCTCGAACTGCGTAATGCGGGCGCTTTCACACTCGGCCAGGATGAACATTCGTCGCTCGTGTACGGCATGCCGAAGGCGGCGTTCGAGAAGGGCGGCGTGATGCAGCAGCATCCGCTGTCGCATATGGCAGAAGCCATTCTTGACGCCTGTGAAAGCTCGCTCCATGAGCGCCCCGCGAGCCACACCTTGAAAGCCGGTTGAGGTCCGTTCCGATGAATACGATGACCGATCAGATCGTGGTTGCAAAATTGAAGCCCGTGATGGATCTCGCGGCGGCGGAGCAGTTCCTCGTCGAAATGCGCAGTCTTGTCGATACGAGCATCGAGCTCCATCTCGACGCATCGGAGGTGCGCACGCTGACGACGCCGTGCATTCAAATCATTCTGGCGGCGGTGCGAGCCAATCATGGCGTTGCTGTCGTATCGCCTTCACCCGAATTCGTGAGCGCATTCACCGATCTCGCGCTGACGTTTCCGCAGACCGAGCCGGTCTCCATGAACGAGCCGGCGGAAATCGAACCGGCACAAGCAGCCGCTTCTCTCGCGCCGGAGAACTCCGCCGGCCCCAACACCCAACCCGAAACATTCGATCAACCTGAAGCAGAAGCCATGGCCAAACGCATCTTGACGATCGACGATTCAAAAACCATTCGCGACATGCTGCGGATGACACTGACGGACGCCGGCTATGACGTCCTTCAGGCGGTGGACGGACAGGATGGCGTCGATTTACTCGAACGCGAAACTGTCGATCTCGTTATCACTGACATCAACATGCCGAAAATGGACGGCTATGAGGTGGTTCGTCACCTGCGCGGCAATCCGGCCTACGACGGCCTGCCCATCCTGGTACTCACCACCGAGAGTGACAGCGACAAGAAAAATATCGCGCGTGAGGCAGGCGCCACCGGCTGGATGGTCAAGCCATTCGACCCCGAACGCCTCGTTGCCACAGTTCGCAAGGTCATCCCCTAGCGGTGCAGAAACGGCCGAGGTAAACGGCCAGGGACTTCCGTCATGTCGAGCTTTGAACAACTCAAGCAAACCTTCTTCGATGAGTGCAGCGATCTCCTTCAACAGATGGAGACGAGCCTTACCGAAATCCGTGCCGGAAACAGTACCGATGATACTGTGAATGCGGTGTTTCGTGCCGTGCACTCCATCAAGGGCGGTGCCGGTATTTTCGGGTTTGAGACATTGGTGAAGTTCGCGCATGTGTTTGAAACCGTGCTCGACTCGATCCGCAGCGGCGCGATCGCGATTACACCGGACAACATTGATACGCTGTTGTCGGCGGGAGACGTGCTTTCCGATCTCGTGAATATGTCACGTGCGGACGAGGCGCCGCCATCGGATTACGGCGCCGAATGCCGCGCGGCTCTCGAAGAGATCATGCGCCGGAACGGCGGCAGTGAAGACAACATGGGCGGCTCCGACATCGCCGACGACTTTGACGACATCGATTTTACGCCGGTGATGGCCGACGCGGACGACGACGGAGCCGCCGTCGACGGGCCGCACGATTTTGCCATCACGTTTCGGCCGGGCGCCGAAATGGTAAAGAAAGGCAACGAACCGCTGTTCCTGCTGCGCGAACTGCGTCAGCTTGGCGAACTCGAACTCGTCGCGGAGACGGACGAGATTCCACCGCTCGCCGCCATGGCATCCGACAAGCCATATATCGGGTGGACCGGGACGCTGCGTACGGATGCCTCACGCGCTCAGATCGAAGCGGTGTTTGACTTCGTATCCGGCGATTGCGAACTGGACGTTCGCGACCTGACAGTGCCGCCGGTGGCGGAACTAGCCGTGGTTGCGTCGCCGGATGTTCCCCTTGCGCCCGATTTGCCGGCGGAGCCGCAACCCGCGGCCGACCCGCTGCCGGTGGAAGCAGCGCCGCCTGTTCCCACAGCCGCCGCGCCGGCTGCCGAGCCGCCAAAGCCGGCTATGCCCGCCAAGGCGCCCGAACGCGCAGAGGGCGGTGCCGGCCAGGCGCCCGCAAAGGCGGCGGCCACCACCACCCGGGTCGAACTGGAGAAGATCGACCGCGTCGTAAACATGGTCGGCGAACTCGTGATCGCACAGGCAATGCTGGGCCAGATCGTGCAGGAACTGCCCGAGCATATCACCGGGCGGCTGATGCAGACGCTCGATGAAGTGATTCACCACACGCGCGAACTCAAGGACAGCGTAATGTCGATCCGCGCCCAGCCGGTCGGCGCAGTGTTCCAGCGCATGCCGCGGCTGGTGCGTGAACTCTCGGCGAAAACCGGAAAGCGCGTGCGGCTGGAGATGAGCGGTGAGACGACGGAAGTCGACCGTTCGATCATCGAGCGCCTGGCGGATCCGCTGACCCACATCATCCGCAATTCGATGGACCACGGCATCGAGGCGCCGACGGACCGCGCCGCAGCCGGCAAGCCGGAAGAAGGCACGATCTATCTCGGCGCCGAGCATCGCGGCGGCAAAATCGTTATCGAGGTGCGCGACGACGGCGCGGGCATCAACCCGGACCGCGTGCTCAAGAAAGCGCGCGAACGCGGGCTGGTCAGTTCCGACGCGTCGTTGTCCGAGGACGAGATCAACAATCTCATTTTCCTGCCGGGTTTCTCTACCGCCGAGACCATTTCGGATATTTCCGGCCGCGGCGTCGGCATGGACGTGGTGAAGCGCAATATCCAGGACATCGGCGGCCGTATCACGCTTAAATCGGAGCGCGGCCGCGGCATGATACTTCAGCTCGCGCTGCCGCTGACGCTCGCGGTTATGGATGGCATGGTGATCCGGGTCGGGCGCGAAACCTATGTCGTGCCGATGTCGGCGATGGTCGAGTGTTTGCGTCCGCCGCGCGAGGACATGCACAACCTGATCGGCACGCGCGGTATGCTGAAGCTGCGCGGCGATCTGCTGCCGATTGTCAACCTGGCCGATCTGCTCGATGTCGGCTCGGTGCTGGATGACGATGCGGGCGGCGTCGTCATCATCACAGAAGCCGGAGATGACGTGCGGTTCGGTCTCCGGGTCGACGAACTGTTGGGCCATCAGCAGGTCGTAATCAAGAGCATTGAGGAGAGTTACGGCTCGATTCCCGGTATTGCAGCGGCGACGATCCTCGGCAACGGCCGGGTGGCCTTCATTCTCGATACCGAAAAGCTGTTCGAAATGGCTTCCATCCCGCCGGCTATGTCCCAGCCGTTGATCCAAAAGGTGGCTGCGCGCGCCATCGCTTCTGCGAGCTAGTACAACAGCCGTATCCGTAAACGAGTGCAAGCCAGTTACGCATGAACCAAGATCAAGCCAGCACGACGATGACGGTGGAGCCGGAAAGCGTGGCCTTGCAACCCCACGCAGCGACCGGCGATCTTGGCGCGTTTCTTGGAACGCTGGCGATAGTGCTGCGTGAAACCATCGGCCGCTTCGAGCAAACCGCGGACCGTGTCTCCGAGATGGTGGTCAAGCACACAGGCCGTGCCGGCCCGGACCTTATTCACGCCATCCAGGACTTCGACCGTCTTCAGCAGGAACTTGGAGCCGTCGGCGATGTGCTGTCGCGTCTGGAGATTTCGATGGCCGGCCAGTGGCCGGGCAATCCGCCTGTCGCCGACCTGAAGACCGACCTTCTCAGTTGCGTGAAACTGTCCGATGTGAAGCGCCGTCTGGCGCTTCATTTCGAGCCGGCGGAAGGAGCCGCGGAATCGGCTCCGGCCGAATTGGAAGCCGAGTTTTGAATCAGCGTCGTGTCCGCTGCGGGAGATGCGGACGTTGTAGTGCCGGTGCGTAGGAGCAGGCCGCATGTCACGTGCCCAGACAAGCCTGAAGGGCGTCTCCTTCATCATCGCGGATTCGAACGTCTATTTCTCGTCGCTTCTGTTTTCGATGCTGAAGGGTTTCGGCGCGGACAAGATCATTCAGGCGCGCGATGCCCAGTCGGCGACCGAGTCGCTGCAGACCACCAAGATCGATGTGATGCTGTGCGACTTCCTGCTACCGCCGAACGGCGGTATGGCCTTCGTGCGTGGTGTGCGGCTCGATGCCAACGCGCCGTACCGGAAAATCCCGATCCTGTTCATGACCAGCGACACGCGGATTTCCATCATCAAGGCTGCGCGGGACGCCGGCGCCAACATGATCATCACCAAGCCGCTGTCGCCCAAGGGACTCTACGATCGGCTGGTTTGGGTTGCGTTCGATACCCGCGCTTTCGTCGAGTCGAAGACCTATTACGGCCCGGATCGCCGCTTCAAAATCGAGGGCTTCCCGGACGGTCAGGGCCGACGCCGGGGCGACCTGCCGGTGGAAGTCGGCGAGGACAGCGGGCCTGGCCTGTCGCAGAATGAAATCGACTCGCTCTTTGCTGACGCGCGTAGCCTGTAAATCTTTGTTTTTCGGCCCTTGATTGCATTCAGCTCCCGTTCAGGCGCATGGGTCCAATGAGTTATTGCGTATAAGTAAGGGGGGTGCTACAGAATGTCGCAGGGAGGCGCGACGGCGCGAGAGGCCGGCTTCCAAGCCCCGTCTCGAAGTGACATCGCCCGTCAATATAGAAGTTTGCGCAGGTATGCCTTTAAACGACTCGCCGGAACGGACCCCGGTTCTCATTCGCCACATTCGTAAAATACAACCGCGCGCCTTACGGGCTTACTGCCTCGATCAGGGCCTCGGCGAAGCGTACGGCTATGTTGTACGGTAAGAGTATAGGCTGCTGCGGTTTGCGGCCTTGCCTCACGGCGATCATGGCCGGCTTCCTCGTCGGATTGGCGCCCGCGGTCGCCGGGACGCCCGACCAGATTTCGCCGAGCATGATCGCACCGGCGGCGAAGAAGCCGGGAAATATCAAAGGCGGTGAAAGCATCCGGGTCGAGCCGGATCAGGCGCACCAACTGACCGTCATCACGGTCAAAGAGTCACCGTTCCAGTCGCATAAGTCCGCAATTGGGCAGATCGCCTTCAACGACGACCTCAGTGCTCCGGTGCTGCCGCAATTTCCTGGCCGCGTCGTGAAACTGCGGGCCAAGGTCGGCGACGAAGTGAAAGCGGGCGATCCGCTCGTGGAAATCGACAGCCCGGAAATTCTTCAGCCGCAGAACGACTTCATCGCGGCCGTGGCGGCGCTGAACAAGGCCAAGGCGCAATACAACTTGGCCCAGACGGTCGAAGCGCGCCAGAAATTGCTCTTCGATGGCAAGGCCACGCCTCTGAAGGAAGTACAGCTTGCGGAAGCCCAATTGGCGGTCGCGGAAAACGACCTGCGGTCGGCCGAGACCGCGGTCGATGCCGCCCGTAGCAAGCTGCGTGTCAGCGGCAAAACCGACAGTGAGATTGATGCGCTTCAGAAGAACGGCATTGTAAGCCGCACATCGGTCATTCCCGCGCCGGTTTCCGGCACGGTGATCGCGCGCAAAGTGGGCCCGGGCCAATACGTGCGCACCGACATGCCCGATCCGCTGTTTGTCATCGCCGATCTATCCTCGATGTGGCTCAAGGCGTACGTGCCGGAAAATGATGCGCCCGCGATCCGCGTCGGCCAGGAAGTGGACGTGCGCGTGATGGCGTTGCCGGAGGGCGTCTTCAAGGCGCGTATCGTTGCCGTCGGCGCTTCATCGGACCCGATCACCCATCGGGTGATGGTGCGGTCGGAAGTGCCGAATCCCGACAGCATTCTGAAAGCCGACATGTTTGCCAGCTTCAGGATCAACACGGGTTCGCCGGTCTCTTCGCCAAGCGTGCCAGTCGAATCCGTCATCCGTCATGGTGATGAGGCCGCCGTATGGGTCGAGCAGGAGCCGCTTGTGTTCAAGCGCCGGCTGGTAACGCTTGGTCTCGAACGTGAGGATGGCATTCAGATCAGCGCTGGGCTGCGGCCCGGCGAACGCATTTTGTCCCGGGGGGCGATTTTCGTCGACAACGAGTGGCGGCAATGACCGCGCGCCGGGACCGGTGAGCTGATGATACGTAGCCTGATTGCCGCTTGCCTGTCGCGGCGGCCGATGGTGCTGATTGCGTATTTTGCGTTCCTCGCCGCTGGCTTTGCGGCGTTCTGGCGGCTCAATATTGAGGCCTATCCGGACCCGGCGCCGCCGATCATCGAGATCATCGCCCAGAACCCCGGCCAGTCGCCGGAGGAGATGGAGCGCTACGTCACGGTGCCGATCGAAATCGCGGTGGCGAGCACGCCGGGATTGAAATTCATCCGCTCCAACACGGTCTATGCGCTGAGCTTCATCCGCCTGCAGTTTGAGTATGGCCGCGACTACAATTTCGTGCGCCAGCAGGCCATCAACCGTCTTAAGGACGTCTCGCTGCCGCCCGGCGTGCAGCCGGTCATCTCGCCGGCGGGAACGATCAGCGAAATTTTTCGCTACGAGCTGCGCGGTCCGCCCGGCATGGACGTGATGCAGCTCAAGACGCTGCAGGACTGGGTGGTCGAGCGCAAGCTGCGCATCGTACCCGGGGTTTCCGACGTGCTCGTGCTGGGCGGCAAGACCAAGGAATACCAGGCCGAAATCGACCTCAATAGAATGGTGGCTTATGGCCTGTCGCTGCCGCAGGTCATCAATGCCATCTCCCAGAGCAATGCCAATGTCGGCGGCCGTACCGTCTCGATCGGCGAGCAGTCGGTCAATGTGCGCGGCGTTGGCGTGCTGACCTCGCTCGAAGACATCGGCAATATCGTCCTGAGCCAGCAGGGCGGCGTGCCCGTGCTGTTGTCCGACATCGCGAAAATCCAGATCGGATATACGCCGCGCCTCGGCATCGCCGGCCGCGATGACATGACGGACATCGTCACCGGCATCGTGCTGATGCAGAAGTTTGAGCGCACCATGGATGTGGTGGAGGGCGTGCGGGCTGCTGTCGCGAAGATGAACACCGATGGCACGCTGCCGCCCGGCGTCCATATCGATGCCTTCTACGATCGCGGCGATCTTGTCGCGGTCACGGTCAAAACCGTGCTGCACAACATGTTGTTCGGCGTGGCGTTGATCTTTCTCATCCAGTGGCTTTTTCTCGGCGACCTGCGTTGCGCGCTGATCGTCGCCGGCACCATTCCGGTGGCGCTGTTTCTTGCCGTCATCATCACTGTATTGCGCGGCGAATCCGCCAATCTCCTGTCGATCGGCGCCATCGATCTCGGCATCATTGTCGACGCCTCCGTGATCATGGTGGAAAACATCTTTCGCCATCTGGCGCATGCCGCGCAGCGACATCCGAGCGAAGGCGATCCAGACACGTCGACGAAGTTGCAGCGAATCCTCGCCGCCGCGGTCGAGGTCGATTCGCCGATCTTCTTCTCCGTCGCGATTACGATCGCTGCCTTCCTGCCGCTGTTCACCATGCAGGGCGTGGAGGGTCAGATCTTCGGGCCGATGTCGCGCACCTATGCCTACGCACTGATCGGATCCGTGATCGCGACCTTCACGGTCACGCCGGTGCTGTCGTCCGTGCTGCTGCCGGCGAATGTGAAAGAGATCGAAACTTTCCTCGTGCGCGGAATCCGTCGTGTCTACATGACTGTTTTGCCGGTTGCGGTACGCTACGCGGGCCGCTCTGCGATTGTTGCAGCTGTATTCCTCATTGTCTGCGGCGGTCTCGGCATGCGTCTCGGCACCGAGTTCCTGCCGAAGCTGGAAGAAGGCAACCTCTGGATCCGTGCCATCATGCCGCCGACTATCGCACTGGACGCCGGTATCGACACGGTGGCGCGCATCCGCAAAGTCGTCAAAAGCTATCCGCAGGTGCGCACGGTATTTTCCGAACAAGGCCGAGGCGAAGACGGCACCGATCCCGATGGTTCATTCCTGGCGGAGTTTTTCGTGCCGCTCAAGCCATTCGAGGAATGGCCAAAGGGGTCGAACAAGGAAGCACTGGTCAAGGAAATGAGCGACCAGCTTAATCGGGAATTCGTCGGCATCGATTTCAACTTCTCGCAATACATCCAGGACAACATCGAAGAGGCGGTGTCGGGTGTGAAGGGCGAGAATTCGGTCAAGATTTTCGGTCCTGACCTGAAAGAGCTCGAACGTCTTGCCAAGGAGCTCAAGACCACGATCAGCGAAGTCCCGGGCGTAACCGATCCGGCTGCGTTCAATCTTCTTGGCCAGCCCAACCTGATTGTACGGATCGATCGCGCCAAGGCAGCACGCTACGGTTTCTCCGTCAACGATGTGAACACCGTGGTGCAGGCGGCTGTCGGCGGGCAGGAGGTGACGCGTATCTACGAAGGCGAAATGAATTTCGCGTTCACGATCCGTCTTGCGCCGGAGTACCGGCGCAATATCGCCGCCATCCGCGCGATACCGGTTGCCTTGCCTAATAGCGACCCGAAAGCCCCGACGACCTACGTGGCGCTGCGCGACCTCGGCGAAGTCGCGCTCGAAACCGGAGCCGCCTATATCTACCGTGAGAACACCCAGCGCTTCGTGCCGCTGAAATACAGCGTGCGTGACCGCGATCTGGGTTCGACCGTGGCTGAGGCCCAAAAACGCGCCAGCGAGAAGATCAAGCTGCCCCAGGGCTACCGCATGGAATGGTCCGGCGAGTTCGGCGCCCTGCAGGAGGCCAAGAAACGGCTCGCCATCATCGTTCCGCTAAGCCTCGTGCTTATCCTGATGCTGCTCTATGGCTTGTTCAACAGCGTGCGCGACAGCCTGCTGGCGCTGTCCGGTATTCCCTTCGCGGTCGCCGGCGGCATTCTGGGACTTTACGTGGCCGGCCTGAACGCCAGCGTGTCGGCCGCCGTCGGGTTCATCTCGCTGTTCGGGGTATCGGCGATGGACGGCATCCTGCTCGTTTCCTACATCCGCAAGAATCTCGAAGAGGGGCTCGGTACCGAAGAAGCTATCATCAACGCAGCGTCGACGCGGATGCGGCAGATTTTCATGACCGGGTTTTCCGCTTGTATCGGCCTGGTGCCTGCGGCGATCTCGACCGGCATCGGGTCGCAAGTGCAGCAGCCGCTGGCCTGTGTCATTGTCGGTGGCATGTTGTTGTCACCGATCTGCAGCTTGCTCGTCATTCCGGTACTGTCGCGTCTCGCGATGCCGCGCATCAAGCACGCTGAAATCGCGGCGTAGCGGGTTTTTGCAACGACATCTGGCGGGGCCGACCCGGATCATATTTGGTCCGGCTTGCCGTCTTCATCCATGCCATGCAAGAGCTTCGCTCTTGCCGCCCGGTCAACGAGGGGTGCAACCCGTTGATGGCATATACGGTTGCTCCCCACCACCAAATCCGGCATCCAGCATTTACATCGCCGGGCAAGTGTGATTGTAACGATTACAGGGTGGAAGGCCGAGGCCAGGCATGGAACGCGGCGTGACAAGTGCGGCAGCGGAAATAACCGCGCCTGCTTCCAAAAATACGGACAGCTTGCTGTCCGTGCGCAATCTTTCGATATCCTTCAATAACGGGTCGGGCTGGCTGCAGACACTCAAGGACGTGTCGCTCGACGTGAAGCCGGGCGAAGTGGTCGGCGTCGTCGGCGAGAGCGGCTGCGGTAAGTCGCTGACAGCGCTC
>Ga0164243_10007704_pt1 | contig 16028 bp, 15 predicted proteins | sample OricompcompostOP_FD_108781 | JGI IMG/M metagenome (GOLD analysis project Ga0164243, IMG submission 108781) | Organic Plus compost microbial communities from Emeryville, California, USA - Original compost - Organic plus compost (OP) | ecosystem: Engineered > Solid waste > Mixed feedstock >...
AGCGCCGATTCCGGCCGGCCATTGCAGGTGAAGCGGTATGAGGTGATGGCATGAACAAGCATGCCGCACAGGATTTGACCGCGCAAAGGATTGCCGGCGGTGTGGCGACCGACCAGCGGCATGATTCGGCCCACAAACATGTGACCGGCGAGGCCGTCTATATCGATGACATGGCCGAGCCGGCAGGCACGCTGCATGCCTATCTCGGCCTTTCCACCGTTGCGCATGGCACCATCCGATCGATGGATCTTTCCGCTGTCCGGTCAGCACCGGGCGTGGTCGATGTGCTGACTGCGAAGGATGTCCCTGGCGTCAATGACATCAGCCCAACGGGCAAGCAGGACGAGCCGGTGCTGGCGGACGGGGTGGTGCAATTCTTCGGCCAGCCGATCTTCGCGGTGATCGCCGGTACCCGCGACCAGGCAAGACGCGCCTGCGTGCTTGCCAAGGTCGAATATGACGAACTGCCCGCAGTGATCGATATAGGCGACCTCGATCCAGCCAAGGACAAGCTCGTTACCGCGCCGCTCACCCTTGCGCGCGGCGAGGCGGCCAAGGCCATCGCAGCCGCTCCAAGGCGCGTGAAAGGCCGAATGCGTTGTGGCGGGCAGGATCACTTCTATCTGGAAGGGCAGATCGCGCTTGCCATTCCCGGCGAGGATATGGATGTCACCGTGCATTCCTCCACGCAGCATCCGAGCGAGGTGCAGCACATGGTGGCGCATGCGCTCGGCGTACCCTCCCATGCGGTAACCGTGGAAGTGCGGCGTATGGGCGGCGGCTTTGGCGGCAAGGAGACGCAGGCCAACCAGTTTGCCGCCATTGCCGCCATCGCTGCCAAGCGTCTGCGTCGTGCCGTAAAAATCCGCCCCGACCGCGACGACGACATGACTGCTACGGGCAAACGCCATGATTTTGTGATCGACTACGAAGTCGGGTTTGACGACGACGGCAACATCCTCGGCGTCGACTTCACCTACGGCGCCCGTTGCGGCTTTTCGGCCGATCTTTCCGGCGCCGTGACGGATCGGGCGCTGTTTCATTGTGACAACGCTTATTTTTATCCGGCGGTGAAGGCGGTTTCCGCGCCGCTTTATACGAACACGGTATCGAACACCGCCTTCCGCGGCTTCGGCGGGCCGCAGGGGATGCTGGGCGCTGAGCGCATCATCGACGAGGTGGCTTTCGCCTGCGGCAAGGACCCGCTGGAAATCCGAAAGTGCAATTTCTATGGCGAGCGCGAGCGTAACGTGACGCCCTATCACCAGACGGTCGAGGACAATATCGTCCACAGGATCGTGTCGGAACTGGAGGAGCGTGCCGCCTATGCTCGTCGTCGGCGCGAGATCGCCGCTTTCAATGCCAACAGCGATGTGATCAAGCATGGTATCGCGCTGACGCCGGTCAAGTTCGGTATCTCCTTTACCGCCACCCATTTCAACCAGGCAGGCGCGCTGGTCCATGTTTATACGGATGGCTCGGTGCATCTGAACCATGGCGGCACGGAGATGGGGCAGGGACTCTATGTGAAGGTCGCCCAGATCGTCGCTGAGGAATTCCAGATCGACATCGATCAGGTGAAGATCACCGCCACCACGACCGGCAAGGTGCCCAACACTTCCGCTACCGCTGCCTCGTCCGGCTCCGACCTCAACGGTATGGCGGCGCAGAATGCTGCGCGCCAGATCAAGGAAAGGCTCATAGCCTTCGCCGCCGAGACGTATGGCATCGGAAAGGAGCAGATCAAATTCCTGCCCAATCGCGTGCGCATCGGCAATCATGAGGTCGCTTTCGCTGATCTCGTCCGCAAGGCCTATATGGCGCGCGTCCAGCTATCGGCCGCCGGCTTCTACAAGACGCCGAAGATCCATTGGGACCGCGACAAGGGCAGGGGCCATCCCTTCTATTATTTCGCTTACGGGGCTGCCTGTTCCGAAGTGTCGGTCGATACGCTGACTGGCGAATATATGGTGGAGCGCACCGATATCCTTCACGAAACAGGCCGCTCCCTTAACCGGGCGATCGATATCGGCCAGATCGAGGGCGGGTTCGTGCAGGGAATGGGCTGGCTGACGACGGAAGAACTGCGGTGGGACGAGAAGGGGCGGCTTCGGACCCACGCCCCCTCCACTTACAAGATCCCGCTCGCCTCCGACCGCCCTAAGGTCTTCAACGTCACGCTGGCCGAATGGGCGGAGAACGCCGAAAAGACGGTCCATCGCTCCAAGGCGGTCGGCGAGCCGCCTTTCATGCTTGCCATGTCGGTCCTGCACGCCCTTTCCGATGCGGTGGCGAGTGTCGCGGATCACCGGCTCTGCCCGCGGCTGGATGCACCCGCCACCCCCGAACGCGTGCTCATGACGATCGAACGGCTGAGGACTGAAGCCGGCAGACAGAAATGAACTCGGCATCCAATCGCCTTTCGGCCTTTCTCGATACAGAGCCTCGCCTTGCACTGGTCGAAGTCCGAGAAGCTCAAGGATCGACCCCGCGCGAGAAAGGCTCGTGGATGGTGGTGGGATCCTCGTCATCGTTGGGCACCATCGGCGGCGGACAGCTCGAATTTCTCGCTATTGCCAAGGCGCGCGAGCTGATCATTGCGAATGCCGCTTCCGGCACGCTCGACATTCCGCTGGGACCGGAAATCGGCCAATGCTGCGGTGGCAGGGTCAGTCTTGATATCTCGATCATTGATGATGCCCGGCGGGCAGAACTTCTGCGCCGGGTGGATGCCGAGGATGCGGCGCGCCCGCATGTCTACCTGTTCGGCGGTGGGCATGTCGGCCACGCGCTTGCCGCCGCGCTTTCATTGCTGCCGGTGCGGGCCATTGTCGTGGAGACCCGTGCCGAAGCGCTCGAAAGGCTGCCTCCGGAGGTCGAACGGAAGCTGACTCCGGTCCCCGAGGAACAGGTGCGGATTGCCCCGCTGCATTCCGCCTTCCTGGTGCTGACTCATGATCATGCGCTGGATTTTCTGATCGTCTCGGAGGCGCTGGCGCGCGAGGACGCTGCTTATGTTGGCATGATCGGCTCGAAGACGAAGAAGGCGAGTTTCCGAAGCTGGTATCTGAAGAATGGCGGCGACGAGAGACGCCTTGCTCGCCTGGTGACACCGATCGGCGGCAAGGCGGTTCGCGACAAGCGCCCCGAAGTCATTGCGGCCTTGGCGGCAGCGGAGGTGATGGTTGCGCTGGCTGGAAGATAAGCTCGTCGGAGCTGTTGTGATTACCGTCCTGCAAGAATGTCGCCAATCATACGCTGACAGCGTTCGGCCATGAAATCCAGGAGCAGGCGCACCTTCGGGTCCTGGAACTTCTTGTGCGGGTAAACGGCAGCCAACTTCACCGGTACAGGCGGATTGTCGGCCAGGATGACTTTCAGTCGGCGGTCCCGGATGAAAGGTTCTATCTCGAAACGCGGCTTGTTGATGATGCCGCGTCCAGCGAGCGCCCAGCCGGTGATCACGTCGCCATCATCGGAATCGAACGGGCCGCTAACCTCGAATTTTTTCGGTCCGTTTTCCGTTAGAAGCGTCCAGTAGTGCTCCCGCACGCCCGGAAATCGCAGCATCAGGCAGTCGTGACGGTCATCGATGAGCTGACGAGGCTTTGTCGGCTCGCCGCGCTTTTCGAGGTATTTCGGCGAGGCGGCCAGCACGCGTTCGCAATCCATGATGCCGCGCATGCGCAGGCTGGAATCCTCCAGCAGGCCGAGCTTGAAGGCGACGTCGATTCCCTCCTTCATCATGTCGACCTCATGGTCGGACAGCCTGAGACGCACCTCGATCTCCGGATATTTGTCGTGGAATTCGGGTATGCCGCTTGCGATGAGGCGGCGTCCGAGCCCGAGCGGCGCGGTGACCCGGATGGTGCCGCGCGGTTTGCCGGAAAGGGCCGCGACGGCGGCCTCTGCCTCGCTGACAGCCTCCAGAACCTGCTTGGCGCCCTTGTAGAACACGCTGCCCTGCTCGGTCGGTGTGAGCTGGCGCGTGGTGCGGTTAAGAAGCCGCACGCCCAGATGCCTTTCCAGTTCCTTGATACGATTGGACGCCACGGCGGGCGAAATGCGCATGTCGCGACCGGCAGCAGACAGGTTGCCGAGTTCAACCACCCGCACGAACACCGCGATATTGTCGAGATAGGCCATTCAGAACCACGTCATTTTTCGGTTCCCCTCCTAAACGGACCATTATTTTCCAGATTTTTTTGAAAGTCATCGTGCATGACTCCCCTTTCCGTTTGAATGCGAGGCCGTAAAGTCGCATCGTCGCAAGGCGAGGGACCAAGAAAATGAACGAGTTCGCGATTGCCTGGGATTGGCTGAGCTTCGGCGTGCGCTGGCTGCATGTGGTCACCGCCATCGCCTGGATCGGCTCATCCTTCTATTTCATCGCGCTCGATCTCGGCTTGCGCCAGCGGCCCGGTCTGCCCGAGGGTGCCTATGGCGAGGAATGGCAGGTGCATGGCGGCGGCTTCTATCATGTGCAGAAATATCTGGTTGCGCCGGCTGCGATGCCGGAACACCTCACCTGGTTCAAATGGGAGTCCTATTCTACCTGGCTTTCAGGCTTCGCGCTGCTCTGCATCGTCTATTATGGCGGCGCCGAACTCTATCTCATCGACCGCAATGTGCTCGACGTTTCGGTGCCGGTCGCCATCCTCATCTCGCTCGCTTCGATCGGCCTCGGCTGGATCGTCTATGACCTTCTGTGCAAGTCGCCGCTCGGCAAGAGCGATACCGGCCTGATGCTGGTCCTCTACGCCGTTCTTGTCTTCATGAGTTGGGGCTACACGCAGCTTTTCACCGGCCGTGCGGCCTTCCTGCATCTCGGCGCCTTCACGGCGACGATCATGACGGCGAATGTCTTCCTGATCATCATCCCCAACCAGAAGGTCGTGGTGGCCGACCTCATCGCCGGCCGCAAGCCGGATCCGAAATATGGCCGGATCGCCAAGCAGCGCTCGCTGCACAACAACTACCTGACGCTACCCGTCGTCTTCCTGATGCTTTCGAACCACTACCCGCTGGCCTTCGCCACGGAGTTCAACTGGATAATCGCATCGCTGATCTTCATCATCGGCGTCCTGATCCGGCACTATTTCAACACGGTGCATGCGCGAAAAGGCAATCCGCACTGGACATGGGGCGCGGCGGCCGTTCTTTTCATCACCGTCATGTGGCTATCCTCGGTCCCGAAAATGCTTACCGACGAGGAGAAGCTGTCGGCTGCCGAAAAGAACCTCATCGCCTCGGCACATTTCCCGGCCGTTCGCGATACGGTGATGGGACGCTGCGCCATGTGCCATGCGGCCGAGCCCGGCTATGAAGGCGTCCGCTGGCCGCCCAAGGACGTCGTCCTGGATACGGATTCGGCAATCGCCGCCCATGCGCGTGAAATCTACCTGCAGGCGGGCCGCAGCCATGCCATGCCGCCGGGGAATGTTTCCGGCATCACGCCTGAGGAGCGCGCATTGCTCGTCACCTGGTTCGAGGAGACGCAATGAGAAGGCTTTTCCTTCGCGGGCGCATCTTGAGCTTTCTCAGCGAACCGAAGGCTCCTGACGATCATGCCTCGTACCGATATGAGGAAGACGGTGCGATCCTGCTCGAAGGCGGGCGAATCCTTGCTGCCGGCGCCTATGACGATATTGCGCACCAGGCCGGCGAAGGGGTTGACGTCGTCGATCACAGGCCGAACCTCATCCTGCCCGGCTTCATTGATGCGCATGTGCATGTGCCTCAGATGCAGGTCATCGCCAGCTACGGCGCGGAACTGCTCGACTGGCTGAACACCTATACCTTTCCGGAGGAGGCGAAGTTCCACGACACGCAGCACGGCCGTCGTATCGCACGATTGTTCCTCGACGAGATTGTGCGGCACGGCACCACCACGGTCGCGGCCTATTGTTCGGTGCACAAGGAAAGCGCCGACGCTTTCTTCGTGGAGGCATTGGAGCGAAACATGCGCGTCATCGCCGGCAAGGTGATGATGGATCGCAACGCGCCCGATGGAGTCCTCGACACGCCGCAATCGAGCTACGACGACACCAAGGCGCTCATCGCCGCCTGGCACGGCAAGGGCCGCCTGCATTACGCCATTACACCGCGTTTTGCGATTACCTCGTCACCCGAGCAGATGGATGTAGCGTCCGCGCTCGCTCGAGAGCATCCCGATCTGCATATCCAGACGCATCTGTCTGAAAATGCTGCTGAGATCGCTGTGGCGCAGGAGCTTTATCCGTCTGCGCTCGACTACACGAATATCTACGAGAAATACGGGCTGCTTGGCCCGAAGAGCCTGCTCGGGCATTGCATCCATCTGTCGGAACGTGAGGTGGATGCCATGTCGGAAACGCAGTCCGTAGCCGTCTTCTGCCCCACCTCCAATCTTTTCCTCGGCTCCGGCCTGTTCGACTACCATCGCTATAAAAGGCGGGAGAAGCCGCTCCGCGTGGCTTGCGCGACCGATGTCGGCGGCGGCACTAACTATTCCATGCTGCGTACCATGGACGAGGGATACAAGGTGGTCGCGTTGCAGGGTGAGAAGCTCAATCCGCTGGCTTCCTTCTGGCAGATCACGCGCGGCAATGCCGAGGCATTGTCGCTCGTCGATCATGTCGGTACGCTGGAGCCCGGTACGGATGCGGATATCGTCGTGCTCGATGCGAAGGCGACACCGGGGATGGCCCTGCGTATGGAAAGGGTCGGGACCCTTGCGGAAGAGCTCTTTCTCCTGCAGACACTCGGCGACGACCGCGCCGTGCGGGAGGTCTACGTCGCGGGGAGGGCAGTGAAGAATGAAGGGAAGGCCGGCGGTTGAGATCCATTTACAGGATGCTGCCGCATGATCGAGCCGCGTACTCTGTTCACTTCCCTCTTCGAAGCCGCTGTGGCCGCGGCCGACCCTACAAAGACAATCCGCAATTTTTTGCCGAAGCCGCCGAAGGGACGCACCATCATTGTCGGCGCCGGCAAGGGCGCCGCGCAAATGGCGCAGGCCTTCGAACGGGAATGGCAAGGGCTGCTGGAAGGCCTCGTTGTCACCCGCTACGGCTACGGCGCGCCATGCGAACGCATCGAGGTGGTGGAGGCATCGCACCCGGTGCCCGATGCGGCGGGGCTGGAGGCAAGCCGCCGCCTGCTTGATCTCGTCAGCAATCTGACGCCGGACGATCTCGTGGTGGCGCTGATTTCGGGCGGCGGGTCGGCACTGTTGCCGGCGCCTCCGACCGGCCTGACACTGGAGGACGAGATTGCCGTCAACAAGGCGCTGCTTTCCTCGGGTGCGCCGATCTCCGCCATGAACACGGTGCGCAAGCACCTGTCCGTGATCAAGGGTGGCCGATTGGCCGCTGCTGCGCATCCGGCGCGCGTTGTAACCCTTGTCGTCTCGGATATTCCCGGCGACGATCCTGCCCTGGTCTCCTCGGGGCCCACCGTTCCGAATGCGGCCAGCCGCGAAGACGCGCTTCGGATCGTCAAGACCTATGGTCTCGATCTCCCGCCTGCCGCCATGCGCCATCTGGAATCGCCGGAGGCCGATGCCCCGTATCCGGATGATCAGCGTTTCGCCGGCAACAAAGTGCATGTCATCGCATCGGCCGCCGTCTCGCTCGAAGCGGCCGCCGCGGAAGCGCGGCGGCAAGGTATCGAGGCCGTGATCCTTTCCGACGCCATCGAGGGGGAGGCCCGCGAAGTGGGCTCGGTCCATGCGGCCATCGCGCGTGAGATAGCGCGGAAGAACCGGCCCTTCGCAAAACCGGTCGTGATGCTTTCAGGCGGCGAGACGACCGTGACGATCCGTAAGAAGGGCGGGCGCGGCGGACGCAACACGGAATTCCTGCTCGCCCTAGCGCTCGGCATAGACGGTATTGCGGGTATCCATGCCTTTGCTGCCGATACGGATGGAATCGACGGCTCGGAAGACAATGCAGGCGCCTTTGCCGACTTCACAACTGCTTCGCGGCTGCGCGAGGCAGGGCTTGATCCGAAGGCACTCCTCAACGGACATGACGCCTGGGCCGCATTCCAAGCTTTGGGCGATCTCTTCGTTCCGGGACCGACGGGAACAAATGTCAACGACCTGCGGGCGGTGCTTGTTCGGTAAACCCGGCACCGACGACATCAGAGCGAGATGATCCCATCTGAGTTCATCTCGCTAACCCTTCATCAGCTCCTTCACCTTGCGCATGTCCTTTGCGAACCGCTCGCGCTCCCGCTCTTTCTCGGCTGCATTGGGAATGCGCAGCAAATAGGAGGGGTGAACGGTGATGAGAACCGGAACGCCCTCGGCGCTTTCCACGACGCTGCCGCGCAGTCTGGTGATCGGCACCTGCTTTCCGGTCAGGGCCCGTGCTGCGGTCGCGCCCAGGGCGACGGCCACGTCCGGCCGGATGATGGTCAGTTCCTGGTCCAGCCACCAGCGGCAGGCGCGGATTTCACCCGCATTGGGTTTGCTGTGGATGCGCCGCTTGCCACGCGGTTCGAATTTGAAATGCTTCACGGCATTGGTGACATAGGTCTTCTTCCGGTCGATGCCTGCTTCCTCGAGGATGTTGTCGAACAGCGTCCCGGCCGGCCCCACAAATGGGCGCCCTTCGATGTCCTCCTTGTCGCCCGGCTGTTCGCCTACGAAAACCACCCTTGCCGAGCGCCGGCCTTCACCGAAGACGGTCTGCGTCGCGTTCTTGTAGAGATCGCAGCGTGTGCAGCCCTCCGCCTCCTCGCGCACCGTTTTCAGGGTCTTGGACCGCGCTTCCTTGTCATCCTGGGAAATCATGGAAATTCTCGCTGCCGGCACAAGCGGCCGCGGGCCGAAAAGTTCCCAAGATATTCAGGCCGAAATGTCGATCACGCCGCAATCGCCGGCTTCCGTGCCGAAGGCGAGGCGGCGGCCTTCGCGGTCCCAGGCCATGCTGGTTATGGCTCCCTTGCCGGGCCGGCGCAGCAAGACCTCCTTCTCGTCGGCGAAGCGGGCCGCCAGCACCATGCCGTCCGTATAGCCGATGGCTGCTATGTCGTCTGTAACATGACAGGCAACCGACGTGACCATCTGGTCGCCGCGCGTGCCGAGTTCCAGCGGCGCCTTGCCCATCGGGCCGTCCTTGCCCTGAAAAGGCCAGACGATTGCGGCTGGGGCTCCGGAGCTTGCCAACCAGCGGCCTTTCACGCTCCAGGATATGCTCTTCACCTTGGCCGGGTAACCGGTCATGCGCATATGGCGACCGTCGGAGAGCTTCCAGCCATGCAGCGCATTTTCCTGCATGGTGGTGACGAGAAATTCACCGTTGGGCGAGAAGGTGATGCCGGTATGCGCTCCGGCCCATTCGAGTTCGGTCGGCTTGCCTTCGGTTGCCGGAAAATGCAACGTTGCGCCGTTGTAACGGGCCACGCCCAGGCGCATTCCCTTCGGCGCGAAGGCCAGTCCTTCCACCGATCGCGGATGATCGAACTGGCGGGTGTTCCCGTCCGCAAAACGGACATAGGCGGCGCGTCCGCTGGCATAGGCGACCGCACCTTGCGGTCCCGATGCAACGCTGCTGATCCATTTGCGACCGAGTTCGGCGAACTGCACCGCTGTCCCGTCGGAAGCGACCGACATGACCTTGCCGTCCTCGCCACCGGTGATCAACGTTCTGCCGTCGAGGTCTGTAACCGCGCAGAGCAGCCCATCATGCGCTTCGACATGCTTGTGGCCGTTGTCGAGACGGTGGACTATCCCGTCCGCAAGCGCGAAATGGGGAATGTCGGAAAGCCATGCGACGGCCACGCAGTGGCCATCGAGATCGAGCGGGGCAACGGTTGGCATTCTTTCGTCAGGCCGCCTGGCACGCCTCGAAGGTGCGCTTCAGCCGCTCGGCGTCGAGGTCGCGGCCAATGAAGACAAGACGGCTTTCATGCTTCTCATTGTCCTTCCACGGTCTCTGATGGTCGCCCTCGATGATCATATGTACGCCCTGCACGACATAGCGTTCCGGATCATCCTTGAAGGCAATGATGCCCTTCAGCCGCAGGATGTTCGGGCCGTCCATCTGGGTCGTTTTCTGAATCCAGGGAAAGAACTTCTTCGGGTCCATTTCGCCGGCGCGTAACGAGATCGAATTTACCGTCACGTCGTGAATGGCCGAAAGCTCGCCGTGATGATGGTGGTCATGTCCATCATGATCATGGTGGTGATGATGGTCGTGATCGCAGTCCGGCCCGCAGACATGGTCCGGATGATCGTGGTCGAGGAAGTGGGGATCGTTGTCGAGCGCGCGCTTCAGGTCGAATGCGCCACGGTCGAGAACCTCGTCAAGCGATATGCCGGCGCGCGTGGTGCGATGGATGCGTGCGGAAGGATTGATGGCGCGGATCATCGCTTCGACCTGGGTCAACTCCTCCTGGCTGACGAGATCCGTCTTGTTGAGCAGAACCACATCGGCAAAGGCGATCTGGTCCTCGGCCTCCTTGCTGTCCTTGAGCCGCAGCGGCAGATGCTTGGCATCGACCAGCGCCACCACGGCGTCAAGCCGCGTCTTGGCGCGCACATCATCGTCCATGAAGAAGGTCTGCGCCACCGGTGCGGGGTCGGCCAGCCCGGTGGTTTCCACGATGATGGCGTCGAAACGGCCGGGACGGCGGGTCAGCCCTTCCACGACACGCACGAGATCGCCGCGCACAGTGCAGCAGACGCAGCCATTGTTCATCTCGTAGATTTCCTCGTCGGATTCCACGATCAGGTCATTGTCGATGCCGATCTCGCCGAATTCGTTGACGATGACGGCATAACGCTTACCGTGATCCTCCGAGAGGATGCGGTTGAGCAGCGTGGTCTTGCCGGAACCGAGATAGCCGGTCAGCACCGTGACCGGGATTTGCGCCTGTGTATCGGCCATGAATTCCCTCGCGGGCGGTATGTGATGAATGTGGCTTCCATATAGGACGGCACATCCGAAATTGCACGACCCGCTTCACGCCAGCCGGGACATATCGAAGCGATCGACGTCGACCAGAAGCTCGATGAAGCCGGCAACGGCATTGTCGAGGATCTTCTCGCCGGCGTCGGCGGTGGCGGCAGCAGCGTTTCCCGCCACTCCTTCCTTGGAGAGGTCACGCATCATCCAGCCGAAGGCATGTGGCCCGTAGGCGCGCAAATGCTTGAATTCGCGACTGAAATCCTCCTGGTTGGAGGGAAAGTTCCGGGCCTTCGCCATATCGACCAGATCGGGCCGCAGCGCCAGCATGACCGAGGTCTCGATCAGTCCGCCATGAATGCCGAACGCCTTTTCCTCTGCAGTCACGATTTCGTCAGGATAGCCGAATCGCGTCCAGCTCGTGGCGACCGCCAGCATTCCGAAACGCGCTCTCAGTTCCGTCGCCACGATCGTCATCAGGGGCGAGTTGCCGCCATGGGCGTTGAGCATGACGAATTTGCGCGTGCCGGTCCTGAAGAGGCTCTCGCCGATGCCGATCCAGCGTCGGATCGCATCGTCATAGGCAAGGGTTTTCGTGCCGGCGACATCCGAATGTTCAATCGAATAGCCGACTTTCTCGACCGGAAGGAAATCGATATTGAGGTCGGCGGGCAGTTTTGCCTTTGCGCGCAAGGTGATAGCCTCGGCGATGATGGCATCCGTCTCGAAGGGCAGGTGCGGTCCGTGCTGCTCGGTTGCGCCGAGCGGCAGGACGGCAATCTTTTCCGGCCGTGAAGGCATGGGCGGTTTCCGTGTCATCAGATTGACATGCCGTTCTGGCATTGGCGCGATTGTGCCGGCAAAGTTATCGTGCAGCATGGGCATCAGGCAAGGTGCCGGAACAAAGGAGGGCCTGCATGACGAAGACTGCCAAGGGCGCGGTTATCGGTCGACTCCAATCGGCGGCCCGGCTATCGCGCACTTCGCTCGCAACACGCCTTCTCAGCCTGGGGCTCTATGCAGGGCAGGATCAGATCATGCTCGCGCTTGCGAGTGAGGATGGGCAGACACCAAGTCAGCTCGCCACAAAGCTGGGCGTGCGGCCGCCCACGATCACAAAGACGATCAACCGGCTAATGGCCCAGGGATTTCTCGAAAAGCGGGCGTCGGATCAGGATGCGCGCCAGGCACATGTCTTTCTGACCGAAACCGGCCAGGAAGCAATCCGCGCAATCGAGAAATCGGTGCGTCGAACCGAAAAGCAGGCATTGAAAGGGCTCGATAAAAAAGAGCAGAAGGCCTTGGCGAAGCTTTTGCGGCGCGTCGAGACCAATCTTTCCCAGAATGGCGAGGAGCAACTGCCCGACGAAAGCGAGGCGGAAGAAGAGGCCGCCTGATCGTTCCCTTATCCGTATTGGAATTTGACTTGCAAGGCCTCGCCGACTCGCGGAAAGAAGGCCTGACATCAACAAATCCGCGCCCGGAGCGTGAGTAAAATCGACAGACCCACCGAGAGCGCAACGCCGGGTTCGGCAATCGCGCTCGTCTTCGCAGCCGGCTTCCTTTTCTCCTGTCTGGACACCAGCGCGAAATATCTGGTGGGGACGGGTATGGCCGCACCTTTCATTGCATGGATGCGTTTTGCCGTGCATCTGGTGCTGGTGCTCTTTTTCCTGCGCACCTGGAGAAGCCATATTGCCTTCAGGACCACAAGCCTGCCGATGCAGGTGCTCCGCGGCGGCTTCCTGTTCGGCTCCACCATATTCAATTTCTTCGCTTTGCAGACATTGCAGCTTGCCGAAACGGTATCCATCGCCTTTTTCGCGCCCATGGTGACCACCGCGCTGGCAGGGCCGCTTCTGGGAGAATGGGCGGGCTGGCGGCGCTGGAGCGCAGTTCTGGTCGGTTTCGTCGGCGTGCTGATCATCACGCGTCCGGGTTTCGGTGTTTTCGGCATTGGCTATGTTTTCTCTCTTTGCTCGATGCTCAGCTATGTCTTCTATGTGATCATGACGCGAAGCATGGGGGCGAGAGAGACGGCCGAGAGCCTGATCTTCTATTCGGCGCTGACGCCGGTCATCCTGATGCTGCCGATCGTGCCGCAATATGCTTCATTGCCAGCCGAGCTGTGGCATTGGACGATTCTGCTGGCCCTTGGCCTGTTTGGCGGTCTCGGTCACTATCTGCTGATCCTGGCCTACAGGCAGGCCACGACCCACGCTCTGGCGCCTTATCCCTATCTGCAGATGGTCTGGATGATTGCTTTCGGTTACTTTGTCTTTGGCCAGTTTCCCGATGGCTGGACGCTTGCGGGCGCGGCGGTGATCGTGGCCAGCGGTCTCTACATCGTGCATCGCGAACACCGCCTGCGGGTCAGGACCCGTGCCGCGCCCAATGCCGAGAACGAGACGCTGGCAAAAAAGCTTTGACCCTTCGGGCTCGGTGCCATAAGGCGGATTTAAACTGTTTAGACAAGTCCGCGGAGGGGAAGCCCTGGCGCAGAAGATAAAGCTCTCGACGATCGCCGAGGCCTTGGGCGTCTCGACCGCCACCGTTTCGCTGGCACTGCGTGACAGCCCGCTGGTGGCCGATTCCACACGCGAGCGCATCAAGGAACATGCGCGCGAGATCGGCTATATCTACAACCGTCGTGCCGCCAGCCTTCGCACATCCCGGTCCGGGATCATTGGCGTCGTAGTGCACGACATCATGAACCCATTCTTCGCCGAAATCCTGCGCTCAATCGAAAGCGAGCTCGACCGGTCGCGGCAGACATTCCTGCTGTCTAACCACTACGACCAGCTCGAGAAACAGCGCACCTTCATAGACACGCTGCTGCAGCTCGGCGCCGATGGTGTCATCATGTCCCCGGCGATCGGCACGCCGCCTGAGGATATCCGCATGGTCGAGCAGAACGGTCTGCCCACCGTTCTCATCGCCCGCAGCGTCGAGGGCGCCAATGTTCCCGTATTTCGCGGCGATGACGCCTACGGCACGGGTCTCGCCACCAATCACCTGATCTCCCTCGGCCATACCCGCATTGCCATGATCGGCGGCACCGATCAGACCTCCACCGGCCGGCATCGCTATCAGGGCTATGTGGCGGCAATGGAAAAGGCAGGGCTGGAAGTCCGGCCCGAATGGCGCTTTCCCGGCCCAAGAACCAAGCAGGCGGGATTTGAAGTTGCCGGCGAGTTCCTGGCGGCCAAGGACAAGCCGACCGCGGCCGTCTGCTGGAACGATCTCGTCGCCATTGGCCTGATGAACGGCATTGCGCGGGCGGGGCTGGTTCCGGGCATGGATATTTCGGTCACCGGCTATGACGATCTTGAAGAGGCAGCCATTGCCACGCCCGCGCTGACGACCGTATGGAACGGGCAGCGCGAAGTGGGGCGGCGGGCGGCGCGCGTCCTTCTCGATCGGCTGAACGGTGCCGAGGTCAATCTGACGCAGGAGCTTATCCGGCCGGAACTGCATATCCGCCAATCGACCGGCAAGCCGCAGGAGCGGTAGCCTCGAAACGGCCGGACTGTGTAAACATCCGACATGCTTAGCCTTGCGAGACGCGTTCCGGCTGCCTAGGCTGGAAGAGCATCTTCAAAGGGATGACGATCTTGAGACAGTCAGCAAATACCATCCTTGTACCCGGAAAGCTCCTTCCTCATGCGCTCGGGCGCCTGGAGGAGAACTTCAGCGTGATCCGTATCGAGCGTTCGGATCCGGATTTGCTTAGCCCCGAGGCGGCGGAAAAAGTGGCTGGAATCGCTGCCATGACTGTGGTTGATGCCCGCCTGATCGATGCGCTGCCCAATCTTGAGATCATAGCCAATTTCGGCGTCGGTTATGATGCCGTGGATGCCAAGCATGCGGCTTCCAAGGGCATCATGGTCACCAACACGCCCGATGTGCTGACCGATGAAGTGGCCGACCTGGCCGTCGGTCTGCTCATCAACACCGTCCGCGAGCTGTCGAAGGCGGAGGCTTGGCTCCGGGCGGGGCGCTGGGCAGGCGAGGGGCCGTATCCGCTGACAAAAGGGACGCTGCGCGGCCGCAGCATCGGTATATTCGGCCTCGGGCGCATCGGCATGGCCGTTGCGCGAAGGCTCGAAGCCTTTGGCCTGCCGATCAGCTATCATAACCGGAACAAGGTGGAGGCCTGTCCGTATACCTATCATCCGACGCTGCTGTCGCTGGCGGAAGCCGTCGATACGCTGATCTGCGTGGCTCCCGGCGGCGCCGCCACGGAGAAGGTCATCGGGCGGGAAGTGTTCGAGGCGCTGGGGCCGAACGGTATTTTCGTCAATGTCGGCCGTGGAAGCACAGTGGACGAGGAAGCGCTCGCCCAGGCGCTTGCCGACGGGACGATCCTTTCAGCCGGGCTGGATGTCTTCGCCAGGGAACCGCATGTCCCGGAAAGCCTCCTGCGGGTCGACAACGCCTGCCTTCTGCCGCATGTAGGGTCTGCCTCCGTGCATACCCGCCAGGCAATGGGCGACCTTATGGTCGATAATCTGATAAGCTGGTTCAATGACGGGAAGGCTCTGACACCCGTGCCTGAATCGGTCGGAATCGCGCGGCGCTCCGCCTGATAAGGAATCCGTTAACCATAATCGCCACATTCTGCTCCTAAGGAACGGGCAGGCCGCAGCAAAAAGCGGCAGCCAAGCTCAAAACAAAAGGGGCAGAAAAGATGCGCTTGTTGATCGCGACCGTCGCCGCCGTTGGTTTCATCGGCGCCGCGGCAGCCGTCACGTCGGCACCGGAGGACGGCGGTTCGACCGTATCAGCCGTGAAGGAAGCGTCGGCGCCTTCGCGCTATCGCGTCGTCGCGGTCGGCCAGGAAGGCACCTGTGCCGTTACCAAGGGCGAGGCCCTTTCGGACAGACTTGCGGAACTGTATGTGGAAAGGACCTGTTCGACAGTAATGCCGGGCCTCGAGCAAGCCCGCTACTGGCGCGAAGCCAGTGACGGTTCCGTCACTTTCGCCAAGGCCGATGGCGGCGCCGTGCTGGAATTCTCGGTCGCCGACGGCGTCGCCTATGAGACGTTCCGGCCTCACGCTCCGCTGGTTTCGCTCGTTGCCATGCGGTGAGCGGGGCTATTCCGCTGCCGCTTTCATGGCAAGGCGGGCGG
>Ga0164243_10007705_pt1 | contig 16027 bp, 14 predicted proteins | sample OricompcompostOP_FD_108781 | JGI IMG/M metagenome (GOLD analysis project Ga0164243, IMG submission 108781) | Organic Plus compost microbial communities from Emeryville, California, USA - Original compost - Organic plus compost (OP) | ecosystem: Engineered > Solid waste > Mixed feedstock >...
ACGCGATCACGTAGTACGCCACCGCCACCGCGATCACCACGGCGACGATCGCACCGAACCCGCCCCCACCGCTCGACCTCTTCGCCACGCTGCGTCCTCTGCTTCTCCCCCGCGCACCGGCACGCTCCGGCACGCTCGACCTCGATGTGCGCGCTCACCGTAATGGACCGCACACCCGACGAATCAGAGGCCTACGTCCCAACCAGGTAGAAACGACAGAATCTGGCCGAGCCTCACCACCGTGAACAGGGAAACTTCACCCGTGCGGCAGACGCTCGTGGCTCGCGCCACGAGACGTGCGGGCGACATCGCCGCATGCCCTCACGCGTTCGCTACCTGTGGAGGTTTGGGTGCGCAGCGGGTCGCTCCGCCTCGACGTCGCCCATCGGGTGCCTTTGCTCGGGCTCGACCAGGAGGCTGCCTGGCGTCGGGAGCATGAGTTGTCCACCGGTCCGTGACGCCGCGGGCCGTGCGAGCGACGTCGCGCTCGCATCGCCGGAGATAGCCGCCGCCGTCAACGCCGCCGGGACGGCGCGCCGTCCGCACGCGGGCGCCTTCCGCGCCGGCAGGAGGCAGGTTCGTACGCTCGGTCCGCCGGCTACGTCGCAGGCTGCTGCGCGTCCGATGGTGGTCCGCCCTCGCGGCACGTACGACATCGCCGGCGCCCGTCGGAGGGGTACACGATCGTGTTCTCCGGCGTGTACTCGTGCCCGTGCGGGCAATGCGTCTTGGCCCGCTGACGACCGCCCCCGCCGATCCCGTCCGCGGTCCCGGTGCGGTACCACCGGTCGTAGTGCATCTTGCAGAACCCACGGCCCTTCGCGAGCCGGTCACACCCGGCCACCGAGCATGGCCCTGCCACGTGCTCACGGACCTGTACCGTCGCGGCGAACCGCTCGCGCACCCGCGATGCCATCTCTGCGTCGAGCCTCCATCGCCCGTCCAACGGTGGCGGAAACGTTGCGCGCAACCACGCGTACACCGCAGCCCGCGAGACCCCGATCTCCGCGGCGAGCTGTGTCGGGGTCGACGGTTCGCTCACGGCCGCTCCCCCACGGGCTGGGCACCACGACCACGCCGCGGTGTACCCGTGCGGGCCAGGCTCCGCCGCACCGCCGTCTGCTTGCGACCCGTCAGCTCCCCAAGCTCGCGCAACGACCGGCCTGCCGCGTACTGCTCGGCCACGAACTGGTCGAACCGGTCCCGCTGGAAGAGGTTGTACCCGGTCTTCACGTCCCCGCGGAACTGCGGCAGGACCTCGAGCACGGGGCGCGATGGGTACGGCACGAGACGACCGTACTCAAGCGCCGGACAGGGCGTGCAACCGTTGAAGGATCGCATCGAGTTCCGAGACTGTCGCGATCAACGGGAGCAGAGCGGCACGGGACTGCATCGCCTCGATCTTCTCCACGACCTCAACCATCCGACGGGAGAGGCGTCCGGCCTCGTCGAGCTCTTCGGGCGTCATCGCCTCGGCACTCTCGTGGACGCGAGCGCTCGCCACACCCACGCCGTCGAGTACGGCCTGAGCGTAGCGCTGGACGTTTTCGACGAACTCGGTTCCTGCCGGGCTCGATGGTGCGCGGTTGAGCGGTACGAAGCCGCCACGCACTAGCGAATCGGCGTGGGGCGAGACGGGGACAACGTCACCTGTTGCGGCGTACGAGAAGAGCGCGACCTGCATGGCTCTGGACGTTGCCAGCGCGGCGCGTGTGAACCCGCTCAGAGCGTAGACGAGCGCCCAATCCGCCCCGTAGGCCGTACCGCGGAGCTGTTGAACGACCGGGCTGCCGACAGGCGTTGAGTAGTGCTTCACCTGCGCGACACCACCGGTAGCTGAGACGTCGATCCCGCCGTCTGGCCCGGAGGCGGTCACTGCCGCGTCCGTGAAGCCGAGGGAACGCATGTGCTCAGCGGCGAACCGCTCGGCTGACTGCCAGTCCACCGGCGTCGTCGACGGACGTGGCCCGGCGGATGGCGCCGCCCCACCGAGGAGGAACTTTCCGCAGAGCAGGTGGCAGGGGGCACCGGGCCGCGGCCCGGTGCACCGCCATCCGAGCAGGTGATGGTCTTCGGGATGCCCACAGGTTCGGCAGTAGACGTTCGCGCTCACCGGCCGATCCTGACATCGGCCGCCGACGTCCCCTCCGCGGCGGCGGACGGCAAGCAGCGGCGACCAGATTCGATCGACGGCGGCCCGGAGGACGTCGGCGCACGGGGAGGCTACCGGCGAAGGGTGCCGCGCGAAGGTCGGGCGCCAGGCGAGCCGATCGCCGAAGCGTCCCACTGTCCCAGGCAGGGCCAAAGGCCAGACAACAGACGATGAGGAAGCCGACTAGACGCCGCAGCTCCTGCCATGGGCGCCCCGTGCCATGCTGATGCCCCGCACCACTGCACGGAGGCGCCCATGGCCATGCATGACCCAGCGGACGCTGCCGCCCAGCGAGTGAGTGGCCCTGCCAGGAACGCGCGCATCGTCACTGACGCGCTGAGCATCCTCGCGCCACTCGGCTGGGCGATGTGCGGCCACTGGCACGTGCAGGGCACCGCAGACATCGTCACGCTCGCTCAACGCGGTGCAACACCCGCGGAGATCGACGAGGCCGCCACCGAGCTGTGGAACGGTCCCAGCGTCTTCTGGCTGCAGCATGCACCCGACCCCATCCGCCGCTGGGGCAACGCCGACCATCCGACGAAGCAGACGCTGTGGGACCGTGCCGCCCTCATGGACAAGGCCATCGCCCACCACATGGCCGGAGCCTACGAGGCATCGATCCCGATCCTGCTCGCCCAGATCGACGGACTGAGCGTCGACCTGACAGGACGCTCCTTCTTCTCCAAGGCGAACGCCGACCCATACCTGGACGACCACACTCTTGCGGGACTGCAGGAGAACCTGCCCGTCGTGCGAGCCTGCTTCTCGACGGACGTGCGCAACAGCGGCAGGCACGCCCTGGTCTCCCGGCACGGCATCATGCACGGCCGCGACCTCGCCTACGCGACACAGACCATCTCCACGAAGACGATCGTCCTGGTCGCGGCGCTCGCGGAGTATCTGCCGCGGGCCGCGCACTCGGTCGCAGCGCTGGCGCGTGAGGCCCATGAGATCCGTGTCGCGGGGGCGTCCGTCCGTGATGAGAGCGGCCGTCCGGTCGATGACCGGCATCTGCCGCAGGTGCTGCGTATGGCGTGGGATCTGGACGCCGCGTACGCGAGCGCGGTGCTCATGCGCTCCGGACCGTTCGATGCTCAGACGCAGGTGACGCGCAGGGCGCGCACTTACGGCCTGGACCCGGACCGTGTGTCCTCCGGGCAGGATAAGGACGGCTGGTGGTGGCATTACACGCTGCCGGCCGGTGTCGTGCTCGGGTATGCGGCCCGGCCGACGACAAGCAGCACCCGCAAGGCTCCGGACGTCTTCCGCTGGGAGGGCGATGTCGCCCCGCAGGTACCGCCGTGGGTGGACGAGGCGGGCTGGCGCAGCGACGACCTGGACCCACGCTCACCGGCGTGGGCTGCCCCGCTGGTGCTCTAGGAGCAGCGACATGAGGATGGCCCCCCGAACATCCGTGGGGCCGGGCCATCGGGAACCACCCCGATAGTGCTCCCGGCCCCGACGGATGACGGGCTGAGGGCGGGTACCACCCCGCTGGTCTCAGCCCGGGGAGTCGGACGAATCCGACCGTGCCCAGTGTACGGGCGGTGCCCCGCGCGAGCGTCATCGCAGCGGGTCATGCCCGGCTCCGATGCTCGACGAACTCGCGGTCGGGGGCCTGGATCTGGTCGGCGAGCCACGGGCGGCACGCCGGCCAGAAGAGGGCGAGGGTCTGCATCTCGAGAGAGGTCAGCGCCTCCCAGACCGTGTTGTCCGGCTCACCATCCGCGAGGACGAACACGCCGGCGCGAGGCGGGAGATCCGCGGGGACGCGCGCGGAAGCGGCAACGGTAACCACGACGATCGGGGCGCTGACCCAGTGCTCGCGCAGCTCGTCCGGCGCGACCCACGTCAGACCGGGGACCTCGGGGTGCGCGCCGTCGAGCGCGACCCCGATGGCCCGCCCGTCGCGGCGCTGGGGCCGGGTCCAGGACCAGGGAGCGTCGGAGTACCCCTCGAGGCGGTGGGTAGCGGCGGTGACGATCGCGGCCAGGAGCGACCGTGCGGTGCTCTGCGGCCACGTGGGACTGGCCGAGCACACCGCCTGCGCGGCGTGGGCCGCCTTGATGACCTCCACGGGCACGAGGCGCTCGACCGGGCGGTGCGTGTACGGCACCGGGTGGGCGCGGTCCACCAGGCGTGTGCGGCCCTGGTCGGACAGCCAGCGCACGGCCGCGCTGTTCTCGGCCTGCAGCAGCCGGCCAGCCTCGGTCGGCGATGCCGTGAGCACGTGCTGCTGCGCGGTCCCGTGCGCGAACGCGGCCGTCGTGCGCGACGCGAGCACGTGCCACGCGGCGGCCGCGGTGATGAGGAGGTCGATGTGGTCGTTGCTCAGGACAGGGGTTGGGCTGGTCGTCGCCATCGGGATCACTTCCGAAGGTCGCGGGCTGGTCGGGCCCTCGAGCGGGTGGTGGCTCCACCCTCACACCGCTTGCCGTGGACCGTCCACCCGCTGTGGGTCGTACCGACGACACGTTGCTCGGCCGATGACGGCTACTTTCGTTTCCCCAGTCCAGGGAGCCCACCCCTCACAACACGAACCGAGGTGGGCTGCTGGATGTTCGCTCGATCTCTGTCCGCCGCGGCGCGCCCAGTAGCGTGCCGAGCGCGCTGGTCTTGTATCTGTGCACGACGGGCTTCCTTCTCAGGGTCAACCAGCCAATCTCGACCCTTGTACTGCCCCTTCTTGCCGTACTTGAGCTTGCACGCTACGCACAGCGACCGGAACTCAGCGCGTCCGACTTCGATCGCGCGTTCGTCGTCGAACCGCTCACCGTCAGCTGGGGGCGCCCCACACAAGGCGAGGCCACCCGTGCCAAGCTCGTGAAGTCGGTGCCCTCTCGGAACCACGTCCGCTCCTCCATGGCGTTTCAGATTACGTTGGGCCATGATCTTTTGCCGGTAGGCGCCGCCAAGCTAGAGGACGCGTTTGCCGGCACGCCGCTCAGACTCCTCACGGCCGCGAGTGCCATCGTCGCCGACGGCCCACACGACGACTGACAAGAGGGGGCCCCGCGGCACGCACGATGGGGTCAGCGCGCTGCGCGCGAACCCTCCCACCGCAGTCCAGTCGCGCTCTACGGTGTGCCCATGGACATGAGCCTCGTCACCGCCGACGATGCTCGTGCCTGGGTGCTTCAGCTGCTGGGAGTGCCGCCGGTCGCGATCTTGACGATCACCACGCTGTACTGGCTGGCCGCGTGGGCGCGAGAGCTCCTCGACGCCGGGCGGGCGGCGTCGGCGGTCGGACTGTGGCTCTCGCGCGTCTCTCGGGAAGGTTGGAGCGCCGCGAGGCCCGCGGTACGCGTCAGCATCACCTTCGCCGGCCTTGCCATCGGGCAGGGGGTCGCGGTCTCCTTGCTGTACCTGACGTCCCGGATGCTGTACTCGCTACCCCTCGTGATCCAGCCGGCCGACGGGCCAGTCGGTCCTGTCTGGTCGACGTTCGTCGCGTCGGTAGTCGCAGCGCCGACTGAGGACACACCCTGGACGCTCTACGTGTTCGTCGCCTCGCTGGCCACCGTGGCCACCTTCGACGCCGCACTGGTCTTCCGAGCCAAGACCCTCGCCTTCGTCACCAGCTTCGCGGTCATGGTGCTCGCGTTCGCGCTGTACGCGGTGATGTTCGTGGTCGGCGGGCTGAGCCTGCTCGTGCTCATCGTCATCGGCCTGTTTCACGGCGCGGCGGAGCTGTCCGGCGCCGACGGCGGAGCTGGCTTGGCGTGGCCGATGGGCCTGGCGCTGGGTGTCGCGACCGGCGTCAGCGCCGCCGTCACGATCGGGGCGGGCGCCTACTTCTCCGGCAGGATGGCGGTCCTGCTCGACCCGGCCGACGCGTTGAAGCTCCAGCGCTCTGCGCGGTCTCTATTCGGATAGTTCACCCGCCCAATCGCCCGGCCTGGTCCGTCCAGCCTGATTCGATCAGTTCATGAAGATCGCTCGCCCGCTCGCCGCCTTGACCCTGCTCGCTGTGCTCTCAGCCTGCGGGGCGCCCTCAGAGCAGGCCGAGTCGACGACGTCTAGCGCGTCCCCGCAGACGCAGGCACCCAGTTCGAAACCCACACCCAAGCCGACTCCGAAGCCCACCCCGACACCGACGCCCGCCACGTTCGTCATCGACTGCCCGACCTACGACCCGAACGGCGGAGGTCGGTTTGAGTCGCTCGAGGAAGTGTGGGCCGCGCTGCCGACGGCGAAGTCGTGCACCGCTGTCCTGATCGGGTCGGACCCATGGATCCCGACGCCGGAACAGCAAGCGGTCATCGACACGATCGCGCCGCACTGGGAGGGCCGCGAGACCCCGGAGAACGCATACGGTGTCGCGCTCGCGCAGTGCGCGAACCAGGCGTACGACGGTCCGTGGGTCCAGCTGTGGGCGCGGGCCGCGGCGATGATCTGTCCGACAGCGCCGCACGCCGCGACCCTTGCCGGCCGCGGGGACGGCTCAGTCTTCGACAGCGGCGGCTCGCGCGTCGTCGGTCAGACGGTCCCCGCGGGCACGTACCGCTCGACCAGCCCGGCGGAGAACTGCTACTGGGAGCGCACGACCGGCGGCGGGGACACCGTCGCGAACGACTTCGTGACGTTCGCTGCGGACGGTGTCACGGTCGAGCTCCGCGATGGCGAAGGTTTCACCTCGAGTGACTGCGGAATCTGGTCGCGCATCGGCTGACCTTGCTGCCTGCATCCACCGTCGCCGCTCTCGGCTACCGTTCACCCGAACCCCAGGAGGAACGACCGCTCATGTCCCGCACTGCACCTCGCGCACTGACCGCCGCAGCACTCGCCGCCGTCACCCTCCTCGCCGGCTGCAGCTCTGGGGACACCCCACATGCAGAGCCGAGCCCGGCCGCCACGACACCGACCTCCATGCCCAAGCCGAAGCCGAGCCCGACGCCCACAACGCCCGCCAAGGCCGGCCCGGGCGATCCGCTGACATTCCTGTACAGCTGCGGGGACCTGCTCACGACCGACGTGGTCGAGGCCCAGGCCAAGGGCGGGTGTCGCGAGGCCCAGGCGTGGGGCGGGACGATCAGCGCGGAGCAGCAGGCGATCCTGGACTTCCTAGGGCCGGCCGGTCTGCTCGAGGACGAGGAGCGCCTGGTCTCGCTGTACTCGCACTGCGCGTACGAGGACTTCGAGAACGGCTACTACGGCCCGAAGATGGACCACGCGGCATCGAACTGGGAGGCCGCGAAGGCGCTCACGATGGCGTGCACCGAGCACCCGATGATCGCCGAGCTCACCGCTGAGGTCGACCGTGTCGCCGAGCTCCCCCACATCAAGAACGAGCGCGAGGACAAGGTGCGCAAGGAGAACGGTCAGCTCATCGAGGCAGGGTCGTACCTGGTGGGCACCGAGATCCCCGCGGGCGTGTGGCAGACCGTCTCGGACAAGGTCTCCGACTGCTACTGGGAGATCAGCGACGCGCAGGGCAACACCATCGAGAACAACTTCATCAGCGTCTCCCCGCAACTCGAGGTGACCGTTCCCGAGAGCGCCGCCGGGTTCACCACAAGCGGGTGCGGCAAGTGGCGTTGGCTGCACTGAGACCGACCGACTCGCCGAGACATGCGCTGACACTCGGCGGGTCTTGCTCATGGTCGGCCTCCCCCACCGATGATCGCCGCCGCGTCCATCAGAGCCACCGCCCGTCGAGCGAAGAGGGGACCGGGCCGAGCAGGCGCAGGACGTCGATCGTCTCGATCGTCTCCTCACCGTCGCCGGCGGCAGCACGCACCTGCTCGACCGCCGTGGTGATGATCGGGTCGATCGCGGTGAGCCTGGAGGACGGCTCGCGCTTGATCCGGCGTGCGATGGCCAGGTCCACCGCAGCGGCCAGGCGCGCGGTCGCCGCGAGGCTCGACTCGATCGTCGCGGCCAAGGAGCGCAACTGGCCCAGTCGGACGTCGGCGCCGCCGAGCGCGCCCTGCGCGATCACCAGCTCGACCCCAAGGGTGTCCAGCCGCGCCTGGACAGCGGACCCGTTCCACGACTCGACCCCGACCTGCAGTGCGGTGATCACCGCCTGGAGGTCGCCCACCGCACCCACGAGCTCGTGCTGGGCCACCTCGATGCCCTGCCGGGTGAGGGTGAGCTCGTCGCGGAGCTCGACGAGGTGCTGCAGGTCGGCGCCGATCTCGTGCCCGCGGCGCGCAAGGTTCTGGGCGCGGCGCCCGCGGCGCAGCGGACTGCGGCGCCCAGCGAGCAGGCGCACCGTCGCGCCGGTGCGGTGACTCACCATCCGAAAGCTCGACTCGGTGGCGTACTGCGGCGACCATGCCCGACCCATCGCCGTGTGCAGCGCCTTGATCGCGCGCACCACGGCGGCGAGCTCGCGCGCGCCGACGAGCCAGACGAGGTCGGTGCTGGAGGAGTCGGCCAGCGCGGCCCGGACGAGACGCGTCGACGACGAAGGGTCGGCGTCGACGATGCTCGCCCCGGCCCGCGGCTGCGGCTCGCGTCCGTGGTCACGTTCGAAGCTCATGGGTTCTCCCGAAGGTTCGCGGGCTGGTCAGGCCCGGGTGATGGTGGGCTCCACGGTGGCACCGCTCGCCGCGAACCGTCCACCCGGTGTGGGTCGTCCGAGCCTCAGCTCGCCAGCGACCGGGGCGGATGCCCCGGCACCCACGCCGCCGGCGTCGCCTTACCGTCCTCCCACGCCTGGCCGGCCGCGATCCCCGTGTACCGGTCCAGGCGCGCCCACGTCTCGCAGGCCTGGACCACGGGGCACTCCGAGCAGAACTTGAGAAGCGGCTTGGCTGCACGCAGCGCCGCGGTCTGCGTCCTCGCCGCCCCGTGCCTGGCCTCCTGCTTGGTCCACATCTCGCCCTCGTCCTTGCACTCGGCGGCGCGCAGCTCGCGCGCCGCCGCCCGCGCGAGAAGCACCGTGCTGCGGCTCATGCCAGGTGCTCGCGACGACGGCGACGAGAGATCGCGCGGACCACAGCGCTGACGCTCAGCACGACGACGCCGAGCAGGACCCCTCCGGCGATCGCGATCCGCGACAGGTCGAGTCCGGCGCCCGCGCTCGCGGGGAGCACGAGCAGCGGCTCGGCGCTCGCGGCGACCAGGATGTTGTGCTCGATGAGCCACGCGACGCCCTTGAGCCACAGGAAGCCGGCGGAGCCGAGGACGGCAGCGAGGGCGGCGAGCGCGGCGTGGACGACGATGAACTCCTCTTCTGGGGTGTCGGCGATGCCGTTGCCGTGGGTGTTGCTCATGAGGCCTCCTCGGGTCGACGGACGGAGATGTAGGAGTCGGAGGACACCGAGAGCGATCCGCGCTCGTCGGCGTCGCTGCGCCAGGACAGGGCGACCAGGCCGGGTTCGAGGACGTCGTCCTCGGGGTCTTCCTCGACCACGACCCACTCGCCGGGTGCGTCGTCGACCTGGATGAGGTCGCCGATGGAGACGTCGTGAGGGCGCATCTGCAGGGGCGCGGTGTAACCGGTGTAGTCGTCGAGGTCGACGATGACGGCGTAGTCGTCGACGTAGTTCTCCTCGGTGGGGCCGGAGCTCAGGAGGTGGGGCGCGGGCGGGGTGCCGAAGGTGCGCGTGCGCCCGTTCGGGCGCAGCCCGAGCACGGCCATCGTCGAGGAGGCCTCGCGAGCGTCGTCGGCCGACCTGCGCCGTGCGCCCTGGACTACCGGGTCGAGGTCGGGCCGGTGCTCGGCACGGACCCACTCGGTCATTGCATAGTCCCAGAAGCCGAACTCTTGCCCCTCGTCCTTCTGCTCGGGAGGCAGGACCAGGAGGCGCGGGTGGCGGGCGCGGGTGGGACGCAGGCGCTCGCGCAGGCGGCCCTCTTCGCTGTCCTCCGGTGCGGTCATGGAGGGGAACCGGTAGCACTGGACCTCGACCGGGAGGCCGTCGGCGTTCGTCGTCATGGCGCGCTGGCGCGCGCCGCGCGGGATCGTCGTGCCGACCGAGGGGTTCTGCCACATCATCATGGCGCCCTGCGGGTCCAGTCGTCCGACGGAGATGCGCTGACCGAAGTTGGACCGCGCCTCGCCACCGTCCTTGCTCCCGAACAGGGAGACGTCGGGGCGCTGCATCGTCTGGATGATGTGGATCCGGGCCGTGCGCGCCTTGCGGGCGAGGGAGGAGTGTTCGCGCAGGGTAGGCGGCTGGGTCGGGTCGCCCTTCTGCTTCACGGTCCCGTACCAGCTGAGGAGCTCGGCGACGAACTCGGTGAACTCGTCCAGGATCACGACGAGCGGTTCGAAGTCCTCGACCCGCACGCCCTCCTCTTCCATGAGGCGGTAGCGCTCTTCCTGGAGTCGCCAGACCCGGTGGATCATCGCGACCTGCTGCGCGACGGTGGTCGCGACGATCTGCACGTTGGGCCAGGTGCGGTGGTGAAGGAACTCGACGCGCTTGCCGTCCAGGACCCACACGGGCCAGCCGAACTGGGTGATCTTGCCCAGGATCGCGTGGCCGGTGGAGGTCTTGCCGGTGCCGGTGCCTCCGGTCATGAGGACCTGGGGGATCCGCGCGGGCTCCCAGAAGATCTCTTCACCGTCCTCGTCGACGCCGAGGGGGATGCGCACCTGCTCGTAGTTCGACAGGAGGTCGTCGACGTCGTCGGGCATCTCGGTGGGGAGCCAGATGCTCGTGGGCAGCGTGGGGCGCTGCTCGAAGCGGACCGTGTCGCCCTCGAGGTCCCACTTCGCGCGCCACCGGCCCGGGAGCATCGTCGACATGGTCCGCTCCACCCGGGCACGGGCGCCGGCGGCGGCCATCTTCTCGGCGGCCTCGTGGCGGACCGTGATCGACAGCAGCTCCTCCGCGTCGTCGAGCTCGGCCCCGAGCAGGGTGACCGAGGGGTCGATGAGCTTGGTGAGCGCGCGCTCGGCGCGCGTCTGGGCGTAGGGGACCTCGATCTCGTTCACGACCGTGGTGTCGAGCCCGACCCAGACGACGCAGTGCAGACGGTCGTGCTCGACGACCTTGTACGGCACGAGGAGCCGGCGCTGCAGCACCTCGGCAAGGGCGGCCGCCCACTCGGGCGACTGGTCCTGCACCGTGGGCGAGTAGCGCAGACGGATGCGCTGGGGCACCCCGGGCCAACCCCGGGTCCAGCGGGAGAACTTCACGACGGCCCGGTCGAGCGCCGGGACACGCAGCACGGAGCCCATGCCGTCGGCGGCCAGCGCCTCGAGCACACGGTCCTCGAGGTCGCGGCGCTCCTTGGCCCGGTGTCCGGAGGCTGCCACGGCCACTCCCCCGCCGACGCCTGCGACCAGGGCCGCCGGACCTAGTCCGGGGTACCCGAGCATCGGCGCGGCGCCGAAGCCTGCGATGCCCGCGGCCGAGAGCAGGAAGCCGTCGCGCACGTGGGTGTAGGTCCGGGGTCGGACGCGGGCGGCCGGCCGAGGCAGTTCTGGTGCGACAGCTCGTCCAGGTGCTGGTCGACGGGGTGCCGTTCGGGCCATCTGCTGCTCCTCTTCCGCTGGGTTCTTCACCATGGGAAGGTGTGCGCGGAGGGTCTGTGTGACAGCCGGAGGCGTAGTGGTGTGCGTGTGGTGGGAGCCCGTTCATGGACCACTGACGGGCGGTTGACGGAGCGTTGGTGTCGACGTGCGGCGCAGATTGCGCGGACACGCCGCTCTACCTTGCATGACTCCGGGCGTGTCGCAGGTCTTGCACAAGATAGGTCGCGTCATGCCTGGTCAGCGGTTGCCGCTGTCGATGACTACCTGATGCGCACAAGCTGGTCGGACAGGATCTGCACGGCACGGTCCACGCCGGCGCGGCCGCCGACCATGATTCCGTAGAGGTAGGCACGCCAGGCAGGCCGATTCGCGGACCAGCTTCCCTCCACCCTGCTCCCACTCCTGCTGGACTCGCGTGCCCAGGTCGAGCACGACCTCGCCGAGGTAGATCTGGTCTAGGCATCCGGCTAGCGCAGGAGCACGACCAGCTTCTGCCCTTTGGTCTTGAACGTCTGCTTTTTGACCTCGCGGATCGTGTCGCCGACGAGGCGGTCTAGGACGTACCGGTGGGCGGGCGTGACGTCAAATGTAGGCCGCCCGGTGCCACCCTGGGCCGCCCGACGGTAGTCGCCTCCCAGAGCCACCAACAGCGCCTTGAGGTCGTCGGTCGACAGATCCGCACCGCGCGCCTGGATGAGCCGAACGATCTGGGTGGCATTGGCGCCGGCTGCCCTGAGTGCTTCGATATTGCGGTGGACCAGGCGATATCCCACGTCGATCAGAGCATCGGCGATCGCACGCGCCTGTGTGCCGTTCGCGCTGGCGAGGAACTCTGGCAGGCGCCGGACGACTACGAGTCGAACGGACTCATCGATCCTGGTGCTGCGGATGAAGCGTGGCAGCACGCCGGAAGGCAGGATCGCGGGAGACACGAACGTCGCGTACTTCTTCGATGCGGCGATCGCGGCCTCGTGCGCTGCCCAATCGGTGAGGATGCCGGCGGCGAAGGTCGCGCTGTCGTCGGCTAGGAGGCGCTTGCGCAGAAGTTTCGCGACGAGGTCGCTAGCCTCCGGCTCGAGCTCTGTGGCGGGGACCGCTCTGGGCTTGAGGCTTGCGGCGAGCGAGACGCGCGTCGTCGGCGAGGGGATCAGCTCGCCCGCGTTCAGGATGGTCACGGCGAGTTCGATTCGGTCGTCGAGCGTCTGGCCGTCGGCATCGGTGATTTTCTTGTGCTTGGTAAGCAGCGTGGAGATCGAGCGGTCGATGCCGTGGTGTTGGAGGTAGTTGCATGTGTTGGTCCAGGTTGGGTCAGTACGTCGGCTTGAGCAGAGCTCGGGCCAGGCTGCCGGGTCGACGTCACCAAGGTTCGGTACGCGACACTCGGGTTCGCAGCGGCTGACGAAGGCGTGGATGTTCTGGGCATCGTTCTGCTTGGCGATGTCGTCAAGTACCGCGGCGAATCGCTCGGGAGTCGCGATCACGTCGATGCGCTCGACCGTGTCGACGAGCAGGAGGTAGTCCGAGAGCTGGTCGAGTACGTACTGGTAGGCGTGTGTGCTTATCGTCTGGACGATGTCGAGTGCGATCTTGCCTTCCGGCACGAGGACGTGGAGATTTTCCTCGGTGACTGGGTACAGCCAGAACTCAAGTGCGACGTCGCGGGCTGCGGCGTTCAGTGGTTCGAGAGACTCGAGGCGTGCACCGCTGGCACGGGCAAGGCTCAGGACGGTGCGCGCCTGCTCCGGGGACTGCGGATTGCAGATCACGTCGATCTCGCGGTACATGCCGGTGAGTACATGCCCGAGCTGGTGATCGACGTCGAAGTCGTCGTTCGGGAGGGCCCGCAGCACCGCGTCGAGAAGCGCTGGTCGGGCGTCAGGGTCGATGGGCGCGTCGAGCGCGGCGTAGCGGACGACGCCCTTCCAGTGCGGGGCCATCAGCGCCAAGAAGGTTCCGGGGTGGCGTCCTTGCTGGATGTATGTGTGGAGGAAGTCGTCGTCGCTGTCCCTACGGCGTGACAGTTGGCGGGCGACCTGGGCCGCGGCCTGGGGGCGCTGGGCCAACAAGTAGTCGAGGATGCTGACGTTGTAGATGCTGGCATCGCTGAACAGGGCGGCATCGTCCTTCTTGTCCGCGCCCTGCTCGCGCAGAATCTGCTCAACATCGTTCGAGCTGAGCGTGAATGTCGCGTCGGGCTCGCCCGGCTCGATGCAGCGGCGGATGTACTCCAGGGCGTCGCGTCCCAGGTGGTTGCCGTAGTAGCTCGACGCGTAGAGGGCGAAATGAGAGGTCAAGAATCCGTGTCGGACGAGCTCGCGGGCCAAGTCCGAGTGAAGGGCTGCGTCGACGACCGCGTCGAACGTCTGCTCTCCGTGGAGTTCCTGGCCGCAGGAGTCGGTGAGTTCGAGGGAGGAGACGTCGAGACGGAAGTCTGTCCGTGCGCAGAGGTCTTCCCAGGTGTGATGGCGTAAAAAGCGTAGGTTCGCCTCAGCGTCCTCGATCTGCTCGGTGAGCGTCTCCTCATCGCGGGTGTCCCACTCGTGTTGGTCGATGGACACTCCGAGGAGCCGCGCGAGCCGATCCGGGCTGAACGACAACGTGACCCGCTGCGATCGAGGCGGCGCAGGGTCGCGCAAGGTGATCTGCTGGGCGGCTCCGCCCGCGATCGCCGCCCAGGTCTGAACTTCATTCACGTTGTCGTCTGTCGCGGGCCCGGTGAGTTCTGCTGACCCGGAGGCAGAGCCATCGGCAGCACCCTCGTCCAGCGTCTCGGCGAACGCCGTAAGGCGCCGTCCCAGGCTGGCCGCGCGCGCGACCCTCGTCTCGTTGAGGTGGAGGTCGCGCCGCAGTCGCGCCAGCTCGTTCGATTGGGCGGTCAGACTCTGGCGGACGAGGTCGCGCCAGATCGAGTAGAGCTGGTCGAGCGTGCTTTCGCGGTAGCGGATCTTCTCGAAGTCCGTCAGGTGGGTGTTCTTGTAGAGGACGACTGCGAAGACGAGGTCGTCGGTGATGCCGGGGATGTGGTCGGCGGGGATCACCAGGCGGTTCCGGTAGATCTCGAACTCGTTGCGGATGTTACGGATCAAGCGCATGTCGGCGACGTGGCGCGCGGCAAGTCGGATGAGGGCGGGGTTGATCTTGAACTCGGTGCTGTCCATGACGTCAGTCATCACGTCGCGGGCGTTGTCGGCGCTGACGAAGGGCACGACGGGGATGATCACGTCGAAGAACTTGGTGCGGTTGGCGCGCTTGAGTGTGTCCTTCGCCCGGTCGTGCTGATCGCCTGGCTCCTCCTCGGTGCCGTCCCCGGAGTCCCCGCCGATGTGGTCGAAGACGCTGTCGCGGATGGCGTAGATGAAGACGATCCTGCGCGCGATCTGGTCGGAACTGTTGAGGAGGCCGTTGAGCGCCCGCAGGGTGTCGAAGACGTGGACATCCTCGAATCTGTCGATGTCTTCGATGACGACTAGGTCCCGGCGGCTCGCCTGGAAGAAGTAGACGATCTCGTCGAGGTACTCGTCGAAGTACGAGTCGGACTGCTCTGACAGGGTGACCGTCGCCGGGCCGGTCTGCACCGAGGCGCTCAATGTGGGACGGGCGCGGACGACCCGCAGAACAGACCAGGCAAGCCCAACGGAAAGACCGAGCAACAGCAGGTAGGCGACGATCTGGCGCCAGAGCGTCGGGAGAAGGGACTCAACCATCGGCTGCAGCAGCCCAAGGCCGAACAAGACGACGAAGACCGCCGTTCCGGCGCCCACCGCGATCGATCGAGCACGTCGCCTGCTCGGCACGCTGACCCGGCGAAATCGCGAGTGTGGGACCTTCTCGGGCGGAAGGCGATACAGCAGCTGCTTGACGATCTCCTTCTGGATCTGATTCGTGCGCGAATAGCCGCCGGTTGAGTCCTCGCCCGCCGCGCTCTGGACGTTGTCATGCAGTTCCGGGGCGATCGTCGATAGGGAGAGCTTGACCACGCGCGCCGGGTGCTCGCTGTCGAGGTGTTCGAGCACGCTGCTCTTGCCCGTGCCGTACGCGCCAGTCAGGGCGATGTTGCGGACCCCGCCTTCACCGATCGCGCGCTCGAGCAGGTCGTAATAGAGCCAGTGCCGGTCCGGATCGAAGCTCGGCGCGAGTGTCTGGATGGGAAGGTTCTGGCCAGGGCGCAGACGGGGGCCTGGCGGCAGCGGCAGGACGTTTCCGGACACAGCAGGATCGTAGGGAAGCCACCTGACATCAGAGGCGAATCATGCTCAGGAACGTCGGGTGAAAGGATGCCGCCACAAGTCGGCCGCGACGCCGGTCGTCCGTGATGGGGGCTGCTGCACGATTCCGTGACAGTTGGTTAGGCAGCTTGGTCGGCGGCCTGGCTCATGATGATCTCGAACTCGATCGGGGTCAATCGTGCGAGTCTGGCCTGGCGTCGGCGACGGTGG
>Ga0164243_10007706_pt1 | contig 16027 bp, 11 predicted proteins | sample OricompcompostOP_FD_108781 | JGI IMG/M metagenome (GOLD analysis project Ga0164243, IMG submission 108781) | Organic Plus compost microbial communities from Emeryville, California, USA - Original compost - Organic plus compost (OP) | ecosystem: Engineered > Solid waste > Mixed feedstock >...
GACGGCCTTCTCGTCGAGGTCGACGCACGTCACTTCGCGCGCCCCGCCTTTCACCAGCGCGTAAATGCCGAACCCGCCCGTGTAGCAGCAGAGGTCGAGCACGCTGCGGTCGCGGCAGAACCCGGCCAGCTTGAGCCGGTTGTCGCGCTGGTCGCAGAAGAAGCCGGTCTTGTGCCCCCCCTCGAAGTGGACGCGGAACCGGACCCCGTTCTCGACGACCGTGACCCGCGGCGGCACCTGCGGGCTGGAGACGGGCCGGCCGGAGAAGTCTTCGGCCAGGGCCATGCGTTCGTCGACGTGGACGCGGAAGTGTTTCGTCCCCAGGGCCGAGCCGGCGAGTTCCAGGATCGGCCCGATCCGCTGGTACATGCCGAGGCTGAAGATTTCGGCGGAGAGCACGTCGTCGAACCGGTCGACGATCAGGCCCGAGAGGCCGTCACCTTCGGCGTGGATGACGCGGTAGGCGTTGGTCGTCGCGTCGAGCCCGAGCACGTCGCGCCGGAGCGCCACGGCGCGGGTGATCCGTTCGCGCCAGAAGTCGAGCCCGGGCGGGTTGATGCCCGGGGTGAGGAGCCGCAACGTGATCTGGGAACGGGTGTTCCAGAACCCGAAGCCGAGCGGCAGGTGGTCGCGGTCGACCACCCGGACCAGGTCGCCGTCCGACGGGCGGACCGCGCCGACGGGGCCGATCACCATCTTGCGGTAGACGAAGGGGTGGTTGCCCGGAGCGCGGACGGCCACGGTCGGCAGGTCGGCCGGCGGCTCCAAGGGCCGGTCCGGGACGATCATCGGAGGCGCGAACTCGGTCGCGGGGCGGGAACGGCGGGCCATCCGGGACGCTCAAATCGGGAAGAAGGGTGGTGCGGTCGGGTTCGGGTCGGTTCGTCGGGGGGACGCGCCTCAGTTCTCGTCGCCGTCGTCGTCAAAATCGTCGTCGGCGCCGACGGGTTCGTTGCGGAGGAGGCGGCGGAGCCGGACGAGCAGCGCGGTGGCGTAGCGTTCGACGGCCAGTTGTTTGGTCATGACGGGCTCGGTGGCGGCCTCCAGGGGGATGGCGGCCAGCAGGCGGTGGGCCTGCGCCAGGCTTTCCCAGCCGACTTTGAGGACCCCGCGGTTCGCGTGCGGGTCCCCCTTGGCGGCGCGGAGGGCCTGGCGGGCTTTCTTCAGCCCGGCCTGCGCCTGTTGGAGTTGGCGGAGCGCGGCCCCGGGGCTCATCTCGGGCATCGGTCGTCGTCCCTTCGGGGCGATCAGGTCGGAAAGGTGCGGGGCGGGTGCCCCGTTCGGCTCAATCACCCTTCGGATTGGTGTGAAGACCTGATATAGTAGGGTTTCACAGGCCGAGGTTCAATCGCGACCTAGATCCGTCCGCCTCATGAGCGACTCACCCGACAACCCGTACGACGACCCCTCCGGCGCCGAGCCGGTGGTGACGACCCAGACCGCGCCCCGTTCCGAGACGGCGACCGAGACCCGTTCGAAGCGCCTACCCCCCTACCACGTGATCATCCTCAACGACGAGGAGCACACGTTCGATTACGTGATCGAACTGCTGACGAAGCTGTTCAACCACTCGCTCCAGTCGGCCGTCGAACTGACCTGGCGGATCCACCTGACGGGTCGGGCCGTGGTCTACACCACGCACAAGGAAAAGGCCGAACTTAAGCGCGACCAGGTCCTCGGCTACGGGCCCGACCCGCGGATGTCGGTCTCGAAAGGGCCGCTCGGCTGTTACATCGAGCCCGCCCCGGCCGACTGAGCCTCGCGGGACGACGACCCCCAGCCCGACCAGGGCATCTCCGGCGCCTCCAGGTTGAGCCGCTCACAGATGTCCTCGACCCCTTCCTTCGCGGCCCCCTGCACTTCGTTCATTGTGAGGCCGAGCGTTTCCGATCCCAGGCGGAGCGCCAGGTAGTCTTCGATCAGGCCGAGGACCGTCTGCGGGATGCCGGTGGTCCAGCCGAGCGACCTGCGGAGCTTCGGCGCGGCGACCGCCACCCCCATCGCCACGGCCGCCCCGAGCGGCGCCGCCCACGGGTCTTTCTGGCCCCCTTCCTCTTCAATCACCTGGTTCGCCACCCACGCCCCCGCCGCCCCCCGGATGACCAAGGACGGCAACGTGTCGCGGTCGGGCATGTAGGGCAACTTGTCGTAGATCATCTCGCCGATGGCCGCCAGGGCGAGGTTGTGGCGTTCCGGTCGACGCCGGGATTGCGCCACCAGGGCGGGCCCCAGCGCCGCGCGGAGCCCCGTGACGGCCGCTAACTTCAACGCCTTTTCCATCGACGCGTTCATCATGCTCTCGTTCCCCGTGTCGAGGGTCGACGTAGCCTCCGCCCACGCCGCACCCGGCGCCGGGCCGCGGGAGGCGGTCCTCTAGGGGAACGCCATGCAAGGTTGGGACCGATCGACGCGGAATCGACGGATTCCGCGGGTCAGCCCGCGCCCGGCCCGCCCCGCTCGGCGGCGATCGCCGCGGGGAGGCCGGTGGTAATGTCGGGGTAGGCGAGGGTCAGGCCGAGTTCCGACGTCAGACGCCGGTTGGAGACGCGCTTGTTCGCCTCCTCGCGCCGAGCTTCGGCGCTCCCCGGCTCGGGCGCGACGAACCGGGGGGCCGGGGCTCCGAGGAGTGAGGCGGCCAGCGTGTAATACTCCCGACGCTCGACCGGCCGGTCGTCCGTCGCCAGGTAGAGCCGGCCCGCAACGCCTCGGTCGAGCGCGGCCACCGCGGCGGAGGCCGCGTCGTCGATCTGGATCAGGTTGAGGTATTTCGCCGGGTCGCCGACGATCGGCTCCCCCCGCTCCAGCGCCGACCGGCGGAGCACCCGCCCCGGCCCGTACAGTCCCGAATAACGGACGACGACGCACGGCGTTCCGAAGCCGCCGCACACCGCCACCGCCAGCCACTCGGCGTCGAGACACACTCGACCCGACTCGGTCGTCGGGGCGGCCGGCGTGTCTTCGTCGACCCATCCGCCGTCGTTCTGGCCGTAGACGCTCGTTGCCGAGACGTAAACAACGAGTCGTGTCTTTTGGGCGAGCGTTTGGAGCGTATGGTTCAGTCCGTCGACATAGACGGTCCGCATGCCGACGCCCGCCGACCGGTCGAAGCCGACGCAGTAAAGGACGCGGTCGGCCGGCGGTAAACGGTCGAGCGAGGCGGGGTCCAGGACGTCGGCGATGACCGGCTCGATTCGCCAGGGGGCGAGTTCGCGCGCCCTGGCGTCGCTCCGGACCGTACCGAAGACGCGCTCGCCGCGTTCGGCCAAGGCCCGCCCGACCCGGCGGCCGAGGTAGCCGCAGCCGACGATCAGCGTCGTCACGTCAAGCCCCCTGCCCCGGTTCGGGGTCGGCGATCGCGTCGGCGCGGGGGGTGATCTCGGGGCAGCCGTCGTCGAGGTAGTTTTGCAGCAGGAGGCGGGCGGCAAGCATGTCGCGCAAGCCTTTGCGTTTGCTCCGCTTCAGACCGGCGGCGATCATGCTGTCTTCGGCGTCGACCGTCGTGTAGCGCTCGTCGTAGTAGACGACGGTCTGGCCCGTGACGTTGCTAAGCCACGACCCCCAGTTCCGGGCCAGTGTGGCGGAGGTTCCCTCGCGGCCGGTCAGGTGGACCGGGAGGCCGATGACGATCCGCTCGACCTCGTTTTCGGCCACCAAGGCCTGGTAGTGGCGGGCGTCCTGGACCGGGTCGCGGCGTTCGTAGACTTCCAGCGGGGTCGCGATCGACCGCCGCGGGTCGCTGACCGCCGCGCCCACACGCTTCGTGCCGAAATCGAGACCGAGGATGCGCCCCAAGCGTGTTTCTCCCGACAAGCGGCCGGTTTAGAGGGTCGAGCCGAAGCCGGCCTTGTCGAGCCCTTCGACGAGCCCTTTGAGCTTATCGAGCTGGTCTTTCCTGGCCACCAGGGTCGCCCCGCCCGACTGGACGATCACGAGGTCGTCGACGCCGAGGGTGGCGATGAGTTGGTCGCCGTCGGAGACCACGATCGTGTTCGTGGTGTCGACGAGGTGGACGGGCCCTTGGGTGGTGTTGCCGTTCGCGTCGGGGTCGACGAGGGCCGAGAGGGAGCGCCAGTCGCCGACGTCGTTCCAGTCGTAGATGACCTCCAGGACGCGGACGTTGGGGGCCTTTTCCATCACGGCCTTGTCGATGGGGATGCGCTCCATCGTCGGGAACTCGCGGGCGACGACCTCGGCCTCGTCGGGGGTGCCGAGCGCGGGGGCGATCCGGTCGAGCGTGGCGGCGATCCCGGGGCGGTGTTCGGCGAGGGCGTCGAGGATGGCGCGGGCTTTCCAGAGGAAGATGCCCGAGTTCCAGGCGAACCGGCCGGCGGCGAGGAACTGCTCGGCGGTGGCCCGGTCGGGCTTCTCGCGGAACTGCTTGACCCGGTGCAGCTCGATCCCCTCGGGGGCGCCGAGCGGTTCGCCGCGCTCGATGTAGCCGTAGCCGGTTTCGGGTCGGGTCGGCTTGATCCCGAAGGTGATGAACGCGGTCGGGTCGGCGTCGATCACCGAGACGGCGGCGCGGACGGTCTTGCGGAAGACCTCGTCGGGGCGGATCACGTGGTCGGCCGGCATGACGATCATCGTGCCGTCCGGGTCTTTCTTCGCCACGACGGCCGCCGCCAGGCCGACGCAAGGGGCCGTGTCGCGCGGGCAGGGCTCGGCCACGACGTTCCCCGCCGGCAGGTCGGGCAACTGGGCTCGGACGCCCTCGGCCTGGTCGGCTCCGGTGATGATCAGGACGCGGTCGGGCGGGACCATCGGCGCCACCCGGGCGACGGTCTGCTGGAGCATCGTCGCGTCGCCGTAGAGTCGCAGAAGCTGCTTCGGCCGGTTCCTGCGGCTCTTGGGCCAGAACCGCGTCCCGCTTCCCCCGGCCATCACGACGGCGTGGAGCATCTGCGACATCCTTTTGTTGTTTTCAAGGGCTGCCGGCCGGCGACCTCCGTCCGTCGGGGGCCGGCAGCCGTGGATCGATCGATGGAGAACGCCGGCGTCGAGGCCGTCCCCCGTCCGCCTTCCGTGGACATCAACCCGTGGCGGTTATTGTCCGCCTGAAAAACGACACACGCCCCGCCCGTCACGACGCCAGGTAGAGCGGCCCTTCGACCTTGAGGCCGGGTTCGAGCTTGGACTTCAGTTCGGCGGCGTCGAGCGCGAACAGCGGGCTGATCTCCAGGCCGAAGGGGACCGAGCCGTCGGGCCGCCGCGGGACGGTCGCGCCGGCCCGTTCGAGCCAGTCGCCGAAGAGGTCGCTCATCCTCTGGCGGACGCTCGCCGGCGAGTCGGCGCCGGTCGCGTTCTTCAGCGGTTCGAATTCCAGCGCCCGGTCGGTCTCGATCAGGGCCCAGCGCGAGGCCAGGGGGAGGGCGTCGAAGATGAACCGCTCGAACTTCACGGCGTTCGGCTCGGCGGGGTTCACCGGGCGGCCGTCGGGGTCGACGTAGGGGACCTTCTTCACGGCCCGGTGGAACGGCAACTCGTCGGACCCTCCCCCGACGAGCCGCTCGACGAACGAGCGCTCGATCAGGTGGACGGCGATGCTCCCGGCCCAGAGCGCGAGCCCCCCTTCGGGCTCGCGCCTCTCGGCGAGGTCGGCGGGGAGGTCGGAGTATTCGATCACCTGGGGGCGCCCGTCGACCGTGACGACGACGCCGAGGCGCTCGTCGGGGACGAGCTTCTCGATCACCTTGAACGACATCTCGGCGTCGGCCCGGCGGTGGTGGCCGAGGAAGCCCGGGTCGGCGATCTTGACGAGGGGGTTGTCCACCTGGAAATAGAAGAGGGTGCGGACGCCCCGCTCGCGCATCTCGTCGAGGCAACTCGGGCCGCCGTCCGGCCCGGGGGCGGCCAAGGCGGCGAGCGTGCCGCCGTGCCCGTCGGGGCTCAGGGCGACATGGCCCGGTTCGGCCAGCAGGACCTTGCCCGTCTTGCGGTCGACGGCCGGCATCTGCCCTTGGACGAAGAACCGGACGTGGTCGAGCCCGAACCGGCGGTTCTCCTCGAAGAACCGGACGGTCGCCTCGTGGTTGTCGGGGCTCGTCATGACGTAGAGGGGGAGCGGCTTGCCGTAGCGGCGCCCCATCGCCACGATCTTCTCGGCGTGGATCTGGAAGAGGCTGGCGGCCGAGACGGGGCCGATCGGAAAGGTCCCCTTCGGGCCGTCGAACCCGAGGCGGGTGCCGAGCCCGCCGGCGACGATCACCACGGCGACCTCGCCCGCCGCGAGGGCCTTCGCCCCGTCTTCGGCCACCCGGCGCTGGGCGATCCGTTCGCCGTCGGTCTTGGGGAGCCGGACCACGTCGATCGGCTCGACCCGTTCGGGGGCCGGCGCGGTCGGCTCGTCCCCTTTAACGAGGCGAGCGATCAGGTCGTCGAGCCGGTCGAAGTCGATCGCGGCGATCTCGGCGGCGAGGGCCGAGCGCTGGGAGTCGTCGAGTGCGGTCCACCACCGCAACAGGTGCTCTTGCCCGTGACGGGCCAGGCGCTCCACCAGCGCCGGATCGGGGGTCATGAACGACAACTCCAGTTCCCGCCGCGGACCCCCCGGCCCGGGCGGCGGCCCTCGGTCAGAACTCCAGTGCGAGCCCATCGTAGGCCAAACCGACGCGGGGGGGCAAGGTCGTCTCGGTCGGCCCGTGGTCGAAACCGTGCGAGAGGTGCGTCAGGATCGCCCGCCGCGGGTTGAGGCGCTCGACCACCTCGAGCGCCTCGCTCAGGCTGAAGTGGGTCGGGTGCGGCTCGTGCCGCAGGGCGTCGAGGATCAGCACCTCGACCCCCTCCAGCAGCGGCCAACTCGCGTCCGGGATGCGGTTCACGTCGGTGCAGTACGCCAGGTTGCCGAGCCGGAAACCGAGCACGTTGAACCGGCCGTGCTCCAGGGCGATCGGCACGACCCTCTGGCCGAGCACCTCGAAAGGGACGCCCGCCGCGATCCGCTCGAACCGGACCTTCGGCAGGTGCCCCGCGGGGATGGCCTGGGCGCGGTCGTGGAAGGCGTAGCTGAAGACCCTGCGGATCGTCTCTTCCGTCTCCACGTTGCAGTAAACCGGGAGCGGGCCGCCGAGGTACTTCGGGAACAGCCGCGCGTCGTCGAACCCGAAGAGGTGGTCGACGTGCGAGTGCGTGTAAGCGACCGCGTGGATCTCGCCCACCCGCTCGCGGAGCAGTTGCAGCCGCATCTCGGGGGTCGTGTCGACGAGCAGGTTCCCCTGTGGAAGCTGGAGGAGCACGCTCGGCCGGGTCCGCTTGTTGCGCGGGTCGTCCGAGGCGCAGACGTGGCAGTCGCAGCCGAGGACGGGGACCCCGGTCGACGTGCCGCTCCCGAGGAAGACGAGCCGCCTACTGAACGTCGTCTCGTGGTCCGCCAACCCGCCCCCCTCCCGGCGCTCGCCCTTCTCCCGTTCCCCCATCACGTCGGGGCTACTATTGTACGACGGCCGGGCCGCGATGACGACCTCAGAAGATGACGGCACGCATGCCTTACCCGGCCCGGGTCGGCGAATGTGTGTGATCGTGCGTGTTCGGTCGGCTTCGGTTTCGAGTCTCCCCGTTAAAGCCGATTGTGCTCCGGATCGGCGTGGGGCCCTGTCCCGCATGGACCGGCGGCGAACTCGGCGGCCTTGGGTGTCCTATCTCTAAGGAGGGGTGCCGCAGGAGGGGCGGTTGTCGGGGTTTTGCCGACCTTGACGGGCCGGGCAAGACTGTTGTAAGATTTGTCGGATTATCGACTTATTTCATCGATCCCGATTTCACGGGTTGGGGCGAATCTGGCAATGGAACTGCTCAGCGAAATCTGGGACAAGACGACCGACGCAATGTCTTCCCTCTCCGAGGGGGTGTCGTCGGGCCTGATCCGACTGTTCGGCAATTCGAACGAGCGCCAGATCAAGAGGATGCGGCCGATCGTGGCCCGCATCAACGAACTGGAACCGACGTTCCAGGCCCTGTCCGACGCCCAACTCCTTGAAAAGACGGCGGAGTTCCGCCGGCGCCTCGCGCAGGGCGAGACGCTCGACAGCCTGCTCCCCGAGGCGTTCGCCGCCTGCCGCGAGTCGGGCCGCCGCTATTTGAAGATGCGCCATTACGACGTCCAGCTCATGGGCGGCATGGTGCTCCACGGCGGCAACATCGCCGAGATGGTCACCGGCGAAGGCAAGACGCTGGTCGCCACCCTGCCCGCCTACCTCAACGCGCTGGAGGGTAAGGGGGTCCACGTCGTCACGGTCAACGACTACCTCGCCCGCCGCGACGCCGAGTGGATGAGCCCCCTGTTCCAGGGGCTCGGGATGACCGTCGGCGCGATCCAGTCGGACATGGAGTCGCAGGAGCGGCAGGAGGTCTACGCCCGCGACGTCACCTACGGCACGAACAACGAGTTCGGCTTCGACTACCTCCGCGACAACATGAAGCCGACCAAGGAGCTCCAGGCCCAAGGCCAGCTCCATTACGCGATCATCGACGAGGTCGACAGCATCCTGATCGACGAGGCCCGGACCCCGCTGATCATCTCGGGCCCGGCCTTCGACGACGTCCGCAAGTACGCCGAGGCCGACCGGATCGCCCGCCTCCTGAAGAAAGACGTCCACTTCGAGGTCAAGGAGAAGGAGCGGACCTGCCACCTCAACGACGACGGGGTGCGCGAGGCCGAGCGGATCGCCGGGATCGAGAGCTTCTACACGCCCGGCAACATGGAGTGGCCGCACCTCATCGACAACGCCTTGAAGGCGCACTACCTCTATAAGCGCGACCGCGACTACGTCGACCTCAACGGCGAGATCGTGATCGTCGACGAGTTCACCGGCCGCCTCATGACGGGCCGGCAGTGGTCCGACGGCCTCCACCAGGCGGTCGAGGCCAAGGAGAGGGTCAAGATCAAGGAGGAGAACCAGACCCTCGCGACGATCACCCTCCAGAACTTCTTCAAGCTTTATAAGAAGCTCTCGGGCATGACCGGCACGGCCATGACCGAGGCGAACGAGTTCTACAAGGTCTACAAACTCGACGTCATCGCGATCCCGACCAACCGGGAGCTGACGCGGGTCTCGTTCCCCGACGTGATCTACCGGACCGACCGCGAGAAGTTCAACTCCTTCCTCCAGGAGATCCGCGAGATCCACGAGACCGGCCGCCCGATCCTGGTCGGGACCACGTCGATCGAGAAGTCGGAACAGATCTCCGAGATGCTCAAGCGTCACGGGATCGCGCACCAGGTGCTGAACGCCAAGTACCACGAGCGCGAGGCCGAGATCGTGGCGCAGGCGGGCCGCAAAGGGGCGGTGACGATCGCCACCAACATGGCCGGCCGCGGCACCGACATCATCCTCGGCGGCAACCCCGAGTTCATGGCCTGGGCCGACCTGAAGGCGCTCAAGGACGAGGACGGCCGCCCCCTCTACCCGACCCGGCTGGAAGTCCCCCCGCTGGTCTGGAAAGAGGCCGTCGAGAAGTACGAGCCCGAGATGAAGGCCGAGGGGCGCGAGGTCGCCCAGCTCGGCGGCCTGCACATCATCGGCACCGAACGCCACGAGAGCCGCCGGATCGACAACCAGCTCCGCGGCCGCGCCGGCCGCCAGGGGGACCCCGGCTCGTCGCGGTTCTTCCTGTCGCTGGAAGACGACCTGATGCGGAAGTTCGCCGGCGAGTGGGTCTCGGCCGTCCTCACCCGCCTCGGCATGGAGGAAGGGGAGGCGATCGAGAGCAAGCTCGTCTCCCGCCGGATCGAAGGGGCGCAGAAGAAGGTCGAGGAGCGGAACTTCGACAGCCGCAAGAACCTGCTCGAATACGACGAGGTCATGGACGAGCAGCGCAAGCGGATCTACTCGTTCCGCCAGCGCCTGCTCGACGGCGTCCCCCCGAAGGACGACATCCTCGACATGATCGACAACCAGGTGAAGGACGCGGTCGACCGCTTCCTCGCCGACGACTACGGGGCCGCGAGCTTCGCCGAGTGGGCCGGCCAGCGGCTCGGGGTCGAACTCGCCGCGCGCGACTTCCGGGGGGTCGAGTTCGAGTCGGCCGTCGAGGACGCCAAGCACCACGCCGAACGCCAGCTCGCCGACGTCGTCCGCGAGGCCGTCGAGGAGAACCTCCCGTCCGACGCCGAGCCGGCCGACTGGACCTGGCAGTCGCTGGTCAACTGGGCCAACACCCGCTACGGCCTGAACCTCAAGGACCGCGACCTCAAGCGGTTCGACCCGCCCGACGACGAGTTCGACCGCAACGCGCTGGAGGACTTCCTCGTCGAGAAGGCCGCCGCCTCGATCCAGGCCGTCGACCTGGCCCCGGCGCGCGAGTTCCTCCAGCCCGACTGGGGCCGCCGCTCGCTCGCCGGCTGGTTGCACCACAAGTTCGGGATCGCCGTCGACCCGGCCGACTGGGCCGAGATGGACAAGCCGGGGGTCGTCGCCAACATCCAGGCGCTCGCGCGGAAGCTCTACGCCCAGAAAGAGGCCGAGTTCCCCGTCCGGGTCGGCATGACCCGCTTCCTCCACGAGCGGACCCAGACCCAGCCGGCCCGCTACGACCGCGAGGGCCTGGCGGCGTGGGCCTCGGACCGGTTCCACACGCTGATCGACCCCGAAGAGTTCAACCTCAAGCTCCGGCCCGAGATCGAGCAGTCCCTCCTGGAAGTCGCCCACAAGCATTACCCCGGCGCCCGGCTCGCCGAGGAGCTTGAGGCCCGGATCAACGACGCCTTCGGCCCCGCGCCGAGCGGCCCGAAGGCCGCCCCCCCGGCGCCCGACGCCAAGGCGCTCGCCGACCTCGCCTCCTGGGCCCGCGAGCAGTTCGGCGCCGAGACCACCGCCGACGAGCTTCGGGCGGAAGGCCGCGAAGGGGCGCGGACCCTCCTGGTGAACGCGCTCGACGCCCGCCACCGGCCCGAGATGCGGGAGATGGAAAAGGTCCTCCTCCTCCAGATCCTCGATTCGAGCTGGATGGAACACCTGCGGGCGATGGACCACCTCCGCAGCTCGATCGGCCTCCAGGGCTACGCCCAGATCGACCCGAAGGTCGAGTACAAGCGGGAGGGGATGAAAATCTTCTCCGAAATGTGGAGCGGGGTATCCGATAAGGTTACGGACCTGGTCTTCCGGGTCGAGCAGTTCGACCCCGACTTCCTTTCCTACCTCGGGGCCCGCTGGCAACTCGACCGGGCGCAGACGATCCACCAGTCGGCCCCGTCGGAGCTGTCGAGCGCCGCGGCCCCGAAGTCGCAGATCCAGCAGCAGCAGGAGGCGGCCATCGCCGCCAGCCAGCAGTCCGGGGAGAAGAAGTCGGAGCCGGTCCGTAACGTTGGCAAAAAAGTCGGTCGGAACGACCCCTGCCCGTGCGGTTCGGGTAAAAAGTTCAAGGCCTGCTGCATGCGGAAGGAAGCCGCGAGCGACATCTTTTAACGCCAAGGCCGCCTCCGCGGCCGGCCCGACCGGGGCCGTCGCGGGCGCGGACGATCGGCCGAACTGACGGTTTCAACAACCTTTGTGAATGATCCTCGCCGGCCGCGCCGGCCCCCGAAAGCGTCGGGGGCCGGCGCGGCCGCTCGCCGCGCGGGGGCGCGGCGGGTGGGACGGGCACGCCGATTGCAACGATATTGCGGATTCGATCGTCAACGCGCCCCCCTGGTTTCGTCGCGTTGGTCTGGGAAAGGATTCCCGATGCCGTTTCTGCTGAACGCGGTGTATCTCGCCCTCCTCATCGCCTGTTCCCCTTGGCTCATCTACCGGGCGGTCCGATCGGGCAAGTACCGGGACGGTTGGTCGGAAAAGCTCTTCGGCCGCGCCCCGTTACGGATCGGCGACCGGCCGTGCGTCTGGTTCCACGCGGTGAGCGTGGGCGAGGTCTTGCTCCTGCGTTCGGTGCTGAAGGAGCTGGAGCGGCGCCGGCCGGGCTGGGACCTCGTGGTCTCGACGACCACGCCGACCGGCCTGGCGGTCGCCCGGCGGACGTTCCCCGACCTCGTGACGTTCTACGCCCCCCTCGACTTTAGCTGGGCGACGGCCCGGGCCGTCGCGCGCGTGCGGCCGACGGTGCTCGCCCTGGTCGAGTTGGAGTTGTGGCCGAACCTGGTCTGGGCCGCCAAGCAGGCGGGGGCGCGGGTGGCGGTGGTCAACGGCCGGCTGAGCACGCGGAGCCACCGCGGCTATCGCAAGCTCCGCGGCCCGCTCGGCCCGACCCTCCGCCGGCTCGACGCCGTGGCCGTGCAGACCGAGGAGTACGCCGAGCGGTTCGTCGACCTCGGCGTGCCCCGGCAGCGGGTCCGCGTGACCGGCTCGGTGAAGTACGACGGCCTGGAGTGCGACCGCAACAACCCCAAGACCCTGGCGCTCCGCCGCGAGCTCGGCCTCTGGGCCTCGGACGTGGTGTTCGTCGCGGGGAGCACGATGGAGGGCGAGGAGGCCGCCGCCCTGGCCGCCTACCGGGCGGCGCGGGCGGTCCACCCGGGGCTGCGCCTGATCATCGTCCCGCGGCACGCCGAGCGGTTCGAGAAGGTGGCCGCGTGGCTCCGCGACCAGGGGGAGACCGTCGTCCGCCGGAGCGACCCGGCCTCGGCCCCCGCGAGGAACGGCCAGACGCGCCCGCCGGTGACGTTGATCGACACGATCGGCGAACTCTCCGCCGTTTGGGGGCTGGCCGACGTGGCGTACGTCGGCGGGAGCCTGTTGCCCGGGCGCGGGGGCCAGAACATGATGGAGCCGGCCGCGTTCGGCGCGGCCGTGCTGTTCGGCCCGTACACCGCCAATTTCCGGGAGACGGTCGAGCAGCTTTTGGCGCGTGGCGGGGCCCGAAGGGTCGCCGACGCCGCCGAATTGACCGAGGCGTTGATCGACGACCTCAACGACCCCGAGTCGGCCGCGGCGCGGGGGGCGGCCGCGCGGGCGTACGTCCTCGCCCAGCACGGGGCGGCCGACCGGACGCTTTCCGAACTCGATCGACTCGTCGAACCGGCATTCGTGATAAAGATGGCTTGAACAACGGCCGGTGTTCGGGTCAACTCTCCCCAGACGCGCCGAGGGCGCTAGGCCCCGGCTGCGGGTAACCCGTTAACGTGATTTGCCCTCGCCTCGCTTCGCCCCCGGGCCCGCCCGGGGGTCACGCACGGAGAACGACATGAGCGACACTCCGACGACCGAAGGGGCCGCGCAGCAGCCCCAGCAGCAGGTGACCGAGGTGGTCGTTGACGACTCGGGAACGCTGCCGTCGTACTCGAACTTCTGCCGAGTCACGGCGACCCCCGAAGAGGTGATCCTCGACTTCGGGCTCAACCCCCAGCCGTTCGCCACCGGCCGCCAGGACGTCAAGGCGAACCAGCGCCTCGTCATGAACTTCTACACGGCGAAGCGGCTCCTGACCGCGCTGGGCATGACCATCCAGCGCCACGAGCAGACCTTCGGCTCGATCGAGCTGGACGTCCGCCGCCGCGCCGGCTCGGCCCAGCACCAGCCCGTGAAGGGCCCCCAAGGGGTCGTCGAGTAAGCGCCGGGCCCGATCCCCGTGGTCCGGGACGCGGACCCGGCTCGGGATCCGGAACGGTTTCCAAATGAGGCCCGGGGAGCACGTTTTGCCCCGGGCCTTGTCGCGCGCCGCGACCGCCGCGGTCCGACGCCGCCGAGGCCGGGTCGCCGCCCCCCGTCGCGCGGCTCCGTCGGCCGGGTTCGTTCGCGACCTCGCCCCGACACCCCCTCCTGATCGCCCCTCCCCGAGTCCGTCCCTCGCATCGTCGCCCACGCGCCACGTCGGCCGGGTCCCTCGGCCCGCGGCGTGGCGGTACGCGTCGTGTGGGTTTCATCGGCTTTGCCGGATCTTTGGGTAATTTCCGAGGCCGGCGATGGCCGATTCATGAGACCAGATTAGGTCAGTCCGCGCACGCCGATTCTGTCGGTCGGTCGCGGGTTGCGGCGGTTTCCACTTATCGGAGATGGCCGCGTGCGCCGATAGTGTGGATTGCCGGGCGTCTCGACCTCGGTCCAGGACGGACGAGTCTAGCATTAGGAGAGAATGGAATGTCTCAACCATCCCGACCGCAGGCGCGTGGCCCAGCGTCGCGGCGTCGCCGTAATCTGAAGATCGAGGCGGTCGTCCCCTTGGAAGAACGCAGCCTGCTCGCGCCGGTCCTCTCGATCGCCCCGCGGCTGGCCGCCTACACGCCCGACGCGAACCTGCCGACGGGGGTCAATAGCGGCGGCGTCGTGGTCACGTTCGGCCAGCCCGACCCGGGCTTCCTCACCGACCTGCCGTTCACCACGGTCACGCAGCTGACGCCCATCTCCTCGTTCGGCGGCGACATCGTCCGGATCCGGTCGGGCCCGGGGGGCGACTTCGGCAAGGGGGTCTACGCGATCTCCCGCGGGGCGGGTGAGAACGCGGCCAACAACCCGCTCGTCGGGCAGGACACCCTGCCGTCGACGGTCAACGGCGCGATCAACCGGCCGGGCGTGATCTACCGGGTCGACCCGGCGACCGGCAAGACGAGCGTCTTCTTCGACCTGAACACGGTCGTCCCGCAGCTCGACCCGAACGCCACGCCGGGCAACTCGGTCGGGTCCGCGACCGGCCTGGTGAACTGGTACGACATCACGTTCGACCCGGAGGGGTACTTCGACGGCAAGCCGTCGATGTTCGTCGCGAGCGTCGACCGGTCGAACCCGGCGAAGAACGCCGTCTACCGGATCGCCCCCGACGGCACGTTCATGGGCATGTTCGTGCAGTTCACCGACGGGCAGACGGCGCTGAAGTTCAACGTGAACCCCAGCGCGATCCTCGTCCCGCCGGTCGAAGACCAGACGTTCCTCCGCGGCCTGCTCGCGGGCGGCGGGGTGAGCACCACGGGCGGGCAGTTCGCGGCCCTCTTCTTCAACGCGAACGCCTACTCGCCGGGCCAGAACATCAGCACCGGCACGCTCCCGGCCGGGGTCACGCCGACCGGGATGTCGCTCGGGCCGATCACGGGGATGACGGCGTCGAACCCCGACTACTTCTCGCGGGTCTACTCGAGCTTCACCGACTTCGGGACGCCCGAGGCCGGCGGCATCCCCGGGCGGACCGGCGCGAGCGGCGTGCAGGGGATCAACGGCGAGCTGCTGATCAACAACGGGTCGTTCCCGCCGAACGCCAACGGGTCGACCGACTCGACGATCACCGACAGGTTCCCCGTCGCGTCGACCGACTTCCGCCGGTTCGAGGACATCGCGTTCGACCAGTACGGGTACTTCTCCCAGGGCGCGAACCTGAACGGCACGGGGACCGGGACGGGCACCGGCGGCTCGGTCGGCGGCACCGGCGCGGGCGGCGGTAGCGGCAGCGGCGTCGGCCAGAACCTCGGCCCGGGGGTGGCCGGGACGGTCACCGTCAACAACACCCTGGTCCGGCCGGGCATCACGCTCCCCCCGGCGAACGCGGGCAACCTGTTCGTCGCCGACCTCGGGACCGGGCTGTCGGTGTCGGTCGCGGTGCCGAACACCACCCCGCAGCAGTTCATCCGGTTCCCGGTCCAGGGGCCGGAGTTCGTTAGCGTCACGAACGACGGCGGAAACATCACGACCCAGAGCCAGTCGTTCGGCACCGGGCTCGGCGGCCGGATCGTGCGGATCACGCCGAACGGCGTGGTCCGTAACTTCGCCGAGAACTTCCACACCTCGAACAACCTCGATTCGAGCGGCTTCGAGCTGTCGAGCCTGAGCATCACGTTCTCCGCCGACGGCACGACGCTCTACGCGGCGGACGACGACGGGATCTGGCAGTTCAAGACGGTCGCCAGCCTCGCCGGGTCGAGCAGCGGCTCGCTCGTCGGCCTGAACGACCTGCGGAGCCTCGGCGTCCCGTACGAGGGCCAGAACAGCGCCGTGGCGATCATCGACACGGGCGTCGACGCCAACAACCCGTACTTCCGCGGCCGCGTCGCCGCCGGCACCAACGTCTTCACCAACGGGTTCGGCAACGACGACACGGCGATCTTCGGCAACAACAGCACCAACACCGGCACGGGCGGGACCGGCGGCACGGGCGGGACCGGCGGCACCGGTGGTAACAC